>Ga0210406_10000107_pt1 | contig 125421 bp, 187 predicted proteins | sample IncBWC30MmetaG_FD_155454 | JGI IMG/M metagenome (GOLD analysis project Ga0210406, IMG submission 155454) | Forest soil microbial communities from Barre Woods Harvard Forest LTER site, Petersham, Massachusetts, United States - Inc-BW-C-30-M | ecosystem: Environmental > Terrestrial > Soil >... | reverse complement strand
TCCCGTATATTCCCGGAACAATTACAGTTCCTACATCCGAACAAGATGCTGATGCTCGGTTGTTTGCTTTAGGGGCATATCATGGATTAGTTAGTGCACAGGTAGCAATGAGTGTGCTCGCTGATCCTACTCCTTGGCCTGTAGAAATTGGCTTTACTGTATATCAGTCTTTTGAATCTAACCAGACATCAAAGACTGGTGTGTACAACCCACAACCTGGAGAGCAAGATCTTGGCGGACATGAAGTACTGATGGTAGGATATGATAATGGTATTAATCCTACTTTACGTCCTAAGGACAGTCCTCCTTCTGCGTTAATCCAGAACAGCTGGGGAGCTTCGTGGGGACTTAAAGGATTCTTTTGGATGGCTTTAACTGTTCTTGACTCGCCAGATACAGATCTCAAGATCGTACATAGTGGCCATCCTTGGTAGACGGAGGTAAAATGAAGTATGTTTTACTATTGTTGGTCTTAACAGGTACAGCTATAGCACAAGAATTTCCTGATGCTCCGAGTGCGTCTAGTTCGCTCTCGGGTACGATGTGTCAGCAAGGCAGTTCAATTGATGAACAAGGTAATGTAACATACAAAGAAGTATTCTGCGAAGGTATTCCACAGTGGCCGGAGCATAAGTATAGAGCAGGTTATAGTGCAACTCCACTCAGCTGGAAGAAAACATTCAACGGCAAACTATTCTGGACTATGCACGGTATAGGTGCTCTTGGAATAGTTGCTGATGAATATGTAACCTTACGTGGAGAGAGTCACGGCTGCTTAGAACAAGGCAATTCTGGTGGCTATCACGTATCATTTGGTCGTATGGGAACTGTAGATTGGGCAACGTTTGGAGGAGTAACGATCTTCGATCTCTTTCTCCGTAAGATTAATATACGGATTGCGCCTTACACAACACCATTAGTACTAGGAGCGAAGCATGGACTAGGTGTCTATCACTGGACACAGACAAACTGTTTATGAGAGGAAATCTAAATGGGCTCTGATATTATTGATCCTAATATGGTTGAACCAGATGGACTTATGGGAGCGATTTGGTCAGCTCAATGTATAACTCCATATCAGGACGCTATTCTTTTAGGTGATAATATCTTGCTAATCGATGAGAATGGATTCGTTACTAGCGGAATCCATTTTACATCTATCAAACAATTTGGATTTGAGGCTTAAATGCCCCGTCCCAGTAGTAAAACATCACACTGGGGTATGCATTGCCCTCCAGAACCGATTGGCCTTCCCCACCCAACAGCTTTTGACAAGAAGTGTGAGCTCCTTAAATTAGAAACATTTGACCAGCAAAGAGAAAGCTCTGAATTACGTGTATGGGTACAGAAGAATATGAAGTTGTATTATGTGCCTGAACCACTGCTTAAGGTATGGGATCTGCACGTCTTTGTTGAAGTATACTAACTTGTCATTGCGGCAAGTTTGTCAGCCAGTTCTAGATTCATTGGCGTACTTGAAATAGCGAATTGTCCCGTATCGTAACTCTGCGAGATCAATGTCATAAATCTATCTTCAGCATCCCTTCCTCCTGCTACGAATATCCTCGCAAGTCCCAGCTGTTTCTCTGCAGCAGTTTGGTTATACGTAAGTATTACGTCCACTGTTCCTATCTTAGACCAGTCTTCAGCAACATTGGTTACGTCCACAACCTTTGCATTTGCCGAATCTCTGTTGCCTTGGGAGGCTGATACCAAAGCATAGCCTAACCCAGAGATACCGCGCAGCTCTTTGTACAACCGCCCTGTGTCAATGCGTAGTTCCCTTGCATCTAGTTTCATAAGGTCTGCATAATCAAGTATTATTAGGTCGGGAACAAAGCCCCTTTCACGCTTTAGGGTATCCAGATATAGGAGTAGGTGTTCGGTTGACAGCGTACCCGTGGGGAATTCTTTAATCAGCAACTCACCTCTGCTCCATAAAAGCTTATCTTGAATATCCTTTTTCTCTGCATAGACAGAATTACGTTGGAAATTAGCTACGTCAAATCGAACTGATTCTGTTGCCCGATCATATTGGAATATTGTAGTCTTAATCTCCATTGCTACAGAAGAGGTTAATCCAAAGAGAGACTGAATATATCTTCGTGATGTTTTATCTTCGCTAAGTTCAAGTGTGACATGCAGTACCTTATGTCTAAACTGTATTCCTGATCTACCACACTGTACTAGGAACCAACTCTTCCCTTTCTTAGCTGCTGCCATCATCAATAAGAAGGTCTTCCTATCGGGCCTGATTCCTTTAGTATCTAGATAATCGATCCCAGATGAGAAGAAATCACCTTCTTCATCGGCATCCATAAACTTTAAGGATTGTCTGGGATCGGTTAACCAGATACCTGGTGTGCCTTCTGCTACCCGCAGAGACTGTTTATACATTGTCTCTTTAGCCTTCGCAAGATCTCCTTCCTGTAGCAATTCTAAGGCTTGGGTTAAGTGGAGCGTTAATGTCTGGCTTTCAAGGAACTGATCGAGCTCCTCGTAGATGAATTTTGGATCAAGCGATGGGAGTAGAATCTGCAACTCTTCTATAGTCTTCCGTAAGAGAATTCCTTCTTCGCCTCTACGTAATTCTGTTTCAAGTAAAGCTTCCAATTGCATCTGTGGGGCAGTACTATACTTAGAGATGTAATCTAAGGCTGTTTTGGCGATAGCTTTGTTTGTCCTATTGGTAAAGAACTTCTGGTCTGTAACCTTTAATGCAAACAGCGATGCCTGTTCTGTAGAGAAACACAGGAGGCTAAGGACAGCCTGCTCGATTTTGCTTGGAGATATCATAGGATCTCAAAACTTGGAGAAGAATACTCAGCCCATGTCTTCTGTGTCTCACTAACTCCCACTTTAGTAACCAGCGGCCATCTAGACCTACAGAAAAAGAAGAAATGCTTTGCGAGACTTTCAGCTGTTGTTATTTCAACAACATCGTTCAAATCTTTATGGTCGAATTTACGATCGATATACTGCTTCAATTCATCGAGTTCTCGATAGTCAACTATAAATCCAACATCGTTAAGAGTCTCGGATTGAAGAGTAACTTCTACACGATACGAGTGGCCATGTTGCCTCATGCAGGGATGATCTTTGTGTAGGCCAACTAAGTGATGGGCAGCTTCAAATGAGAACTGCTTTCTAATCGTAAACATTATAGATTCACCTCTACATCAATCGTACTTGGATCAAAGACTACAATCCCTGATCCTGACCAGTGCCCTACCGGTGTAACATCAAACTTCTTCAGCTTGATATTATTCCAGAATGCTTTCATTCCTTCACTGTAATGGATATCATCGAATACTGCGATCCCTTTGTAGCGATGAGCGATAAGATAATCGAGAACTTCCTGTTCAAGTGGCCCGGTGTGTAATCCAATATCTACAACTATTAAGGCGGCATTTATTAGAAGAGGTAACAGCTCAATTGCGGGACAACGTTGATAACCTATGTTACCCATATTCTTGTAACCAATACATTCCCCCCGAACATGATCTGTAGTATCACAAGTTAGAACACTAATGCCTGGATTAGATGCTAATGCAATAGCTGAATTCCCGTAGAAAGTACCAAGGTCGCCAACCCGTGATCCTAGTGGTAGCTGCTTAGAAAGGCATGCCAGTAATTTATATTGGTCTACTCCAGCGCCCAGGATAAGATATCCTTTAGTATCAGGGCTACCATACTGAAGGAATGGTTCTAGATTAATGTCATGAATACTGTGATCTATCTTTAGTATCATGCCGCCTCGCTAAGTTTAATAATTTTAGTTCCTTTAATGCCTTTCACTGCACTCCAGATTTCGCTGAAGCCACTGTAGGTTAGCGCGCGATGGTCTACAATCCATATTTGTTTTCGCTGCGATTGGGCTCGGTAATTAAGTGCTTCAAGGAGGTCTTCAATTCCTTCGGTAGAGAGGAAATTAGTTGGTTCGTCAAATATCTCAAATGAAAAGCTCGTACCGCTAGCTCGTTGGATGAGTGAACCAAGGCCGAGAGCAACTGCAAGTCGTAGTCTTTGCGCTTCACCGCCTGACCAACTTTCCCAGCTACTGGTAGCTGTTGGGCTTGTGACCTGTAAGGATATACCCAATCTCACAGACCCACTTTTAGTTTCCTGTTCTGTGGATAACTTTATGGACCAACCCTCCAACCCAAGAGCTGATATGGCTGACTTGATTTCTATTTCTAGTGATGTAAGAATTTGCTGAATGAAATATAACCGAATACGTTTAAAGCCGGTCTTCCAGAATTCAACAGCAACTAACGAACTCTCAGCCTTCTTAAGCTCTTCCTGATACTTTGTTAGGTCTGCTGTCAGTTGCCTTCGCCTTAGCTTGTTCTCATTCAATGCTTTCGTGTAAGGATTCTCTTGATGCTGCAGCTGTACTATCTGTGCAGAGTAAGGATCTGAATCTTTCTCAAGCTCTGAGACTAGTCGTTCTCCCTCTTTCTTTAACTGTTTAATTCTATCACCAAGCTTATTGTATTCTCTTTCTGCTGCTATCTGCTTTGTTTGCTTCTCGATTGAACCTCTCTTGTATTTATCAAGTAGCTTCTTCAATTCTTGGATCTGATCATCGATAAGTAAACTGAGTTTTTCTGTTCTATCCTTCTCTTGGATAGCTTCTTTCTTTGAAATGTTGATAGTTGCTAAAGAAGTTTCTTTCTGTTCTTTCGTGATAGGTTGACTACATGCAGGACACTTATCATTTATCCAGAATCCCTCTGCGGTAGATAAGTTCTCAATCGTAACTTTTGCGTGATGATATTCTCCCTGTATTTCACTATACCTTGTGTAGTAGCCCGAAAGTATCTTTTCTGTTTCTTCTATCTGATCCTCATCTCCTGTAGTCTGATCGGACAGTATATCTACTGTCTCATTGATTTCAGTTTCGAGTTGGGTGAGTTCTCTTTCTTTATCTTCAGCAGATCGGATGATATTCTCTTTCCAATCGCTTCGCTTCTGTTTAAGATCACCGATCGCGTTAGTCCTAGATTCGTTCCAAATGGCTAGCTTATAGTTGATCTCTTGCTCTGTCTCTAGTCCAGATATCTTCCCTTCAATAGATGAGAGTTGGAGTAGTACATCGTACTTAGATTTCTCTAGGCTAGTGTATTTCTTAGTGGCAGTCTCTGAACACTTGTTCCAAAGATCGAGATTCAACACCTCATCGAGTAGCTGGCCCCGTTCAGGAGTTGTAAGATCAGGGAATAACGGGATTCCTTGTCCAAAGATAACACTATTTAGAAATCGATGTTTGGGTAACCCAATGAGGTTATCGACTTGCTCCTGTGTTGCGGCTTCCCCATTGATAGTAACTTTATTTGGTGGACCTGTACGTTGGATTACATTCGCAATCCCGTCAATAGTTAGATTAAGTATTCCTTCTGCTTTATCTTCACCCCATGAAAGCAAAGATGATATCTTCTCTCCACGAATTCCTGTTCCATAAGCTACCCAACAAACTCCACTCCAACAAGAGCTTTTCCCACTCCCATTGCTTCCTAGTCGAGTTTCTATATGATTATCTCCGCCCAGTAGTTTTAGTCCTATTGTGTGAGAAAAATAAACAGTCTCATCCTGATACGAACGGAAGTTCTTAAGAACTAGACTATTTAGAGTTATAGTTTTCATTTCTGTTTAGGTTCGATCTTCATCTTATCAATATTTACGGTCCACTGTTTGTTTGAATAACCAAGAGAACTTAGAGCTTCATTGGTTGTGATATCAAGTTGTTGGGTATCCCACCCAACCTGCGCTTGTAGCTCAGCCATTTGTTTCTGTAGATCAGCACATTTATGCTGTAAGGATACAACATCAGCTTTGTAGCCAGCTATCTTATCTTTATAGGGGCTAGGTATATCTCTCGTATTGACATCAGCACACGCAGAGAATGTAATCAGCATAAGAACTACAGCAAGTTGTTTTTTCATACTACTTACTCTCCTGTACAAGTTGTAGGCCACAAGTTAGGATATCTTCACTGAGCTTCTCTTCTTTACAGAACATCTTTATAATTTCCTCAGGAGATAAAAGTTCGATCTGATTACTTTTTACTTCAGGCGTTAACCCACCCCCTTCAAGGACTGCTTCTATACTTACAGGATTTATCTTCATTGTTTCACACCAGCCGCGAACAAGGTGCTCTTCTACTGGCCAATTGGCCAAATTGGCGCCTGTTAATCTATACCGTATCCGAACTTGACTCCCGGGATTTAATTTAAAGGTTCCCATCTCATCAGATGAACTGATATCGAGAATTGCTCGCTGCATGATATCTACTGGAACTGACTGGTAATCTCTGAAATTATCATCCTTAACGAGGATGATACGATTACCCCATGATTCGCTAAACTTTATCGGGTATGGCGTCCCAACGTAGACGATCCCATTAGCTTCCTGCGGTGTATGAACATCACCTGAAAATACAGGAACTCCTTCTGGGAAAGTAGGAAGATTATTAGAGGTAAGTTCGTGATCTTGTATCGTTACTCCTTGTCCAGTTTGATGCATGAAAATTGCTTTAGCGGACTTGAAATCTAAATCCTTCCATTCAGATACGGGATCAGAAGAAAATGGTAGTAGCCATATATCACTAAGTAATAAAGGTTTCGTGATATATCTAAGGTTTGCTTCATTTAGAAACTCCCAGAAGTAAGGGCCGTTAACTGGTTTATCATGATTGCCTGCTGTTATAATTACTTCCGTATGGCCGATAGCCTGTAAATCGATTATACTTGCTACTGATCTATTGACAAGAAGTGAAGAGTGCCTGTCACGTCTATCCCAAATATCACCTAAGAAAAATACTTGGTTGATTTTGTGCTTTATAGAAAACTCTTTCAATACATCAAAGATAGCCCATCTATACTCATCCATAGGATGATCAGTTAAGTGAAGATCACCGGTAAGAAGATAATTCATATACAGAGACCCATAGAAATCGTTCTTTGAATTTGAATATAATGAAATTTACCCATTCTTTTCTTCGCAAATTGACGAATTGTACACTCTCTGAGATGAGCTTTCTCCGCTTCTGTTCTTTTCTTAGTACTGTTTATTTCTCCTATCCTTTTACGCACCTCTTTTGATAGCGGCTTTATGAAGGTACGCATGTAATCTGTTTGTTTACGACGTTCTTCAAGGGTAAATTTTGCTGTTCTGGCCTTTCCTATATCACTAAGTTTCTTTCTAAATGCTGGATCTTCTATACATTTCCTCCTTCTTGCATCCCCGACATGTTTTCTATGTTCTTCTGACTTCGGTCTACCTATAGCTACGATTGACATTAACTGCCTACTACGTGCTGAGTGTGCTCCTCGACTACCTCCATCACGTAGATTGTAACCAAAGTTGAGGTCAGTTGCATGAAGTGCTTGTATAAATAGTATTTCTACAAAATCTAATTCCTCTTGTGTAGATACTCTACATAATTCTTCTATCTTAAAGTTTTTCTTTCCATATTTCTTTATGGCATTTTGTAGGTAGAAACAATCTTTATCTCTTGTACAACAATGTTCAACCCATCTTATAGAAATTGATTGGATAGTCTGTCCAACATAGACCTTCCCAGTTATAAGATTAGTTATCAGGTATAAAATATAATTCATATTCCAATCCTAACGCCTGTTAACGCAGCAATAACTTGTTCAATCCCTGTGCCTTCATCATGATCATTCCATGTGACTAATGAGATATAAGGGACTGAGGAAGGGATTACAGCTAGCTGATCGTAGAACCAATTGCCTGCCTGATGATCAATAACCCTAGGTGGACCACCCCAGACAGATGTACCGTAATTCCTAACACCAAGGAAATTAGATGGTGTAGCTCCTACAGGCAAAGGTGATCCCGCATCATTAAATCCTATGTTTACACCTGCAACCTTCATTGTAGGCTTAGCGTTATCTGCCTTCAGTGTCGCCAAAGAATCTGTAGGATTAGAAGGATTAGCTCCGATATTAGGCCAGGAGAATCCTGTATGCCAAGACAGGAGAGGTATATCAGGAATAGCTGCTTGAACTGTCTGTATATTTACTCCGGCTGAATTGGCTAAATCAAACTCAAGGATATAGTCTTCAAGTAGATAAGCGGGAGACGCAAGTATCATTTGACAATCTGCAGACTGCAACGCAGTGATAACTGCTTGGGTAGGATTCGGTTGGTTCTTAGCGATCCATGGATCAAGCAGCAATGCAAATAGCATCTGTCTTTCCATACAGCCTTCCCACAGTTTGATAGCTGTGTTGTGCAGGAAAGGGTTAACAGTAGGACCTTGCCAAGTCAGTACTATTCCATCGATTCCAATTGCCTCCATTGCGTTTAACTGCTTAGCAATGACACCGGGATTGTTAGAAGTGTAACGGTTCACACGATGAACTTTACCATCACCGAACCATCCCATTACGTGTACAAGCAGATCACCCTTCCAGTTAGGAACTGCTGCTTGTATAGACTGTTTAAGGTTTATCATCCTTTATCTCCTATATATCTATCGTGAGATATTGCTCTTAAGAATTCATCTAGCTTAAACATGTATACCGAACCATTGAATAGTATGTGACACGATTCGAGTGGATGCTTTTCTGATGTAAAAAGTAGAGTAGGTCCATGATTTTGTTTACAGACTAGCCACCATGTCTTTCCTACCTTCCCTGCTTCCATCTGTACTTTCAGAAGAGCCTTATACAGATCCCCATCTTTGTATAGGAATCTAATAAGTTGTAGATCTCTCCAGCACTTACATTCAACAACTACTCGAGCAAAGAAAGGAAATGCTAAAGGATGCTGGGCCATTAGATCACCTGCATTCCCTATAGATGCCATCGTGAACTGTCCGCCAGATAGAACAGTACGACAGATTAGATCCTTTCGTTCTCCTTTACTGATCCATAAGCTCAGTTTCGCTCCTACTTCTCTTTCGTAATTGCTGCCTTTCCCTTTGCCGGCACCCGGCTTCACTTCTCCTCCGTAAGATTCTTTACAGTTAACTCTACCAGTTCAAGGAAGATTCCCAGAGGAACGTATATCCAGAATAGAAACCATACAAGCCTGTCAACAAGGACTGCTTTGAGCAGCGTATACAATAGGAAATACCAAATCGGTATTCTAATGAATACTCCTATAAGCCCAATGATTACTCTAATTGCCTTCATCGTAATTCCTCTGCGTACTTCCTAACTGGAGGCGCCATTTCATCTTGGATCTTTGCCCAGACCCTACAGGCATCCAGTACTAACTCTGATTTGATTGCTTTGAGATCTACATAGTCCTTCTTCTCTCTAGCAGCGTGTAACCTCTTCTTAAAGATTAAACTAGATTCACCTGTGATCTGACCTCGTAGCTTCAACCAATCCAGGATGCTTTGTTCGTCGTCTACTCCATAGGCGAAGATTATTGGAAATTTAGCTGTACGGAAAGGGAAGCCAACCTTATTTTTCTTAACGACTGCTTCTACCTCAATCCCGATAGTGCGTTCTTCACCGAGGTATACTCTTTTAAGTTTATCTATCTCCCTAAGCCAGACGATTTGACTTGAGTAGAAGTCTAATGCGTGGCCACCAGACCGAGTCTTTGACTCTCCTCTCATTGGGAAGGTACTGATGTTATCTCTTATCTGGCTGATGATCCCAAGGCTAGTGTTACTCTTTTCAATCTCCTGTGTAAGCACGCGGAATAGCTTTGACATCTCTTTCGGCTTACTCATTCCATAGGATCCCTTTGGATCCTCATCCGGTTTCTTTTCCCTAAAGAACTCCTTAACTTCAGCATCATCGCTGAGTGCATCCAGTGAGTCTAGGATGTATAGTCCGGGCGTCTTTGATTCGATTCCTTCTGCTACAAACTTCTTTAGATCCTCTTGGAACTCCTGGACAGTAGTTAACATACCATCAGCAGGTTTAGTTACGTTCTTTGGGAAGCCAAGGATAGAAGCATAGACTTCATCGAAGGCGCTCTCAGCTTCTGCATAGCGCATACGTCCATCAGGGAATGCTCTAGAGAAGTTGGCAAAGCTTTCTATCGCAAGGAGGGTCTTCCCAGACGACTTATCTCCTACGAGATTAAAGATACGAGGAATAGCCCATCCTCCACCTAAAGCGAGATCTAAAAGAGTTGAGCCACTATTAATGAATCGTACATCAGCATCCGTAAGTATTTCACTCATGCTATCTTCTCTTTCCTTCCTCGTTGAATCCTCTCTTGATCAGGTTCTTTCAAAGTGGTTATTTCAACCCGCAGGATAGCTTCACAGTGAGTGCATGATACCATATAAGCCACTGTACCGGGAATACCTGATTGCGATTGGGGTCTAGGTATTAATGGATAGTTGCAATGGGGACACATTGACATGTTATCTTCCCTCATAATTTCTCTGCCTTAATGTAGGTACGTAGGTAGTTCCTTTGTGGCCTTTTTCCCAGAAACAATCAATCCCGATGCCGCCGCGAGGAAACCATAGTCCTGCAATCCTGATCCATGTGGGATGGCAAGCATCATGCAGCCTTGTCCCAATATAGACAGTGGTTTCTTCATGAAAGCCGCCGTGCTGTCTGAAGGCACCTAGGAATAACTTTAAGCTCTTTGATTCAGGTAGCCACATGTTGGGAATTACATCAATATATAGCTTTGCATAGTCAGGCTGTCCAGTAACAGGACAATTGTGAACTACGATTTCATTAGCGAAGAAACATTCAGTGTCTTCAACTTCCATATTGTAAACATCTGAAGTACCGTCACTAGTAACGCTAATAACTTTATGATTTAACGACGGTAAGTCGAGTGACTTTCTTAATGCCCTACTCCTATTTGATTCACGTAGTTGTATTCCTTTTTTTCTAAGCCACTGCAATATAGTTGTATCATGTACTTCAAAGTACATACTAATTTCTCTGGTCGTATAGCCCTCCTGATACAAATCAGAACATTCTTCCATAGCGTTTTCAAGTTCCCGAGAACGCCTTGCTAGGAGTATTTCAGCTTGCGATTTAATTCTTGTCCTTCCTTTAAGTCTCGATTCAATTGTTGAAGGATCGCATCTGTATTCCTGTGCAATATCAATGATAGAAATTTCTGGGTTTGATTCATAAAGTTTAACAAGTTTATTCACATCGATAATATCGTCGTAACCATATTGCATACTTCTATGTAATCGAGAGTGCTCTCCATCTGCTAGTACCTCTATATTTATCGGTGTATTGTCAAAATGATTAGTATTGATGTGATGTGCATCTTCATCAGATCGAAGTTTCCTTCCTATTAAGCATTGGGCAATTAGAGAATGTCTTGAATGACATCTAATTGTATCTCCTCTGCCACGTTGGTCTGAGAAAATCCTGTCTCCTATTTTTAGTTTCCCTGCGGGAACCCATTCGTATCCATTCCACCCCCTAATGACAAGAACTAAATGATCAGGTGTCAGACGTATTGTTACAGTTTCTGATTTCCTTCCCATTGTATTTGTCCCTCGAAGTGCCAGCATTTCAACTTTAACTACAGGGACATTTTCCTGTGTTTTTCTTACATCGAAATATTTCTTGACAACCGGTTGACGCATTGAAGGATCAAAAGAGAATACATAACCTTCAGTGCCTACAAGCTGCTGTATGGGAATACCTTTTGGGTACTCTGTTTCATTACAACATACATCGACTAGTGTATCACCAGCCAGACAAAGGCTAGTGAACTCAGGACAAGAATATCTCGCTACGGCATTCCTGAGTTCTGCCATCTCAACAGGGACACATTCTATAGTAGACTTCTCAGGCGATTCAGCTGTTTCTACTTTTTGGCCTAGCTGCGTTAGCATCATACCTTGCCTTTTCGTTGTATCGTCTGCACTCTCTGCATACCCGGGCTCCATCGGCGTTAATGAGAGTATTCTTTTGTGTGAAAAGATGTCCACGTTTACACCTCTTTTTGTTCTTATTGAACTTACCGCAGTCAGGATGTAAGTTATCTTTAGTCTTTTCCCAGTTCTTCCGAGCATGCGCTGCATGCTTACATCTAGTTACAAATCGATTGTTAGACCAATTTCTCACACAGCTCGCTTATTATCATGTTCAAGGATGTGTAGTCTGGGACTAAAGTTGTAGCCATGTTCCTTAGTCATCCGCTCAACCTGCTCTTGTCTAGCTAACTGCTCCTCACGAGTACGTCCTTCCGGCATGAGCCAAACACTACTTGGCGGTATTTCAGCCATATGGAGAATCTCTCTCATCTCCTCTAGATCAATTTCTGATTGGATCACAAACTTGAATGTACCTTTACCTGAATTCTTAATCTTCTTTAGTACATGAAACTTTAATCTCTTGCTACGAGGGTTATCCTTTCCTGCGTTAGATAGCTTTGGAGAGCAGTTGAACTGATTTATCAACGTAATGAATTCATCATGAGGTTCAACTGTCCCATTAGTCTCAACTTCTACCCACCAGTTGGGATTCTCATCTTTTAGCTTCCTCAGAAAGTGTATCAATGCTGACTGCTGTAGCATCGGCTCGCCTCCTGAAATAACTAGAAGCCTAATTCCTTCTGATTTCTCGTAAATCTCATCACTAACCTCTTGTACAGACATCGTGTGCATTTCAAGTTTAGGATCATACTTGTCAGGATGCTCGAACTTAGTCCCTCCCCAATTCCATGTGTAAGGGGTATCGCAATTATGCACAAGAAAACTATTGGCGAAGTAGGTATGGTTATCCTCTACTTCTAGATTGTAGACCTCAATTACCTTACTATTGCCATTGAATCTTGCTGCTTGCTTCACGCTGACAGGTGTTACTGATACAACTTTCTTACCGTTGTGAAGAAACTGTCTTTCGGCTTGTCGATGACATGATCTACAGAGGGTAATTAGAATACCTGGATCATGACTTTTAGAAATCTTGAAGGGAATACTATGATGAACTTCTAGGTTTTCTGTCGATCCGCAGTTCTGACATTTGTACCCATCCCTCTTTAGAACATCCCTCCTTGTTCTATACCAAAGAGTTAAATATCCCGGATCATTACAGGTTCCGGTATACCGCGGATTCTTGGGTCCCAACTTAGATGCTCTTAACCGTAGTCGTGTCTCTGTAGATGCCCTTCTACCGGTATGTATTCGTTTACCCATTTCCGATAATCGTTGCTTAGCTTCAGGTCTACAGGAGGGGTTATCATTTTTCATATGCCAGTTGATGTTATCTACAAATTCAATTTCATCACCGGGCTTTAAATCTTGCGCAGAAACCCAACCTCTATTTGTTGAGAATTCATGATTCTTAGTACAGTAGACTCTATTATTTACCACACCCGGATCGCCCTCAACTAAAACTCTAACGATTTCATCTTTAGAAGTTTCTCTTTTAAAGATTTTCGTTACTTTCTTTGGGACTATGATTCTTCCGTCAGAGCTTAGTACTAAGTCTCCAACGCGAATGTCCTTGATGTTCCTTGATCCTTTAGGCGTAGCAATCTTTGTATAGCCTATGAAACACCAAATACAGGCTAGGTTACATCCGGATAGCCGAAGGAAGATACAGGGCATCCCAGAGGATGCCCCTTCTCCCTGTGCTACTGGTCCGTAGATCTCATTAACTGCTAACATATTTACCTCGGTCCGGTCTTAAACCGATCTCTCAATCCAGCAGCACGATCAGCTGCTGATTGTGTTGTTTGGGGTACTACTCCTGAATTACCCGGAGAAGCTACATGGGGTGGAACAACAGGCGCTTGTGGCTGTGCCTGACGCAGGTACCGTTGATAGTGATGATCTCCTGAATGTCCGGGTGCGTAATTACATCCGAACATGTTACCTTGGTACTCAACTTCTAAGGCGCAGAACTGAGCAGCAGGTGGAGGTAATACAACTGTGTTGACTTGGGGCGGTGGCGGTTGGGGCAAAGGAGTTGGTACAACCACCGGCCCTGTAGCAATTGGTTTCGGCACCTCAGCTATAGGATGTGATGCCTGTCCCGGATGAAGCTGAGTAGTGGGTCCGGCTGTGCCTTCAAACAAGTCTTTAACTTCATCATACGATCGCCACTGCAAGATTTCAGGCAGTGGATTGGCCAAGGCATAGTCTAGATAGACATCTTCAACAGATGATGCCTGCCTAGCGATTTGGAAGCCGTTGTACTTAGTGGTCATCCCTTCACCATCTTTATCAAAGGTTACATCATATCCTTGATCCGGATGGTCGATGTAGTAAAGCTGTCCTGTAACCCTATCACGACAGATCTTAGTGACCTCTTTATCTACGGTTTGGGGTTGTGCCCAATATTGCGGCTTCCTATCCTTCTCTTCTTTCCTATTGACAACCCAGACAAGCACTCGACGAGTTGCCTTTAGATTGTTTGCATCTTCACGTCCCGCAGCTTCAGCGACTGCATGTGCTTCGCAGACAGGACATGGCTTCCCTGTCATCTTATAGAGACAGAGTACGTTTGCGTTCTCAGGTCCAACAGAATAATGAACCCAAATATCGATACCATAGTGAGATGGATTATCCCATGTCGGAGGAAGGAAGCGAATCCAGTTATCCTTCTTAGGTGAGAAACCCATGTACTGATCTTTGATAAAGCCCTCGAAGGTGCTTCCCTTCTCACGCTTTGCCCATGCCTCGTTGCTGCGAGGCGCATATTTGAAGCTACTCATTTCATTTCCTCCCACTTCTTTTTGAGATATTCACTCTTAGATTTGAAATACGCAGACGTTACCATCCTTGTTACGAGGTACAAGAATACTAGGATCAAAGGTACAGACAAGATATAAATCCAAAAGTTCATGACGGCGTTCTCAAGTCTCGTTTTCTCTTTTCGGTGTAGTGAACGGTAGAAATAAACCCTGCTTGTACTAGATCTGCTGAAGCTCTGACTAGAGACGATTTAGAGCGTAACGTATCCATCAAATTCATCCAGAGTGAAGCATCTAGTCTAGCTTCGCTTAGATCTTTTTGGATCCTTTGGTAGTCTTCATCAAGCGGTATCATGCTTGCGATAGCAGCCTCTGACTTCTTTCCATTGTACTCATCCCGCCTAAGCCTATTTGCTGTTACTGCTTCCTGTGTCTCAAGATCTGCCTTCGTTGATTCTCTTCGCTCTAGTGCTACTGCTGTGTTTTCTCCTGCTTCCTGAAGAAGAATAGGTAGTTCCTGAATATCTTCGTCAATGTAGAGAAGATCAAGTCGAACTCTCTGCTTCAACCAGCGGTACTTTTCAGCCTTGAAAGTTGGTTCTCGATCTTCCCCCATTGATTTACCTTTCCTTGCCTGCCTAACCTTACCATACCCAACCGCGCCGGACCTTACCATACCAGTCCACGCAGCGCCCAACCTAGCCGCGTCATTTCCGCTTACATAAGTATTATACCGTAAACTTAAAAGGGGATTTGCCCCCAAAGAGAATTCCCGACAGCAGCATAAAGTTGCACCTTTCTATCCCACATCGAAGGAGCTGTAAACTTTTGCACGAGTAGCCAGAGTTCGTGTGCTTGGCTTTCTTCGCTGCGCCCCATTGCCCCAACTAGGTATCGAGTCATGTCCTGTAATGCTCTATCATGATCATCAACTTCAATTAGATAAGATTGGATCTGTCTCCATTCACGCTTTCCTGTCATCAGATACTTGCATAGCTTAATGGCCGGATCATCTTCTGACTCAACTTTTAGTAGCAGTTTAGAAAGTTCTTCTCTTGATTGTGCTAGGTGGCATGCTTGTAGATTAGATAAAGCTCTCCTTGCACTGCCTTCAGCAGACATAACTAAAGGCATGATAATATCTCCATGTAGAGGCCATCCTTCAAGTTCAGCTACAACGACAACTAAATCTTCTATCTCTCGAGATTTCAGAGGACGTAATGGAACAGGATGGCAACGTGATATGATTGTAGTAGGGATGTTTTTTGGATCAGTTGTACATAAAGCTACAAAGACTGACTTAGGAGCATTTTCGATAAGAGCAAGTAAAGGTTGCCAAGCCTTAGAGCTGAGATTGTGAGCTTCATCGATGATATACAATCTGTTTGGCTGAAGTGTGATAGAACTAAATCCTGAAGCTTCAACTACCAGACGCATATCATCGACTCCGGAGTTGGAGGCAGCATCGATTTCTATGATAGAGGCATTGATTTCTTTAGCAATAATTCTAGCTAAAGTTGTCTTGCCAATCCCAGCTGATCCTGTGAATAAGAATCCGTGAGGACAATTTGGTCCTCTTACAGCATCCGTTAATCCTTTAATAATCTCAGTATTACCGATAACTTCAGAGAAGGCAATCGGTCGATACTTTGTAATAAGAGGTGTAGATTCAGGCATATGCTGCTCCTGTTATAACGCTAACCTTTTCGGTATCAGCCCAATTGTATCCCAATGAACATTCTACAGCCAGTGGTACCGTAACGAATGGGAATCTAGCCATTGTCATGTCTGCTCCTATCACTTGTATATACCGTTCAAGGTCACTGGTGTCTGGTAGGAAAAATGTTATGTCGTCATGCACGTTCATTCGAGGGAGAAAGTTAATATCTTCCTGCATGGCTCTATTATGGAGAGCGTTCTGTGCTTCCAATACGATTTCAGCTCCTGTACCCTGAATCGGTGAGTTCACAATTTCTTGTCCGGGCAATACTTCATTCCTCATCCTGCCTGTAAGTGATTGTACGTAGCCATGCTGCTGATAGAATCTAGTTTGTCCATCAATCCATTTCCTAGTAGCAGCGTAACGATTCCAGAATTCTAGGTGGAGTTCCTTAAGTACATCGACAGGAATAAGCGTCTTGTTGGCGATAGCTCCTGCTTTAGATCCGTAGAAGCTAGAAAAGACAAAGTCTGTTTTGATGATAGTTCTACCGCCATCAAGTATTGCTTGTTCTTCTTTCTCGCCTGTCTTATCAGCCAGTCGATCCATATACTTTGGATAGAGTTGTAAAATCCTCTTAAGCCAGTACCAATGGATATCTTTCTGTCCTAGATTCTTTGGTGCGTCTAGGATATCGTTCATCAGATTTTGATCCCTGCTTGCCATACACAAGACTCGTACTTCCAGTCCTGCGTAGTCAAACTTGACTATTACATACCCAGGAGGCGCTTTAATCATTCGTCTGATCTCATGATTTCTCCGGGTAGGCCAGTTCTGCATGTTTGGCGCTTCTGACGATAATCGGAAAGTTGAAACATGTACAACTCGATACTGGGAATGAATCTTACCATCTACAGCTATGATTTCACCTGATAGGATAGGAAGTATGTATGTAGAGAGAAGCTTCTCTGTACCACGCGACTCTAGTGTCAGATCGACTAAAGGATGTAACCCTAATAAGGGTGTGAGTACTTCTTCTTTCGTTGAGTAATGCTTAGTCTCATGATCTTGTTCTAAATCTACTCCACAGTATCTAACTAAGACAGCTGCTACATCATCCGGTGCTGTAAGACTAAATATCCTACTTTCCTTCTTCTCAAATGCCCTTACTTCAGGGATGGCTTTAGCCTGCCTACCTTGCTCAACTGACTGCTTGTAGAGCACTTTCTGCATCTCCTCAGCCACACTGATATCTACATCCAATCCTTTCAATTCCATATCTGTACAACTGGAAACTGTATCGATAGAACGATAATAGTTCTCTAACTGATTAGGCTTCTGAGCTAATTCAGCTCCAAGTAGATGAAAGATTTCAACGGTAGCCCAAGCATCTAGAGCATTATACTTCAGGACTTTAGGTAAAGGATATTCCCTCATCCTATTCTTATCCATGTTAGGGTTCAATGCCTTGATATCAAATCCTAAATAGACTTTAGAGAGTATGTCAAGCGATCCTAGACCTTTCCTATTGTGATTTAACCTAGCCAGTATCTCTGTATCTTCAAATATGTGATCATGCTCCTGAGTTATATACCGCATCCAGGTTAATTCCATGGACGAGGACTGAGCAATCCATTTCTTCTTCGTCCTCGCCATTTTGGCCAAAAAAGATTTACCCCAAGGATTCATGTCTCCCGGCCACATCACAGGGAAAGCAAATGTCGTTTTGCCATCTGAACATCCACAGGTAAGGAGTAACGCATCACGCATGTATGGACGGAGCTTAAATGTTTCAAAGTCGATTGCATAAGGTTCTTCTAACTGCTGGAATAGCTTCCAAGCCTCTTCTGCACTCTTAGGATAATCAATCTGTTTAGGAGGAGAATAAATCCTAGGACGAGTAGCGAACTTCGTTCTAACCTGCTCAAAGAAGATCCTAAGATCGTTTCTAAAGACTGGTTCAGCATAATTCGTGTAGCTGCCATCTTCATCTCTCCTCTCTAGCCTAGAAACATATGAAGGGTGGAACGTCGGGTAGTACCAACATGATGTTTTGTCTGTGAACTGAATTGGGAAAGGAATACCCCTGATCTTTGAGATGATTAGATCAGGCCAGAAGTTAGAAAGAGGTATACTACCTACTCCCAAGATAGCGTTTGGTCTAATAGTAAGAAGATCCTCCTTGAGATATGTACTGCAGCAACTGATCTCTGTAATAGAAGGATTTCTATTCTTCTCCTGTGTATCGGTAGGACGACAGCGAACTGCATTCTGAAAGTATAGTTTATCTCTCCACTCTCGAGGGATACGTTCTCTAAGATATTTTCCGGTTTTACCGACGAACTGCTCACCCACAGCATCTTCTTCTTGTCCAGGCGCTTCCCCTAAACACAGTAGATTAATATCTACAGGAACAGTAGGTTCTGTGAATGCCATCTTCGGAGAATGAAGCAGTGGCCAAGTCTTTCGAATGGGACAATTGTCACAGCCATCGTAAGAAATTAAGCCCATTACTGCCCGCCGCCAAGAACGTAACAGTAATTTGGATCATTCCCTCTCAGAACTAGAGTGTTCTGAGGAAGGTAATCAAAGATAGCTTCATCAACAAATGAGAGTGCTACAAGTATTAATACAGCTTCGAGAGCTATACCCCGATTCTCTTCTCCCTCTTCTACTTCTTGGGAAGAAGTAAAGCTGATAGATGGATCTAATCCTTCACAGATAAAGAACTCTTCTGAACTAGAGGATATACCTGAGTGTGACAGCAACAATTTACCATCAACGATTTTCATCGATATGGTGAAAGAAGTATGCTTATCACTCAGAATACGTGCCCTTGCGATAAACTTCTTGATTACACCTGAATCAATCTTCGCTGTATGCTGTGCTGAAGTAGTCCACTTATCATAGATCTTCTTAAGATCCTGATCTAGCTTCTGCCCAAATGGTAATTGTGCTTTCAACCAGCCACCATCAATGAATATACCCTCATCTGTGATATCAAGTTTACATCCTGGACATTCACCTACAAGTGCAGCAATGATCTCAGGGACTGGAGGACGTAATACAATCTTATCTATTGGGAATGATCCCTTCGCAATCCTTGTAGCAGCAAGACTGACTGAATTACAGCTCATTAGGTAGAGTTCTTCTCCAACGACTTCAATAGAGAGTCCATATAAGCCAACAGAGAGGCTAGCTGATTGACAAGCTGCACTAGCTAAGCGTAATGCTGTAGCTAAATTATCAGGCGGAGTCCAAGGGAAATCTTTATGGTCTATCTGCGGGATAGAATAGTCAGCAAAGACAAAGTTCCACTTACCTGATGCAGATCCACACTTCCACGCTAAGTGGTTCTCTTTCTCAGTGAAGATAATCTCTGAGTTCTGCGGTAATTCTTTCACAGCACTGAGATCTTTCAACTGAAGGAGTCGAGGTTTTGACAGTCCAGTCTCCTCCTCCATTTTGATCTCCATATTCCCGAACTCAGAATTCACACGTGCTGTAGTATTGTCGAGTTGGATGCTTCGATACAGATTTGTTAGCGAAGAAGGATTTGATATCCTACCTGCCAGTTTACAGATGGCTGTTAGATTCTTAACGAGCATAGCTTCCCTTCCATATTGTTATACCGTTAGTTTAACGGAGCCTTCCTTCAGTGTTGCAGGTGCAACACTACTCTTTTTTACAAGTTCTACACGACAGATATTCTGTGTCTTTTCTACCTTCATCGTGTAGTTATCTATTAGTTCTAGACTGAGAGGTGTGAATTCAACAGCAGGTTCTCTTGCCTCCTGAAGTATTTTGAAAGCAGCCTGACAGATATCATTCTTACACTCAGGGAAGTCTACTTCACAGTCTTCATTCTTCTCCCTTTTAGTATGAAAATGATTATGTCTTTCCTGTGCAAGAGCAGCGAATGCTACCCTCAAAGATGTTTCGTTCTCTTTGTCGTAAAGTAGATACATAGCAGCTACCTTTATAGCTTCATCCATCGCTAATTGTTCTTGTGTAGGCATATTCTTTTTCCTCTTCGTCCTCGAGTTGACACCAAAAATAGAACGGCCTTGCCGGTCCACGCCCAACCCTACCACACCGAGCCATTTCAAGCCGTGCCCTGCTCCACCACGTCAGCCTAACCGCGTCCTACCCTACCTAGCCAAAGTGTGGCTAACCGTACCGCAACGAACCTCACCTAGCCAGCCTAACCTTACCTCGCCAAGATAAACCTTACCCCGCCATACGCGACCACACCTCACCGTGTCAAATCTTAATCCTTGCCAGCCGCACCTAACCTGGTGTCACCGGAGCTAACCTTACCCTACCTAACCGGGTCAGGCCATGTCAAATCTTATACTAAAATCGTCGATTCCTTTTTTAGTAACACCTCCTGAAGTTTAGAATAGAAAGCAGACATTTTCATATCACTTTTAATGAAAGCCATTGGGTCGTGTAGAAAGGGGACTAATCGTTCGTGCCAAAATCTAGGTTTTTCCTTCGCAATATAAAAGTAAGACGCCAAGATATCCTTGATCCCAAGAGCACATATAACTGGGAAGTTCATAAACGCTGCCGATGGACTAATCACAAATATGACACGGATAGGACCTTCTCTTTCTATTCCACCAGCCTCCTGCTTCTTATTGATGATGAGTGCTCCTGGCTTCTTAAAGCGTGTTACTCCTCTTGTCTGTTCTTGGAGCTTCAAGATGTCACTAGCTACAAGATAGGATCTAATCATAGCCAGTTGGGAAGGTGTAGTCTTAACAGACATCACAGCATCAGGATCTAATCCCAGCATTCTGAATTCGTTTTGCCAAGCCTCTTTCTGAGGAAGAGCATCGTGATCTGAAATGTAATTAGTATCAGAGACTACTTTAGAACGTAGTCTATATGTCTTCCCTTTCAGCTTGACAGAGCCTGCTCTGCATCCTGATATCATCCAGGTGGCGCTATCACAACTAAACCATGGATATGACAACAGGGACTTTGGAGCTGTATCTCCGAATGCATGATACTTAGCAATTGGATAGCCTTTACTATCTGTTCCATAATGGAATGCTAGATCAAGGAATGATTGCTGCTCTCTAGGACTAACCAGACTAGTGGCTGATATCCCAATGTAAGGACATTCCTCCAGCATAAGATCGAACCACTTTAGACTCTCACGAGCGTGGAAGACAGGGAGGCTAATGACACCAGCCTCCCTCATCTTTAAGAAGTTTTCTCTTCCTGCCGCAGCCGCAGTCTCAGGCGAGCCGGGTTGTATTACATCAAGGTTAACTACAGAATCTATTACCTCTTGATTCTTTAGAACGAACTCTGTGTATTCAGGAAGGGAGATCGGCTTATTTTGCGTCCAGGAGCTATACGCGCCTGAATCTACCATCAATCTGATCTTCGGCTTCAAGTCTTTCCTACTTTCCTGGATTGAGATGCAATGATTACAGCTATTTCATCTCTGAATTCCTCGAGCTCCTCATGGATGCTAGCCATCATTTGTAGATCCTGCTCTTTAACATCATTGCCTTCAGAAAGGTTACCCAGCACATGGCCGAATAATGCTACTACTCCAGCGAAGAAGGCTTTCCGCATCTCATCTATTTGAATCTGAGGAGCGTCTTTCGATAGAACGCTCCTACGGAACTCGTTCCACTGTTCTTCGATGTATCTCTTTTTCATGATTTTACCTCACAAGGGAAAGGAATTCTTGGCGGACGTCCTGTTGATCTAACATCTGTCCGCGTAGTGCTGATGTAACAGCCTCTGAGTTAGGCTGGTGGACACCACGTGAACCCATACATGAGTGCTTAGCTCGTACAATGACGCCTACGCCGAGTGGCTTACAGTGAATGTTAATGAAGTCTGCAATCTGTGTGGTTAGCCTCTCCTGCACCTGCAAGCGCCGGGAGAACATATTGACTATCCTAGCTAGCTTAGACAACCCTAGTATACGTCCTCCTTGCGATGGGATATAGCCAATGCTTACAATGCCGCTAAACAAAGCCATGTGATGTTCGCACATCGAATGGAAGGAAATATCCTTTACGACAATCATCGTATCATAATTCTCTGCACCATCTGCAAACTGTGCTCCAAGGATAGATAATGTCTGCTGTTGAATATACTTTCTGTTGTACCCAATACACCATTCTGACTCAAGGGCCCTCACCACCCGTTCAGGTGTCTTTAACAAACCCTCTCTGTTTGGATCTTCTCCAATATAGCCAAGAAGAATACTCACCGCCGCTAAAGCCATCTCACGTGATGGCTTTTCGCTAAAGTACAGAACCTCTCGAAGTTGCTCCTCTAAAAGATTAACTTCAAATCTGCTGCTTTTCTTTAGGGACTTCGGTCGGATCAAGTGGGATCTCTTTCTCATATATAGATACCGGTCGCCAGAAGCCAAGTTCTTGTGCTAGGTACATCATAGCACGTACTTCAGAACATGTAACAGATACTACATCAAAGCTTAGACCAGAAAAGCCTGCTGCATCGAGGTATTTGTGGATAGTCCTCGCTGGCCAGTCAGGATGTAACATAACCATCTTCTGAATCTCCTGTATTACTCCTTTAAACTTGCTGTACTTAGGGCCAACTCGTTTCTTCTTCTGAGGCGGCGGAAACAGACGTGGCGGGGGCGGTGCTGGATGTATGCTTACGAACCCCTCACACTTTGGCCAGGTTTCATATTCCCGCTTGTTGTTAATATAGCGGGCTGTATTACTATACCAAGTATGCGCAGCCGATGGAAGTAAATTGTACATATCAGCTGGGATTTTTGCTATAGCCCAGCAGAATGCCCGTATATACTCCTCATCAGTCTGTGACTGATCCTGTACTTTGAATCCCTGTAGTCTAACACATTCAAAGAAGCTTTGAAAGATCGTTTTCATTGACTAACCTTCTCAAACCTTTCAATCAGTGGATCTTTTAATCCGGCTTGTTTAAATCCTTCAGCCCTCAATGTACATGCGTGACAGGTGCCGCATGGAGGCACTTTACCAGCATAGCATGTGTGACTATAAGCAAGGGCTTGCCAGCAACCCGGAAGTGATTTAGACAACTTAACAGTCTCTGCTTTAGTTGAGTCAATCAACGGCGTATGAATTCTAAAGACAATCTTATTTTCATATCCGAGAGCGAGGTTGATGGTCTCTTCTTGCTTGTTGATGAAACCGGGACGGCAATCCGGGTAGTTCGTGCCGTCCATACTACAGACGCCAGTCACGAGATTAAGACAGTCAGCATAGACTGCTCGGTTGGCCGCTACTGTTAGGAAGAAAGCATTTCGCATGGGGACGAAAGTTAATTCAACTCGGTCTCCAATAATCTTTTCCATCTCATTGTAGTTACTATAGGTCTCAAGTTCTACTGTAGGATCCGTAAGAGGAGAGCTACTCTTTAGGATATCAGGAACGTCAATTATTTCGAGGTCTACTTGAGCTAGGTTGGCTATCTTCAAAGCAGCGTCGATTTCTGCAATATGCTTCTGCCCATAGTTAAATGTTATAGCAGCAACTTCTTCAAATTCTTTCTTTGCCCAGTAAAGGCAGGTCGTTGAATCTTGCCCACCGGATAATACCACTAAAGCCTTTTTCATATTCCCTCCTTAGTAATATATACCGCTACTGCTAAACCCTAATACGGCTTCATTCGAATGGCAATATCTACTAGGTAGTCTTGCTGCGTAACTGTGAACTCCAGTCTGTCTGATAGCTGCTTAACCTCAGCGTCATCTAAACCAAAGTCGCTAAGCTGGCTCTCATTGGAAACAAATACATGTGAGATATCTCCGTTCCATTCCATGTAGTCTCCAATCAGTAGCAGTAATTGATCCATAGCCTCTCTGTTCTGAGAGACTTTATCTGTCTCTGCCATATATATCTTTCTTCCTTCGTGATCCTTAGCAAAGAATCTTTTCATTCTACTCTCCTCATAGGTGGTAGGTAATCAGGGATAGGATCACCGACTGTCTGCACAAATTCAAATTCAACTCCACCCGCAGTATGTTTGAAGATAGCTTTCGCGCCTCGTTTACAATACTTACAGACAGCACCTTTCTCATAGGCTTCTTCACTATCAATAACTCTGTGAGTAATGAAGTCAGGCTCTGCGCAGAATGGACATGGCATATGCATAGTGACTTCACTACCATATCCAGTTATCTTTTCATTGGCGTGAAACTTAGCTTCGTATTCTTGTTTGTTCACTACGGCCTCCAGTTCCAGACGTCTTCCTGTAAGCTTATTTCAGAAAGATATTTACCATCTTCCTTATCAGGACGAACCCACTTTGCCATGAAGTCAAATTCACCTTGTCTTTCTACGCGCCAGACGGCTCCTTCAACTGTATCGATTGCTCCATGATAGGACTGTTGAGATTCTAACTGGGATATAGGAAAGGGAGGTCCATCACTCAGTACATGAGGCGTTGTAAATTCAAAGTTTTTGCATCTTGCTACAACAGTATCCCAAGGAGTACGATCACTTTCAGTCATTATATCAAAGATCACAAACGGCTCATGGATTAAATTGTATCGAGTTCCATGTGCCTGCGCAAGCCACTCTCCCACAACCCTTTCTCCTTCATGAAGAAGAAGTTTAAATCTAGGCTCATTCTCTCTCACCCAATGAGCAAAGAGTTGATGCTGCTCATACTTAGATGTGGACGCAAGGTAACCTGCTCTACCTAGAGCGACAATCTCGTTATTGATTAGAGCAACTCCGCAGTTAGACCCATCGAGTTTCTCTGTGACAATGATTCTGTCATGCTTATCACGAGCCTTACTGCAGCAGATCACAGCTTGTCCTGCGTGGACGTGATGATCTCCCGGACCGATCCTGCTATTAGGAAGATGTCCTATACTGCCGTAGTTCTTTCTACCGAGAGGCTTCTCAGGCTTCACACACATATCTCCTCTAATACTTCTTTCTTCTCTTCTTTCACGACTTCCGCTGGCTCAATTGTCTCTACCCAGTCAGCAATTGCTTCCCGTGTCCATTCATGTTCATCATTTAGATGGACTATCATAGCGTCAGTTCTGCAGACCATCCGTACGCACGAACATACCGGGCATTGACGGTCCTGTTGTTGTAGCCAAGGCCATGTAGGCCCAATGAAGGCGTCGCTAGTCATATTAGTAGCATCCATTGCTGCTCCTAAAGCACAGCTTCCAGAAGCAGTAAAGAAGGATCCAAAGGCTTGAGGTTTGATCATACTTCCCAACCGAATTGCTTCACTTAGTTTCACTGTACACCCCCTGTTGTAGCAGCTGCCTTATAACGTTACGTTCTTCTAGAAGAAGTTTACATGCTGTTTTAGAGAGTTTGCAGCTATCTCTATCGTCTTCACTTTCAGCAACTCTCCTGATTGCAGACCAAACCTGGTCTATTGTCATGACAAGATCTCCTTCAGTTCGTTAATTATTGAATCCGTTTTCTTTGGGTTCAGATTGAGGTGCATGAGGATTTTTTTTATAAACAGCTTTGTCGTCCACCCTTTGGTATCCTGCTTTATCACATCTATAATCTCCTGAGGAGCATTCATAAAGATGTTCAGCACTTGCTTTAAGTCAGAACTGGCTTCGTCTAACTTAACAGCAAGATCTCCTTCTGAGTTTATAGATAGATCTCCACGAGAGAGGACTTCCATTGTGTTACGACTTCGCGTATCCTTCGTTGAGTAATCGTTGAACTGTCCTGAAATCCACAATTTGTACATGTGCATCATCGATGCAGGCTCAGTAATAGCAGGATAGAACTTACAAACTTGTACCCAGAACAATTCACATTCAGCCATTGCGTCTTCTATGTCGCCACCCAGCAAGTAGAGTACACGCCATTGATGCTTTCGAACGTAAGCCGCAGCAAATCCTTTGAAAGGGTTACCCGGTTTGTCCCACTCAGACAATAGTACAGAGAATTCAGGCATAAGGTCCTTTCAGTCAGCCGGTACTGTTTTGTAGTATAAGTAATTTGGTGGAGGTAGAACTACGTCTTCATCCATTCTAGCCATTGAAGCTAAGATTTTAAACTGACGTACTGCATCTTCATAGGTAGCCTCACCGATAATCTTCCATGGTACATCGGTCATGCGATCACATAGTATCACACCGATTTCAAACTTTTCGGTAGTCCCATGGATTACATATCCATCTATTTTCAGGTAGGTGTTTACTACCTCTTTCCAGTTATCAACTGGTACAATTCCGGAGGCTTTAGGCATCGAATTTCTCCTCTGGCTTTGAAGTAAATGCTTTTGGGATCCCATGCTTCTTTACAGCTTCATCATACTGCTCCTGATTCTTAATCTCTTTGTATCCCTGCTTGACGAGTTCGTTATGGACAAGGCGGCATTCCTCACAGCTTTCCATGTCCTGTACTTTAAGAAATAGCTGTCCATGTTTGAATACTGCGTTGACAGCCATAAAGCCATATTCGTCAACATACTTATCTACTATCTTCTTAAGCAAGACTCGAAAGGAGTCTCCTTGTAGCTGACTCAGTTGTTGCGCCATAGTCTTTTCCTTCGCCTTCCGGCATAGAAGTTCTTACTACACGTGATTTAGTACAGTAGCTTCGAAGGATCTTCGTCTCCTCGAAATACTGCAGGAATGGTACAGTTGAATCCGGACTGTTATAGATTGTGACGTAATCTTTTGACTTCAAGTAATCAAGTAGGGCAGCTGATAGCCTGTTGCCACACTTGCCCACGACATCGTACTGTGATGAAACAGAAGCACATCGCATACAGTCGATACTGCCTTCAAGCACAAGCACAGACGTACCACCGTGAGAATACTTAAAGAAACCATCGGCACTAGTATGGGCCTTGTACCTTAAAAGCAGGTGAGATCTCATAGATCTGCCCAGCCATCCTATGGTTAAAGGAACGATTAACCTGCCCGCCCATTCCCCTTCTTTCGCGACTTTAAGGTTGAATTGCTGGCATATCTCCAACGGGCGTTCAAATAATCTTGCGTAGAGGTAATCAATGGCTTCAGGGGATTCGGATGCCGGAAGAAAGTATCGGAATGCACTGTAATCTCTGCCGTCAGCAATGTATACTCTCTCAACGGTCGTAAACTTGTAATCCCGCCACTCAGATGACGGTATCTTAAGAGCGTAGAAGATCCTACCAAGGTTGTTCCCAGCATGTTTTGGATTCCTAAAGCAATAGAATTCGTTCGAGTGATCTGATACAGCCAGATGGAATGATGGATCATCCGGACACCAAGGACAACGAATATTCACGTTGCCTCTGTGGGTGTTGGGACCCGTGTCTTTCCAAGGAATCTGGTGCCGATCGAATAGGCGTCTAAGATCCATTAGACTTCCTTCAGATAACCAACTTCAACTATTTCATATCGTAAATACTCTACGATATAATTTCTACGAAAATCCTCAGCATCCTGTTGAGTGCTGAATAGCGGTATGTATTGAGGATGTGCTTGAATCTGTGCTTGAACATACCACACCTGTTCCTCTCTTTCGCGAAGAGCAAACATATATCACCTCGGTTTGATTGTCCATTTGAGCATCCTAGCAGATGCATATCCTGGGTATGCCTGATCCACAGCCCATTCCAATAGACCCATTTGAGCCGGAATCGTATTTATAGTGCTTGGGATTTGCATGACAGTCGTTAAGTAATTAGAAAGACACTTTAGAACTTGACAGGCTAAAGCGAAATACTCATTTTGAGTAAGAGTACCTTCAACGGATGAATCAATAAATCCAAATAGATCATCACAAACATCTTGGAGTTTCTGATATCCTATTCTTTCAGCTATCCTATTGTCAGGCTGTTGGCGGAGGGTTGGTAGTATCTGCCTCAACGCGGCGATGAAAATCCTCTGGGAGGATGTCAATTCTTCCTTCTTGACAGTGTTTGCAGCCACAGACATTCTCCATTAGTTTCTTTACTAACAACGGTCTGGAGGCAAGGAGCCACTGCCTTACCTCCTCGACGTCATAAAGGATTGAATTCTTTAGCTTATGTTCAGGAAGTTTAATTGTGTGGAACGGCAGGTTGCCTGCCTTCCTCCACCTATTAAGGGAAGGAAGTGTAATTTCCAGGCGGTGGGAAAGCTGCTTTTCTGTTATAAGCATCACATTATTATATACCGCTACTTAATAAAGGTCAAGGATAATTTTCTTTCATGCTCATGCTACCTCCTTTATTAGCGTATCGATGTAGAAATCAAGGAAGTTGTTAGCTGCCTCAACATCGTTGAATTGAGTTCCTATCTTATCCAGTACCTCCAATGCAGTTTTCAGTACAATTATTCCTTCCTCATAGGTTAGGCCCGAGGTTTCAAGCCGCATTATTGTTTGGACTACTAGCCTTTTGATTTCATCCTTATCGTAGGACATGTTATGTCTTCTTTTTCTCCTGTTGTTTAAGTATACTAAATTCTTTGTGTGAAGGCCAAGGGCGGTGCATATCTCCACTTCCCCAGCACTTATTACAAACATCTTTAGTCATAGCTTGACCGCCTATCCCACCCCAAAAGGTGGCTGTTGACCCGTAGACAACGTATCCCGTACCTCCACACTTAGTACAAGGTGTGTCGATCCCACGCCATTCTAGTCCGTGTTCGACTAGATCATTCTTTGGGAATGTAGAAATATCCATCTTTGATTTCATCAGTTCTCCTCCTTGTAATGTTTTCGTACCCAATCTGCTACAGGACCCTTCTCCCCATTCTTTAGCTTCTCAAGTGCTCTCGGATTCAACCCTACTCCTTGGAGGACTCCTGCTTCTTCAAGAGCTTTTGAGCATTCAAGTCCGCATGGATTACAGAAGAGATGAACTTTACTTTGTTCCATCTTCTCCAGTCCGGCAGGTGAAACAGCCAGATCACATTCGCAGATAGAACACTTATGACCGGTGGGCCTATCTGCTCCAGCACAGACCATCATCATTACCACTCTGATTTTCATACATTCTCCTATTGACTTTTCTGCCAGTCTCATTAAAATATCCTTGGAGGTTACTACAATGGCAGGAACTAGGAAAGTAGATATCACATCTAATACGAACGCAGCACCTGTTATCCCGCATCCAGATCAGGCTAAGCAAGACAAGCAGGTACATCCTACACAGCAGGGAAATGATGGCAGACCGAATCCATCATCGCATAAGAATCCTGCGGATGCACAGCAGGACGTTACTCCTAACACTCCGCCTAAACCACAATCTACTGGGAAGGTATATGATACTCGATACCATGATGGGCGTGAACCGGATCCCAGTAAGATTTAAACTGGCGGAGTAGCGTTCTGCCTTACCTGTATTCGATACAGGATAACTGCAAGTTTCACACGCTTGATTCCGCCGGAGATTTTGAATCGGCGGAACAACACATTCATGTTCATCTTGATTGTTCTTTTTGCTACGTGTAGTTGACTGGCTATTTCTGAGTCTTCGCAGCCTTGTAGTAGTAATTCAATTACCTGCTGCTCGCGAAGCTGGCGCCTAGCGGTTAGTTGATCTCTAAGTACTCCCATTTCATACTGGTTTCTTTATACCGTCATCTTTTTCTGGGTATTGCTTCTTACCAGCTGCTTGATCTTTCCCGTCGACAGGAGCATTGGGATTAACCAAATCCCCTGCATTCTTATGTTCAGGATAAGATTTCTTTTCTTTCTCCATGTTACAATCTGCCCACTAGAAATAGTACGATAACAATTATCAGGATAAGACCTACGATTCCTGAAGGACCATATCCCCATCCCGCACTATGTGGCCATGAAGGAACAGCTCCAATGAGCACCAAGATCAGTACAACTATTAGAATCAGATACATTCTGTCTCCCTTATCGATGAGTAGCGAAGCCAGTCATCGTCGGTCCAACTTGCATCAAGAATACAAATAGACCTACCCAGAACATATGCAGACCGACTACGTTAAACTTCATATTCAGGGTCGATGGAGGAGGGGCTGGGTTAGCTGTAATGAAGTAAATAACTAATCCGAGGAGACAGATAAGGAGTGACCAATAGATTTCCAATTTAATTCTCCTAACCTACTGTGATCGACAGAATGCTGGACGTAGGATAAAAGACTTGATAGCTGCTTGTAGCGTTCACAAGAGGCAACCAGATCCCTGCATTCTTCGCCACCATTTGGATGTAAGTCTGTGCACTAGATAGGTCAGAAGTTGTTAGAATTGAACTGACATTCGCGCCACCAATAAGATTAACAGTAACGTTACTGTATGACATGAATATCTCTCCTGACAGAGCGATTCTACAGAAATCGAATCGCAATGTCAAGGGTTATTTGGCGTAGAACATCATGCTGACACACTGTATCTGTTGCCAGGCTTCCCATTTGCCATACACAGGAGTTTCAAAGTAGTCGAATCGGATTTCAGACAGAGGTGGAGGAATGAATATCGTCTTGCTGGGAGACAATACCCATTTCGACATATCAGCTAAGAGATCGACCTTATCTACAACAGACATGCCAACCGATCCTGCTGCGAACATAGAGAGGAATTTCCTTCTGTCAACTTTAGGTTGCATTCTGATCCTCCTTAATCTCGAATCTGTTCTTCACTGTCATTCTCTTCACTAGTGACTTCGTGTTTGATACCGTTTGCATAACTTATGCGTATCCCTATAGGAACTCCATGGATCTTCTTCAAAGGAGGAACATGTATCTGACTAGCTTCATCTTCTTTCGGGCGTTCTACTAATGTAGTCCAGACAACTTCTTTTGTATCCTCTCTAAATGCTTCTATTTCAATGGGAAAGAAGTCCGGTGGGAGAAGAAGCAGTTTACTCATCTCCATATATTATCTCCTAATGTCGGCTAATCATGAACCAATGATCGGGTGGATGAACTGTCTTAGCTAGCGGGTAGTAATCGTTTAGGTGCCAGATGATCCAGCCCAGGCTAGATAGCATCAGCCCACACATGCCTACCCAAATTATTATCGTAATTACATTTACTATACCCCACCGCATAAGGCTTGCCTGCTGATACGTTAAGTATATAAATCCCGCCAAACAAACTATGAAAATGGCACAGCCGAATTCGAAACTGTCTGGATGCATAACAGATCTCCTAATGAATTGGGAAGCACGCTTACACGTCAGGTGTTCGAATCAGTGCTGGAATCGTCCTGCAGAACCCCTCCAGCAGCTATATGCTGTTTACTGACCTACTTACACCACACTTCCCAAACTTAAATGGCGGTTTTCTGAACCGTTACCGTGCTGTTAACTACCCACCACCCAACCACGATGGGCGATTCAAGGTCAACACCGCCAACCTGACGTCGTTTAAAGTAACTTAACGGCGCTTCCTTATCCCAAACATTCCCAATATCCCAGTGACCATCAGCATCAGCGCCGAAGGCTCCGGCGCTATAACGATTGGTCCCAGGAATGTAGACTGTGTGATATCGACTGTTGCTTGCTGATTGGGTATTGTGAAGTTAACTCCCTCTGTGAATGTCCCTGCAATCGCGTAGTAAACCCAATCCCGTGGACCTAATCTTTGATACTCGAATCCCGTGAAGTTCCCACTCAGAATGTTGTCTTTCAAGTCGGCCACTGGCAATGCCATCCGATATTCTGTGTCTCCTATTGCTACTGAGAATCCTCCAGTGAAAGAGGATTCATTCACACTCGACAGCGCCAGATAGAAATGTGGGTTCCCTCGATTGCTCGATGAGAACTCTACATCTAATCCATAAGGCGTCTTATTCAGTGATACTGCACTTCCAACTCCGTTGATGTTGATTGAATTCCCAAACGCTGCACCTGCTAACGACAGGACTGCAATCGCTGTTTTCATAGATCCTCCGGGCGAGAGCTTATGCTCCCGCCCTGTTGGTTTAGCGTGGATTTAGCTTAACCTCGTATGGTTGGCGGTCCGCTCAAACTCTACTGGATCTGTTGTTAGAGCCAGGAATTGAGCGAGCACGTTGTCACTGTCAGGAAGCCACTCTTTGGGATGGATGCACAGCTGTTCTACAGGCTTCCCCTTTGAATCGATCTTGTAAACGTTCCCAGCTCTCCCTCTATGGAGACGATACCTGGTATCGTTCACTTCAGTTTCGAAGTAGCCTAGTTCTTTGTACTGCTTCTTCTGTTCTTCATTCAAGAACAAGAGAAGCAATTCATCAGCCCGAGCTTCAGCTTTTAGCTTCTGCTCAAGTGCTTTCTTGTACCTCTCATTTTCTTCTTCTTGCTGGGCAATCCGAAGGGCAATCTCCTTTTGTGTCGGTTGACTATCGTTGTAAGTATACTGCATAGCTATTTGGGTCATACCTTGCTGGGTTAGTTGTCCTTCCTGTATGTAGATGAAGGGCCAGTTACCCAACTGGGCGACTGTAGTGACATTTGTTCCTGTGCCTGTATCAAATGGCCAGCTACCGTACATGTTCCCTCCTGTACAGGCAACACCGGTAGAGACAGCTATATTTTGGCTAGAGCTGGTATAGGCATAGGGCATGTTACCCTCCTACCTGTCGTGGCACCATGATGATTCGTTCTGCGGTAGGATCGAACTCGTGAATGATCTCTCCCTTCTTTCCTTCCTTCCCCTCCGCCTTATAGGCAATGAAATGCTTTGCCTTCAGTGATTGAAACATGAGCTTAGCGGCTGCTGTTTCGTCTGGGTTGTCAACGGACCACATCAAGCGAGTATCGCCTGACTCGTTAAGAGTGTGAATGGTGTTCTTTGCTTTTGGTACTTCAACTGCTGTTGCCATTGTTATTTTCTCCTTTTTAGAGTAATATACCAGTAAAGACAGCCCCCACATAACCAGTGAGGGCTGCTAGATATCTAAATGGGTACCAGCTGATTGTTGTCTAACTTCTTGTCATTAGTAAACACATTCTGGTTGAGGTGGTTCTTGGAATACAAAGAACACGTCATAGCTAGTTCGATCGACGTGATCTGTTGATGGTTGGCCCAACGGATTTACCTTCCCCTTATACCTGAAGGAATTACCGTAGACGTCGGTGTAAGAATTCGACGTGCCAACCACACTCAACGAAGTCACTCCTTTCGATGACAAACTACTCAACTCGTTAGGTTGAGCAATACCATCATGATTGACATCATCCCACAGTTTCAACTTAGCAAAGGCTGCGTTGCTGCTGTCAATGGTACTAGTCTTAGTCAAGTCTACGCGAGCAAACTCGGCTAAAGCACAGTAACCATTTCTGCAGCCATTGTAAGTATGGTTCCCAAACAAGTTCTTCCCAGTGAGTCTGCCGTTCGTGGGAACGTCATGTACCAGGAGGCTTGTGTGGTAATGTGGATCAGTCCAGGACGTTTGGACAGGATTTCCATCAGCCAGAATATCGAATTTAACTCCATTTTCTTCTGACGTTAGATGGAACCCTTCTCCCGTTACGTCCAGGATGATTGGACTGCCTCCCCCATTACCGCAGAAGAGGCAGGCTTTGGCGTGACATTGCTTCAGATCAAACTTCCCAGTTCCCGTCGGTTGACATGACCCTTTTATTGGTCCTCCAGCTATACCCCCGCCGCTTACTACAAAATAGTAATCGTAGGCGTAATTGTAAAACTGGTTATATCCACCGGAGGTAAAAGCATCTATCTCCACGGGAGCACTCTGCGGGAAACACAGCTGCCAGGTAATTCCAGGATGGTATCCTAGACTCAGGCATTGGCCCTGTCCCGTAACGGATGAGCCCATGCTCCCGTACAACTTGGAAATGCCGGACGAATCGTCCCAACATTGATCGTTGAACGAGTAAGTAGTTGGATTGGGAACTACTGTACCAGGTTGGAAGGGAGGAGTTTGACCCGGACCAGCTTGGCAACCAGCAGCCACTCCGGTCGGGGTCATTGTCCCATAGCTACAGTTAGGGTCCTGAGCATGCAGGCAGCAACTTAGAACCAATACAGCAAATAGGATTTTCATTGGAGCCTCCTAATCTCACCGGTGTCATTGGCTTTAGACATCCGTTGAAAGAAGGTAGCTCTCTGTTGTATCGCTTCCCGCTCATGACCATCATCAGCGATATTTTTAATATCGTCGATGGCCCCTGATATCAAGGCTTTATTTATCCTCTTATCAGGAGATGACATGAGCGACTGCAGATCACTTCTCAGCCGTGCAGTCGGCTGTTCGTCCATGGCTGCTGTCCTAAGGGTTGAGGACAAAAGAGCAGTCGTGTAAGCACGACTCTTTCGCTCTGCAATTATTCTAGCAAGAGCGATTTCGTCGGTTGCCTCAGCACTGTTGTCACCGTAGACAACTAGGGTGACTTCAGCCGTGACTGAAACCGCAGGTCCATAATCGTTAGCATCTTCGAACACGACAGACTTTCCCGCAGGCAAAGAATTGATTTCTCCTTTACCTCCGATCTGTTCATGTCCATTTGGATACTTGGCGACGGTTCTGATCTGCCACACCTTTATCTCTCGATCAGAATCATTGTAAACTGTGAAGGTTGCTTTGCCATTCGCATAAGCTGCAGTGACATGAGCACCTGTTATCTTCTGCTGTGCTAATGCTGGGAATGTAACCAGCAGAAGACATAGCAATACTAGGGAGGTTTTGAGACTTGGTTGCATACTACCCCTTCTTTTCTCGAACAGATTTGAATCATAGTTAAATGATTCCTCATGATTGACTCCTTTCTACTTTAGAATTCTGTGATAGCTTATAGCTAGGTCGTCGGTTCTCACTGGTATGTCCAAGATGGGTGGGGCATCTGCATTGGCAACTATCTGTGTAGCAGATGCTGTGCTTCCCTTTCAAGCAGTTAGCACTGACTTTCTTTGTAATCTGTTTGTGTGGGGTCATACTACCTTCCCTATAAAGAAAGGGCGAGGAATCGCGTCCTCGCCCCATCACGACTATGTTTAAAGGTAGGCTAGTTAAAGGTTAAGCGGTAGACAAGAGCGAGGTTAGGCCACGCGACGAATGTTGCGTTGGCTCTGCTGTTTCACCTGCTGCACCCATTGCTGTCCCTCTTGGGTAGACTCAAAGAGGGTGAGGCTGTCGATGTTGTTAACGGTGATTATCTTTTCAGATCCGGTCGCTGGATCGGTGACTGCAAATGCCAGCTCCACGGGATCCTCATGATGGTTCTGACGAGTAGCATAAACCAGTTTCGGCTTATACTCGCTGGTCTGAGATTGTTGTCCCTGTTGTTGTTGTTGTGACAGCATGGAGTTTTGTGCAAACGGTGACATTTTGTTAACTCCTTCGTTGGATTTTACTACACCTATCAGTTGATTAATAGGCCGGTATAAAAGGTCAATACAAACCAAAGCCGACGATGGCTCGTCGGCGTTGATTTCTTCGAGCTTTTTGTCGAGAAAAGGTCTGAAGGTTGGAGCATTCATTATAAATAATGCTTGACAAAAGTCAAGCAAATATTATATAACATCACTGTCGAGAGAAAGTCTTTCCTGTCAAGACCTAATTCAAGACAAACAGAATAGCTATATGAACAGAATCTTAACTTGTAGACACTGCTCAGAAGAATTTGAACTGCTTCCTGGCAAGCCGGGGTTCGCTAACGAGTGTCCTTCCTGCTTGACTGAACAAGGCATAAAGCCTCTGCTTACTAAGGAACGCAGACTCAGTTCCTATGAAGGCTTCCATTACGAAGCCTATCAGGTTAACATAGCGAGTGAACCTAAGCAGGAAAAGCTTAAGCCTGTTAAGGATGTTTCCAAGAGGAAACAGAAGTGGGTAAGACGACAGCAAAGATTGCATGAAAGAATGATTAAAAGAAGTGCTACTACTAAGCACGAAATCGAAGAAATTGATAGAGAATTTAAGTTGAGTTTAGCCAGAGTTGTATGAGAGGAACTTCGCAGCAACGTGTAACCTCCGGCAACAAACAACGGGCTGCTGTTATTGAGTGCTGTAATAGTCGCGTGTGTAGGGCACATGTAAGCCATGAAAGCTGGTTGTCCTCGAAAGAGGTTTTTCCCATCGGAACGGAGTGGATACTTGATTCCACCATATGTCGTTTAATGCACAGCGCACATTCGCATATCGCATACGAGGCATATGAAACTCGACGTCCTTGGTTGGATCCTACTACTACAAATCAACTGGTGTATAAGTGGTTTACCGGCTATGCTTTAACATCCTACTACGGATGTATATACTATTGCTTTCTGATACTGTTTTCTCTATTGCTTGATGCTTGTATGTATACGTTATAAATAGAGATCTACTATACAGAACACATAGTAGTAGGGAGGATGAGTACTGTATATATCATTTAGTTATCTACTTAAAATCCTTTATAACACTATCTACATCTACACCAGCATCACGCATCTCAGGTAGTACAGCCTTCACCTTGTATTCATACGACATCATCTCTTCCCACATCCTATCATTCATCTCACAGTACGATACTCCTCCATTTGCTTCTGCTGCATGGCAGATAGCACAGGTACGGATGTGTTGCATCAATAGAGCAGCTGCTGCTCTCCAGGCATTAAGCAGTACTATCCATTCCTTCGCCTGAGCATACTTCCCTTGTGTTCCTTCGGAGAAATCATATCTTTCTTTCATTGTTCTATCACCTCAACAGGGATTAACTTCTTGTTCCTATTCTCCCACCACTCTCTAACCTTCCCTTTACATGGAGGTAAAGGATCACAGGAATCCAGAAAGAAATAGATCATTAGTGCGAGTAAATACATGTCAATCCAGCAGGTAGCAAGCAGAAGTAGGCGGTAGACTCTAATCAAATTCATCTTGTTAGGGTTAGCTAACCCATGTGAGAGCCGTATAAATGCTCTCTGCTCTTTTACTTTCCAGTAGAATGCCCCATCAACTAGATAGTTCACTATGACAGCCCCAGCAACAATCTTCCATGGCCAACCTCCCGGAATCAGATGGGATGTGAACCAAGCATATCCTTTCAATCCAGCTGCATGTGCCATGAACTCAGCCAGTACGGTGAATGAGACGCCAATTGATTCCTTCCCTAGTAGCCAGTAATTAGTTAAGCCTGTCATCCTCTGAAACCAATGGCATGTTCGCTCTGTTCCGTTGTCGACGATAGTTACAGGCCAAAGGATTAACCGAGCGAATCCTCTCCAGTATTTGTTGTCACCGGCCATAAATACCTCTTGACTTTATTGTGAAAGTGTCCTACTATTAGTCTTAAAAGTCTATAGTTAGTTTCAAGAAAATCCTATGCTTGATGATAACAGAGGTTGGGTAGGAAGAGACACCTGTAGCATTCTTAATGAGTTGAATAGGCTGCAACAGGATATAGACGAGATTGAATTCACAGTAGATTTGATTGCCTCTACTGTCGGTAAGACTGAAGCTGCTCATATACAACTTCTAAACTTGATTAAAGAAGTGATTGTAGTACAATCGGCAATGAGTACTAAGGTTGATACCATCCTTAGCTATTTGGAGCCCTCTCAAATTCCGGTTGGATTTACTGTAACTGAAACCGTTCTATCAAAGGAGAAACTAATGGCAAAGGCTAAGGCGACAGTTGACCTACAAATTCTAGACGACGGTAAGGGTGTTCTTTTCACCCTTACTCCCGTCAATGCAGCAGGCGGTTCCGTACCCCTTCCTACCGGCACGGTAGTGGTCGCGACTAGTTCTGCACCGGCTACCTTAACCGTAGCAGCTGATCCCGGCGATCCCACCGCTACTCCTCCCCGCGCAGCTGATACGACCGGACTCGTGTTCTTAGGATCCGTGGTTAAGCCTGTGGTTGATGCTACGGGAGTAACTGTTGGGTTCTCTGACACATTGGCTACGGGAACTATCACTGCTACCTCAGCTCCAGTTGACATCGTTGCAGATAACAGTGCAGTTGGATTCACTGTTACCGAAGCAGCCCTGTAATCTGTCCCAGCCCAAACCCCAAAGGCTCTTGGATAACATTTCCTAATCCAAGAGCCTTTGCTGCTGATTAGAAGCTCTCAAAGGAGCTTAATACAGCCTTAGGTTTCTTTGCCTTGTGCCGCTCAATCAGGTTGTCTATTGCTTTCACCGCTACAGCAGCACGACAAAGATCAGACTTAGCATTTTCGTAAGCATCGCTAAGTTCTGTCCCCCAGTTTGGTGAACCAAATATGAGGTCCTCACCGGGGCTTAGGCCAAGTATCTCTGTGGCCTTCTCCTGGATTTGGCTAGACCAGATGAGTTTCGCATCTCCTTTCTTCTCTGTTAACAGGATAGCCCATCCTGCTATACAGCCAGCAGTACCACAGGTGGTAAATTCTGTCACTTTACCTGTGTCTGGATTCTGGAATGTATTGTTGGAGGAATACTCTTTTCTACGTATCCAGTCGTGCATAAAGAATGCCTGTGGTTGGGTTAGGATACGTTTCTGTATCTTTCTAAGCAGTTTAACATTTAGCGGCATTTGATTTTCCTTTCATCCTTATTTAACTTCCAAAGCTACTTACCTAAACTCCTTTTTTTCTTCTCATGTTCTTTGATGAAGTGATCGATCTCTTTAACGGCTATCTTAGCTCGTTGACGAGGAGTTTCTGCTGTGTTGAACTCGTGCTCTAGCTTCCACAGAGAGGTATAAAACAAGCTGTCCATAGAGCTACCACCCAATATCTTGGTAGCTCTAGTCTCAATTGATTTTCCTCGTGGAGGATGTTTATCATGTAACATAACTGCCCATCCGGCTATACAGGCAGCTGTATTACACTTCGGAAAATGTTCCCATTCGCCTGCATCGTTCTCAAACTGGGGAACTTTCTTAGATTTGGTGACTAGCCACTCTCCCATGAGGAGACGCTTAGGCTCCTTCATGATATGCTTCTGCACCTTTCTAAGTAGCTTCACATTTAGTGACTTTTTCACTTTCACTCTCCTTTTCTCCGTAGCGTTGAATGACACGTTCGATTTGTTCAGCAGCGATAGCTGCACGACACTCGACTGATGGCTCAGACCAATACTTTCCTTGGAGATCTCTATCCCAAGTCGAAACTTGGAAGAGCCAAGTACTAGAAAGGCCTAGAAGGGATTTGGCTATAGGTTCTACGTTCTCGTTATATGTGCCTCCGGAAAGTAATACTGCCCAGCCTCCAATACATGCAGCTGTACCACACTCAGGAAATCTTTGTAGATCTGATCCTCCTGCTACAATATCGCCAGAAAAGAATTCTTCATTATCATGACTTCTTCTGCGTATCCAAGATCTCATGAAGAAGCCATTTGGTTCCCTGAGGATCTGCTTCTGTATTTCTCTCAGTAGAGGTACGTTTAACTTTGGCATAGCTATTCTCCTTTGTGTTGTTCGATGTACAGATCGATCTGTTTACACGCCGCAACAGCCCGACACTTAGCTGTTGGTGCTTCTCTGTACTCCTTACGAATTTCACAGTCCCAGTTATCCACGTAGAAGAGTGAATTTCCTACGTCCTTAAGGCCGAGTAGGTCAATTGCCCCGCTTTTGATGTCATCTGCGCCGTTAAGTTCGGAAAGTTTCCCTTCACGCTCCATTATCAGGCAGGCGGTCCCAGCTATACAGCCAACAGTTCCACACTCAGCGTATCTAGTACTGAGTCCTTCATCATTAATGTAGGTAGAACCCTCAAACTTTTTTCTTCTTATCCAATTTCTCATGAAGAAAGTGTTGGGCTTCTCCAGTATCTGCTTCTGAATTTCGCGTAGAAGTGGTACATTTAGTGGCATGACAGCCTCCTTTTATTTCTTTACTTTCGGACGGATGTAACTGCAGAGAAAGTCTTTGATGGTAGGCCAGTAGTGCTGGTCGTTAAATGCTGCGATGGAAGTATGCTTTGTCTTTTCACGTACAGCTCTTTGTAACGTTTTCATTTCATGAGTAAGGTTTAACTCTTTCATACCACCTATCAGGCAGTAGTCGCCATTACCGTTGCTTTCTTCACCTCTTATCCAGTGCTGGCCTCTAGCACCGAATAGGTTGAGCAGTTTAGCTGCAATAACTTTCATTCTATCTTCCGGCATTTTTCTTCTCCTTTTCTGTTATTTGTAAACATCACGATTCGTGCTTCATCATCAGATGAAAAATCCGAAATTCATGATTACTAATGTGTAATTTGGATGAGAGGTTCTTCTTCTACGAGTCCGATACTCTTTATGTTCAAGCCTACCTTCTTTAACTACCGTAGAATCCTAATCTCATAACATTAGTAAACGCTTTGGCTCTAGCCAGTTGAGCGATGCTTTTAGGTTTTCGTCTATTATTGGCTTGTTCCTTCCAAGGTGCCCAGTAGCAGTTTTTTTTGCTGTAACCTAGATTATTATCTCTACGTTCTAGTGTGAAAGCAGGCCGTTTTCCTGAAGGTGTACGACCTTCAGGTCTTGGACCCATATCTTCTATAAAATTCCAGAAGCCTTTATCATTTTTAAGTGAAGACGACCATCTTTCACACATTTTAATTCCTCGTCCGCCATAGTGGCGGTAGTCGGAACTATTATCCTTATTACACCTAGTGTCCATACTAGAGTAAACATTCCACAATGGGTGGCTTGTTTTACAGAATTCCTTTTTCTTGCGAAGCAGCCCCTTCTTAGGGAGTTTTCTGTTTCTAATAGGTAGTTTTTTCATAACTCTATTTGAATTAACGGGTCTTCTTCTTGCGGGCCGGAAATGCTTTTTATATTTAGTCCCACCTTTTTGTGTTTCGGGATAAGAAGATCCATTCCTGATCCTGATCTTGCCCATTGGATTATAGCGTCTAAGCAATGATCGACGCCGAAATACTCTGCCCACTGCTTTAATCGGATCAGCTTCCTTATGACTTCGTCAATCGTTTCTTTAGTGACTGGAAGCATCTCACAAAGAGCTCCTCTTTCGTTATCGGTTCGAAGAAAAGCCCAGCCTCTACCGAATAATTTGGAAGTTAATACATTTCTGTCATTGAAGGTTAGAAATCGACATAATTCAAAATCACATGAAAATGGTTGGTTTCCGTGAATTCCGCATCTGCCGTTTGATTTAGTCAGATTTTTGCAATGGTGGTCCTGATGATCAAGTTGCATATCGGATATAATGGGAATCTTACTCCCATTAAAGTCAACTTCCCTGAGTTTGACTTGTGGCATCGGACAGTACTCTGAGGTCAGGTAATCCAGAGAAAATCGCGGACAACACCCTCCACAATTTTCAGGACAAGTGTATCCTCTAAACAACAAATGACTTACTAAAAGATTTTGTGGTGGGTAGACTCTGTCTTTGTAAGTAAAACTTGATCGAGTAATTCCTGCAAAGTATGTTCCGATTATTTTGTCGAGGGAGTCTTGTAGCACAGAGATTCTCCGAAAGTGAAAAATCTCGTATCATATCGCATCCGGTCCCATCAAAACAGATCTTGGCTGATGGTATCAGATTATATTACATCTTATCTCATCGCATGATAATTCCAGTATAAAAATACTTCATATCTTATCAAATTAAATCTCATTCTCTCAGATCACATTCGATCTTATTTTATCCGATTTGATTCCATCAGATTTGATCTGATCCTATCATAATTCCAGTATAAAAATACTTCGTATCTTATCAAATCTAATCCGATTAGATTATATTCCATCAAATCCTATCATATTTCAGCGTATTGCATCGCATCGAATCTTAAAAAGCTTTTTCTTCTACAGAAACTACTCGGAATTGCCCCCACATTCCGTTGTTTTGGACACGAAGAGAACCGACGCCAATTACTAACCCTGCTGCATCTCCGAAACGCTTTAGGATATCTTTAGTCAAACAAGGATCATGGGTGATTACCTGTAGTTTGCCGGCCCACTTTGGGATTGTTGGGAAGCAGCGCATAACCCTTGTCTTCCCTCCTCGTTGTGCATTTGCGGGAACATGTAACCACTTTCCCCATTTATTCCTGACAACATCTGCTTCAGTATATTCAGTAACAACATTGTTGATAACATGGAAACCAGCAGCGAAGTGTTTCGTGTAAGTCCCTTTATTCCCAGTATTTGGAACTCTATCAGGGAGCATATTCTGTCCCGCAGCGTTTACATACGCCCCTTTGAATGATACTCCAGGAATGAAGACTTTACCGTCTTCGTTTATCCAGAGGCGTTTCATCCAAGTCCGTTCTTCATACGTCTCTTTATTGTTTTGTTCCACAGGTGTTGCCGGATATTCTCGTTCATAGTATCGTCCGAATCCGACGGGACTTAGTGATTCTACTGCGATTTCATACATCTTTGTAAGAGAAATCTCTTGAGATTCAGATTCCTCAAACTGAATTACTTCTGCTGTACTCATATCATATTCTCCTTAGTTTGATTTGTAACGAAAAATCAATTCGTGAAGGTAATTCTTGCTTCTTCACCGTTGAAAGAAGTTGTTCATTGCTTATCTCAGTCCTCTTTGAAAGTTGTCTTCGACTAGACAAAGAAAGTAGTGCTGTTTGTGATATAATACTCGGATCATACTTTCCAGGTATTTCTTGGTAAGTAGTAGGCATTTCAAATGCCTGTTCTAATACCAGTGATTTGATGTAATCGAGTAGTTCCTTTTCTGGTTTAAACCACTCGGTTCCGCCCTCCAAAACACGGAACTGCCTGAATCTCTTCTTTGTGATTAATTCTTCCTGATAACCTCCCTGAATAATCTTCAGGAATGTCAGTTTGTAACCATTAGCTGTTTGAAGTTCTTTCAACCTGGTTAAGGGTTTATCCGAATTACCTATCTTGATAAGCCCTTTTGGGCAGGCACTTTGAATGAAGTAGACCATATATTTTATATATACCGCTACTCTAAAATTATGAATTCCCTCCCTTATATTCCTTCAAACTTGAGAATGGCGGTTGAATCTTTTCTAGGATTGCTCTTGCTTCCTCAGCTGTCATATTAGTATCATTCGTTGTTACCTCAAAATGACAGTCAGGATGTGTCAGATCAAATGTACGCATTAATTGCAGAAATTCCTGTACATGCTCCTTTGGCATTATTGCATCAAGATGTACTTCCGTCATACCTCTTCCTTTCCAATATTTATCATCCAGCTGTAGCACCAATCTTGGGTGTAATAGCAAAGGGGCACTGGACATACCCATCCATCTACTGTAGCTTCTAGAACAGATTCTCTCCCGTGTTCTTCACCGCATGTGAATGGATGCATAAGCCCAGAAACCTGGTACTTATTCAGAGCGTGAACTTCACTTTCTGTCCAAGGAGCGTATATCTTTTCTATGTGTTCAGTCATGTGTTTTCCCTCGTATACCGATTTCATCAAAGAAACAGACGAGGTGGTAGCCAATGTGCGGTATTCCAGCTGCCATTATGTATTGCCCATGTACTAAAGGAGGACCTGTATAAGGGATAAGCACTCCAATATCTCCCTCTCTGATGCTGTGTTGACAGTTATGAGCACAGGGTAAACCTTCAGGAGTTGGCGCGTGCTTAGTCGTCTTACAGATAGGAGCACCCCAGTTTTCTCCGAACCATCTCATTTCTTCCTCTCCCGAATATATTCTGCTAGTGCTTTCGGTATTGGATCAAGATTCTGTCTGAGTATACCTTCAACGATTCTCCGCAGAGCATTCTTACTTTTCTTCATTCTTTCAGGCAGTGAGACAAAAGAGTTAATGATTTCATGAGCAATATCTCCTGTTACAACGACACGTCTAACCATATTGTCGTCTAGTTCTGTTCTGACTAGTCCTTTCTCTTCTAAATACTTAATGACCTCGTCGACTTCCGCACTTTCTTCCTTTTCGACTTCTTTCGCTATAGCATGGGCCTGTGGTAGTTTCTCGTATCTATACCCCACCTGTTTTACCCATGTGTTTAAGTATTCCCCTTTAGATCTTGCGGCTAAGCAAAGAATAAATATTCCTTCAGGAACCCCAAAATAACGATACGTCTCTCCCGGCATGTCTGAATTCTTGTTGAGTTTATAGGTTACGTCGAGATTGTTATCTTTCCAATCCAGGCCGTAAACATTACTACTGTCCTTGACACGATGCACGATATCTTCCTTTCTATTTCGGTGCAGGGTAGTTTTTGTCAGGTTTAATCAGAAAGATCTCTGCAGGGTAATCCTCAGCATCTGCTGAGATGGCAAGGTAGCAGTCGATTCCTACGGGAAGGATTTTGTACCATTCCTTCCCGTGTGCCTTGACTTTACTACCGAAGTTGAAGTAGTCCTTCATGTTAATCATTCTTTTTCCTCTGCTCTGTCTATTAGATCACAGAACATTGCTTTGGCAAATTCCTTGCCCAGTCTTTCTGTTTGGATTTGGATCTTGCCTCCCGGTGTCTTTCTTAATTCTATCTCACCGAAACCAAATCCAGGTACTGACCAGTTGAGATTGATCCATACGCCACCACCAAACTTATGTTCCTTTCCATCCGTATCTACTCCGACAACTTCTTCAGAGTAGCCAATTGCTGAGATATCAGTGTGACTGAACTTTGCTTTCCCTGTTGCTATATCTTTACTGTTTACACGACTAGATGTACTCGGCATCGTTGCGTGCTTAGGAATCACAGCCGGTATTTCCTTTACTTTAGCTTTGAGTTGTTCGATTGAGAGAGGGGCAGGTATCTTCTTTTTCATTGTCATGTTTTGTCTATTCCTCTGATAATTCCTGTGTTTGTTCTTTCTTGCTCTGCCTAAGCGACTTTCTGTGAGAAATCAATCGGTTTTTTGTCTTTCCTTTGTTCAGATGCTTGAGTAAAATCTGGTATAGAAGATCTCCCGATGATCCCCCTATGGAATAACTGGCTAAGGAGACAATCTGCGGATCGTTGATTGGGAACTGAGCAATCTGTCGAATCTGTTCTTTCGAGATGAACAGCTTTGCGTCTTTCCAGTAGTTAGCGTGATCACCGATTACACCAGCCAGCGTTAGTATAAACGCAGACTTTAGGAAGGTTTGCCTCTCCTTATATGTGACAAAACTCAACTTAAAGCTTTGATCCATCATACTCCAGAATGTTTTGATATTCTCACGGAGGTTGTTCCTTCCTATCTTGTTATAGATCTTCTCAAGCTGAGCCGCAGCTATCTTAAAGTTTCCCCCTCTTGACGGCCCATAAATTGCATGGATGATGCCCGCCACTCTCAGCATTGTTAAGGCTGTGATTAATTCGTCTCTCTTCATTCGCTGCTGCCAGCAAACCTTCCCTCCAAGTACGAAGCTTTTATCCTTTGATATTGTGTAGAGTAATTCTATTGCATTGTATTCTGTCTGCATGTTACGAAGCAGCACATTTGGTGACAGCTTCGTGTTCATTGTATTGAGGATTCTGAACCGATTTCTTTCCCATTCTTCTGTGGTGTTGAAATGGACAATGCCACCCAACCGTGGAACCTTTCCTGATTCTATTGTTTTCTTTGCTGCTGTAACTCGCTGGAGGCCATCGATAATATATGTGTCGTCCTGTAGAAAGAATGCACTTTCTTTCTCAAGGAAGTTGCCTCCACGCATACCTAAATCGATATCAGGAATCCGTCCACCTGTACTAAAGACCTCTTCGAGATCTTTAATCTTTGTGATTGGGAGTATCTCCCGCTGATAAGCCCCTACTTTTAACAAATAGAGTGAAGCAGGTTCAATTACTCCTCTCAGAACAATATTTCCATTGCCGTCCTCATCCAAAGCCGCAGATACAAACTTTATGGATTCACGATTTGCCATCATACCTCTCCTTTTCTTCATTGAGTGTTATGTTAATCCCAACATTAACACCAGATGTAAAAGCTATCGCCGCGGTCAATACATTCTTAGTAAGTTCGCCCTGTTTACCTGCATTTCTAATCAGCTGTTTTAGAAAGTAAGCGACAAGATCGGAAGCCTTCATAGCTTCTGTAATCTTACTGACTAATTCATGCATCTCAGGATGAGCAGCCATTTCTTCAGAACCTAGCTGGTTTACTGCTTTTTCCATACTCTTCACTGTCACAAAAGAATAATCATTTTCATTCATAGAAAAACCTCCCACTTAGCAGGCTCTGCGAAGCCTGCTCCTGAAGGAAGTTTTTATGCTGCCTTTCTTCTTACTTCTTCAAGCTTTTTCTTCCTTGATACATCTTGCCTCCTTCTCATCTCCGCACTTCGTTGTTCAGGAGTAAATTGTGACCAGTAACCGACAGCTCCCTTACTTACATTCTTTCTGTGGACTTCTGCTCCTGTCTTTCCAGGACTATGCTTCCTGAGTTTGTGTGACATGAATTTACTTCGAGTGGGAAATAACCTGTTACAGATTTTACATCTGACAGGAAGATCAACTCGGCGAGGCTTTCTTACTTGTGTTTCGCTATGTGGCAGGCCATGTACCTCCAGCGGTTCCACGGCTTGATTGTTTTCGGTGCCGTTGCGTCGCAATGGGGACACATGATTATCAGCCCCACGTACTTCCCTGCCCTGCGCGGTACGAATAAGTGAGACCACCCTGTCGGCAAAGTCGCTCGAAGCGACGTTAATTCCGTGGGCATAATCTTCGAGGTACCGCGTAACGTAACCACTCGCGAACGTGACGTGGCCTTCGTACTCTCTTCCTTCGTACTCTCGTTCTTCTCCGGATTGTCGTTCATTTGTTTCTCCTCTCATTTTTGTGTTTCTCCTATGTAGAGAATCTCTATTTGAGAATCTCCGGTTACCTTCTGTTTGTTTTGGTTAACCTGCCTTCTTTACTTGTTCGGCAATGTGTTCTCTTCTTAAGTCCTCCATTTCTTCTTTAGTAGCCATCCTTGAGTAAGCAAAAGGCGCGTCCTGAACTCTCTCAGAGAACGCTTTAAAATCATTTCCGACAAGGAATTCATGGAGTTTAGTTCCTGCTGCTGATGCCATTTCCTGCATCATTTCACGAGTTGATGCAATGGCATAGGCTTCTGTTACCTTTTCAAGGTCAAGGATTACGCTAAACCAGTTCTTGATATCATCATCCTTGTACGGATCATTTGTGTCAACAACGTTGTAATATCTGAATCGATAGGTTAGTTTAATGACCTTCTCCCCATTAAACTCATCATATCCAAGGTGGCTTAGGTAGTCTCCTCCGATATGGGTTTCATCATACTTCCAACCTTTTGGAAGTGCAAAGCTCCATAATCCAAGACTCTTACCTTGCTCTAGCATGATTGACATTTCTTTCCTCCTTTCAACTCCCTAATGCTTTTTCTGCTATTTCTTCCTTCTCAATTACACGAAACACTATTCTTGAATCCAAACTGTTGTCGAAAATGAGATGAGAAACTTGGACAGGATTCATTTGTCCAATTCGATGTAACCTATCTTCTGCCTGAAGAACGACAGAACTTCGCCAGTCAAGTTCAGCTATTACCACTAGACTAGCGGCTGTCAACGTATATCCAACTGCCATTGTGATTGAACCTACAAATATGTTGACCGACTTATCCCCTTGAAACCTGTCAATACTTTTCTGCTTCTCATCATTTGTCATCCCACCGTGATGAGACACTGCTTTCTTCTTGAAATGCTTTACGATTGCGTCAATTATATCTCTGTGATGTGCAAAGACTACTACTTTCTCTCTTTCTGCTAATGCTTGTTCAAGGTATTCAATGATGTAAGGGATCTTCGCTTGTCCCGTAGCGTGACGTAAACGACTCATTTCCCAGAGCTGAGCGGCCTTACCTTCTGTTAGTTGATCTGCTGCCTGCTGGTAATCAATCTCTGCTGCCGCATTCTTTGTAGCCTCTTCAACGACCGTCTGATTTCTTTCGTAGTAATCAAGTTCCGCTTGAATAGCCTGCCTAGCAGCTTCTGCCGGTAGTGTAATGATTTGGCGTCTCTTTGGAGGTAACTGAGGAAGGATCAATTCTTTTGATCTGCGGATCATCAATTTACTTCGTAGACGTTTCTGTAAGTCTTCTAAGTGTCTCTTTGAAACTCCAGTTGCGTCATACCCCCAAGGGGCATCCCACGCAGCACAGTAATGCTTTTCGAACTGGAGTTGATTGGCTCCTAATCCATCAGGATCTGCGATCCTTAGCATAGGCCATAATTCAACAGGGCGGTTAAGGATTGGAGTACCCGTTAAGAACAATCTCATACCTGCATCAATGGGAGGAATGTGTGTCTTACCAGTTTCACTTACCCAGCCAAGACTAGCCCTCGTTCGTTGCGATTTTGGGTTCTTACACATATGACTCTCATCAAAGATGACAAGATCCCATTTCTCCTTGTCAATTCTCTTTCTAAACGCTTTGACCTGTTCGTAATTCGTGATAATGATGTTAGTGTCTGGGAACTGCCCTCCTAGAGCAAACCCTCCAGTTAACTCCTTTGTTAGCCACCGCATTAATTCTCTTGACCAGTTAATTCTTAATGATGCCGGACAGATGATTAAGATCTTTTTGATTTCAGGTAAGAAGTTAATGATACTAATAGCTTCAATGCTCTTCCCTGCACCTGGAGGGTCAGCTATCAGTGTATCTTTGCGCTGGATTGCATACTCTGCTGCTACGGTCTGGAAAGGAAGGTAACATAAACCATCAGGAACAGGAATACGTAGAGTAGAACCGAGAGCGTGCGAAAGAGCAATCTGCGAATCGTCATATCCAATCCTTACCTGTGCACTAGCATCTGCATACTGCTTGAAGGAAGCAGCAAGATATGCAATTGATGTCCAGTAAGCGCGAATACTACCGTCCCAGTGGAATCCTGCCTTCTTTACCATTTCTATGTCATTCGAAGACGTCTCGCGTGCGACAAAACGGACGCCTTGGAATGACAAGATCAATGTTTCCTAAAATACATCAGCAGGATGCTTAAATGTTTGTGCTAGTGAGAGTACTCGTTCAGGGTCGCTGTCAAGTAACTCCTGTGGTTCACGGCCACCGATGTATGGGTTTGAAGTGTTTAGGAAGAATACATACTCCTCAGGAGTAAGCATTTTCGTTAGTTTAAGTATTACTGCTGCTGTATCCGCATTCATTCTGCTCCTCCGCAAATATCATAGCCTCTTGGAACTTTGTTCCTAACGTTGTGAACAGCTCCATCTCTTTGGGATCACGAGAGTTATCGATTGTGACATGATGGAATGCTTCTCTTTCTTCCAATGTCGTTTGGTTCCAGACAGAGTAGATAGCTTTCATAATCCAGTGAGTGTCAGGAAGTACTTTTCCTGTTTTTGGATCAAGGACTGCCGGCATACAGCCACGGCAATTATCGTCATGTTTCTCTCTGCTCATAGTTACTCCGTATCGAATAATCTTAGAGGTAAGTATTCAGGTTTTAGATCAGTCTCTATAATCTGATCTGCCTTGATAGCAACGATATTTGTGAGTGTTCTTTTACAGCCGCCACAGAAGTAGCTAAATCCCATTTTGATGGTACCTGGGTAGACGACATACGTCTGTCCTACAAGAATCGAATCGTCTAAAGTTGAGAAACCGCATGGACAGATTGATAACCGAACCAATCTCATTTTGAGGGTATCCTCCTGTACCGGCATTGTTAAATCCTCTCATGGTGTTCGTGCCCTCCCCATGATACCACTCATTGTCCTCCCTTGATTTAAAGAGAACTCCTTACTTCGTTTCATATGGTGTGTACTGCGGGTTTCCGTCATTAAGCCTGTTTATCAGCTTAAGCATATCATTCATACCTTGAGGGTTGTGTTTCGACATCCCACCTGTGAAGTAGCCAAGAGCCATAAGGACAGTATCATAATCGTCCGGGCTCATTTTGAGGATTACGTCCCCATCAGGATGTCTTAGGAACATATGCACCTACCCTGAAGACTTTTGCTTTTCGGTCTGTTTCCACTGCCCAACCGGCCTTCCTAGCATAATATACCGGATCCGCGGGGTACTTTGGGTTAATTTTGGCAGATTGCTCAAAGGTAACAACACCACCGTTTTCCTTAGAAACCTTTATGAAAGCAACTACTTGCTTCTGTGTTTTATTGAGTTTTGATATAGCTAACTCGAGGATTGGATCAGCACTCGTTTCGGCTCGGTGCACCCCCGTTACAGCAGATTGTTCCTTAATGGCTCCCATTGGGGCACTTGGCATCACCTCCTTTGACTTCTTCTCGGTTACTGACTTTTCATTCTTAGCAGACAGTTCATCCATCCACTGATTGAGGCCGACTTGTTTAATTCGCTTCTTGTCGGTCTCATTCAAGCCTTCAAGGTCTATCCCTCTACTCCAACTGGATTGAAGTTTCGCCATGGTTAGCTCCCAAGTAGCTTCCGAAGGAATTCAGGAGCATCACCGTCTTCATGGCAGTCTTCAATGATGTTCCAGCCCTCCCGGATGCCAAGAGAAGGGTACCGCCAAAGATCGTATTTGGTACGGATGCAGTACCAGAGCATTTCACGAAGAAGATCTTCTTTCGAATCCATCTTCTGAAACTCGATTTGCAATTCCTTGTTGTCAGGCTCATACTGCAGCTTAACCTTGAGTTGTCCTGCTTCCCGGGCATAAAATGTTGTTAGTGCAAACATCTTTCTCAGAAAAGCATCTTCTAAGACAAAGAGTTTCTTTTCATGGACGCAAATCTTTCCAGGCGGCGTAAACATCCCACCGTCAGCTTGGCCGATTTCACCTATTACTTCTGTGAGTAGGTTTTCACTGTTCTTCCATTCCATACTTTTCCTCCTTACTTCAGTTTCGGAATGTTCTTGAGGTTGATTGTCCCATGTACCATAGCTTTCTTCAGGAAGATCATATCATTCCTAAATTCTTTGGCTTCAATCCCTAGTTGATAATTCTCTTCGTTCGCTGTGTGTGTAATCATTCCAGGCCCGATAACTAGATCTCCGTTGGGAAGAATAGCTACCCACTTTAAGCTGGTACCTATTCCTATAATTGTAGCTCTGGTATTTTCAACCAGAGTACCATAAGGTAGGATTACGTCAGGTTTAGGTTGTGGAGTTGATTTCCTAGTAGCAACTCCGACCCATTCCCAGATCTCTCCGATTGAGTCATCACTTAGCTCTTCCTTTGATGGCACGGGTCATCTCCATTCGATTCAGTCCACCAGCATTCATAACCTCTGACTATTTTCCCATCATCCAGTGTGATAACTGGAATGTGGATTGGCCTACCGATGAAGTCTATTACTTCGTAATCTGTGATTGTCCCATATCTGCCGACTATTTCGGGCTTTGGTTGAACTTTCACTAATTCTCCGACGAGTGTTTTTACTCTTTCACCGTCAACCGGTGGAAGATATACTCGCATTCCGATGCTCCCTACTGACATACTACACCTCCTCATCATGGTGGTTCTTGAATTCGTTCAACGAGTTAAATACATTCTGGATAGAATTTAATTGCTTGACTGTGATCATTTTATACATTAGTGCGAGCCGCATCGCGATATTAGGTCGCTTCATTTTCCAAAGGACACCCATCAATCCAGCACAGTGTGATTGCTTCGCGGGGCGAACACGTCTGCCGCTTTTCACCCCAGTAGTTTCGTGGCAAGCGAACCAAAAGTGATCATCTTCCATCTGTTCTGCAATCGATTGAGCTCTTCTTAGAAAAGGTCTTACATCTTTTCTAAAAGGGCAAAGTTCGCACGGATGTTTGATCTTGAAAAGCATTTAGTTGTGATCCTCTTCTTTCGCTGCTTTTAGAACGCAATTCATGCAAGTGTATCCGCCCCCTTGGGCCTCAATCCGCTGACCAGAAGGAGCTAATACGACTTCACATCCGCAGACTATGCAGAAGAATCCCCCTTTAGTACCGGGAACATATTCGTCACCTGCTGCGACACTTTTATCGTATATAGCTTTGGGAAGTGCTGCTCGAATTACGTCTGCTTCTAAGCACTTCTGTTCACTGACTACTTCAACATCAATTGGGACTCCAGGAAGTCTAACTTTCATATCATCTCCTTAATCTTGTTACCTCTATACTCTCGATTTGTTCCTCTGAAGAAATCTCATCGGATACAACAGCCTGGCCAGATAGGACTGTTACATCATTTAATTCACGTCCATCTGTTAATTTGATTGAACAGATTTGGTAGCCCATCCCTGTTTCTGGTTGGGAAGCTAGACGATCCTGCCACTTTTCGCTTAGTGTTATCATTAGTTTAATATTGACCTTCCTTCTCGTGAGATTTGTGGATACATGTATCTAAGATCCCGACGTGCTCGATCTCTGTCTATGTTACGATTGGCTACAGAAGGAGATGCCATTACCCTCTCTATCAGTTCCTCAAGCTTACCTGCTTCATGCAAATCAGCGCACTCTTTACAAGCAGACCATTCTCCCGCGAGGAATAATATCCCAATTGGAGGAGGTAAAGTTATCTCAGGATGCGTATAGGCTTTGATTGGTTGATCAGAATAGCAGAAATCACACTTCTCTGTCTGAGGTGACATTTATCTTGAAAACCTCCTTGATTATATTTCTAAGTACCCTAGGATCAGTGCTCGCTACAGCTTGGTAGAGAATTGAACATTGCTCGCATGTGAATCTATCGTGGTTGTAGCTATGGAATCTTCTTTCACAAAATCTGCACTCAACTACTTTCATGAGACTTTCTGACATTAGATTTCTCTTTCTTAAAGAGTTCTCCTTGGTGCTCAATCAGATGGCTTACTTGCGTGTAACATTCCATCAGTTCATGGTACTTCTTGGGACCAAGGTGCTCCTTCACTACTTTTGAAGGAATTGCGATGTACAGTTTTGCTATCTTAATGAGGGTTGCGAGGTTAGACGGCATCTTCTTTCTCTTTCTCCATTTCGTTTGATACGGCAACGAAGTGCTTGAAGATCTTGTTGATCTCTTCTTTATCCTTCCCCTCATCCGTGAGCTTTTGGATGGCTAGCTCGATTAATCGAGTAGTAACTGCTTCAAGGTCACTCCAGGCGTGTGATCCTCTATTTTCCTGCCATGTAGAACAATATATGCAGAAGATTTTATCTTCCTCGCGCAGACCAGTAGTTACCTGTTCACATCCCGGACAGGTCCACTCGTGGACGATTTCAATCGCTAAGAGTTCACTGACTTCAACTTTAACAATATCACTACCTTCGCTTTGGTTATTCCAGGCGTCATAGATATCGAGATAGACATGCTCTTCACTTTGCTGCGGAATCATATACCCCTTCTTAGCCATTTTTCTTCTCCTCTTTTGTCATATGACCAGCCGAGACAATAGCGCCGTCTTCTTTTGCTGCTTTCTGTCGTATCCATGCATCTTCACCAAGCTTTTCAGGCTGGTAGTTGTCAAGATAAGCGTCAAGATGGTACTTTTTGATCAGCATGAGTGCCGAGACCTTTAGTAGTAAAGCATTCTCGTCATCTGCTTGAAGAAATGCCGCCGCATATTTCTTAAGGAAATCTCCATGCCGGCCGCGCCCATCAACAACTTCGACAAAGATGTGGTGGATTTCGTCGAGTGAATAGTAGTTCATTCTTCCTCCCTTTGGATTTCCTTTAGCCGTATGATGAATTCAGCTAGCTTGGCAGGACCTTCACTTACTATCCATACAGGCAGTCCTGCTCTCATCGCCTGTTCTACCATGTTCTTAGTGCCTCTACTGCGCTTTAGATCGTAATGGAAGGCAACTACAGCATCAGCTCTCCCATCGATTCTCATCTGTGTGTTCCTCATAGGGCTAGCAGCCTTTCCGTAAGTCTCCCATTTAGCTGGATAAGGAGCGTAAGGAAGATTAAGGTTTATCTTGGCTACCGCCCTAGCCATTGAATCAGCTCCAGGAGCCTCTCCTTCAATAACTGTGTAGTTTCCGAGATTATCCTTGAGAGTTCTCATTGTGAAATAGATAATATCTCTATTCTGCCAGAACCTGTCTCCACAAATGATCAGTCGAAGTTCTCTCATCTTCGTTTAGGCCTTCCTTTGTTTTCTTTACTTCTGCATGAGGTACACATTGGAATGTTCTTTGTCCATTCTGCCTTTGAGTAGAAATGAATCGCTTTAGGAGTTTTACAGCACCAACACTTCTTTTTCATGCTTTTCCTCCCATTTCTATCATATCCTTTTCTATCATATCTGCAACGTATCGAAGTACTCCCGGTATACTAGTGAGGGCTTCAGCGTTAGCTATCGTTGCCATTCCCGAACCTCGCTTACCACCAAAGATAATCAAGATAGCTCCATCTGCCTCTGTCTGGTTGACAACCGCTTTGCACTCTGCATCATACTTTCCTGGTCCTTGCATAGATAGTCCCTCATAAAGAGCATATCGATATCCTGATATGCTCTTGAGCGAGACTAATGCTCTAGCGCGCCGCTGTGACCTCTTCGACTTCCTTGTTGATCTTTACAGGCGTTGGTTCGGGTAAACTCTTCCCTGCAGAAAGAGCAATTGCTTCCGCTATCCTAAGAAGACCCTTAGCAATATCAGCTTGGGCCTGTACTTCAGGCTTTAGAGGAGTTACTGAGCGGTTACTCAGAAGCTCTAACTGCATTGTCATTGTCGTAGCAGCCTCGGTTAAGGCTTCTACCGGGATTGTTTTCAACTCTTCACCTTTATTAACAAAGCGTAGAGCAGAAAGCTTTGACCTTTCGCAGACTTCTCGAATTACAGAGGGAATGTTGTCCTTTAGCAATTCGCCGACCTGTGAAAGATCTGCGTTCATCTCCAGGAACTGACCACAATAGTTCCAGACGAGACGCTGAACAGCCTCTGCATCTGGTTTATAGATTGGGATAACTGCATCCATCCTACCAGGACGCAGTAAAGAAGGATGCACATTCTTGATGACATTGGTCGTGAAGACCACGATAATCTCCACATTCTTCGTCTCCACGCCATCAATGATGTTGACGAGTTCATCAACACCTTTGTCCTTGTCAAGTCCCGCGATCTTCTCGACATCTTCACAGAAGACAAGGGCAGGAGCATACTGGGCAGCGAATCGCATAATCTGCGTGAATTCCTGAGGTTGTTCACAGTAGATATATGTGAAGAAGCTGTGCTTCACAGCCTTCTGCGCGGCTACATAAGCTGTGAGTGTTTTTCCTGTCCCATAATCACCGGCAAGCAGGATACCCCTCTTGATTGGGATACCGGCCTTCCTTGCGAGTTCAGGCTTCTCAAGGATTGTGAACAGGTTCGTGTCGATTGCATCCCCGACCTTCTTGCTGAAGACCAGATCATCTTCGACAAGCTTTGAAAGATCCAAGAACTTTGGGGTTGGGACTTGTTTGAGATCTATAAGATTCTCCCCCTTATCGTTCTTGAACCGAATTGAAATTGCTTTCCCTTTGTAGATTGAATGTTCTTCGAGATACTTCTCTACTTCATCTCGAAGCTTCTTCATTTCTTCTTCGTACATGTGCTTGCAGGTCACACTGTACTGAAAGTTCATCCTTCCGTCTTTTATCTGGAATCCAGTTTCAAAGACTGAATCCGCTACTGAAGGAGCCGTGAACTTTCCATAGGGAATAAGGATAGACTTCCCTTGTTCAACTTCGACGCCAACGAGTTGAGGCGGAAAATCTCCGAAGAAGGTCTTTTCTGTCTTTCCGAAGACAAATCCATACCTCTTTTCCATTGCCTGTGATAGAGCATAAGCTCCATCCCAGTAGAAGTAGTTGAAGTCGAAAGTCATCCTGACTGTTTCGTTGTCATACTGCATTTGTTTCTGCAGTGTTTCAATGGCTGTTTTGGTTTTCATCCCTTTCGGAATGATGATCTTTTCTCCAGTTCGTACTACCTCTGCGATGTGAACCTTCTTTTTATCACCACCTTCGAGAAGATCCAATATTTCTGCTCGAATTTCATCCTTTGTTGCCATCAGGCTCATTTCCTTTCTTTTCTTTTTGGGTTTGTTCAAGGATTACTCTTATCTTGTCACCGAACAGAAACTCCTGTCCAGGAACAAAGATCCTATAGTCTAGATGTGAAGGCATCTCCACAAGTATTACCGTGTATGGATTCCGCCTTGAATCTGTACTGTACTCTTTGACCTTACCAACGTATTCCTTTCTCATTACCTTCTCCTAGTTGCCGTTGGTTGATTAGTTGCGGAGTGTTCTCCGGATTATCTCTACAGGCAAATAGTAGAAAGTAACCGCAGCAACCAGTATGGTGCTTTATTGAAATCCTTTCATCCTTCTTTCGTGTTTAATTTGTCGAAGTCTCTCTGCCACCTTATTGTCCAACGAGATTGCATATTCTACTGCTTGATCTTCTGTGATCGAGCCGTCGAGTGCAAACATGATAGCTGCCATCAGGCTGACTTTTGTTCGGTTATCCAATCTTACATAATTGGTATCCCCGACGAATGGCGGCTTAGTTGGTGGCTTGATTGGCGGCTTTTGAAAGCTGTCATTGTTTTCCACCTTACCCCCTAATTCTTGAGGACTTGCTTAGCGCGAAGACTTGTCTTGAATATCTGGTCCCTGTACGAAATTGGGTAATTCTTCTTTACCAGCAGAAGGTACTCTGTCTGCCAAAAGATCAACTCTCTTCTTAGCCGACGGAGTAACTTTGCTGGATACTTCCTTTGTTGCTTCATCTCTCGCCTCCCATTTAAGGATGACAGCTACGGCCAGCTGGAGTATAGCTCTTTGTGCTCGAGTCAGCGGTATCTCAACTCCATATATCTTTCGCTGCCCAAAGAGGTTATCGGTACACCATTGCTTAATCTCTGCTTTTGTCATCTACTTTCCCCAAAGTTTCTCAAACAATCTGTCTATTAGCCTCTTGAACCAGTGAGATAGCAAGAAGAAAACACGAGCGAGAATAGTAGCACCAGCTCCTACTAGGAGTACAGCAAATCCGTGTTTCCAGTCTCGCGTAAAGATCATGTAGATCCCTGCGGCAGCCAGGATCAGGCCGTTGAGTAATAGGATCATACTACAAAGGAATAAGTAGATATCTCCGCCTACTCTTTGCCTGAATCTCTCTATCGACTCTTCAGCTCTTTTTACAGTCTGTTTTATCTGCATGCTAATCCTCTTTTGGCGGATAGATTTTGGTTATAGCTGAAAACACGAACCGACTTAGAACTGAGGAAATCGCAACGACTGCCATCGAACTGACAAACCAGTCAGTTAACCAGTTCAGTGGGAAGGGTCGTGGATGATAGATTCCACATAGCAGAAATGCTACCCAATGACTGGTGCAGTACGGGCAGTTAATCATTTCGCCTAGGTAACTACTATGAGAAGATATCCAAGCCCGCAGGGGCTTAGATACCTTTGCTCGGGTTATTGTTAGGGTGATGGTTGATGTGCCTAGCGAGAGGTATCCTATCTCTAACCATTCTACCAGCATATGGCAATCCCCAATACTCTAATGTACTTCTTTGGCGGATTGAAGTTGGAGTCGACTCCCCATATTATCGGTTTTGCTAACAAAACATGCTTCCAATATGTTGTCTTCCAGTAGTTTATTAGAAGCATCCGCATTTCCTTTCTGCTTCCCTCATTAATTGCCTTACTTCTCTTTCCAATTTCTCGATTTGGGATTCTTCCCGTTTCTTCTTTTCCTCAGCCAATTGTAGTTTCTTCACCAGTTCTGAGGAATCTACGACTGGCACTGCTTGAGGAATCTTTTGGTCATGGATGCTTTCCTTAACTTCTTCTTTCTTCTGTTTCTTTACCAGCATGTGCAGCCTCCTTCTCCATCATCCAATGGCGAACCATCATCCATGGAGTCAAAGTCTGTTCCTTCATCCTCCTTGCCCGCTTCCTGAAGCTTATCCAGGAGATCGGAGTTGTCAATGACAGGAACTCCCGATGGGATCTGCTTGTTCCTGTTCTCAGTTCCTTCCTTCTGTCGCTGCCTTTGTATCTGCATCTTAGACTCCTACCCACTGGATTGTGGATGGTTTGAAGCCGCGAGCTTCCGCGAACTCCTGAACTTCCAGTTCATGGTTGAGACCATACTGTGATTTCTGCATCGACTTTAAGGCAGATTGGAAATCGCAGAAGTTAACGCCATTGATTTTAGAACTCTTTGATTCTATGTTCCTATCGATGGCATTGGACGTTGCTTGTTCAACGATGGAAGCTAGCATGGCTCCTGAGATTAAGTCTTTTAATCCAAAGAAGACCCACTGCCCATGAGCGACCATCCTGTAGAGAGGATAGCTTTCGGTATACAATTCTTCTGTTACCCGACTAGCTAAATCATCCTCACTGGTTGGAATCTCTCGCATATGGATAGCGATATGGTCGGTAGCATTCTCCTTGGATGGGGGAGCAATATAGAGTTTGTGATCTACTCTCCCTGGACGAATTACGGCAGGATCCAATGTATCTGGGCGGTTTGTAGCCAGTATGACAATGGCAGCACTGTCCACAAGTCCATCCATTTCTGATAGGAATTGGGGGACAACTGTCATCCCAAGTCCAATGTGCTTACTGGATGTCCGATTAGCCAATATCGCATCAGCCTCATCGACGAACATGACAGCAGGGTAGCCATGTTTCTGCTTATGCTGCCGGCATTGTTCAAAGAGTGCTCGGATCATCTTTTCCGTCTCACCGACGAACTTGTCTAATATTGCTGGTCCCTTCACATAGCAGAAAGCAGAAGGTGCCGCTTGCTTCCCTTGAGCCTTAGCGATTGCTGTTGCCACTGCCTTTCCCAGCATAGTCTTTCCATTGCCTGGACGACCGTGAAGTAAGAAGCCTTTTGGTGTCTTCTTCTTAAAAGCAGCAAAGAGTTTGCTGTGCTGCATTGGCTTCTCAATCGTCCCTCTCAGTTCTTTCTTTGCTTCATCACATCCACCAATCTCACTCCAGTCGAGGTTGACTTGTTCAGCGAACAAGTACTTCTCAGCTTCACTCTCGAGCTTCTTCACGATGATAGTGTTGGTGACATCACAAAGTACACGATCACCTGTTTCCAGTCCCTTCACTCTGGTCTGAGAGACAAAGGTTGAACTACCGTCGATAATGACTTCTATGAAGTCAGTCCCAATGGACTGAACTGTTCCTGTCTTCCCATACCTTTCATAATCTGACTTCCCTATCAGGTTACTGGTCATTGGATGGAGGCAGACGGTATCTCCCGGTTTGAATTGCTTAGTTGTCGGTTGATTCATGAGTTGGAAGAGACCATCTCCCGAGCTAACAACGATGGAATCTGAATAGACAGCCATCACAGTACCCAGTTTGACAGCGCTAGGATTGGCCAGTTCCTCCAGCTGTTCTTGTTGACGTTGAATTTGTTCTCTGGCTTCGTTCAATAATTCTCTCTCTTGTGACATCTTCTATATCCTCTTTATAGATTTGGTTGGAGGTTGGGGGTTATACTACTTTGATTCTTGAGCACATACTATCTTGATAGCTACCTCTGGAGGAATGCCTTCAGAGATTAGGAAATCTATCCCGTAGCTTGTTTCACAATAATCGGTACAGAACAGATTAGGATGATCCTTGCAGGTTGAATCCCTCGTCCAAAACTTTCTCTTACAATGCTCACATTTCCTGTGATTCAATCTTCTCCTCGCTACCCAAGAGATAGCTATGCAGAGCCACATGGCGATGTTGAATCCTATCAGCATAAAATGGAACTCACGTGTTGTCATTGCTACCTCCTACTTCCTTTGAGGACAAGCTCATCTGTGCTAACATGACTGCTATTTTGTGCCCTTCAAGTGCTTCCTCTTTGGTACAGTAGCGTTCCTGGTAGCCATCTTCTTCTCCTCCGAATATCATTGTCTCCCATAGAACCGGAGGACTTTCTTCCAAGAAGGAAAAGCTATGGTCCAGTCCCAGAAAGACAGTTGAAATCTGAATGCCGCCAGGAAGGAAATCATTACCGATATGCCGCTCCGCTGTCTCATACCAAGCGGCCCAGGTAAGAGGATCGTTTACTTTTAGTGGATTTCCATTCTCATCCAGAATCCAATAATAGTGTTTCATAGCTGCTTACCTGTATATACCTCAGTACAATCTGTTATGACCAGAATGGTCACAGCGGTTACACCAGAAAGCCTCTACTCCTCTGGATTCCTCAAAGAATGTACATCTTTGTATGTCATGGCCCAAGATTGGGCATATGACCTTTCGGTTAATCTGTGTTCTGCTGAGATATTTCATCCGTCGAAATGTCTCTGTGAATTTCTTTAGGTGAGGATGCTCTCGGCAGAAGTTTTGATATTCTGCTTCTTCAATCATTTCTTTCATGTATTGATGTTCATCTGCCTTCAATAGGCTAGTTAGCATGGTCCTTCTTTCCTTTCTCAGCTTTGTGATACTCATTTATAAAGTTACGGAATTCTGATCCCTTTACTATTGCGGTTATGTTTTCAAGTGCTTGATTGAGCTCCACTTCTAACTTTCCTGCTTCTGCGATTATCGCAAGACAATTGAGTACCGTGTGCTTCATCTGCAAGTATTCTTCTTTATCATCAGGTGCTAAAGGGACTGACATAACCATCTGAAACGCATGAACGACTCTATCGTTATTCATTTCTTCTCCCTTAGATACACAAATCAGCCGTCATAATTACTTGAAACATGACGGCTGAGTTCAGTATCTACTTAGAAGGGTTTGGTTTGGGGCTACTCTCTACCTGGATTTTACCCCTTTGGATGACATTGAAGAGAATTTTGTTCTGGTAGCGGAGGAAATCATGATCAAAAGAAGAGTTAACTGACTCTTCTTTCTTACAGCTACAGGGAGCGGAGTTGCAACTAGAACAGAGGCACATTCCTCTTCTCTTTCTCTTTCTGTGTTGATTACTTCATACTCTATATCGTGAATCCTGACAATTTCCTCAGAAATTGTCGCCTGACTACAGCATTTGGAGCATCCTCCTTTCTCAAGATTACCAACGAAATCACAGTCGAGGCATCTGTAGAGTTCCATTCTGAGATCCTTTCATTTGCTTGTCAACCCCAAATCTTGTCTTTCAATACAGTAAGATACCAATGAGCTCTTAATATAACAGCTTCACTTCTCCTTGGCGGACAAGACTAGCATACTTGCAATCATATACCCTAATCGGTTCGCCTCGATTCTCCTTTTGTGGATCAACTTTGCCGGCCTAACTGCTTCCCAACTCCCTTTCGACTTTCCCTCTACTTCGATTGAGACAGCATAGTACATGCTGTCGGGTTTCATTGTGACGATTACTCGTCGTTTGCGTGGCATATGTTCCTTCCCTTAGTTTTAACTAAGCCGTTTTAACTATTTACTTCAAGATGGCCATCGTCATGGCCATCAGGTCTGCAGGATCACTGCATTCGTCCTTAATTCCTACCTTTGTTGTCTTTCATCTTTGAAGCTAGCATTCCAACGGGATCTACTACTCCAAGAGCCTGTGCCATGGAGGTGTAGAGCGCTGTGATGACTAGCAGCATTTCAATTGGGGTTAATCCCCTTTCATTAAGGAGGGAGACGACATCATTTCCCGCTGCTTGAAGTTTATTCAACTGTTCGTCTTCTTTTTTCATTTGTCCCTCAATTCGCAGTTTTGCTATCAGTTGCAGTAGAGACTTCAAAGACTTCAGCCTCTATCTTATATGTGTCAGTGAACGTCTCAGACAGATACTTAAGACAGAGATACTTTTCTATCACTGTGAGGTCGCTTGCACCTATAAGTTCGACTACGGCTACTGCTACCTTTTTCATCTTTTCTATGCGATCAGGAGTAATTTCTATGACCATCTTTTCCCGCATTGGCTATCCTCCTTTCTTATCTAGGTTGCGACCAAGATCGCTACGAATGGCTGGGGTTATCACTGCTTCTATAGGGCAACCTTAGAATGTAATCTTAAGGGAGTCAGCCCCTACGACGAACAGTGAATCGCCTACTCCCGTCCCATGAATTGTATACTTAATTGCACAATCCAGGCAGCAAGGAAAATCACCTTCATCCAGCTTTACTTTTACTAGTTGCTTCCCACAATTCATGCAATACCATTCGTCCATCTTATTTCTCCTTACTGGCCAGTAAATCAGCGTATGCTTCCCTAACAAATCCCCGTCTAAGGAATTCATCATTGATTTGAGTCATTTCACTGTGATCGAATGGTGAGATTTCTTTGTCTGGTTTGCTTAAGATCAACATGAAGAATTCAAGCAGTTGTGTATCTGTCAGCCTAGTCAAATCTCCAAGCATTTTGTAGTCTCCCTTGATTGACGATCCACATCAAAAGGCTGATGCTATATTCTGCATCAGCCTTTTGTCATCGATCGACAACAGTATTAAGCAGCTTTCTCCCAGCGCTCGCTCATTTTCTCCATGTTCTTCATCGTCTTTTGGACGTCATAGACTGGAGCTTCGTCGGTGCCGGAGTCTTTCGGACTTGCCAGGATTGTGTTCTTTAGTTCATTTTGGCTGGCGTTCCAGTTGGGATGCTTCTGTAATAGCGTCTTTGCTATTTCATCGGCTGAGCTGAATTTTTGGTCAGGTTGTTCTGTCGTTGTCATTTACAACTCCTCTATTGGATTTAACACATGAAACAAACATCAGCCAGCCTATATCAGACTGGCTGATCTATGTCGCAGATGTTTTAGTTCTTCCAGTTAGGATTTGGATTTTGATGTCTGCGTTGACTCCTTCTCCATTCAGGAATAGCAGCGGCGCAAACATCATATATATTCAACATCTCCACGTAGAGAGAAAATGTCTCCATACGTAAATCATCACAATCGCAATTGATTGTGATGTTGGTGATTGGAGCACGGTCAACGCTTTGTGTAACATGCATGGCCAGACCTCACTTCTACTGCCCAGACGTTAGTGCCGCTAACATAATCAAACATTTCACAAATACCAACAATAGCACGAGCTTGTATACTCCTTTCACAGCACCCTCACAGAATGCTCGGATCGTTGAAGCAACTAGACATACAAACAGGAGTGAAAGCGGAGTTGATATCACTCTCCGCACCCACAGCAATCAGATTCCAGACAAGAGACTCCTGTATGCAGTTTGTGTCCGCAATCAGGACAAGTTGCTGTATCAACAGCGGCGCGTGCCTTCTTGTTCCAACCTGCTACCTTGTCTCTTTTCTCTTGCAACTTCTGCCTGACATACTCGATGGTCTGATCTATTGATTCAGGCATGGATTCGAGATAGTCAATCATGGTATCTTCGAATGATTCTGCGGAGATAGCTCCATTCCAAAGCTCCTCTCCATCATCCGAAAGGAGTGTTCCTCCTTTTTCAATGCCGATGTGAATACCTGTCGGATGCATTCCAATCTCCTGGAATAGCCCGATTAGTCGGAGATGCTGGCGGCTAGCCTCAGCCGCTCCTTTCTCGATGTCAGTCTTCTGTTCTTGCTTCAGCTTTTCCATCTCTTCATGGCTGATTGTGGAGCCACCTATTGTCTGTTTGATGTGTTCTATTGAGGTTTTAGGTGACCAGAAAAATCTGCGTCCTGATGTCATGATACACGCTCCTTACATGGCTTGCCATATCGTGGCTTGCCATCAGCAGTTCTTCCACCAATTCGGTATAAGCCGAGATGCTGTCCAAAGCGTCCGACAGGTATCCAACGGCCACAGTGATTACAACGGGCAAACATTCTATGTGGCCTGTGTGAGTTAGGTGCCATCAATTCCGCGACTGCTCTGCTGGAAATACCCACATAGGTATCACCTATCAGCTGAGCATCAACAGCGCCGACTGGCAGTTTGCCTGCCGGTAGACCCATTGCTACCCTAAGGGTTTGAACATTAACAACCGATCCAAGCTGACCAACTAGCTCGGGACGATAGTGCGAACCATATACTTCACGAAGATCAGATCCAATCTGACGCATAACATCTCCTATCTGATTGATTTATATCAACATCAAAGAGTAGACAACTGTCACGTTTGTCTACTCTATGTCGCTGATTAATAAATCGCGTGAGCTTCGGCGTGAATGAAGACTGCTTTGTCAGTAAATCCGACAAATATAATCTTTTCTTCACGATGGTGGAATTCATGGGACATCTCAGGCTGCTTAATTACTTCCGGAGATGCTTCTACGTCACTGACAAGAACGACTTCTAAGTCATTGTTGTCAATGGCTTCGAGATGCTTGATTAACTCCTTGACTTTCATATTGACTCCCTACCAGCCAAAGTTGTCTGAACTACCTTTCACGGCTGGGTAGATGTCTCCCAACTCTTCAATTACCTGCTTCCAATCCGCGATTGTCCGCGTGAAGCTGACATGCGCGATTAAGAATCCATCTGTCCCATGTGACATTTCGCACCATGCTAAGGCGTCTTTGACGATGTGCTCGCCAATTCTATAACCGACGCAGCCGCTGACAACTGCTAGATAGCCGTCGCCAATCATCCACAATCGGGAGACAATCACATCGTCTGTTGGCATCCCAGTCATGATTTCAATTCGTGCGAAGTTGATATCATCTTCGTTGGCTGTATACATTCCATCACAGGGGACACCAGTTACAATCTCTGAAGCTCGCTGCCAATTGCTACCATCATCCTTGGACTGTCTGACCAGGAAGACTTCGCTGTCTGGAAGCTCCTGTAGATGTACAGTCTCGTGCCCATCAAATCTTTCAGGGATGACATGGACTCCATTTACCTCAACTCCCATGAAGTGAGAATCGTAGCCAGTCTCTTCAATTGTCTTGAAGGTCAAATCAACTGTGAGTTTGTTCTGCCCAACAACTGGCGCCTTTGGAGTTACCACTTTTGCTGGTTGACTTTCGCTGGACTTCGGTAGTAGCGATGTGCTTATCGCTCCCGCGACTAACTTCCCAAATTGCCTTCGTGTTGCCATTTTGTTCCTCCAGTACAATCTGATTGAATTTTACTCCTCGACCTGAATCAATTCCCGATTGTCGCCAACATATTGCGCGACTGTCCGTCTTTCCTTGGCTTCCATATATCTTTCTTCGCTCTTGCTAATCTTCCGCGATTGTGTGACGTATGGATATTCACGTCTATGACCATGCTCTCGATGTAGTCGATTAATGTCTGCTGACGCGAATATCATCTTACATTGGCGGCAGACTTGATTATGGTTGAATAGGTTGTCGCCATGCTTCGGATCCATGTTCACCCAGATTCCGCGGCTGTCAACTTTCCTCACAAATCCTATCCCGCCAGCTGAATGCAGGACCTTATCTCCTGTCTTGATTGGGAGGATTACTTTCCTCTCCGTTGGCTTCTCTTTCTGCTTGGCAAATGACGTGACAACTAAATGTCGTTGCCACGGCAGACATCCTTTGTTTGAGTGACGGAAAGATATGACCTTCTTCTTGTCCTTAGACATCGAGAAAGCCAATCTTTCCGTCATTGTCAACCGCTGCGGGTTATATCCGCGCGCCATCTCTATCTCCTTGCCCTTTCCATTTCGTCTTCCGGGCTTGAAGGATTCTTGTGATTGTGCTGGAATACAGCAATTTCTTCTATGTCTGAATCGCTGAGTGGGATGCTGTATATCAGTTTGGCCATCTTGCAGACAGCCTTCTCAAGACCATCTGCTGTGTTAGCAGCTATGAAGTTGATTATCAGCTGCCAATCACGAGTTGTGATTGGTTCACGACCCTCAAGCTGCATGTCTTTAGCAGCCCGGAGCATTTCATCGGGACTAACGAATCTGCCTGCCATGTTATCCTCCAATACAATCTGTTTGTAATCAACATCAAGTAGTGGACGCTGGTTAGCCATCCACTCTATGTCGCTGATTACGACAATTTGTCAAGTCCTGACAGAGCTGCCCGTGCATTGACTTCGGCCAGCCATACCTCTCTTTCCACCCAGACCGGCTCCCTCAGACTTTCGTAATACTTCTTTCCATTCAGTACCATGTCCCAGCTCCCTCGGCAGCATATCACCTCAGCCACTAGCCGACCATCTTTCCAGATTAAGGTCGACTCTTCACCAAGCCATTCTGTCCAACCGGCGATCTTCCTAGCCTTGATTTCCGCTTCTTGCGATCCCATGCAGTCGAAATCGCCAACTTCTGTGATCGTTTCGCCTTCCTTTATCCCTGCCATTTGCCAGAATTGTTCCCATAGCTTCTTGACGTGTTCTTGCACATGCTTCTTTTTGTCTGAATCTATCCAGCTACTGCAATTGTCGATGTACTCAGCTACCGTCCGTGTTTTCATATTGTTATCCTCCAGTACAATCTGATTTGTTTTCAAGAGCTTGGTGTATCGTAAGGAGCAAATCCATCCACCAAATCATGTAATCGATTAGTCTCTTTCTCTCTAGCTATCGACATTCCAAATACTAGACCGCTGTCGATTATTCAAGAAATGTCACATGCGATTTCAAGGTCTAGCGTTGTTAACTACATTACCAACTCTATCGACTCTTGCTGGATGTATTTGCGCCTCGGCTACACCAAAATCTTACGTCACATACCACAAATTGGGTCTCTCACGTATGGAGTAACTACTCCATTCGGTTCTCTCTCGTCTTTGTGGACTAAATCCATGTGACGTTGGATTTTGGACATAACGCCTAGTCTACCCATAGCCATCAAGTTGTATTATCTTGATGAGCAGTAATATCGACAACTTCGCGTTGTCTTCTGCCTTGCAGATTCACCTCAGATGACCTACTCCAATCCAGTTAAGCTCTGTCCGTCCCCGTCTTCCTTAACAGCAACCATTAAATCAACCTGTCACGCTGATTTAATGACTGCCGTTCAACTCTATGTTGATGGACACCTGGGATACAGCAAGGATTGTTTGGGTCAAATTGGCTTCTGGCCTCTTGACTAGACCAAGTTCATATAGATATGAACTTGATGCCTACTTCGCCGGGCGGGGAATTGACAGTGATTTTTGTTGATTGTTAAGACTGTCTGGCTAGCCATTTCGCATATTCTGCTAGCCTTCCCATTGCTCCGCTTTTGGGTCCTTATCGATAGGAGTGCCACTCTCTTTTGGTCTTGATCGCCCGTCGACCGTCTTTCGATTCTGGCATCGACTTTTGATAGTAGCGGGTTGGGTAAGCTGTTAAATTTGAAGTCTTTAACGCCGCTACCGTAGATTTTTGGGCCACAGGAGGTTAGTTTGCGATAGGATCCACATGGGTTGATTAGACTGCTATGGTCTAATTCGGTATAGCTGGATTGTCCTATCTGTTGCGCCCCATTCCCGAAGGAATGTGACATCCCATCCTGTCCACCGGTATAAGGTGATGTCCACCGGCTCGCGCTATTCCTATCTCCACTGATGTATATGCGATACATCAAACTGGGGTTGGAATATAGAATCCCAACCCCACTATGTCGTATCGTATCTAGCGTGATTTGTAGAATTGTTTCCTGACTACCTTTCTCCAGTCGACTTTGGTTTGTTTGTCCGCCGTCCTTTCTGCCGGCATTCGGTGATAGTTTAAATGAACTTTGTTCCAACCTTTTATTGTTGGTATCTTCATTCATTGTCTCCTTTAGAATTTTGTTGACACGGAAGGTTTTGCGAGCGGGGGCGCTCGGCCCACCACCCGCCTTGCATCGCGTTTTGCTCAGGACGGACACCGTTACCAGTTTACCCTATCGCACGTCCCTTTGCATCTGGAGAATTACCTTTGTTTTCAACACCTTTTTATAAAGTTCTTTGTTTTGCAAAGTGATTTGCATAATCCCAAGTAAGTTAATAATGATTATTAACATAATAAAGTTGCTTTGCTTTTCTTACCCTCTGTTCATTCCATCTAATTCTTTCCTGTTTATTCCATTTAACTCCTTTCTCTCCTTCCCAGTGTAACTTGCTATGGCATGCATCACATAAGTACAGTAGATTCGAAATAGAATTGAATATCTCTATTGAAACGTTGTAATCAATATGATGGACATGCCCAGTTCTTATCGGTGTATTACAGTGCTGACATCTGAATTTAGCTTTCCTTTTGAGTTCCCAAGCAATGTTCTTAGATGGCCGACACAATTGCGAAACATTTGCAGGAGTGCAGTTCATTCTTTCCGCTACTTCTTCATATGTAAGTCCTTGCATCTTCAAGGTGATGGCTGTAGCTTTCTGCGGACTCATACTTCTTTCTTTTTGCTTCGCGATTAGTGGCATATTCTATATTCCTCCTATTCTTTATATACCGCTGTCTTTTATCCTATATATACATGAATCTTACCTATATACTGTCAACACAGTATGAAACAAAGAATCCTAGGATCGCGAGCTATACAGGTACTCAATCTCTTGATTCTAGGATACTCTAACCAACAGATTGGCAAAGCACTTGATATGGCTAGACGTACAGTTAAGGCTCACCTCAGTAGAGCATTTGTCCTCTATGATATCGATTACGCTGTACATGTACCTAGTGTTCGTTTAGCTATCCTTGTCCTCTATGAACGTAATCCTGAGCTAAAGCCTTTCTTTGATGGTGATCGTGCTTCACAGTGGGGCTATCCTTCAGCTGCTGATAATCTAAGGACTGCTGCTGAGATTGATGCCTATCATGATATACAGAGCAGAAGTCTTAAATTCATCAGAAATCGTGCTTGTAACGATCAAGGGAAGGGAAGGACCTAATACAGCTTGATGACTTTGAAATCTCCAATGAAGACGTTATTGGTAGATGCTATCTTATCGTAAGCGATATCTGCTCTATCCCTTTCATCGTATCCAACTGTAGTCACAGCTACATTCCCTTGATAAAGCACTATCACCAGTATTTTATACATTCTAATCTCCTATCCTCTGTGCAATCGACATCCAATAAGATAGCTTATTCCTTAGGATAGGAGCACAGAATGTAATCAGCCCATCCTTAATCACGAATCCTGCACATAAATAGGAAGTAGTAACTTGGTAGAGGCCATCTAGTATCGCTAATCTCTTACCCGTTGCTTTAGTTTTGGCTACGAATCTCTGAGACTCTATTGCTGCCCTAAGGATTATGCCTAACCCTCTATGAATCTAACTTCTTTAATCTTCATTGCTATCATTCTCCTGATAGTAGGCACGAGCTATGACAACAGCTAGGTCAGCTATGTCTGCTTGACGACCTAATCGATCCTGCATATCTCTATCTAGCGTCTTACAAGCATGTGCTGCTGTATACATCCAAGATTTAATCTCTTGTCTCATATTCTATTTCTCCTACATCTAGATAAGTAAAATCAGAGATGAATACAAATCCCTGTAGAACTTTACTGGCTTGCATATCGATTAAGCCATTATCCAGAGGAGCTCTCCATTCGATCTGACCGAAAGCATTCCCTCCTGCTTTAATTACGACGGTGCCATCATCTCTTTTAATCGTGATTTCAACTAGCATATCTTTATAATCCTGTCAGCTTAATTGCTATAGCAATGGCTAGAGAGATTGGGAAGACAAATCCCATGATAAAGCATGGGAGAAATGGCCAGTTATGATTTACATTTCTGCCCATCCAGAAGAACACCCAACTGATATATAGGCTAGCTCCAATGAATATAAGCAAGAATACTTTCATTTCTTTATAAACCTCTCTTTAGCTGCCTCCCAACCTTTTTGGAAGGCTTCCCACTCGCGTTTTGTATGCTGATCCATGATAGCGCGAGCTACAGGCTCACCGAGCTGTTTTATCTCCCAATTAGCTAGTGGATAGGAAGCCTCAAATGCTTGTCTAATTTCCTCTTTCATTTCTTTATAACCCTTATTTCTTTATAATCCTGTCAGTCTGCCTCTCTCCAAGCATCCGATTTCAATTCATCTACGTCATCGGGTGAATCGTTTGGGAGACCGTTACAAGGTCCGTTTACTCTACAGATGTGAGGAAAAGGTCGTGTGCAGATCTTTATCCTCCTACGACGTATCATCAGCCTAATGACATCATATAGGAACCAGCCGAATAGGAAGCCAAGGAATGATGTAATGATGAGAGTTTTGCTGTGGAGTACATATCGAGAGAGTATTGTGTAGCCGACAGCAAGTAGGATACCTACGAGAGAATGCCTTAGCATATAAGCCTCCTATATGCTTATATACCCCGGATTGTATACCCGTAAGCCTGTGAGATTCTATGAAGAGTATGCTAGCTATAGGTAATACCGTAGGATCAGTATAAATAACATCGTCAGTATACGGAGGTGATTAGTAATCTATTGCTCTACAAGACGTATTGAAGATGTTTAGAGCTATTAAATCATGAAAGATTCAGAAATATCGCGATACATATGATTACAACATAGTCGTCATCTAACTTCCTCCTCAACTACGGTTATACAGCGATATCTGCAGTAAGAATTCTTTCTATCTCCTCTACTTTCTCCAGGATCATCCCTTTCAGCAGCTGATTCATTGGCATATTAATCTTTCTCCTAGCTGCTTCTAATCTAATGAACATTTCCAATGGCAGTTCGCACGTGACAATCCTCCTAGGAGCAATCCTCCTCTTTCTATTGCCTGCTTGCTCTATCCTTGTAGCCCATCTACAGTTGCCAGGCTGATAGTGTCCATCATTATCAATTCTATCAAGCGTCATTCCCTCTGGACGCTTGCCAAGGTCCTCTATGAACTGCTCGAAACTTCTATATAGGAACGCGATGCCTCGTCCGCCATAGTAAGGATACTCATTGTTGTTTGGATTATTACATCTGAACTTAGCGTCACAATAGGCTTGATATTCTTTGGGATAGTCTATAGTAGGTTTAATCATGGCTACCTCCTCTTTCCTCCTGCTATAGTATATACCTCAGTTCTATAGCAGTTATGCCAGAAAAATATTTCACCTCTTTTTAGCTAGGAGGAATCTGTTATGACAGGAAACAACATCCTAATAGGAGTAAGATACATCTTTATTAGCAGAGCAAGAGCGTTCTACATCCTCCTCTGCGTCGTTGTTAAATATTAAGATTCTATGAGGTAGAATCTACAGCTTCGTTTTCTTCTTTTTGTTCTATATTTACCTGCTCTACGTCCTCCAGCTCCTATTATGGCTCTATATACATCTTCGTCGTCGGCTGCCCTCCGCCGGCTCGTCGTCAAAATGCCCAATTTGCTAAACCCTTTATTTTCATACACATAGCATAAGGCCATTAGAATCTAGGGTTTAGACGCATCCTTACTATAGGCGCACCGATCAAGCCAGCACTCGGCGCACGATCAAGGCCAAGTGTGTGTAAATTGCACACAATTGCTGTGCAAGATTCCCCAATTGCAAACATGTCAAGATAATTATTTTCGTATTGCAAGCAAAGGTACTTACAAGCGTATAAACCCCATATGCAAGCCTACGTTATAACACTCATGTTACAGTGATTAAGTAGTCGTTCGGTTGGCGGTTGGTTGCAATTGGCGCGGCTCGGGTTTCGCACCCCGTACGCGCGTACCAGCCCCGAGCAGGGTTTCCCGAATCCTGCCCCTTGGATCGAATGGCGAAACGTACCCGACAGGTGAGCCGTAGGCTAACCCAAGACAGGGTACAAAGGTTAGTCCGACCAACCATACAGGCCCTAGCAGTTCGCATGGCTCACCTGTATGCAGCAAAAGGGACAGGGTATACAGGGTAACCTGATACCTGAGCACAGGCATAAGGGTAAACCCCTATGCACAGGAGATACACACATCATGGCAAACGATACCCGAATTGAGAAGGCAACCCGCGAATATGTTGGCGCTACGTTGACAGGGGAACAGATTAAGTTCCTAGTCCGCGAATCTTCCCCTGAATGGAAGGGTGGTATCTACCCTTCCGACGTTGCATACGTTCGGACGAATGAGGGATTCGTACCGCGCGGTAAGGATGCATACGGGGACGGTGTACTTGAGTATATCGGCACGGATGCATTCCGAGTCCTTGCGACTGAGGATATTGTCCGCAAGGAACGTTCCGGTAGGGGACGTGGGGCAACCATGCCAACCCCGCCGGACACACTCAAGGCGCAATTGGCTACTGTCAAGGCCAAGATGGAAGAACTCAAGGCCAAGATGCCAACCCCAATTCCCGCAAAGGGAAAGGGTAAGGATGGTTCAGCAACCGTCTAGTTGGTACACGTAGTTTGCGTCTAGGGTATGGTGCCTTACCGCTAGTACAGCGGTGCATGGCATACCCTAGGCGCAAGCCTATTTGCACGAACTACACACACACACTGAAAGGAACAAAACAATGGCGCGTAACTTCAGATTGGAGCCTTGCAAGTGCTGCCACTATAGCGGCTCATTCGCTGACGTCCATGTAGTAGTACATGGGGTCTGGGATTGTTTCCAAATGCTTTCGGTCGGGTTCACTGTCGAGGATGCAAAGGAGCATCTAGCAATCGTTATCGAGATTAGCGGTTTAAGCGGACCTAAGCTACAGGCTGCCCTGCTCATCGCAGGTATGACAGTCGAGGCTAACATTCAACCCACACACACAGCGTAGGCTACTCGGCCAGTGCATAACGCACTGGCCTTTTCTTACGTCCCAATTGCACGTATATTGTATACAATTTGGTTGCATTGTGAGCACAGACTCGGCGCACTAGCGCGCACAGGGACTCGGCGTAGTTTGCAATCCCTTGCAATTCAAGGGCCATTATGAGCCAATTTTCGAATTTATTTTTGTGACGACGGGGACTGGTATCTTCATCTAGAACTATACTTTCCGAAAATCTTAACTGGTAACCACATCCAATGGTATCTTCAGATATGGTTCTACTTTCCGAAAATCCTAACTACTAATCTTCAGTTATTAGCAAATTCTGCTAAACTGCCATAAACTTCCTATACATCTACATCTGAGGAAACTTTACACAGTGCTTAGAACCATCTTCTGCAGTTAACAGTATACGAGACTTATCAGCACAGGTAGCAAACGTTATTTTACAACCATGTTTTGCATCTTCAGAAATAGACCACCCAGTTGAATATGCTAAAGAAAAAGTATCGAAACAACTCTTAGTTTCAGTGAGGGCAGGTACATCCATAGGCGGTTCAAAGTCTTTAAGCGGTCCACTGTCTGTACCGTCACCTACATTCTCATATTCCCAGCCAGGAGCATCCTTCGGTGCTGGTGGAAACCAAACTACGGTTGGTCCTATCTGAAAGTCGTCCCTCACAGTTGTATCTTCCATATACTTTGTATAGTCAGATTCAGGATATCCCTGCCACGTAGGAGCTCCTATCGAGAAGTCTTTAATCTCAGTACAGGGAGCATCCTTGACAGTACCTACCCATACCTTTTGTGCTGCTGCAGATAAAATCATCAGCATTAGTACTGCTGCTAAACTTTTCATATAAATCTCCTTTACCTAGTATACCGTTACTGCTGATATCATCATCTTGATTTTAATGAAAATCTTAACTACTAAGGATGTCTGCAAAGGTTGTTATATAAAAATATTTCATTCCGTCCTATACTAGCGGTATAATAACTTACAGGCAGAATAAAATGGCTGATACACCTATTCCAATCAACGCTGCACCGAACCTATACACACGTAAGCAAGTGGCTGAACTCGCTGGTGTGGATCACTCTACTATCAGTCGCTGGGAAAAGAAAGGGATAATTACTTCAGCTACCCGCTACAATGGTATGTCCTTGTATACGGAAGAGGAACTACAGCGCATAAAAGAAGTCGCAATCGCACATCAACAGCCAGCATACGACGAGAGTGAACTCTGCAGTATCTGTAAAAGAAGGAAAGCACGTCGTAATTCATCCATCTGTTCTCGCTGTTCGATAAACCGATTCAAGGAATCTCTCCGTGATACCCTTCCACAGAACGAGTTCATAGGATCTGATACTACTGTATTGCAGGCTGGCCAAAAGTACTACAGCAGGAATGAAGTAGCTAACCTATTAGGCGTCAGTCATTCGACTATCGCTCGGTGGGAAGCTAAAGGTGCTACCCCAAAGCCTGATATCTACAACAACCAATACGTCTACACGGAAGAGATCTTTCACAAGATAGTCGATTATGCTGAACAGCAGGTAACTCAACAGCGCACCCCTGTCGAACGAGCAGCCAAGCTATCTAGCAAGAACTTTGGGAGGGCTGAACGCGCTGTCGCTACAAGGATACGATCTATTGGCGGACGAGGTATATTATGATATCTTGGGGGGTTATCACTGGCTTGGTTATCACACTGCTAGCCGTCTCTGCTTACGATGTCGTTACATGTACTGATATTAGACCCTGCTTTCTCTGCAGATGGCTACGAGGGAAAAATGACTCAGAAACAGAAAGATAAGCATATTGCTGATAAAGCTGCTGTTAAGAAAGAAGCTTCGATTCCAGCAGGTTGGACTGGAGCATTTAAAAGTGGATCGAGTTGGGCGGCACTGAAACAGCAACCGACACGATACGGAGACAACAAGAATGTACCCGGTAGAGACAAAATTAGGAAAGTGAAAGGTGTACTGGCATCAGTACATGGGTGATTATGAGAGACTCATATTCACCCGTATCGATCCACCAAAGAATATCCTTGAATTCGGTGTGCTCCAAGGAGCTTCGATACGATTCCTTCTAGAACGCTTTCCTCATGCTGATGTATTAGGTGTTGATATCTTCGGGATATTTGATGCAATCAAGGATCCTAGATTTATCTATTTACATCAGGATCAAGGGAAGCGACTAGAAGTAAGGGAGATGTTCCAACGATTAGACATTAAGTTTGATCTGATAATCGATGACGGCAGTCATCAACCAGAGCATCAGGCTATCTGTCTACTCGAGGGATTCCCTCATGTAAGGAAGGGTGGCTTCTACATCGTAGAGGATATCCACGCATCCTTTATAAGATTAGGTTCTCCTACAATCTTTCACGTACTGCTGATGATCAAGCATCTTAAGTCTACGGGAGAACATCCTACAAAGCATATCCAGGAATCCCTTGATTACTACTTCACAGGAAAGGAGATTGCTGAGCTATTCTATTCAATCGAAGATCTTCATATGATTAGACGTTCTCACTTACCACTGCGCTGCTGGAAATGTGGAGGCGATCAGTTTGATTATGCTAGACTCAAGTGTTCTTGTGGAGAAGATCTTTATAAAGAAAATGATTCCATGTCTTTTGTGATACAGAAGAAAGGTTAAATTTTATTGCTACTTCGTCTAAACTAGCGGTATATACTATAAAAGGAGAAATTATGGCAGAGAAATCAAATAGCCTGCTCGGATTAGGTTTTACTATCGAGCCAGGTCATGGAGAAAAGGATGCTAACGGTCTAGAGGTCATCGCTGTTGTCTACCGACCAATTTTCGTCAAGAAGACGAAGCGAGGTCGGCTAAAAGCTTACCATACTCTTGATGGAACAGTCCAAACTGGAATTGATGGCATGTACACTTTCCAATCTGAAGCAAACGGTGATTTTACTGGGAAGCGTGCTGTAGTCAAGGCTAAACAGGCCGCATGATTTTGAAATGACACGGCAGGGTCTGGTCTGGTGAGGTCTGGCGGGGTTAGGTACGTTGTGGTGAGGTCCGGTGGGGTAAGGTAAAGCAAAAATATCCCCACTCTTTCGGGGGTGGGGATGTTTCTAAGGAGGTGTAATGAGTAAAAGAGCAGGATGTAAACAGTGTGGCGCTTGCGCCAACTGTGATCGTTGCTCTCATTGCGGTTGCTGTAGAAACTGCGGAAAGTACGTAGCTCTTCCATGGCAACCTGTTTATTTTGCACCATATATCTATCCACAGCCGTATTGGGTCATGCCTACGTATCCAGTAGTGTACCCAACAAATACGATTATATATACGGGAACCACAACTGGAGCTATAACAACAGGAGGGGATGGCTCTACAATCTCTTGCTAGGAGGAAAAAGTTAAGCACAAAAGTTCTCCCCCACTTTTAGTTGGTGGGGGAGATTTTTATGAATTAATTGTATAAAGCGATGCCCAGATACATTTCCTCTGGGCGGGGAGTCCGAAGACATTACTAATGTATATTAACGTTCGAAAGAAGTCAAGTAGATATTATTGGTAATCTGCCTTATTAATCGTCTGTTAAAGGTTTGTCTTGACATACTGTAGAGAATCCAATACAACTTAAGGTACATGTCCACGTCTCCTCCAATTGAAAAGAAAGACGTTGACCTCCTACCAATTAGAAAGACTCCAGTATTACCTCTTAGACCTAACAGTAGTCTCTCTATTGAGCAAGTAGAAAAGATTAGTAATACACCGCTTCCCACAAATAGAGGTCTTACTACTAAGGAAATGACCTTCATTGAATTCTTTCTGCAGGGTAAGAGTCTAAAGGAAGCAAAAACTTTAGCTGGGTTTAAGGAAAGTGTTACCGGTACCGATGTTTACCGCAGACCGCGGATATTCCAAGAAATTCAGAAGCGAGCAAGAGTTCATTTCGAGAAGATGCAGCTAACTACAGAAGATGTATTAAATCGAGTTTCTGCTTGCGCCCATTCAAATCCACTTGATTACTACGATATTCTTCCTGATGGCAACTTCCAGCTTAACCTTAATAATATGCCGTCAAGAGAAGCAGCTGAAGCTATTCAAGAACTCTACTATGATGCAGCAGGTCGTCCTCGAATTACGTTTGTACCTAAAGCAGCATACGTCGCATTAGAAACACGTCTAAAGGGTATGCTTTCAGATAACAGATTTGAATCAGATGGAAAAGATGGATCACCATCAACTATTCAAGCATTTGATCAGATTATCATGAACACTACTATCAATGTCCAAAATGTTCGAGTAGTAAGTCCGGATAGAGAGAAGCTCGAAGATAAGCATCCTGTCCTTGAAGGTAAGATCTTAGTAGATGATACACAATCCCAAAAGGGTTCTTGAAGACGCCCTAGTAGAGAAGGTTTTCATCAGTCCTATAGAACTCTAACAGGTATTCCCTTTTCAGCAGTAACAGAAGTGGGGAAACATGCCGGTAAAGAAGTCCGATCCTGTCCCGAACTTCGTCGCTGGACCACAATCTATCAAGTGTGAAGAGTGCCAGTGGGAAGGCGTATGGATCTTACCTGAAGAGACAAATCAACTAATATCGTCTCTTTTCGAGCATCTCCAGCAGCACGGTATCGAGTTACCAATATTCACATGTCAGGTATTCTAAGGAGTTACGATGAAAAGTCTCATTTTATTTGTAATGCTTGGATCCTGTCTTAGCTTCGGACAAACGAAGCCTCGTACACAACCAAAAGTAGCTCCAAGAGCTACAGTTAATACAAGCACCCTTGCTGGTGCTACTGTCCATTCTGTTACCCTCGGTGGTTGTACGGATACAACCGCAGGAGTTATGTTCAACTTCTATCGAGGATCAATCCAAGGACAGGAAAGTACAACTCCTTTGAATGCCTCTCCATTAGCCACATGCAGTTACACAGATACTGGAGTGATGGCATTAGGAAGTTATTACTACTCAGTTAAAGCATACTGCTCTACCTGTAATCCTAGCTTGTCTGGTCCTGATGAAGTTGGCCCTGTAGTTATCCCAGCTGATGGCCAACCAGCAACTCCAACCGGCTTGACTGTCGGTACAATCGCAAAGAACAATGTTCCTTTAATGTGGAAGGCTCCTATCCAGCAGGCAGGCGTAGTAGTTGATAACTATTGGATTTATCGATGTGGTGATTCAAGGTGTCCTTCACCTCCACGAGTTGCTATTGTTCCCGCAAGCCAAAAGTCCTATACTGCAACCTGCACGCCAGTTGCACCGAATGTAAAGAAGACATGCTGGTTTGATGTAAAGGCTCATGATACTATTGCTGGCGTATTCGTTACTTCTGGTCCTAGCAACATAGTAGTTGCGACGACGACGGTGGTGCGGTAATTATGTGGGTAGCACCGTCCGTAATGTTTATAGAAATGGCTCAAGATAGTCTGCATAATGCAGATCCAAGGATGCTGGCTAGCCAAGAGGCTGAGCTAAAGTCATTTGGAGATGTACGAGCACAGGAGATAGGAGCTAAGGGTATATCCAGTGATCTTAGGATAGGTTATATGCTGGGATTACAAACAGCTAGGATGATGTTGGCTGTAAGTCCTACATTAATCCTTAAAGGTATAAAGCCGGAGGATGTGCTTTAGTGGCGACGTGCATTTTGACACATTCACAGGTAACTGCTTGGGAAGTATCAGGAATACGTCCTCCCTGTAAATATCACTATCATACTTCTTTCACTAAAGCACAGCAAGCTGTGCATGGTGATGAAGCTATCTGGATTCCTGAACTCAGGGCTATTGTGATGTATACATGTGTCCTTCGATACGTTTGGACAGGCCGTAGGAGTGGTGGCTATAGTACGCTTCAACTTACTGCAGTTGTTGGGCGGAAATCTCCTATAGGACTCTGCGCTGAAGCTAGAAAACATTAATGGCTACTCAAGCAGTATTACCGGTTGCTGATGTTGTTGCTCAAGGATTAAATCTATCAACCTTAACACCAGCACAACGTATCAAGTTATCGTTTGAACTTCCTGACCTATTCGCAAAGACTTATCTACAGACTAATCTTTGGTACATGCAGAAGGAGATTCTAAACTCTCTGACAGTACCTCAAGCTCGTGTAGCTGTAAAGGCTTGCCATGCTTCTTCAAAGACCTTTACCGCAGCTTTAGCAGTATTATGGTTCCTAGCGAAGTATCAGGAAGTAGTAGTGGTAACGACCGCGCCGACATGGGGACAGGTAGAACGTCTACTCTGGGGAGAGGTTCACAGCTTCCTAGCTAAGAGTACATATCCTTTTCCCATTGCTAACTTAACCAAGATACAGTTTCCTGGTGGAGCTAAGCGCCTCGCTTATGGATTAGCTACATCAGTCACGAAGTCTGATGAAGGTGTTAAGTTTCAAGGTATCCACGCAGAGCATGTACTAATCATCCTAGATGAAGCACCCGGTGTAGAAGCAAAGATCTGGGAAGCCATTGAAGGTGCTAGAGCTGGTGGTAATGTACGTATTCTTGCTATCGGCAACCCAACCATCTCATCCGGTCCCTTCCATGATGCATTTACAGATAATCGTTCAGGTTGGAAGACGTATACAATCTCTGCCTTTGATACGCCTAACCTGAAAGGAACCTACTTCCTAGATCAACTAGGAGAATCTAAAAGGTTAGGAAAGAAAGTACCGGGAGACCTGTTAGATGCTACAGATGAGGAACTTGATACTAATGCTCTTCCTTATCTAACAACTCGAAGATGGGTACAGGAAAAGTATTTTGAATGGGGTCCAGGACATCCTCTCTGGGAATCTCGTGTACTAGGAAACTTCCCGAAACAGAGTCCTGATGCTCTCATGAGTCTTACTTGGCTTGAGGAAGCAGGGGCTAGCCAAGGTATCGGTGTAGGAAAGATTAAGGCTGGGTTAGATGTTGCTGGTCCTGGGGAAGATGAGTCATCTCTTACAGTTAGGCGTGGCGGAGAGATCATACTTCACAAGCAATGGAACTATTCAGATCCACGTGGTGATATTGTAATCTGCCTAAGAAATCTTCAAGAGAGACTAAAAGAGAACATTGAGAATATCAATATTGATTCAATTGGTATTGGCTGGGGTATTTGCCAGCATCTTAAAGATATGGGCTTTCCAGTTACTCCTATCAATGTCTGTGAGATAAGTAACGATGGTGATAAGTACTTCAATCTTAAAGCAGAGTTCTATTGGGGACTCCGCCTTAGATTCCAGGCCGGTGAGATTTCTGGACTTTCAGATGAGAAGACAGTTGGACAGTTAGCCGGTATACGTTATAAGCCTACTTCAAAAGGGCAGATTCAGATTGAATCAAAAGAAGATGCAGCCAAAAGGGGAATGAGAAGTCCTGATCGAGCAGAATCTATTATGCTCGCATTCGCTGAACGTACTTTAGTCTACGGCGCATTGGACTTCTTTAAGGATATGCGAAAAATAGAGGAAGCGAAGAGTTTACTGAAGCCAATGCAGGTTGATAAGCCTCTTAACTGTCCCGAATGTCAAGCAACGTGTATTAGCCGTGCTCAGGGACAATGGCGCTGCGGCCAGTGCGGACTACAATTTCGAGCAGAAAGAGAAGTACAACCTATCGGCTTGAGGACGCAATCACGTACTGATGTACTGCAAAAGATGGATCGTAAAGTTGGATTCATGGATTGATCATGAGCTACGACAGGTGTACAGAGAAGCAGAAAGCCATTATCGATTACATGATTAATCCGAAGACAACTTTAGCTAAGCCAATTAGACATCAGATAGCAGATCATTTCAAGTGTAAGATAAGTACATTACGGAATCATTTCCTCCATATATATATGGTGTATGAGATCTACGAAGATGAATTCTGTCCGCAAGTCAGGTTGATGTACTTAAGAGCAAAGGAATTGGGCCTTCTATGAATGATGTAGATTACAGGTTTGTTGAGATAAAAGCAGATCACGATCTCGTTGTGCAGTGGCAAAAGCAGCATATGCACCAACATGACCTAGAGCAACACGCTCTACAAATAGCTCGCACGGGTGATGCGTTAGCATTAGATATTGCTCGTGATGATGTTAATCGCAGGCTCGAAGGAATGAATGAACTTCGATCTCAGATCAATGAAGAGAGAGGACGTTACCTACAAAGAGATCGATACGAAGCTGAAAGAGATTCGAATAAGGAATCGGTCGACACTAGACTTAAAGCACTAGAAACTAATAAGTCTAACTTAGAAGGTAGGATGTGGGCTATAGGTGCTGCACTTAGTGGGTTTGTTGTTATGTTAAACATTGCGATGTACTATCTACGCATTGGAATGAAATAATGATTGACATCTCCAAATCAGAAAGTATCCAAGGCTGGATGAGCCATGCTGAATTAACATGGCTCGCACAGCAAGCTTCCAACCACGACCTTATTATAGAGGTTGGTTCCTTTCTTGGGCGTAGTACACGCGCACTTGGAGATCATGCTAAAGGTAAGGTAATAGCTATTGATACATGGACTGGTCCTGTGGGAGCTAACGAACGGGAAGAACTCCCTTCCTTCTTTGGGCAGTTTCAAGATAACCTTTTTGATCTAATTGTAACTGAGAAGGTAATCCCCTACAAATCAACCGATGTCTTAGCTTTCCGCGAAGTTAACTTTGTGTTCATCGATGCAGATCACCAGTATGCAGGAGTTAAGAAAGATATTGAATACTGGCTGCCGAGGGTTGCTAAAGGCGGTATAATTTCTGGACACGATTATTCGTACCCAGATGTTCGTAGAGCAGTTAATGAATCGCTGAAAGTTGTAATACAGCCTCTTGGAACCGACATCTGGTATTCTCATGTATAACGCATCCGTCTTCTCCGTCTACATGTCGAACATTCCAGATGAAGTCGTAGAAGCACAGAACACTGTTGTAAATAAGTTCTTACCACCAGATTGGGAGTTTCATCAGTATCTGCATTCTCCGAAAGAGTTTGAAGTAAAGCATCATGCAGCTGCTATTGCGAGATGTATCAAAGAAGCTAAGCATGATGATATCATCCTACTTGATATCGATTGTGTACCCTTAACCTCAAATGCATTTCATTTCCTTGTTTGGGGAGCACATAATGGGACACTCATAGGAGCTGTACAGAGAGCGGGTCACATCCAGAATGAAGAACATCTTTATGTTGGTCCTTTCTGCATGGCATTTAGTAAGTGGCAGTATGAGCTTCTAGCTAGCCCTTCTTTCGATGAAACAGATAGAGGCGATTGCGGAGAAGAACTAACCTATCGCTGGCAAGAACGTAGAAAGAAAGTAAGATTTCTCTGGCCATCAGCTGTAGAGCAGCCGATGTGGAATCTTACTGACGGTAAAGTATTCGGTTACGGTACTACTTACGAGGATTTGTTCTATCATTCATTCTGTAGCAGAGAACAGCATACTCGTGAGAGATTTCTTAACAAGTGTGATAGTATTCTAAATTCTAAGGAGATAGTAGCATGAGCAAGCCCGATAGACCTGTCGCTATCGTTGTACTCGCGAAGTATATAGATGTTTACATTCCCTTCCTTTTATCACTTCGAAAGTTTGGTGTTAAGAATACTGTTTACTGCGTTGTTGATGGGTCTAGTCCAGATCCGATGGAGAAGTGGCAAGGTTCTCTTGAACCATATGTCGTTACAATCAAAGGGCCTGAGAAGTTCTCGATGGCTGGAAACGGGAACTTAGGCTTGAAGGCAGTACCGAAAGATCACGATGTACTCTACGTAGGGGATGACATCAGATTCCTGCAGAAGAACACTATCGAGGATCTTCAGAGGATTGCTTATGCGTATCCTCGGATTGGCATTCTTTCTCCTCGTATTGTTGGTCGAGGGAGTTATATGCTAGTTAATCCGTCACTGGCTAATTCCCAAGTAGTAGACCCGGTTGAACCTATTGTTCCGATGCAGATGTGGTTCCCGTGTGTGTACATCAAGAGAGAACTTATCGATAAGATTGGCTTCCTGGATGAACAGTTTGATAGCTTTGGGTCCGATGATCTTGACTACTGCTTAAGAGCACGAATGGCTGATTATGAGCTCGCTGTAGCCGCTAAGGTAGTAGTACAGCATGAAGCTGGACCAAAAGGTGGTCCTACTACATTCGAGAAGAATATCGGCTTTGATGCGTTCCAGAGACAGCAGATTGCTTCATATGAGAAGTTAGCAGCAAAGTATAAGGTAGATGCTTATACACTTCAACGTATTGCTTCTACAGGGATTGTAACGGATATAAAGCCGAAAGATGAAAGTGTAAAACGCCCTGCATATAGTCTTTCACCTACAGATAAGCAGAAGCAAGCGATGAAAGACTATCTTAGAACAAAGTCTATCTATATTGCTACTCCTGCTTATGGTGGAATGATGGCTGTTAACTACGTCAACTCATTGACGAGTTTAATGGCAATCTGTATTGATTGGGGAATCAAGTACCAAACTGCTTTCCTGTACAATGAGAGTCTAATCACTAGAGCACGGAATACGCTAGTGAGCAAATACTTAACTGAGTCAAGTGCTACAGACTTCTTCTTTATTGATGCAGATATAGGGTTTGATCCTAATGATCTACTTGCTCTCCTAACCCACGATGAAGAGATTATCTGTGCTCCTTGTGTTAGAAAGAATCTCCGCTTAGACAGGGTTCAGAAGGCAGTAAAGCAGCATCCAGAGAAGGATTACACAGTCGGTGAGATGCAATCCCTTCTCGGTGAGTACGTACTCAATTTCCCGCCTGATAATGCTCCTAAAGAGATTGCTTTAGATAAACTGCTAGAAGTACAGCATGGTGGGACAGGATTGATGCGGGTTAAGAGAGAAGCCTTCCTAAAGTTCTCTAACTTCCACACAGAGGGTCGATGGCATCTCCCGATGCGGGGAGAAATGGAAAATACTCCTGTATACATGTATTTCCAGTCAAAGATAGATCCTGAGTCAGGTAAGTTCAATGCAGGCGGTCTTCCCCATTATGTCTCCGAAGATTATGCATTCTGCCTGGATGCACGCGCTGCTGGGATGAAAGTATACATTGCTCCCTTCATGAAGACCACGCATCTTGGTAGCTACTTATTTGAAGGTGATATGCGGAGTGTGGCATTAGCAGGGGGCTCGCTTAGATGACAGAAGAAGCCCTGAAACGCGCAGATTATTACTCGCCAATTACTATCATTGCGTGGCTACTCTCTCTACCAGTACATCTGTTTGCTCGGATTGTAAAATCACTTAGAGTCTATAATCCGGAGAAGGATTTATGTCCTGCTTGTGGATTTAAAGGAGACTCGGGAACGGGTAGGAAGAGTTGTGTTGTTACATGTACCCAAACCACTGGACCTGAGAAAGTAGCTTTACAACATATCTGTCTTCGTTGTACAGCTCAGTTCTACACTCCAGTGCTTATTAAAGCAGATAAGTGGTTGAAATAATGGCTAAGTTTACAGGGGTTATCAGGCAGTTAGGACCGATGGTAATAGCTCTTAACAACGCTAGAACTGCCCTGTATAAGCCGCCACAGACAACTATCAGCACTATCCCTGATGATGCTTATCCAAATCCTCTCCAGCCGATAACTCCGATGGGTCCGCCGAAAGCGGAGCCGTTATCTTTCCCATTTAACTTTGGAGAGAACTTAAACATACAGGCACGGTATGATGCTGAGATAGGGACAGAGGAACTCAGACGTCTATCACAGTATCCACTTGCCCGTGTCTGTATCGAGAATAATAAAGACATTCTTACCCGGATGCCTTGGCGTATTCAGCTCACTCCCATTCAGGGAGAAACTACTAAAGATAGAGCAAAGAGGAGTTCCAAGGATCCTGTACTTAAGGCGCTGAATAGGTTCTTTGCGCGTCCCAACCCAGAACAGGATTGGGAGCAATTCCTTCGTCCTATATTAGAAGATATGCTGGTACTTGATGCAGCCAGTATCTTCGTGACACGTGATGGGAAGAATAACATCACTGGACTACGTTGGGTAGAAGGTGCATCTATTACACGAAAGATCGATGAACATGGATGGACGCCTCAACCACCCAGTACCGCCTATCAACAGTTGTATGAAGGCTATCCTAGATTAGATTTCACAACAGACCAGCTGATCTATCGACCTCGAAACATCGTTCCCAGGAACACGATTTCATCTTATCTGTACGGTTACAGTCCTTGTGAGCAGATGGCCTATGAGATCAGGATTGGGATTGAACGTCTAAAGTTTGTATACAATTTCTACTCTGAGGGGACCATTCCCGGAGGGATCCTCTTCGCTCCCATTAACACACCGCCTGAGAAGATTAAGGAAGCTCAGCAGTGGTTAGACAGTGATCTAGCAGGGCAATTAGCTAAGAGACGCCGACTTCAGATTCTACAGGGATTCCAACAAGAAGGAAAGACAGAACAGTTTACTTTCCCTAAAGAACCTGTACTAGCGGATTTGTTTGATGAAGTTCATATCCGTAAGATTTGCTTTGCCTTTGGTACTTCGCCTACTAGACTGATGCGGATGATTAATCGCAGCAGCAGCGAATCACAGCAACAGTCAGCTGAAGAAGAAGGTACGATGCCTTGGCTGAATTGGCTTAAGGCAGCTATGGATTTCATTATCCAAGTGAAGATGGGCCACGATGCATATGAATTTGCCTTTGATCCAGTTATCGAGTTGGATGCATTGAAACAGGCTGAAGGTGATAAGATCGATATCTCCATCGGGTTAAAGACACGCAACCAAGTTCTTGAAGATCGCGGTATTGATCCGAGTGATGAGCCTGCTGCAGACGAACTTAGCGTTATCACAAGTTCAGGCGTTATCCCCCTTAACATGGCAGAGAAGCTTGCTACTATGGCCATTAGAAGTCAGGGCTCAGGCGGAGCTTCGGGGGGTGGGGCTAAGGTAAGGACTACAGCACAGGGAAAGGTTGGTGGATCGGATGGACGAACCTCTGACAACTATGCAAGCATCGATAAGGATGCAGCAACGAATGGAAACGGAAATGGATATCACAAATCATCCGTCTGCACTAAGCATTATGGCTACCCAAGAGCATTCTGTGCCGATTGCATTGCCTCAACAGAGGCAAGAGTAAAGTAATGGAAATAGTGCTAACAAGTACCCACTGCTCTAATCACTTATATAGGATGGCGGGCTGTAGTGACTGTGACCTCCTAAAGATTAGAGTTAAGCATGGTATTCATCATCTTCAGATTGATCATGGTACTCCAAGTCCGAAACTCCAGTTAGTTCGTCAGCAATTGCAGGCTGTATTAAGTAGCTTCCTTAGAAAGGCTGCGAAGAAGGCGGCTAGTGCAGCTGAACAGAAAGCAGCAGAAGTTATCAAGGCTGATGAAGACGAATTGATGCAGATCCTTTACGCCGCCAACGGTGCTGTTGATTGGGAAGAGATTGTTGATAGTACAACTAGCGAACTAAAGACTGCATATGAAGATGGCGGTAAGGATGGTATCGCACAATTAGCTATCAGCCATAATCTAGTCCCTGATATGACAGATAAAGTAGTAAGCAGTGCTGAACAGTACGCAAAGAAACGTGCAGCTGAAATGGTAGGCAAGAAGTTCATTGATGGTGAGTTAATCGGTGATTCTAATGCCGAATGGGTAATTGCTGAGACAACAAGGGACGATCTAAAAGATATTATCGAGATGGCTGTTACGCAGAAAATGTCGTCTCAGGAATTGGCAACTGCTATCCAAGAAGCAGGTACATTTAGCGAAGCAAGAGCTGAACTAATCGCAAAGACAGAAATCGCGCTTGCTCAGGTTCAAGGTAATCTCGATGTATGGAAACTTACAGGTTTTGTTAAGACAGTAAGCATCCTGCTTAGTGCAGATCACGATATAGTCGACGAATGCGACGATGCTGCAGCAGGTGGGCCTTACCCAATTGATGATATGCCTTTTGTTCCACGACATCCTAGATGTAAATGTGTAATCATAGCTACAGAGATTTCTGAATAGGAGGAATTTATGTCAGTGAGTTATTCGGGAACTAACAACTACGGTCCTTCTAATCCTAACGTAACTTATCGAGTTGTAGGTGATAACAGTGATCCTGATCCTACTGGAAGCCTCGTATCTGCTGATAACACCAATAAGAATACAGGACGATCACAACTAGCAGTGCAGTCATACATGACGGTTGATCAGCACTGGGGAGGAACACCTCCAGCTAAGACTTCACATACTGCAACCGGATCTAACGACGTCTGGTAAGGGGGATTATGTCAGTTTCAGTGAATGCTACAACTTGCGCCCTAGCAACTACAATCAATAAGGCAACTCCTGGAGTTGTAATAGCACCTGTACATACTCCTCCAGTAACCCCGATAACGACAGCGCATCCTGATTTTACAGTCAAGAATACGGGAAGGACTAAATAATGCCTACAGTATCAGTTATGGCGGCTACAATTGAATTAGGTGATGCAATACCTAATACTGCAACTCCTCCCGCTGCGCCTACAAATGCTCCCATAGTAACTCTTGTTCATTCAGGGTCGCAAGCCACACGTTTTGAGCGTGTGATGATAACTTATAGTAATGCTTCCGGAGAATCACTTCCTTCTCCTGAAGTGAAGATTCAGGTGCCAGCTAATAATGTTGTCGCTGTATATCCGCAGCCACTGCATGGAAAGATTGCTCCCGGACAGGCAACCGGATGGAATTGCTATATCACAACTGGTGCTGCGAATACAGAGACAAAGCAGAATACTAGCCTTCTTGTTATTCCTGAGGTTATTGGTAGTATCAATGAAGCCGTAATTATTGGTCAGGCTTTCCAGGAGCCTGCTACTGGTTTGATTGGTGGTTCTGCTCTACCGACCACAGCGACAATTCTTGCAGGACTTGTTAGCGGTACCACCAATCTAGTCAATACTCCTCCGGGAACAGGTAGCCTCACAGTTGCTGACAACACGAATAAGAATACAGGTAGAACGCAGATGGCTGCTCAAGCTGCGTATGCGAAGTTTTCAGGAATTTCTTAATTGGAGGATCCTATGCAAGAAGTTAGAAAAGAAGGCGGAGATCCCGGAGCTCTTCATATCTTCATGCCACTTGTCAAGGTGGATGTTGCTAAGAGAGAAGTCTGGGGTGTAGTCACGGCTGAAGTTCCTGATAAAGAGGATGAAGTTTGTGACTACGATACAACTGTTCCTTATTATAAGGCATTAGTTGATGAGATGTCTAAAGCAACAGATGGAGTTAACATCTTTCCTCTGCGAGAGATGCATGGATTATCTGCTGCTGGTAAAGGTATCTCAATTGAATTTCGTGAAGGCACTAAAGAAGTTTTCATGGGATTTAAAGTAGTGGATGACGCTGCTTGGAAGAAAGTTGAAGAGTGCGTCTATACAGGCTTCTCGCAAGGGGGACGATACATCAAGAAGTGGCAGGATGGTGCGTATGTCAAGTATACGGCTAAACCATCAGAAGTAAGTCTTGTTGATCTTCCCTGCCTAACACGCGCTCACTTTGATTATGTTAAAGCTGATGGGACGGTTGAAAAGCGTGCCTTTAAGAAAGAGGCAGAGATTCCAACAGCTGTCGGTGCTCTTCCTGCTACGCCGACGCCAGTAAATCCAGTGGCTCCTGTTGATCTGTCTCTTGTAGCAGCAAAAGAGACTGTAACAATTCCTTCTGAAGAAGAGAAGGTTGCTATAGAAGCAGGGAAAGCTGAAAAAGCGAAATATATAACAGATAACCAAGATCGAGTAGGCAAGTCGATTAAGGAAGTATTAGTAGATGTAATCAATGATCGTGCATTCGGCCAACTTGATAAAGGGATGTATTCAGTTAGTTGCTTCGCAGAAATCATTGAGCAGTTAAAGTATTTATGGCTTTCACTTGAATATGAACGTGAAGTAGAAGGAGATGAAAGTCCTGCTACTGACGATGTAAAAGAGATCTTTAGCAACTTGCTAGCAGCATTTCTTAGTTACGCAGAAGAACAAGTAGAAGAATTAACCGCCAACGCGGCGGCATTTGAAGGAGGACTAGCTATGGCCACAGAAGCCGCTGATCTTGAAAAGGCGGCAAGAATTTCAATGTCTTCTCATTTCAAGAAAGCTGCTAGTCACCACGAACACATAGCAGCTACACACGAGAAGATGACAAAAGCACATGATGGAGCAGCTGCTCATCATGAAGAGATGATGAGAGAGTGCATGAAGGCTGATAGCAGTGGTGCTAGTCACCACAAGATTAAAGCCTCTTTTCATAAGTCAATGGCTAACCATCATGTAGCGTTGACTAAACGCCATAATGCTCATGCGGAACATCTTCACAAGATGGCTGCTTCATGCGCAGCAGAAGATGCAACAAAGGTACTTAAACTAGCTACTATCGAAGAAGGAGAACTTATGGAAACTGTAGACAAGACCATCGCTGTGGTTCCGCCAGTTGTTAATGTTGCTTCTGCTGCTATTGTCAATGAAGATTTTGGTAAGTTGGCAGCCGCGCAGACTGAGACTAACAACCTGCTTAAAGCATTAATTGAAAAGATGTCAGCTCCAGCACCAGTAGTGGCACCTGAGGTTAATGTTGCTGCTGTTGCAGTTGACAACAAGGGAGTTGAAGCCGCAAAGCGTGCTGCTGAGATTCTAACTAACTCTGGACCGATTGCCCGGTCCTTTCCGGTACCGCGAACTGGCGATATGACAAAAGCTGGCGGCATTGACAAGGATTCAGTTCCTCCGCAATTCGCCCACCTTGTTGGCATTGAACACGTAGAGTAAGACGACCCTAAGGACCTACTAATTTCTTTACCAATCGCTTCCTGTCAGCGATGAGGAAAAGGAAATAGAAAACTTCATCACGAAACAGGAGAATAAAGTATGCCGCGTTTTAATCAAGAAGAATATATTCAAGGTATCATCAGGGGTCGTCAGGCACTCGCGAAGGCCCTCAGTGATCCTAAAATCGCTGACCTTGCTAAAAGGGTACGAGATCTTGATCCAAGGACTGACGAAAATATCCCAGTTAGCAAGCGTTGGACTCAGAATAACCCAGAAGTACTTGCTCTTAACAGGAGCTTGCTCAAAGCACAGAATGATGCAATGCAGGAACTGATTAAGACTAATCCTCCCGGAATGGGAACCTGGATTGGTTTTAACTTCTACGATCTTCGTGGACCTGCCTTCTTCCTATTCCCGTTGCTGACACCCTTTATTCAGATGATCCCGAAGAAAGGTAAAGTCAACGCAGGCGTTGGTACGGCAGCTCACTGGAAGGCGACACGTAATCCTAACTCCACCTACATTTATGCAGGTGTTCAGGAAGGACAACGTAACGCTATCGCAACTCCGAACGAAATCGATTACCTTGCGACTTACAAAGAGCTCGGTATGGAAGGTGGGAATACTTTCACATCGCAATGGGCTGGCGAAGGGTATACAGATAACCTAGCAGACGAACACTTCCGCAATCTCGCTCGTCTCCGGTTGCAGGAAGAGTCGATGACTCTGCTTGGTAACTCTGGTACCGCAGCCGGTAACCTTGGTTTCGCTCTTGGTCAGGCTAATAACGTAACAGCCGCACTTGCTACTTCAGACACGTTTAATAGTCCCGCTACTGCTGGATTACCGAACTCTGCCTGTAACGTATTTGCTACTGTTATCGCTATTACCGGCATGGGCATGAACCCCGGTGGTCAAGGTGGTTATAATGCTCCTCCAACTGTAGCAGCTGGTCTTGTTCCTACCTCAACACGTACCAACGTTGATGGAACAACTCTTGCCGTTGCTGGTGGTACGTCAGCTATGTCTAACGTATCAACAGCCGTCCTGACTAACGCTACTGCCAAATGGGTAACGTTGACAACGACTGCGATTGCCGGTGCAGTTGGCTACGCGTGGTACGTATTTGCCGGTACTAACGCCGGTGCGATCACTATCAATAGTGCATTGACATTGGCTGCCATCACGAGTTCACCAAAGGTTGTTATTGGTGCTACTCCTGCCGGTACTCAGTTCGCTAATGCTACTGGTCTATCAACTGATAGCAGCTTCCAGACGACTGACTTTGATGGTCTGTTGACTTACGCGTTTAAGAATGGCATCTGGACGGACATGAACAACGGTTCGTTCACATCAGCCGGTAACGGGCAAGTAGCAGAACTGGAAGCAGATCTTCTGGCACTGTGGAACGCATATCAAGCACAGCCTGATGCGATTTGGTGTTCAGCTGATGTTCGTCAGAAGCTGGATGCTGCAATCGTGTACTCCGCCACTGGAACCAACTCCTATATCTTCCCTTACGATAAGGGTGGACAACAGAGCATCCTTGGTGGATTCATGGTGTCTGCTTATAAATCAAAGTACAGCGTAAATCCTGAGGGCGGGACAGCAATTCCTATTCGTCTGCACCCAATGTTGCCCGCAGGTACTTTGTTCTATGACATTAACACCAATCCTTACCCACATAGCAGGATCCCGACTGTCAGGGAATTCTTCACTATGCGCGACTATTATGCCATTGAGTGGCCAGTAGTCACTCGTGAATGGACCTATGGAACTTACATCCACGAAGTACTCGCGCATTATATGCCGTGGGTTTCAGCAATCCGGACTTCAATCGGGCCATTTGTGGCACCTTGCTGGATCGCTGCTGCTGTATTCGAAGAAAACTTCTTCACAGGTACTAAGACTCAATTGGTCCGACGTTACCTGACAGAAGTTTATGAAAATACTGGACTTGGAGCCAAGTTGGTTATGGGCCTCTATCGAAAGTATGGGCAGCAAACAGCAAAACTGGTTAAAAAGAATAGCTTTGTGAAGAAGGTCTTCACCAAGTTGTTTACTTCTGTTCTAAAGAAGGCAGAACAGAAATACGTCTAATTATTCTAGCTTGGCCTCTTCTAGTACAGGTATATACGTCTATAGGAGGCCAAGCATGGAATTTATCTGGATTACAGATGGAATAGCATCAAGGAAACATCCAAAGGATACTGCTATTCCAGACGGCTGGAAAAGAGGACGATCCGGTGTTAATTGGACTGTAAGTCGTCCTCAAACAGAGGAATCAAATAGAAAGAGAAGTTTAGCTTTACAAGGCAGACCTAGTCCTAATAAAGGACATACTTCTCCAAAGAAGAATTTAACTAACGTTGAATACTATGGAGAAGAAAAAGCAAAGATGATTGCTCAGAGTATTTCCGATAAACTAACTGGAAGAGCACCTTGGAACCAAGGTATTCCTCACAGTGAGTTGACAAAAGCTAGGATAGGAGCAGCAAGAGAAACTAGTATTGCTCGTACTAGTGCAAGATATCGCAGATGGTCGAAGAGCGTACTTGATCGTGATTATCATCGTTGCCAACATTGCGGAGCAAGAAAACACAAATTTGGTGATGATGATGCGATGTACGCTCATCACATTAAGGATTGGGAAAGATTTCTCGAACTAAGGTTCGTTACAGAGAATGGCTTAACTCTTTGTAATAGCTGTCATCCTAGATTAGAGAATACGTTGCGAGTACTGGCGAGGAATAACATTACTCCTCCAACGATTATCTTAAGTGAAGGTGTTACAGTATGTGGTAAATGTCAACGCCTTCTCCCAAGTTGTAGTATCGAAGAAATAAAATGTTGTAGCTGTTCAAAAGACCTTCCATCGGGATGCCAGTCTTGATGGTCGTCTGTCTGGGTGGTTCTGTTGTTCCTTTGACAGGAGGAAGGACCACTCAGCAGATTTTCTTAAAGCTCGGAGTTCCAAAGACACTAGGAAAGAGGGGGTATTAAACTCCCTCTATCTTAGATTGAAAGAAAGGAGAAGCTTATGAAACTGATGTATCCGGCACGGTTAGGTCCTGAGACTAGATGTCCTTATTGTAAAGGAAAGATCTTTCCTATAGGCGGCGGTTCTCTCTTTAACTGTCAGAACAGCCATCTTGTAGAGTGTGTAGTGATGGTCACTCTAAATAAAGCGGATGCTTTCCAAGAGAAGAAGGCCGAACAAACAGTAGCTCCTTCTAAACCATACATCCAACAGAATATAACTACAGACGAACCTATTCTTCCTCCGAAGCCAGGAAAGACGAACTAATGTTTAACGCACAAGAATTCTTAAAGTTATCGTCAACGGGCAAGATAGATTCACGGATGAAGACTGCTACTGAAACACATCCTATCTATCTGGTAGAGAGGGCGTACTGCGTGATCTGCGGTAAAAAGGGTGGTTACTCGAGTCAGGAATCGTCGAAGTATATACGTCCTTCTCACCTTATATATGTATGTGATGATTGTGTGTTCGCTTATGGAGAACCCGTAGGACTCGAGAAGGCAGACGTAAAGGAAATATTATGAATTCGGTCGAAACATTTCCAAAAGAGAAGGCTCCCTTCCACAAAGATCCATTCTACGATGAAGGTGCATTGAAACAGCAAGATTTCTACCCTTGGGCAGAAATGGTTCGTGAAGGGCAGAAAGAGTGGAATGAGAACTGTCAGAATTGTCGACGTGCAACGCAGAAGATATTCATCCGATCTGATATACATATGATTGGAGTTGTAGAGAGTGTACTTGGGATTACAGAAGATCCGAGACAGCATCCTTTAGCTTATAGACTTTGGAAAGATGATCCTGTTTTAGATCGGGGAGATTGCGGGCCTTTTTGGTACTGTTCCGAGTGTAGATCAATTTGGACAGTGTATAAGAATTCTTTCTATACGAAAGTAATGATAATGGGTCAATTTGAGTTTGAAACTGAAAGAATTAAACTGATGACTGGAGGAGTACAAGTTATGCCAGAACCTGAAATTGATCCAGGAGAGAAGACTTCTGAAGACGCTACTATGTGTTTTAGATGTCTTGTCTGGCGTGTAGTAAAGCCTTATTCAGATACACACGTACAACATGTGTGTCCGAAGTGTGAGACAGTGCAACTAGTTAAAATCGAAGAGCCTAAAGCTCAAGGAGAATAATCAATGCCGTACTATTATGGAACTGCTTACAACGCTAACTCTAATGGCTCTGCGAACACAAACACTAGTTCACTGAGCACACTCGGTCTCGCTGGTCTTCGTTACGTGATCCAAAAGATTATGTGCGGATCTTACGCAACACCAGCAGACAACGCCATCTGGATCCGCGCTAACAGAACTTCTGTTCTGTCAACGGCCGGATCGGCTATTGTACCAACTCCCCAAACTGTTGACTCGCCAGCTGCTGCTAACATAGTTAAATCTGGTATGACCTTGGGAACTTTGATCGCTGTTCCTAACGTCCAGCTAGCTTTTAACCAACGTGGTACAGCAATGTGGGCTGCATTCAACGCTGATGAAGGCCTGTCCGGTGTTGGTGCTACTGCTTCTAACGCAGAAGTAGCAATCGTTAACCAGTGTACTGGTACTTCTGTCAACGTTAACGTCAACTTGATTCACTCTGAATAATCTTAGCTGTAGTTAGCTAAGTGGAGGCCCCGGCCCAGGTTTGGTGCATCCTGTTAAAATGCACCGGAATTACCTATGCCATATTATTTACAGGACGCGGGAACGAATAACTGGCAGATGGGAGTTAACCCTCTTGGACAGTTAACGACTACAGGTGTCGGTGCTGTAACAGTCCCGATTTATGTCTTAAAAGATAGTAGTAATAATTGTTGGCAGCTAGGAATTACAACTAGTGGACAACTAACTACAACATCAGTCGGCGTTACAACATCGACTGTGATTAGTTTACAAGATGTTAATAGTGCTATTTGGAGTGTAAACATAACAACATTAGGACAGTTAACAACGACATTTGTGGAATTCTTGACATTTAATGCTGTAGTAATTACTACAGAGTGCCAATGGTTAGGAAGTGACGGATGGTAAAGAGAATACTCATACTTCTGCTATTGCTGTTAACGGCTAATTGTTTAGTGGCGCAAACCCATACGCAGGCCGTGCTTGATGTACCACAAACATGGACAGCAAGTCAGACATTCTCTACCATTAATACCTTTCAGGCCGGATCAGCGTTTGGAGGAAGTACAGCTAACCTCTCAATCCTAGGTTTCTTAAACGACTCTAACACTGCGCCTGTCCTCAACATCGATACTCCTATGGGAACTAGCGGGCCGCAGCAAGGGGCAGTGCGCTTTGGAACGAACGGCTTCAGCCAATTCCAGATATGTAACTTCGGTGGAGGTGCTGGTGCTGCTGGAGCCAACATCTTCGGTTCGACCGTAGCGTGCGGCAGTATCTACACCACAGCGTTTGCGAAAAACATATTTATGACTGGCAATGCTGCCCATACCCTTATTCGCGGTTGGGAGGCCAGTGCAGCCTCTACCAGCGATATGATCCAGTTGAACAATGCTACAGCTGCAGGAACGGGATTCAACTTCCTTACAGCTTACGCTGGTGTCTCAGGGACAGATACCTTTCACACAGGTGGTACTAAGGTGTTCAGCGTGGATGGTGCTGGTGACGGTTTCTTCGCAGGTACATTGGGAGTGACAGGACACTTCACGGTCGAAGGCGTGACTTCTACAGGAGCAAGTGGGACAGGAAAGCTTCTATTTGACACAGGGAGTACTCCCGCCTCCATGACGTTAACTAACGCTACTGGGCTACCTATCTCAACGGGAGTATCCGGTCTGGGAACTGGTGTGGCAACATTCTTGGCAACCCCAAATAGCGCTAACCTTATGTCCGCAGTTACAGATGAAACGGGCAGTAGTGGTAGTTTAGTATTCTCAAACTCTGCAACCCTCGTCAATCCGACACTAGGTACACCAGCGTCGGTAACTTTAACGAATGGTACGGGATTACCAGGAGCGGGTATTGTTAGTGCGTCAGTCACTGCGACTCAGCTTGCTGCGCAGTACAGTAAGGGATCGTGTACGGAAGTATGGGGCGGTTCTGGAACTTCATTCGCAATGGCAGCCGGAGATGACGCAATCTCTAATAATTCCTGCTACAACGACTCCGGCGTCACGCGAACCATCACAGCAGTCAAGTGCCGTTCAGACAATGCCGCGAATACTACCGCGCTAACTCCTACATTTGGCTCGGCAGGTACAGGCACAGCAATCCTTACCGGTACAGTGACATGCGGCAACTCCTACGCTTATTCATCTACCGGTACAGTGACTAACGCCGCATGGACGACTGGTACTGGAATCGATCCCGGTATGACAACTATCGGTAATGCGACCAGTATCGCCTTGATCATGGAGTACACGTACTGATGTGGCGATTACTCTTACTCATTCCTCTTCTATGCGCGCATGCGGTGGCGAGCATATCAGTTGACTCAACTAGCAATAGTGGATCAACTACTTTGTCCGGATCATCGTTTACCTGGAATCACACCGTAGGCGCAGGCTGCACGAACAGCGTCCTCGTTATTCAGGTCGCCGGAGTTCTTAACGATCCAAACGCATTGATGGTAAGTTCGGTCGCTTTCAACAGCGTCAACGCAAAGTTAGCGATTCGTGGTAGGGATCATGGCGGCTCTGAGATGGCTATACTAGAGTGGATTCTGGTTGCGCCTGCTTCTGGAACGCACGCGATACTGGTAAGTCTGTCTCGCGCGCTGAGTGGCGAATACATTGCTGGTTCTGCTGTGTCGTTTTGTGGAGTGCATCAATCCTATCCGGTACGCCTGCCTTCATTCTTCCATACAGGACTAACGAATAGCGCGACGTTGACGGCTACTTGTTCGGATGCTATCTCAGGAGATTATCTTGTCGGTCTTGCTCAAGGCCACGAGACTACTATTACGCAGAATGGATCGCAAACGGCTATTTTTACTTCAAATGCATTTGGCGCTGGAGAGGCAACAAGTTGGGCTTCTGCTTACATTGCCGCTGCGACAAGAACCACATTGATCTGGACACAAACTTCCGGTGACGGGGATGCAACCTGTATCAGTTTACGACCTACGACCGACATCCCAACCATTCCCGCGTTTGATACCTATGCACAGGCGATAGGAACTACAGTAGGAACTCCATTCAAGGTAACGATGAGCAACTATGTAGTGAGTAGCAGTCCTAATGGTTTGCTACTCTATCTCGCAACCTACGATACGGCAGCTAACACTATTTCCAGCGTTACTTTTGGTGCAGCGAATCTAACCAAGTTGCAAACGTGCACCAATGCCAGCGGGAATGGAGCAGAAATTTGGTATCTCAAGAATCCTACTGCATCCACAGCGAATATCGTGGCAACGTTCTCAGGTACGATGGATAACTACATGGGGATGGCAGAGACTTGGTTCCTGGTCAATCAAGGCTCTAGCGGGACCACTGCTACCGGGACCTTCACCACTGTAGCCAGCACCTCTTTGGCGTCCGGAACGGTAACAGTAAGTGTCCCGTCTACGACTACTTCAATGGTTGTGCAAGATATAGCCAGCGTCTTTGATTATTCCTATCAGGCTGTCCCGACCGGATCCGAAATAGAAAGTTTGGCTAGCGACCAAGGGTCGAGTGACGGTACAACGGATAGTGCTTTGTCACAATTTAAATTAGGGACTGGGGGCACGGTAGCGATGAGTTGGACCAACTCAGACACCAGTGGATTCTGTCAGATGGCTATGGGAATTATCTTCGGAAGCGGAGGGGTTGTTCGGCATCGTGCTTCAGTGGTAAACAAATGAAGAAAATCTGCGACGAATACCAGTGGTTAGGCGGAGCTAATTTTTAATGGCATTTACGCATATTCAAGGTAATTCTCACAACGCGACGGGTGTAACTACACTAAACGTGGTTCTTGGCGGGGCGCCTACTTTGGGAAACCTAGTGTGCGTAACTTTTTCTCCGGGTGGTTCGACAATATCTTCATTGGCGATAAAAGATTCTAATAATAATAGTTACGCAATAAGCGGTAATTCTCCTTCTACATTTATATCAGGCGCCGGACAAATATACATGGCTTATCTGCTTTCGGCTCCAGCCAATGCTAGTGCGACCATTACTGCTACCTGGACCACAGTAACTTCGGCTGCAATGTGGGCGGATGAATTTCACTATACAGGCGGAACTTGTAGTTTCGATATAGATATTGCAGCTAGTACTGCAAGTTCTGCAGTTACAATTAATACTCCAAGTATAACTCCGGCCGGTGCTGGTGAATTACTTTATTCTGGTGCTGCGGCTGGGGGAACAATAAGCGCTCCAGTTGCTGGCGGATCGAGCACAAATGGAATATGGACGGGATCAGACGGAGCAATTGCTGCTGGCGACATGGCGGAATATATTCTCAGTTCTGCATCCGGAGCTACGGCAGTGAATTACACCCAGAGTTCCGGTGCTTGGTCAGCAATGGCGATGGCTTTTATACTTACTGCTAGTGGGGGAGTAACGACTCCTTCAGGGATTACTTCTATAAATGATGAGTATCAATGGGTTGGGGATAATTCTTAATGGCTTGGTCTAAAAATAACGATGTAACGAACACGAATACAGGCTCTCCGGTTACTGTTTCTCTTACGAATTCAACTATAGTTGGAAGCCTGATTGTGGTAGGTGTAATTAGTATACAAACTAATACATTTAATGTACCAACAGATACAGCAGGAAATACTTATGTTGATTGTGGTGTAGGGCAGTTATTGTTCAATGGAAGTGCTTACGTAATTCAGTTGTTTTACACTATTAATACTGCTGCAATATCTAATACAGTTTCAGTGTCACAGGTAGGAAATAGTGCAAGTTTCATGCGTATAGTAGTCGAAGAATGGACTGGTAATGCTTTATCTAATCCAGTTGATGTTACAAGTAATTCTGGAAGTAATGCAAGTACGGGTACTGGTGGAGGACAGAATGTTACAACAGGTCTGGCAACTACAAATTTTGCTGATTTAGTTATAGGATTTTGTGATGTTGTAGGAGGTACGTTAACGACAGGCACTGGATTTACAACTGCTGCTAGTGATATCATGGAGAGTCTAATTCAGACGGTGGCAGGATCAGTAGCAGCCACGTGGAGTGATAATACTAATAGTGATTCGTATACCGCTATAATGGCAGCGTTTAAAGCGTTTGGAAGTGGCGGTGTAACATTCAGTAATGCTTCAGTTATAGGAACAGACTTTCATTGGTTAGGTGGAGATGAATAAATTGGTTAAATTTACAGTATTTTTATTTATACTGTTTGCATCATCATTACCAGGTTTCGCAACTTGTTCTGGTAGCGGCATTGCATGGTCATGTACTTCAGGTAGTACTGCCGCTCAGGTTAACACGGTAATCGGGTCAGCCTCGGACGGGGCGGTAGTGACATTCGCTAACGGCTCTTACTCGTGGAGTTCGACTATCAGTTTTTCTCTATCGACCGGAATTACTTTTATCTGCGCAAATGGAGCTACTTGCACAGTTACTTCCAGTGCTATAGCGGCCTTCGGATTCCCTACTGGGAGTTCCACTAAACTATATCGTATATCGGGATTTACGTTTCCTTCTGCCGCTGGTACGGTATGGACCTGTCCCGCTGGAGGGTGTACTGGGACTATCACCCAATTCCGCTTTGACCACAACACCTGCACTGGGATAACGGCTTCGGCTACCGTTATCACCATAGGAGAAAATACCTCTATACAGTACGTCTACGGCGTCATTGACCACAATACGTTCTCGAGCGCCAGTTCCTTCGCTGCTATGCAGGTATTCGGGATCGCGGATGCTAGCGCTCCTGCCAGTGCGCAGGGAACAATCAGCAACATGTTCATGGAAGACAATACGATCACCGTCACCACCATGACCGATAGCGGAACCGGAGCGATGGACGGTTGGGGGCCGATGGCCGCTGTAGTGTTCCGTCACAATACGGTGACCAACGCCTTAGTAACAATTCACTCTGCCGAAACAGTCGGAGGACACGGGAACGGAGCAGCCAACTGGGAGGTCTACAACAATCATGTAATTGGTACTTCCGGATCTGCTGTTCCTGACGGATATCGTCTTATTCACCATCAGGGATCGTTTGAGGAAATGTACTTCAACAACACATTTACCCCTTTCACCGAACCAATCAACTCTGATGCCTTGTCTTTGGCAGCTAATTATCCTCCGCAGTACACTGGATCGTATCCAACCATTTATCAGCCGGGGCGGGACTACCATGCCCATCTGCTCTACCCCGTCTATGGATGGAACAACCGGGACACGATAAACGGGAACAAAGTGCCGGAAGCTGATGAATCCGGATTTCCCACTTACTTTGCTCCCAATCGTGATTGGTATGACGAGGTGGGTACAGGTCCGCAAAGCTCTACTACATCGCCGTTCAATGGAACTTCTGGCGTGGGGTTCGGTACTTTAGCGAGACGTCCTTCGACCTGTACTCCAACACCTTCTGTTCTGGCACCAGATCAAGGACGAGGTGGTGTAGGTTACTTCGCTACTGATCAGGGTACGCAGGGAATTCTATACTCTTGTACGTCAACGAATACATGGGGCGTTTGGTACACGCCTTACACTTATCCCCACCCTTTGATAAGCAGCGCAGCTTCTACTCCAACCTTCTCTCCTGGTGCAGGAACATACTCTGGTGCACAGAACGTCACACTCCATGCAACTAGTGGTGGTGTGATCTGTTGGAATACAGCAGGTGCTCCAGCAACTGACGGGGTTAGTGGCTGCACGACAGGAACTCCCTACACCGGGCCTGTAGGAGTCCCAATCACTGAGACTCTATTCGCGATAGCAGGAGGAACTGGATTCACGGATAGCGCAGTCGGATCAGCAGCATATGTAATTAATCCAGCACAATCGGCTCTTCCTGCTCTTAAAGTAGACAATAACGAATGTAACACCAACTTCACCTACACACTGGCCTTTCCGACAAGTTGGGCAAGTGCTACTCCGGTAGGCTGGCCAACTGCTCTTCCTTACGCAAACACCGACGCAGGCGTACAACAAGCCTTACTCGACATGGATACGTACCGTACCTCAACCGGTAAGGGGACACGGATACATATCCCTGCTAGATATGTTTATTCAGAAGCAAATGGACCGTGGATTAACCAAACTAGTACAGTCGCAGCTACGCAATGTAACGTCATCGACTCGACGGAGGACGGTAGCCTTCCAATCGGCAGAACAGTCGGCTCGCACGGCATCCAAGACGACGTTGCAGGGAATCCTGCTGTAGTTAGTACAAGTGGGGTTACGGTTACTTTCGTCAGTGGAACTAACTTTAAATCCTTAGTCGGTGCTGGTCAGCCAGTCAATATAAACGGTATCAATTACAATACTGCCTCATCGTGGTCTCCTATAACACCTTTTACTACGTTGACACTTGCCACTAGCGCAGGAGCACAAACAAATGTAAGCTTTACAACTACCACAGATATCGGCCTACATAATCCGAGTAACGATGGCCTGAATATGTACGACGAGTTAGGGCCGCAGAATATTGGTGGCGTTATCACAGGAGTCACCACTCTTGATGCGCACACGACAACACTGGCCGCTATCACCCTGAATGCCTCTCCGCAACTGGTTGCGCTTGCTAATGGTTATGTCAGTCCTGGAAACTCCTACGTGGTTGATACTGGCGTAAATGCTGAAACTGTGGTCGCAGTAAGCGGAGTAAATCAGACGGGACTATATGGTGTGTTCACGCTTAATCATGCTAGCGGGGTGACGGTAACTTATGATATAGGAACAATTACGCTGGCTAATGGTACTGTCGTGCATACTTCTGACTACAACGACGTACAGCATATGTGGACAGCAGAAAGCACGGCGGCTAATGCTTCGTCCATCCGCTTCTGCTCCCCGGTTGGCGGGCAAACAACGGCCCAGCCATCTCCTCAGTGCACTAGCACGACGCTCGCGCCTGATCATTGGCTGATTATGGACATGGAAGCCCGTCCGAAGGCCGTATTCGTAAACGGCAGCACCCCGACTCCAGTCTTGATGACTGGCTCGGGAGCTGAAACTGCTTGTAACCAGTACCCGCAGCACATACACTTCCGAAAAGACTGGTCACACAGCGATTGGACTAGTCTTGCGTCAGGATTGAATCCTGTAGGAAACTTAATGTTCCTGAATGGTTCCTACGTTTCTGTTCTCGACACGCAGGCAGGACAGGCCATACGACCAGGCGCCGAGGGACACATCATTCTTATGGAAGGCTGTGGACCTTATAAGATGAACCACAATTGGCTAGAGGGGATGAGTATTGGGATGTTCTCCGGAGGGCCGGGAGGAATACTACCGGTCGGATTGCAACAGATATTCCAAGACGTAGAGGCTCGTAGATACAAAATGGGCCGACCTTATACGTGGCTAGGCGGAAATTTAAGTGGTAATCCCCACTTTGCAGGTAATAGTACCGTATTCAAGAACTTTAACGAACTGAAGAATGGGCAGCGCGTTCTGCACTCCGGATATATTTGGGAGAATATAGATGGTTCAGGTGGGCAGAGTGGACCTCAGGGAGATGTCACTGATCGAAATTGCTCAGCGGCTACGCCGTGCAGTAACTACAACACCATCATCACTGACGCTATATTCGAGTACGGAATCCTAAGAAATTCCTGCATTGGCATGGAGTTCGACAGATCTAATCTAGCCATAGGTAATGGTAATGGAGTGGCCTACGGGGTGTACCGCTCGACCTTGCGGCACCTACTTACTTATGGAATCAGTGGCCACAACCCAGGATGCTCCATTGCCGGAAACATCAAGGGTATAGCCTTGTCGAACGGCAGCAAGACACTTTGGCAGGGAACTATCAAAGGGGACGGTACGACAGCAACATTCGTTGCCAACTGCTCCGTACAGCAAGGTGGTTGTCCGGGACACATCTCGAGTATCGCGGTAAACGCCGCAGGAACTGGATGCGTGGCAGGAAGCTTAGTAATTCCTGCTCCTAACATCTCAGGCGGCACTCAGGCCGCGGGAACGTATACCTGCACCAGTGGAGCGCTAGCGACGGTAACACTCACGGCAGGTGGAACAGGCTACACATCTACCCCCTCAGTTACTCTGGCTACCGGGACAGGCACCGTAACCGTAACGATGGTCACCTCCCCAACGGCACCAACCATCGGAGCCGAAGTATTCGATATGCAGGTTGGAGATCCGGTCGCAATCACGATGTGTAACGGTACACCAGCATTCAACAATGTCACAACTTCAAGCAACGGCGGCTTCATTAATCCTAGTCAGAGAGGTCCGCTGGCTACCGCTGCTAGCGCTCCATGGACTGGTACTGGAATTGCTGGCAATCTGACAGTCTCCTTCCCATCCACGGTAACCGGAACCGACAACGGAGGCTTCTGCACAATTAGCGGTCTACAAGGAGGACCATTCAACCTAACCCTCCAACACGTCACGCAGATTACGGACAACACTGGCCCCGCGCTGACCAGTAACAACAGCCCGTCAGGTGGCTTCAACTTCCAGATGAATGCAGCTGTCCTTGACTCGATTATGCTAGGCGGTAATGGTTGGCTTGGTGGCTCAGTTACAGAAGGCACCCAGACGGAGAATCTGAATTACGACTCGACTACTATGGCAGCCCACCACCTGGTATGGCCAATAGCTGTGGCGTCGAACTACACTGAGTATGGTAACAATCCAAACTATCCTGACTCCGCGGGCTGTACTGGTGCTGGATGCCACAATCCGGTAACGATGTACTTCCCAACAGCTACATTCTGCTCAGGGGCCATTGCTAACTCAAATTGCATAGGATTCTCGGGGGCCATGAGTGCAGCCTCGATGCCAATCACACTGCCTGATTATCATAGCTTCGCGCTCGATCCTACTAGTCTCTTCAAGGGAGGGGGCACGCAGCAAGCTTCAGACGGTACAGATATGGGGCCAAATATCTCCGCCATTGATGCTGCGCAAACACGGAATCAGTACAATGCACCTGGATTTTTCCCTGATGTTCAAAGCAGTGGTCCCCCGCCAACTCCCCACGGTCTAACAGTTTTAGGTGTAGGACAATAACAAATGGAAGAAGTATAAGGAGAGGAAATAATGGCAAGGCAATACTTCAATTCTAGTTTAGCTGATTCAGCAATAGTTTCAGCCTCTACGGGATCAATTACATCATTAACTGGTATTTTTACACCAGCACAAGCAAATCAATTCTTTCCTTTACCTTTTGGTGTTAACGGCGGTCCGTTTGCTGGTCAAGTCTTTCGATTTACTGCAGGGGGCCTATTTACTACTGGGACCACCGGTACTATGATCATTACTGCTGTTCATGGTCCTAGTACAGCTCAAGTAGCGCTTACTGCTGCCACCGTCCTAGCCACTTCAGCTACAATTACATATGCTCCAAGTATTACTAACGGTGCATGGCGGATGGAAGGAGATCTTGTTTATCGTACTATCTCGAATGCGGCCACAGTATCAACAGCATGGATAGTAGGACAATTCATAGCACAAGGGGTTACTGGTACAGCTGGATATGCGTTTGTTATACCCTTTAGCTCAACAGCTGCTGTTAGTGTGGATACGACAGGGGCAGGTTCTTTGGGCAGTTATGGTGCGCTTAATTTCGGAATTACATTTTCAGTAGCGAGTACGGTTACAGCCCAGTATACTTGTATGCAAGCTCTAAACTAAAATGCCGAACTTCATAGGAGGTGTAGGAACTGGGTTTCCTATAAGCCCGTTTGAATTCTTTACACAGCCTCCTCCCTCGCAACCTCCTCCGATAATTTTAAATTGGTATGATGATACTGACCATTTCCCACAAGATCTATTCAATTACTTTTCAGGTATAGCAGGATTGCAACTAGCTGAATATAGTATGGGGGATAATACAGAACTTCCATCGCCAATTGCCGTAGTATCAAACATAGTATTAATGGGATATACAGGCTACTGGACTTCAAAATCACTAATGTTGCAGGCTGATGATAGTACAGAACGGATTACAATTCCAACTGAAGCATTTGATACAGATGCTGAACAACAGACTGATCCTTCTAGATTATGGGCACCGAATCAATATATAGCTAGTTTCTTCACTAATGATGACGATTTATCAGATACTGGCGTAGAATTGATTACTTTACCGATTACAGGTTGGGATACAGATGCAGAGAATCAATTCTTACAACCCAGTTGGTATTTAGATTTAATAGAAGAACGTAATGAACTACCTATTATACTTATTGTTGCTTACGACACTGATGCAGAACAACAGAACCAACAACTAGGACTTACAGGAATACAAACAATTCAGATACCTGAGGTTGCGATTGGTGATAATAATGAACAACCTGTAATTCCAATACAGGCTTACGACACGGATGCTGAACAGCAATTCCAACAGCCTACATATCTGACAGATAGAGATCTATCAGATGCGGGCGTAGAAATTCTGCCTCAGTTATCTGTAGCATCTGATACTATCCTAATGGGGTATAGAGGATATTTTATTCCAAAGTCTCTGATGCTTCAGTCAGATGATGGTGTAGAAAAGATAACTATAATCACGTTACTTACAGATTTTACATGGGACAACGATACAGATAATCAGTTCTTACAAGCCGCTTGGTCTAGAGATCTCTATACTCCTGAACGGGAAGTTAGTGATTTGGGAGTTGAGCGTATTATAATCCCGATTAACTCATGGCAAGACGATGCAGAGCAACAGAAATTGAATCCTGTAAGTTTTGGTTCAGATATACTAGCAGATGAGGGAGTGGAAAAGATTACTCTTCCCGCTATTGTTGCAACAACGACATGGGATGATATCAATGAACAGTCAACGCTGCTAGCTGATTACTTTAAGGATCATCTTTCAGACGAAGGAATAGAAATCCTGCCTCAGTTGTTTTCAGGTACTGATACTATATTGATGGGATATAAGGGATATTTTATTCCAAAGTCTCTGATGCTTCAGGCTGATGATAGTGTAGAATTAATAACTGTAATCGTTATAATAACCGATCATACTTGGGACGATATTAATGAGCAACTTCCTCAAGCTCCTTGGTATCTAGATCAAGTAGAAGAAAGAAATCAATTACCTATTATCCCGAAGATGGAAATTGATAATGATGCAGATCAACAACGTCTTAATCCATCACCTTTCGGAACAGATACCGTAATGGATGAAGAAGTAGAATTGATTACACTGGCGCCTGCTGTTCCTACTAGAGGGATGGATACAGATGCAGAAAATCAGTTATCTCAACTACCTTATCAGCTTGATGAAAGCGTATTCGATGCACAGATAGAAGTACTCCCGCGGTTATCAGGTGCTACAGATGTTATCCTAATAGGATATCAAGGTTATAGTATACCTAGATCGTTGATGTTGCAGGCGGCTATCGAAGACGTAGAAATAATTATTGCTCCTGCACGATCTTTTGATACAGATGCAGAGCAGCAGTTCGCCTCACCACTATATCAGGTAGATAGAGATGTAACAGATGCGGGTGTGGAAAATATAATATTTTCTGGTATTACGTCATCGTTAACTTGGGACAACGATGCTGAACAGCAATTCATACCAGTCTTCTTAGCTTGTGACGATCAGATGGATAGTGGAGTAGAGTTTATATCCCTTCCTCCATTTATCGATATAGTCGAAATAGTTGCTGGAGGTGAGGACGAAAATGACAACTAAAGAGTATCTTAAACTATTCATAGCATTCGTTGCTATCACTCTATTCCTTTACGACGTACCGGGATTGACTCCTGTAATCCCAATTAGATCAGAAGCGACAGTTGATATCAATACATCCTCTGCAACAACGATATCTCTAGTTGCTCATTCTGGATCGCTTGTAACAAGATTTAGTTATCATTTAATGGCAGCCGGTACAACCAACGTTTCAATAGAATATGGGACAACATCATCAACACCATGTGATACAGGAACGACAGTGATAGATGGACCTCTCACATTAATTGCTCAAACTGGTATGACTAGTATAGATATGGTTATTCCCGGAGGAAATGATTTGTGTTTAGTAAATAGTCAGGCTGTACAGGTGGGTGGAGCGGTTAGCTACATCAGGCATAATCAATAATGTTTGAATACCTCTATCCTGATGAACAGTACGTAAAGCAGCTGGATATTATAATCCGGCAAGAACAGGAGGCCTTTGTAGGATTGACTGTAGCTCCGATCATACAGCAACAGGAATACGATCAACAACATGTATTATCATTACAGAAATGGCAAGTATCTTATGATGAAGTTGATGCTATAGTAATATGGCAGATTCCCAATTTTGTAGCTCCGTCGTCAGCAATGGCGGCAACTCTCAATATATCTAAGAGGCAAAGATACTGGGCACCAAAAGCAGCGATGATGGAACTTTTTCCTGTAGAATTACCTCAATACGCTGTAGGTGTAGTTACAGGTTGGGATAGTGATGCAGAGCATCAATTTCTTCGACCTCCTTCTTTTAGTTCAGATTCCTCCGGTGAAGTTGAGTCAATTAACATCGTGGTTATTCCTGCTGCTTTTGATACAGATGCAGATCAGCAGTTTGCACAGGATCCTTATTTACTTGATAGAGAAATAAGTGATCCAACAGTAGAAACAATTTTAACAGGTATATTCCAGTTCACTTGGGATGATGCATCTGAATGGTCTAAGTCTCAACCTGAGTATTACAAAGATCATCTAATGGATGAAGGCGTAGAAAAGGTTTTCTTACCTTCCCAATTCTTTGACACAGATGCAGATCAACAACGAGCACAGGAGCCATACCAACTTGATAGAGATGTAACAGATGCGGGAGTAGAAAATATCATACTAATTCCCATTCGCGATTTTTCATGGGATGATAGTGCTGAATGGCAACAGCTTAATCCGCTACAATTCTCATCCGATACATTAATGGATGAAGGTGTAGAACTCATTACTATCCCAATACCTATTGTAGATTTCACGTGGGATAATGATGCAGAGCAACAATTCTTACAACCCAGATGGTATCAAGATGCATTTGATGGTACGGAAGCTTATACACAAGTTCCAATTACTTTGTTCATCCTAGCAACAGGTGGTGTTACCCCTGCTTCGTTAGCAACTGGCGGAGCAATAAGTGAACCTATTCTAGCGGGGGGAATTGTTGAGCTTGTTATAGACGTAGACGGAGATATCATATGAGTACGATTCCAATCGCCCCACCTACTTCGATGACATTTCGATGTTTACAGCAGTCACAAATTACCTGGACCTTAACTGATCCTACAGGCTTACCTATTACAGGAATGACTGTTGTTGCTACACTTTATGCAAATAGAAGTCGATCAAATCCAGTAGCGCAACCGGGAACAATTGCAGATCCCAGTTTCAGCAATCTTGCTTTACCTGAAACTATCCCAGGAGTTTCCGGTATCTATCAAGGAGTGGTTCCAGCAACATTTAATCCGGCACAGTCATTGACTGGCTACTTAGTCGTTATTACAGCGTCGAGTGGCGTTACATTAGTTGATACGTGGTCTATTCCTGGAGTAGTAGTTTTCCCTCAGGTAACATCCGATCTTGTCGAATTAGATGATGTTAAGTCTTGGTTAGGAATTGAGTCAACTAACACAGATGATGATGGTATCCTTCAACTTCTAATTAGTTCATTCAGTCGATACGTTCTCAATCGTACAGGACAGTCTTCTTTTACTTCAGTTAATCCTTATGTTGAGATTTATGACGGGAATAATGCAAGTCGTTTATTCCTTCGAAACTGTCCAATTGTATCAATTTTATCGATTATAGTTGGAAATTATACAATTCCTCAATCGGCAGGACTAACTAATTCAGGTTGGTATATTGATCCATCAGCTAAGGCAGTCGCATTAAGATGGAATACATCCGGGTTCCAAATATCTGCACAGACGATATGGCCGGGACGTTTCTCAAGAGGACAAGGTAACATACAGGTAAGCTACACAGCAGGGTATGCATCTGTCCCTTTCGATCTCCAAGAGGCAGTAATGGAGGCAGTAGCTATTAACTACGAACGCAAAGATTGGATCGATCTTGCCAGCAAGACACTAAGCAGTGGTCAAGGTGTAGCCGGTACAACTCGATATAGAGATTGGTTTATGCCTCCGGGAATTGAGCGTATCATTGAACACTATTCACGAAGAGCATTGGCCTACTAAATGACTACGATAAAGTTCTCATTCAACGGAACAGATCGACAAATCGTTCGTGCTCTAATGCTGAGAGCAAATAAAATGGTTGATGCCTTAACAGCTAAGATGTCGTTCCTTATGATTAAGTTACAACAGAAGATCCAGCAGAAGTTGTCGGGAGAAGTATTACAGAATCGTGAGGGATCGTTATTTAGAAGTGTTCAGGTACAACCGACTACTTTTGATGGTGCTCTTATTACAGGAGCAGTTACAGCAGGAGGTGCTGATGCAGGTTTCGCACAAGTATTCGAAACAGGAGGCACCCACTGGTATAGAATTGTTCCTGTAGATAAGAAAGCATTAGCTTTCATGGCTGGTCCACAAGTATTAGATGTACTCAGGGGAGAACTAAACAGCAAAGGTGTAGTAGTAGCGGCTGTGTGGCATCCTCCTGCGGTTAAACGACCTTTCATGTCTACTAGTCTTGATGAATCCATCAGTGATATTAAGACTGGATTACAGGAAACCATTACCGGTGTATTAGGAGAACCTGTATAATGCCTCTCTCTCACGCAGGTCGTTCTACAGTGTTTAACGCTCTTCTAGCATTGATGAAGACAATACCGGCAACATCTATACCAGGACAAACTGTATGGAAGACAATTACACAGAGTCTAGTTCTATGGGATGAGATTCCGGCAGTTAGCCAGCCTGCTATGTTGTTGCATAGAGGTCCACAGATTTCTGAACAGAAGCATGTCTTTGGAGTTACTAAACAAGAGTGGCACGCATCGATCTGGATTTACTTTAGGACGGATAGTCTGAAAACAGCTTCTACCTATCCTGATCAGATTACAGATCAGATGTTAGATTCTTTCGAACTAGCCTTTCAAACTGATCCAATTAATAATAGACTGACTCTCGGCGGCGTCTGTTATCATTGTTTTATCGATGGCACAATCTTTTTCGACAGCGGCATCAACGATCAACAGGCTGTAATCGTCGTTCCCATCACGATTTTGGTATAAAACTTTCTTCGTTCCTGTCACGAAGTAGGCTGAACATAATCTGCTGTAAAGGAGAATAATATGGCCGTAATCGAGTTTGGTACCGGTTTGCTCTACTCTACACCGAACGCCGGTAACCTCGCTGTTAATCCAAGTCCTGTTCGCCTACTTTTGCAGGAAGTATCTGTTGAGTTCAAGGGCGACTTGAAGAAGCTGTTCACGCAATACCAGTTTCCAATTGCCACTGCCCGCGGTAAGATTGAAGTGACAGGAAAAGCAAAGATTGCTAACTACGATCCTGATCCCATCAATCAACTCTTCTGGGGACAATCAATTGCTGCTGGTACGCAAATTCCAATAGACGGAGAGACAATTACTCCTACCACGGGAGCTACTGGTTTACCTAATGCAACCGCAGCTAATGGCGGAGCCAACTTCACACAGAACAACGGTGTACTATACGCCGGAGGCGCAAAAGCGGGAGCCTTGTTGCTTCAGGTTACAGCTATTGGATCTGGTGTAGGTGTATACACTGTCAACTCTACGGGGGCGTATTTCTTTAGTTCGGCTGATAATAACATTGCTATGTCTATCAGCTATACTTATACTAACTCTACCCGTGGTAAGACTATCACAATGGCCAATCAGTTGATGGGTTTTGCTCCTGTATGCCAAGTCCAAGTCTGGAATAACTTCCGGAGTAAGATCCTTGGTATTCAGCTTAACTCAGTGACGTTTGGCAGTTGGACTTACCCGAGCAAATTGGAGGATTTTTGGATCTCAACAAATTAACCGGGATCGCTCTATAGGGATATAGAGGACAACATGAAACCCACTCTAATTGACTCGAACGCTGAGATGCCAACGAGGCGGAAGCCGATAGTAGTTACTATCATGCACCGTGAGAGACTAAGCGAGAGGGCACCTAGAACAGGTGATGCAATAGTCCGAACATTGCAGGAATTGAACTGCAAGAAGCTAGCAGAAATGTCTAGCTCCTTTCTAGAAGACAGAAAGAGTAACAAAATTGCGGATGTAGCTTTCGATGCGAATACAGATGCCGGGAACAATCTCGGCCTTATTTTTGGAGATACTTTCTAATCAGTGACTTAGAAAGAATCTTTAAGGTAGTCCTTTAGTTCTTAAACTCAGGGTATAACATAATAGGGATGGGTAGGTAGAAAGGACCTGCCCATTCTTCTTATGCTACCAAAAGATCCAACCAAAATAAATGAATATATCTTAGGGATTAAGATATATAATCTACTTCTGAAAGCACTTGGTCAAACTTACAAGGGAGGACGACCAAAAGGTATTATTGCTTGGAATAAAGGTAAGACTAACATTGAACTCTTTGGAGAAGAAAAAGCAGCTGAATTAAGTCTTATCCAAGCAGATAATGCTAGACGGACCCGAAACCATTTTGGTCATACTCATTCAGAAGAATCAAAAGAGTTAATGCGTATAGCTAGTACGGGAAAGCCATCAGGAAATAGAGGTAATCCTTCTAACTATAGGCATACACAAGAAAGAAAAGATAAGATCAAAGCCGCGAACACAGCCTACTGGGAAGAATTTTGGAAGTTGCACCCGGCCGAAGGTCGGTATAGAAAGAAGTACCAAGTCTGGCAACTTGCAGTTAGACAACGTGACAATGATACATGTCAATACTGTGGTATCACGCAGGATGAATTACCAACTGAATCCTCAACTACAGCTAATTGCTTTCTTCATTGTCATCACATTAAACCTTGGAGAGAGTTTCCGAAACTTCGCTACGAAGTAAGTAACGGTATTACACTCTGTCCATCTTGTCATCGCGCTGAAGAGACAAGACTTGCTCTTGAACGTAAAGGAATTTATACTGGAATACCGTTTGAAGATACTCCAGTATTCGTGTAAGAAAGGAATCCTGTCATGCCTGAAAAGATTAACATCAATGGAAAAGAGTACACACTATCTCCGCTACGCTTGAAGCATCTTCGTCGTATCAACGACACACTTAAAGAACCTCCTTCAGGATCAATTGCTGTATTGCTTGATCGTTACTCACCTTATATTACAGCATCCATCCAAGGCAACGATCCTGACTTTAAGAAAGAACTCCTAGAAGAGCTCACGTTCGAAGAGTTTCTAAATACTTGGCAACTCACCCTTAGAGCCTCTGGTATTATTGTCCAGAAAAAAGAGGGGGAAATTCAGCCGGAAGCAACATCGAGTGGGGCGCAATCTACGGACGCCTCTGTGTCGCCTTCGGCTGGGACTATCGTTCAGTAGAAGAACACACTCTGGACGAGGTTGTCGAGCTTCTCGAATTTCTGGGAGATCATCCTACTACAGCAGAAATACTCACTCTCGTTCATGGTGTGACAGTTAATAGAAAGGGACGTCTGAATAAGAAGAAGGAATTTGACGAAGTGGAATTCCAGCATACCTTCAGTAAAGAATTTGGACAGTTACCTCCTGAAGGATCAGCTCCTGAAGGCTTCCATGAAGCTATGCTTTGGGCAGAAGCTCAAAAGAAACTCATGAAAATAAACTAATATGGATGAACTTAGAATAAGTGCGATATTCGACGTCTCAGATATCCTTGAAGGTACATCTGCGGCTGAAGGTGCATTTCAGGCTCTAGCTAGTCCTTTAAATGACCTTTCAGAATTATCTTCGACTGCTGCCGGAGAGATAGGGAATCTAGGGAAATCACTAAATTCTATCTCGGGAAATGCAACTACAGGAGGAGACGCACTAAATGTTTTATACGGCGCACTAACAGAAACAAATACTGAACTTGCTACATCAGTTAGTCAGTTCTCTGCTTGGAGAAATGTAGTAGATACGACGACTGTCTCAATAGGGGGACATGTAGCTTCAATTGGAGAATTGATCTCGACCGAATTGGGTCTTGCTGAACTCCAAGATGAGATAATAACTTCTGATAATGAGCTAGCAACGATTGAAGGTGAATTAACTGCTGCAATAGAAGGGCGCGCAATAGCTACCGGAAATCTGGTAGCAATATCTTCAGGATTGATTGCGGCTGATGAAGCTCGTGTAGCTGCTATAGAAGCTCGTGCTATCGCAGAGGCACAAGAAGAAGAGATCCTACTTGATGTATCTACTCAGCAGGCTGTAGCTGCTGCTGCTACACAAGCCGCTGCAGCTAGTACAAATGTGGCAACTGCTGCTACGCAGCGATATACAGTAGCGTTAGGTCAAGGTGTTACTCAAACAGCCGCACTGAGACAAGCGACAGCAGCCTTAGCTAATGCGCAGTTACAGGGAGGAGCTAACGCTCACGTTGTCGCTTTTGCTCAGCAGGCTGTAGCTGCTGCTGCTCAGAAAGCAGGGTACGCGGTTAATACAGTCGGTAACGTGATGAACATCAACACGTCCGCTGTTAACGCGAATACACAAGGACTCTCAGAGAACGCAAAGATGATGGGCTATCTGGCTGGTCGTGCCGGTGCCTATGAACTTGGTTTAGGTCAGTTAGGATTTGGTTTTGGTATCTTAGGAAGAAGTATTGCTTCTGTTAACGCCGTTTTAGTTGCAGCTTTCCCAGTTATTGGATTAATCCTATTAGCTGAAGTCATCTCTGGTCTGCATGATAAGTTCCTGCAGATGGAGAATACACTTAGAAAGGCTAATGTAGCATTCGATGATCTAGGAACACAAGGTCTAAGAAATGTCGAGAACATTGAACTACAGACTTTAAAACTAACCGATGAAATTGCTATATTTGAGGGACGTCCAGCTGTAAACAAATTAGCAGAAGCCATAATTGAGTCGGCTCAAGAAGTAGATAAGTTAACTGATTCTTTTGAAAGGGCAATTGAAAAAGAGTTAGAACTTCTTGAAACAGGTAAAGTTGGTCTCTTTAGAGCAGCACTTACGGGCCACGAAGAAACAACTGATTTCAAAGAGAAGGCTGATCCTAGACTTAAAACACTTGAGGTATTAGTAGCAGCACAAAGTCAAGCGAATGTAGAGTTACAACTTGCACAGGATAACTATAACAATGCAAAAGATGCTGCTGCCCAAAAGGCATCCGCAATTGATTTAGCTACTGCCCAGAAGGCAAAGGCTGATGCTGATAATGAAGTAAAAACTTATACAGACAAAACGCTTCAGATACTAACTTCTGAACAGGGTTTAACTCAAGGGCAACTAAAAGAATTAAATAATCGATATGATAATGCCGCTAAGAATTTCTTAGCAGTAAAGAATTTCAATGATTTAATAAGTGCATCAGCAGATGAAGCTAAGAAATTACTTTCGGGAACGTTACAGACAAACATACTTCCTACTCCGAAAGAATTACAAAATCTTCCTTTCGAACAGCAGAAGATAGCAATGGTCAAAGCTCTCGAGGAGATGAGAGCTGAAGCAATAGGAGCATTTGCTGAAATAAATGCGCAGGAAAGCGGTACAATCACTCCCATAGAAGCTCACATTCTTGCTATAAAGAAAGAGCAGCAGGCTGATGAGGACAGGCAAAAAGCAGCAATACTCGGTATGGAGGATGTGGCTCGCGCAACAGCACTTACTGAGAGTGAAGCTGCAGATAAAATTAGTGACAAGCAGGGCGAACAAGCAGTTCAGATTGCTAAAGAGAATGCACAGAGTTTACTCCGCGCGCAACAGGCGGCACTTGAGCTCCAAGTAGCTAGCCACGTAAGGGCAGGCGAAAGTAAAGCACAGGCAGATGTAAGATATTCGTTTACTAAACAATCACTGCTTGCGACAGAAACGCTAAATCAGGTTAAAGCCGAAAACGATCAATATAATGCACACGTAGCTGCTCTTGAGAGGAAAAAACAGACTGATGAATTAAAGAAACCGGGTCCTGAACAAGGTACAGCAATCTTTGAAGATAGGAAAGAGCTTGAATTAGCTTACACGGCTCATCAAGCAGCACTAGTAAGAATTGAGCGTGATGGCCATTCTAGATTGATGGCTGAGAAAAGTAAGCAGCTAGATGAAGAAGAAGCAGTAGCCATTGCTGAAAAGCGAATGCTTGATGAGACTAATAAGGCATTCGATGAAGCAATGAAGAAGCGTGATGAAGCTATAAAAACTGCTAGTGGTAGAGCTGATACACTTCAGGTCAGGGGACAAAATGAAGAGCTTCGTGGAGTACAGGAACAGATAAAAGCATATGAACGTCTGTTCGAAGAACATGATATTGGTAGTAATCAGGAGAGGAAGAACTTACAGGCATCAATAGCCTTACTTGAGAAGAAAACCGCTTCTGCCAAGGCAGCAGTAGATGCTACTGAAGGTGAAATTAGTAAAACAGCTGCTACCCAGCAGACACAAGCTCCGGGATCGCAGGATTTTAATAACTCAGCACAGAAGCTTCAAGGTCTCGATAAAGACTTAGAACAACAAACATCATTATGGCGGAGATACCAGCAACTATTAGAAAGTACGAATCAAGCATTTAGCAAACTAGATATTACTGCAAAAGGGTTCTTTACTGACATGATGAATAAAGAACTCACTGCCGGTTTATCTTGGAAGTCTTTCACAGATCAATTCAAAATGAGTTGGGAGCATGCTCTTACATCTGTTAATCAACAATTCAGTAATTCTGTTGGACAATGGATTCTACATGGTGGCAGTTTCGTTCGAGCCATGCAGAATATGGGAGCGCAACTAGTAGCAACCTTAGCAGAACAGTTCGTCAAGATGGGTCTTGTGATGCTTGAGAACTGGCTTATGACACTGCTTGGAATGAAGATATCACAGTCTGTAGCATCTGCTAGCATTATCACAGCGCACGCAGCTGAGGCTGGAGCAGCCGGCGTAGCGTCCTGGGCAGGAGCTCCTTGGCCAATCGATATGGGAGCTCCGGGCTTCGGTGCAGCCATGTCTGCAGCAGCAATGGCTTTCCTTCCCGCAGCAGCAGCTGAAAAAGGAGCAGTACTGTCGTCAGATATGAACGTGCTAGCTCATAAGAACGAAATGATTCTTCCTGCACATATCAGTAAAGGACTACAGGGTATGATTTCAGGCGGAGGTATTTCAACTAATACTTCTAATACAGCTTCAGGCAACTCTATCGGCAGACTACAGTACCAATTTGCTCCTATAGTAAATGGTAACTTTGATGTCTCTAAACATGGAGATGAAATGTTTACCCATCTACAAAGTAAGTTGAGAAGGAAAGGATTCAACATATGAGCCTTTTAATTTTCCCGCTTACTTTCGGATCAGCAGTTGGATTTCCAATCAAGCAAACTCCTCGTTTTAATACGATCACACAAACTTCAGCGTCAGGAAGAGGACAGATTCGTATTCCTACAATGCAGTTCCCTCTCTGGGATTTCAGCATAGACGTAGCATACTTAGCTGGAGATAATCAAGGAGTAAATACCCCTTGGCAGCAACTGATAAACTTCTACATGGGAGTACAGGGCGCTGCTTCTGATTGGTTATTCTTACATCCATATGATAACATTGAAGGCAGCTTTACGGTTGCAGGAACGTTAACTAGCGGACGTTTTATTACACGTGAAACCGTTATCCAGACAACTACAGGAGCAACAGTAGCAGAAATAACTGTAGCAGCTAATCAGCTTACAATTGGTCCATGGAACATTGCACAGACTCCAGATAACTCACATACTTGGGTAGGACAAACTAGTGCCGCTGTATTCACGCCTTCTGCTGTACCTGTACTATCAACTTCACAATCTATAGGGACAGGTGATGGAACGACAGCAGCCTTCTCAATGGTTAGATCAATAGTTAGTGGAGGAGCACAGGATTTAATGCAGAACTTTGTCTTCAACCCAAATATCTACGTTGCAGGTAGTCTGAGTACTCCCGTAACTAATTATACTGGGCCTGATCAGTATGGTACTATAACATTTACTGCGGGACATATTCCTACAGGCGGACAGAATATATCATGGACTGGCGGCTTCATGTACAGATGCGCATTCACGGATGATTCATGGAGTAATCTCGCAGAGGATTATGCAGCCATCTGGTCCATGGAAGAATTGAAATTCCATTCGGTACTTCTCTAATGAAGACAATTAGCTCATCTCTTACAACGTTTCTTCTTGGAAACACAACGTTCTCGAGGGCTTATCTTATTTCAATCGTCCTACCAAACGGACAGGTTATGAATGTCCTTGACGGAACGAACGTAACACAGATTACATATCCTACAGGTTTAGGTGCAACAGTTACAGTCGCTGCAACTTCTTATCCATGGAGTCGTACAGATCCTACCTATCCCTTTACTCCCTCAGGTGCAACTGGAACTGGTCCCACTTCTGTAACGATGACGCAAGGACAGGTGATTACATTATCCTACGCATCTGGTACAATTACAAACGTAGGTCCTGATATCTATGATCCAACCGGAGCCTTTCTTACACCAGATAATACCTATCCAGGGCACTATGTTATTGGATCCTCCATTCCTGCAGCAGGATGTTTAATTGGTGCGTTCGCGAATGCTTCAGGTTGGGTAATCTCTCCTCCGTTCTACATTGGAACAAATCTTACTATCGGTCCAGCGCCCTTAGGAACGACGCAGTTACTACTTGGGTTGAACACCAATACGTATGATCCTATCACCAATACAGGTAGTTGGGTAATGAATATCGTACCTCCTACATACTACATATCGAAGTATGGATCATGGGAGAGAGGTGCTTATTCTAACGAGGCTTCATTCTCAATGAATGCTGGTTCGATGGAGTTAAATGCATACATCCCAGAATCGGTTGTTTACCCAGGAACAACTACATCACTGATGCAGGTCGTTAATCAAGGGGCGCTTAATGGAGCTAAAGTAATTATCCAATCTCTATACTGGCCTCTTGGTAGCCTCCCTAGCTCCGGCTTCTCAATGGGTACAATGCAGTTAATGATTGGGCAGATTGGAAATGTTAAGACTACAGGACGATCTAAGGTCGTCTGTGAAGTATTCGATCTTACTTATATCTTGAATCGTCCCTTTCCGCCTCATCTTATCCAATCAGTATGTAGACATACCTTCTGTGATTCAGGCTGTACACTACAGATTAATAACGTTAGAAGTACTCCTTACGCTCTTGATGCATCGAGTACGACCCTTTATCTAAACTTTATAGGGACAGCAAGGACGAATGGGACACCTTACATCCATGGTAATCTGATTGTTATAAGTAATGTTGTTTACATGTGTACTACAGAAGGAACATCTGCAGGATCACTGCCAGCTTATACTACAACACGAGGAGCTGTTACTACAGACGGGACCGCTAGCTTCACCTCCTTAGGAAGTTTAGTAGCAGGCACGAGTGCTGCTAACCAATCTTTTCCTCAGGGTTACGTTCTTGGAATGACAGGACAGAATACAGGTATTAAAGCAACCATAAAGATGCAGGCTGTAGCCAGTGGTCTGTTCCAACTACAACTGATTAAGCCTCTTCCTTTCGCAGTTGCCGCGGGTGATACATTTAGATTGTTTTCCGGTTGTGATAAAACTTTAGGTACCTGTACTATCATTTATGCTAACCAGATACATTACGGGGGACAGCCGTACGTCCCGAACCCGGAAATTGCTTCATAACAAAGGACTTAGACAAGTTAACTCGCCGCCAGGAAGAACCGCTAACCAGTCCTTAAGGCGGCGCACGTGGCAATGATGCCTCCAGTGAAAACTGCTTACCTAAGTCGAGAGACCCAGATGGCACTAGCGGCGAGTAGGACTACTTTATGAATTCAATCAGAGAACAGATCGTTAAAGAAGCTATTAGCTGGGTCGGGACACCTTATCACGATCACGCAGGCATCAAGAATGCCGGTGTCGACTGTGCCTTTTTTCCACTAAAATGTTATCAAGCTGTAGGACGTATCCCTAAAGACTTTACTGTCCCTTATTATTCGCCCCAACAGTGGCTTAACAGCCCATCACAGAAAGATAAGTTTCATCTGAAGTTTGAAGATACAACATTCCTTGATATAGTCCTACGATTTGCTAGGCGAGAAATAACAGAAGATGAAGTACAACCGGGAGACTTTATCATCTGGAAAGTAGCTGCCTCCTGGACACATGGTGGTATCATTATCAAATGGCCTGAGTATGTTTTACATCCAGTTGTTAAATTAGGTGTTGTAGGTTCCCATGCTGATAACGAAGGATTCCTGGTAAAAAGACAACGTCGATTCTTTTCTGTATTCGACAAGGATGAGGAGTAGATGTGGGCTTAGAAGGAAACACAAGTAATCCAGTCACGAGATTTAATGGTCTAAGAGTAGCCCAATCGATACTAGGAACTACTATTCCGATTGTTATAGGACAACAGCGTTTATCTTGGCGACTGTTGTGGTATGGTGCATTCTCATCCAAGCAAGCTAAGCAGCAGGGAGGCAGTGGTCTAGCTAAAGGCGGCGTTCAATACGTTTATTCAGCAAGTGTAATCGGTAGTGTATGTCTGGGTAATTGCGTTAATTTCTTAGCTGTGTGGGATTCCATCGGTCGTTACGCGATGGATACATTCTCAGAGACGACAGTAGTATCCGGTACAACCTATACACCATTAAATCAGTTCGCATTCAAACAAGATTTAGGCGTAGGAATCAATACATCTTACTCTGTAACCACTAATGATTACGGTTCTCCCGGGAGTACTACTCGTACAGGTAGCCATTATATCCCGCTCGTATACACTACAAATCCATCTCCTGCACCTGGACAGTATACAATTAACGCTCGACCTGTAGGGGGAGGGGGTACTGGCGGTACTGGCGGACAGAGTGCTCTTTCTATTACATCTGTAGCAAATGCTTCTGCTGGGAGTACTGTATATACAGGTACGATTACAGGAGGAGCTTCTAACGCGTATGCTAATTATGTATTCGTAACAAAAGGTTCTAACTTTCCAGCGAACAACGGTCAGTTTACATGTACTGCCTCTACAGCAGCAACACTGACTTTGAACAATCCGAACGGTATAGCTGATACAGCTATAATGACTGCGTTGATAATCGGAAGTGTTCCTGTCTACGTATTTAATGCCGCACAGACTGGCTCTACAATTGTAGTAAATTATACAGCATATCGTTATCATATTCAAGAAGATGAATTAGATGTTGTTCCTGTAACTCCTTTTGTAATTACAGTTCAATATGCAGCTTCTTACAGATTTGATAACGGTGTTAGTTATTATCCATCAGGAATTGCGTTAACAGCTACCTCAGGTACTCCTTCAACCGGACAGTATAATCCCAACAATGGGCATTACACATTCTCTGTTGGAGATCAGGGAGCAGGCGTTGTAATTTCCTATATCTATGCAGACCCCAATGTTGACAACAATACTTCAGGCACCATCAACCTAACATTCTTTGGGGGCGGGTTAGGACAACCTGTTTGGTCATATCTCACTAGCGGCTTTCCTTCCGCTGCTCTAGGTTACAGTGAACTAGCATATGTAGCAAGTTCTGGATTGTATCTTGGTTACTCTCCAGTCTTACCGCAGTACAACTTCGAAATCCTCGGACCATATTCTTTTGGGAAAGGCATCCCTGATGCTAATCCAGCGGATGCTATATACGGTTTACTAGTTGCCCCGATTTATAAACTGAACTTCCCAATTCTCAACATCGGAAGTTCTCTCTTAGGCAACTATACAATAACAGGAAATGTTACAAGTGGGACCTTTACATCCGGAGAGGTTGTAAAGCAAACAACATCAGGAGCTATAGCTCTCATGGTTGGTACTGTTACTGGTACCAACTCTCTACTGACAAATCAGATTACAGGACCTGCTAATGGTACCGGAACTTGGGTAGGACAGACAAGTTCTGCTGTTTATACTCCTACTTCTCCCCCTATATCTTCCTGCGTTAGAGCAATGTGGTCGTCCAATAGCTTCTTTATTTCAGACATACTTGATTCACAATCATCTCTAATGAATGTGATATCTAAGTGGTGTGAAGCTGGACAAGCATATATATCATTTGATGAAGGAATGCTAAAGTTCATTCCCTTATCCGATACTACATCTATCGGACATGGGGCTGTTTATTCTCCCCCAACCCAGCCAATTATTGATCTCGATGATAATGATTTCGTCGTAGATCCTAATAAAGATCCAATTACTATCGAGCAAACACCTTGGCAGAACAGATGGAATAGAGTAGGTGTTCGTTGGGATGTACGATCAAACGATTACAATCAAGATATTTATCAAACTCAGGATGAAGCAGCTGTCCAGCAATATGGATTAATGTCAGAGACAGCGCAAGATTATGGGTTTGTAACTACACTTCCTGCTGCCCAGTTTGCAGGAAATATGCGATTGCAGCGTTATTCTGCGATCTATACAACCTATAAGTTCACACTTAAATCTAACTTAGCCTTCCTGAGTCCTGGCGATATTATTACTATCACGGATGGGGTACTTCTAACAGCGGGAACGCTGTTCGGTCGGACTCCTTGTCGCATCACTAAGATGGTAGATGATCCCCAAAAAGGGATCGACATTGAAGCAGAAAACTTTCCATGGTCAGTAGGTGCAGCACTTCTTTACAATGCTCAAGCCCAGCTTCCAAGTAATACGAATGATGGACCTCAGGAAGATCCTGGTCCTACAACAGCTTTAATCTTTGAAGTACCGAATCGAGCCGCTCAATTCTCAGGTGGCAAGATTTATATCTTTGCAAATGGATCTCAAAGCAATTGGGGAGGAGCCCAGGTTTACGTTTCCTTCAATGGAGTAGACTATACCTTCTACGATCAAATTGATACTCCAGGACGTATTGGTGTTACAACTGCTGATTTACCTCCCCACGCTGATCCTGATAATACAGATACATTATCAGTTAACATGCAACAATCAGGAGCCACACTACAGACTGTAACAGCAGCTGATAGAGATGCGTTTGTAACATTATCGGGAATTGTTTCTCCTTCAGCTTCACTCCCATCGTCTACAACAAGTACGGCGCAGACTGGAGCAAATGTTGGCATATCCACAACTACAGGATCTCCTGGGACGCAAGGACCGTTTCTCGGTACGGTTGCAGCTGATGTAGCATCCTTTGGATCAACCGGTGCTTGGACAAATGTAAGCAGTGTACTCGGTTCTTCAACATTTTCTCAATCTCATCTTATAAATTCAACTGGATTAGTTGGATCAGATTTTCTCTTTACTACTGCGATGGGATTTAATATTCCAAATGGAGCTGGTCCAATTTTAGGATTACAGGTTACAGCTACAGCCTTTGCAACTGATACTTTCCAACCTACGGCTCCCGGACTAAATTTCATGTTAGCTTATCGGGGCGGTATTTATGCAGGTGGCCCAACCTTTGCTAGTCCCATGCCAGGTACTGCTACAACTTTGACTCTGGGAAGTTCAACAGATCTAAGTGGTTGGAGTATATTTTCAGGATCCCTTCTTCCCGCTATTGTAAATGACCCGACGTTCGGTATTGCAATGCAGGCTGTAGATGGAGGAACAGTTTCAAGTTCAAACATAGCTGATATCTTTGTCAAGAATGTAAAACTTACAGTATTCTGGCAAGCAGCTGGCAGTGGAGCGCAGTGGCTTAATACACAGTATGTAAATTCTTCTTCATTATTTGCATCTGCTATTTTAACTAACACAACTACTACCAACTGGATACAAGGGACAGACTTCGGATTTCAACTACCGTTCGGTTTTATCACAACTGGGATTTCAGTTACAATAGCGGCTGCTCAAGTTAGTTCTCCCGCTACTGCTACAGTACAGTTACTTTATAATGGGCAGCGAATTGGGAATCCGAGATCTGCATCCTTCTTATCAACAGTTGGTCCCGCTGCTCAAGTCTCCTTTGGAACCTCTGTCGATATGTGGGGGATCCCTAGTTTTACTGTAGACCAAATCAATAGTCAAGGCCCGAATGGGTTTGGTATCATGGTACAGATAAATGGGGTACTTGGCGATACTATCTTTACAGACAACTTTAGAATGACAGTCTACGGAGGAGGGACATACGCATTAGAACTGGTTTCATACGAGACAGCAACTTTAACTGGTTTAAATACGTATAATCTTACAAGTCTTCGAAGAGGTGTATACGGAACATATCCATTTGATCATCCACTGGGAGCTGCATTTGCTAGATTAGACCAAGCCTCTTTCATATATACAGTTGATCCAACGTTTAAAGGAGGAACACTCTACTTCAAGTTCTTAAGCTTTAATGCTTACGGTAACCAGCTTCAAACACTTTCACAGGTAACTCCAGTCTTAGTGGGGATAGGCGGTCTAGCTCCCGGGGCATTTGATCAAACTACAGGAGCGATATTACAAGGAACTCCAAACTTCGCAGTACCGCATATTGAGAGTGCTCTTTCAGCTGTTCATGGATCATTCGGCGTTCAGAATATTCCTTATGGTTACGCTCTTATGGGGACAACAGTTGCCGGAGGAGTTCCCCAATGGACTTCTATCATCGCGGATGGTCGTGGCTCAGGGAGTGTAGTTAATCTATTTGTTATAAATGTTAATGCAAACATTACTGCCCTCCCTTGGGATGATTTGATTTGTGATACAACTTCAGGTAATATCACAGTTAGCTTTCCAAAAGCGTCACTAAATCAGAATACTGCTATTGGCGTTACAAAGAAATCGGTTGATGCACACACTGTAGCTATTACTCCATTTTCTGGAGATACAATTCAAAGTCTTTCTACTTTGACTCTTTCCAGTGCAGGCGATTCTGTAATTCTTATTTCAGATGGAATATCCAACTGGCAGATTTTAGCAGACGCCAGGACCACTGCTAGTTTCTCAGTATCACCCAACTGGTGGATGAGTGGAGATGGGACCAATTACGTTTGGTCAACACAACTTGGAAGAATGACATATGGTACTGCTAATCTGGTCGGAGTTTGGATGATGCGGCTTCCTTACGCAATTTCGGTTTCTAAGATGAATCTTCGTGTTAATGCGGGTACAGGCCACGCCGGAGATGTAGCAGCATACGGCATGTATGATATCACTGGCCACTTGCTATTTCAATGGGCTAACATTCCCATCACTAATAGTAATACTACACTTTCTACGACTATCACACCGGTAACATTACCCCCTGGATTGTATTGGGGAGCTATTGGAGGTAGTGTAGCAACTTTGGCAGAAACAGAAGGCGGTTATACAGCACCAGCGACATCTTATACTGCATGGAACTCTTCCGGACAGGCTCGTACAGGATTTGCAACAAACCCAATGTCGGGTGGTTCACTGCCATCTACTATGGGTGGTCTTACACAAAATGGTTTGGGAAGTCTTCCAGCAGTTAATATGGAAGCGTAATCGTACTTACGGTATATCTATACAGAGGATCTCTAGATGTGGAAAAAGATCGTCAATTATTACAACACGAATGCCTACTTTCACAGCTTCGTAGAAGCTACAGAAGCAGCTATTGTTAGCTTCTGTACTTCATGGTCGGGCGGATTACCGCTAACAAAGGCAGCGTGGGTAGCTGTATTTTTCGCGATGGGTAAGGCTTTATGGAGTGCTTGGAAACGGTGGATGCAGACGAATGTTGCTACAGTAGCAATACCGATGAAGAAAGAAATCAAGCCACCTGTAGTATGTGATGAAACATCTACACAAGGAGAATCAACAATATGACTAGTGCAATCACGTTACAAAATCTCAATCTTGGCATTGAGATAACTGAGAAGAAAAAGACTTTCACCTCTTTTCTTCTCGTACCAATTCTTATCGCTGCATCGTTTACAGCAGCTTGCTCTTGGAGCAACGTACTTGCTGATGGAGTAAAGATTCTAGGTTACATTCCTTTGGCTGTGAACATAGCGCTTCCTCTTGTCTGTATCGATGCTGCTATTTGTTTAGCAGCTACAGCAGCTGCTGGGTTGGTCAACGCAGCTCAGGGCCCAGTACTCCAACTATTCCAGCAATGGCAAGCAGCTGCGGCTGCAGCACAGCCTGGAATTCTTCTTCAGCTTCAAGCGGCAATTCAAGTCCTGAATCAGAAATATGAGGGGTTGCTTACTGCATTCAAGGTGAGTGATCCTGCAATTTCAGGAGAGGTGGGAGCAATCCTTTCCGCTTGCTTGTCCTCTATTCAGCAGATTGCACAGTTGACTAGCACTGTACTTGCTGCTGGAGGAACTAAGGAAGCTGCTATAAAGGCAGTAAAAGCCAGCAGCCCTAAGATTACTCCAAAGCAGTTCAAGGTGGCAGTATCGAATGCTTTGAAAGTAAAAAGTAATAACCCGATGATTTCTACACTGAACACTAACCTTTTGACCCAAGTTAAGGCTTGGTAAGTTTTAAAAGTCTGTGCAACAGGTTCCACCGGATGAGGTCAGATAAAAAGGGAATAGGGACCTCAACCCTCGCCCGCCTATAAGAGCGTGGGATAAGTTGCACAGTTCGTTCTAAAAGGAGAATACTATGATGCGAAAATACGGTCGTAAGAAACCGCTTCCACTGCCTGCTCATCGTATGTTGAGTATGGTTTCATCTGTTCTGCCTCCAACAGTTGATCTAAGAGAGTTCTGCGGTCCAATTAAGGACCAAGGTGCTGAAGGTTCCTGTACAGCGCATGCCGGAACTTCTGCTAATGAATGGATTCATAGAAAGTATCTCGGCAATAAGACTGTAGTTTTCTCTCCTGCTTATACATATTCAAAGGAACTAATCGTTGACGGAACCTTCCCCCAGGATGCAGGTTCTGATGGAGTTACACTCTGCGGGACGCTTGTTGCTAATGGCTGCTGTGAACTAGCAAAATTTCCATACATTGCTGGGACAATTACAGTTCCTACATCCGAACAAGATGCTGATGCTCGGTTGTTTGCTTTAGGGGCATATCATGGATTAGTTAGTGCACAGGTAGCAATGAGTGTGCTCGCTGATCCTACTCCTTGGCCTGTGGAAATTGGCTTTACTGTATATCAGTCTTTTGAATCAAATCAAGTATCGCAGACTGGTGTGT
>Ga0210406_10000106_pt1 | contig 125805 bp, 102 predicted proteins | sample IncBWC30MmetaG_FD_155454 | JGI IMG/M metagenome (GOLD analysis project Ga0210406, IMG submission 155454) | Forest soil microbial communities from Barre Woods Harvard Forest LTER site, Petersham, Massachusetts, United States - Inc-BW-C-30-M | ecosystem: Environmental > Terrestrial > Soil >... | reverse complement strand
TGTGCGTTCGGACTCACCCTTTACAAAACGTTCCGGAGACATGGTTTACAACTCCTGGCTGGATTAATCCAGCCAGGAGTTGCCGATGCCATGGAAGGAACGGTCGATCGTGGAAGAACGCATGCGGTTTGTACTGAGACTCAAGGACGGGGAGGGCATGTCTTCGCTGTGTCGCGAGTTCGGCATCTCCCGGGTGACCGGTTACAAAATTTATGAACGCTATAAAGAGTGCGGGCTGGAAGGCCTAACGGATCGGGCGCGAACTCCCTACCGCTACGCCAACAAGCTTCCCGCACAACTCGAAGCCATGATCGTCACCTTGCGGCGGGAAAAGCCGACTTGGGGCGCTCGCAAGCTCAGGGAACGCTTGTTGCGCAAATTGCCCAATGATGTTCGCGTGCCGGCCTGCAGCACCATTCACGCCATCATGGACCGCCATGGACTGGTGACTCGACAAAGGCACTCCCGTACGAAAACCGAAGGTACCCTTTTATCCCAAGGAAGCGCTCCGAATGCTTTGTGGTGTACCGACTACAAGGGCGAGTTCATGCTGGGCGATAAGAGGTATTGTTACCCCCTGACCGTTTCCGATCATGCCAGCCGTTATCTTTTGCTCTGCGAGGCCATGGAGTCGATCAAGGAACAGGGAGCCTTTACCGCCTTTGAGCGCTTGTTTAAGGAACGTGGCCTGCCACGAGCCATTCGTTCCGACAACGGCGTGCCCTTCGCCTCTCCCAATGGTCTGTTCAACTTGAGCAGACTCGCCGTTTGGTGGCTGCGGCTCGGCGTTACCATCGAGAGAATCCAGCCTGGCCATCCGCAACAGAACGGCCGCCATGAACGCATGCATCGAACTTTAAAAATCGAAGCTACGCGGCCGGCCGGTTCTAACTTCCTTCAGCAACAAGCTAAGTTCGACGCTTTCGTTCGCGAGTTTAACTACGAGCGTCCGCATGAAGCTCTCGATATGAAGTGCCCCGGCGAAGTTTATAAGGCTTCCACGCGGCAATATCGGGGCATAGGAGAACTCTCCTATCCTTTCCACGATCGCACCGCTCTGGTTACCTACTGCGGAAGGATCTGCATTTTCAAAAAGAAAATAAATCTCAGCACTTCTCTGGCGGGTCAAGCCGTCGGTATCAAGGAGGTCGATGATGGCATCTGGCTGGTGACTTTTATGGACTACGATCTTGGTTACATCGATCTAGAGGAAAAAACCCTGCAGCCCCTAAACAACCCTTTTGGCCCAAGGGTGTAAACTATGTCTTCGGAACGTTCTGTAAAGGATCTCTTCGGACCGTACAGCTGGACAGTGGCGGAGGAGGAGGGATTCGAACCCCCGAGACCCTTTCGGGTCTAACGGTTTTCAAGACCGCCGGTTTCAACCGCTCACCCACTCCTCCATTTTTGATTCTAGCGTATTCTGGGAGTACGCGCGATTCTTCGAGGTGGAAGGATGTTTCGCGGTGACCAGCAAACGCTCAGACCGGCTGACTTTTGACAGAGTACGTAAAATCAGATAATCTGATAACGAGGTTTTATGAAGAAAACGAACATAACCGTCACCGAGGCTGCGCGCAACTTTGCCGACTGCGTTAACCGGGCGCACTACCAACACGTTACGTTTGTGCTTCTGAAGAACGGTGAACCGTTCGCGCGCCTTGTGCCGGACAATGAGAAAGTTTGTGTCGGCCGCGATTTGGCTGAAGTTCTGGCCAAAGCCAAACTGAACGAGAACGAAGCACGTGCGTGGCATCGTAATCTGAAAGCTGCCCGCAAAGTCCTCAAGGCCCCGGCTCATTCATGGCGATAATTCTTGACGCGGACCTAGTAATTAGGGGAGAGAAAGGCACTTTCGATCTGGAGAGGTGGGTTGCGTCCCGTCCCCATGACCAGTTCGAGATTGCTGCGATAACGGTTGCGGAACTCTGGCATGGAGTCGAGCGGGCGACTGGAGTGCGCAGGGAAATCCGGAAGAAGTACTTGAGCACCGTTTTGGGATCCCTGCCTGTCATCCCGTACACGGAACAGACAGCGTATGAACATGCGCGCATTTGGGCCGAATTAGAGGCATCAGGCAAGATGATTGGCTACTATGACCTGATTGTTGGGGCAACAGCTCTGGAGCGCGGAAGCGACGTAGCCACGTTCAACAAACGCCATTTTTCTCAGATCAGAGGGCTCAGCCGGGTCGAGCCAAAGTAGCTTATCGCCTGCGGTTCGGCTGCGAAAGCATCCACAGCGTGACACTTTTGCCTTTGAGTGAAGTTTAAAATTTCTGAAGCACCTTCGGTTTCAACCGCTCCGCCACTTACTTCAACCCCGCTTGCGGGTTCTATCCTGTCAGGATCACACCTTCAATACATACATTGACGGGCGTTTCTCTCGCGGGACAAGCATGTCCTCCGTCGCAGTTTCCGGGCCTCGGTACGGCGTTCGGTTTCTCGTTATGTGGATGAGAGTCTTGACTCTGGCGAGGAAAATGGCGAGAATATGGCGAGAATAAATGACGGCGTTGTGCGAGAAATAGTGTAGTTGTGGCGAGATTGACGGCGAGATTATGGCGAGAAAATACATCCACGAACTCATTGATTGGCCTGGATTTACGTGGGACGCAAAGACGCTTGCCCCATTGCTCTCTGGAGTCCGATTGCGCCAAGGCCTATTGCTTGGCAAGATGCGGGGCTACGGTTTTGCCTCACAGTGGACCGCAACACTAAAGGTGCTGACGGAAGAAACGATCAAATCCAGCGCGATCGAAGGGGTAGTCCTTGATCCAGAGAATGTCCGCTCGTCTCTCGCTCGCAGGCTTGGACTGGAGGTCGGAGGACTCAAGGTTCACAAGGATCGATATGTCGATGGTGTCGTTGAGATGATGTTGGACGCGACGCAGAAATTCAAGGAGCCGCTGACAAAGGAACGCCTATTCGGCTGGCATGGCCATTTGTTTCCTGGAGTTCGTACGACCAGCGACAAAGTTCGAGTCGGCGCCTGGCGGAACGACAGCCAGGGTCCGATGCAGGTTGTGTCAGGGCCTATCGGCCGCCACAGGATTCACTATGTTGCACCCATGGCCAGCCGAGTCGAGAGCGAGATGGGAAAGTTTCTCAAGTGGTTGGACGACAGCGAGCAGCAAGATCCGCTCTTGAAGGCTGCAATAGCACATCTATGGTTCGTTACGATTCATCCCTTTGAAGACGGCAACGGGAGAATTGGGAGAGCCATCGCCGAGATGTGCTTAGCCAGATCGGATGGCAGTGCTCAGCGTTTCTACAGCATGTCATCGCAAATCCTTGAAGAACGAAAAGGCTATTACGACGTTCTTGAGAAGACCCAGGCTGGATCGTTGGACATCACGGAATGGCTAACATGGTTTCTTGGGTGTCTGGATCGAGCCATTGAACAATCGAGTCGAATCTCGGACAGTGCTTTGGAAAAGGAATTGTTCTGGCAGGACTTGAAGAAAAGGAACCTCTCTCCGAATGACCGGCAGAAGAAAGTCCTGAATAAGCTGTTCAGCGGGTTCGAGGGAAAACTAACCAGAGACAAGTGGATGAAAATAACGAAGACTTCCTCGCGAACTGCTCTTCGAGACATCGAAGAGCTGATCGCTGCAGGTGTGATTGAACAAGAAGAGGCCGGCGGAAGGAGCACTTCCTACAGGCTGAACAGGGCTGCAAAGATCAGAGGGCAGGATTAGACGATCTTCGGGGCCTTCGGTTACATCGCCAAAAGCGCGTGAGGTTTGTCCGCTAACAAACAGCGACGTCGGTTTCACCCACTCAACAACGTCTCGGGCGCAAGCGGGTCGCAACGCTCAATCCTCTGGTAAGAATCATTTGTGCTGAAGTCCAGAGTAACAGTTGCAAGACTCCTTAGTACTTTTCGGCAGCGCCGCCGAAGGCAAGCTTCGCCCAGCCTCGGACGTATGGTGGCAGTCATGAGACCGCCAAACCCCCGATAGACGACCCTTATTTCGTCGCCTGTTTGCGGGGCGGCGAAAAAGAGTGTGTGCGTGTTGCAACCCTCGCGCTCATCGATCGAAATCTGCTCGCCGTTAAAAGCTCTGGCGCGTCTGTTCTTACCGGCGCCGCTATGGACGAAAACCGATTGGAAGTCACCGATCCGCGCGCCATCTCCGCATGAGTGGCTCCGCGCTCGAGTCGTTGCTCGATTCACCGCCGATCCCGCTGGAGAGACTAAGCGCGCGGGCCTTTCTCCACAAGAATGTGTCGTGCTCACGCGTCTGGATCGGAACAACCTGGAACTCGTGGCTCGTAGCCTGTCCCACAAGCGTCAAGCCAAGCAAAGCGCCAGAAAGTTCACCTTATCTCAAAAAATTTGGCAAGTGGTACGCAGCTTTCACTTCTGGTTCGGAAGGTGAGCGTGTGACAATCAAGTGCGCGAGCGGTTCGACCGTTCGGGGAGTGAACCCCATTCTTGAGACAGAATGACAATGTTACAGTTCGCAAACCGCTGGTGCGCCGACCGCACGCGCTAGCCCCTAAACGACACACACCAGTACGCTGACCGACGTCATCAATCAATTTCGACTACTCTATAGACGGACGATTTGATGACAACCAACAATCGGCCTTCCTGGCTGAAGGCAAGCGTCTTCGAGGCCTGCTCTTAGACCTGCTTTCGGCCCAATTCGACGACGGGACGCAAGCAGTCCTTGACGCAAACACCCACCTTGCCGCGGTCGATACAGCGCTGCAGAATTCCGTAGCTAGAACGGCAAAAACTCTCGGCGATATTGCGGCGCTGGTCGGTACTTTGGACAAGCTTTTGAACGTGGCCGCAAGCTTTATTTAGCTGAGAAGAGGCCACGTCATTTGCAGCCGGTGAGCCCCTGTTCACCCATTGTCGATGCACACTGGAGTGAGTTACCCAAAACGTGCGTCAGGCGTGCTGAACCGCAAAAGGACACAATACCCACAAGCAGCATGTTTCGACCGAGCATGCAACGCTTCGGAAGCGTTCAGATCGATCTTTGCTCTCATCCAACGAATGACCACGCAACTCAAACCTGGTTCCCAGTCAGAATCCGCCGCAGTAACCGGTTTCCATACCCAGCCCCTCCCGAAAGATGAGTTCCCTTCCGGTTCCCTGAACCCTGATGTCGCTTACCAAATGGTTCACGATGAACTCTTGCTTGACGGGAACTCGCGGCAAAATCTCGCGACTTTCTGCCAAACCTGGGTCGAGCCGCAAGTCCGCAGGCTAATGGACAACTGCCTCGACAAAAACCTGATTGATAAGGACGAGTATCCGCAGACCGCGGAAATTGAGGCCCGTTGCGTAAGGATGTTGAGCGATTTGTGGAATTCGCCGGACCCCCGCACTAGCGTTGGTTGTTCGACGACCGGGTCCAGCGAAGCGGCCACTCTGGGCGGACTAGCACTGAGGACGCTGTGGAGAAAACGTCGCGCGGCGGCGGGAAAATCCAGTGCCGGGCCGAACCTGATTTGCGGTCCGGTGCACACGTGCTGGCATAAGTTCGCTCGATTTTTTGACGTGGAGCTGCGCCAGGTCCCTTGCGAAGGCAAACAGCTGATGATGACGCCCGAAGAAGTAGTGAAACGGTGCGACGAAAACACCATCGGAGTCGTGCCAACGCTAGGTCTTACGTATACATTGAAATACGAGCCGGTAGAAGAAATCGCTACTGCACTGGACGATTTGGAAGAGCAGTACGGGTTGGATATTCCGATTCACGTGGATGCCGCGAGCGGCGGATTCGTTGCGCCGTTTCTCCATCCCGGGGTCCTATGGGATTTCCGGATTCCGCGCGTGCGGTCGATCAACGCGTCGGGGCACAAGTTTGGATTATCGCCCCTGGGATGCGGATGGGCGATTTGGAAAGAGCCGTGTGATTTGCCGGACGAGATGATTTTTCGCGTAAAGGTACTTGGCGGAAACATGCCAACGATTGCGATGAGTTTTTCGCGGCCGGGGGGACAAGTCATTTCTCAGTATTACAATTTCGTTCGCTTGGGAAAAGAAGGCTACCGGATTGTTGCCCATAGCTGCGCTGAAGTTGGGAAATGGATAGCGCAGCAGGTGAGCCAGCTTGGTCCCTTCGAATTGATCTACGACGGGGTGGGCGGATTGCCTGGGTGCTGCTGGACGATTCGGCGGGGCGCGTCCGTGCCATTCACCTTGTATGATTTGACGGACCGCCTGCGGGTGCGCGGCTGGCAAGTGCCGGCGTATCCGATGCCAGCAAATCGTAGTGACTTGGTAGTGCAACGTGTGCTCGCACGATTTGGCGTGAGCCGCGATCTCGCGGGGTTGTTGGTGGAGGACTTGAAGCGCGCGATTCAATATCTGCACAAGCATCCACCTTCGAAACCGGCAAGCAGGCAGCAAGCGAGCGGATATCATCACTTGTGAAGCTAGAAGGGGACCGGATCCTGAAAAGCTTCGCGGAGCGATTCGAATTCGGATTCATCGGCTGCCATATCTGAGTGGCGTTTGCGGCTTCGAGCGCTTGCGCCTGGACTCGCAGACCTTGCCGTATTCGGTCGATCTTGTCCCGCGTTTCGAATCAAGCGGAGCAGATTTCCCCCCGTGATCAGCGCTTCTTTCTGCCCCGACAATCCGAGGAGACGGATTTTCTGCAGCTCCAATCCGGGATGCAGCCACGGTCCATCGGAGCCGAACAACAGCTTGCGCGGGCCGGCGCGGCGCACCGCTTCCACAACGTAGTCGAATCTGCGCACCGCTGACGTGTCGGCATACACGTTCGGATAGCGAATCATCTGATCAATCACCCGCGCATGGGCTCCCCAATCGTCCATGAAGCTGCCAAGATGAGGAATAATGAAATTTACGTCCGGATATTCGGGAGCGAAGAGGTCGATCGCCTGGGTTTTGCCCGCCACATCGACCAGCAGCGGCAAATTGAAAGCACGGGCAGTCTCACAAACCTCACGCGTGGGCATGGATTCAAAGGCGTGCACCTTCATCCCCCGAAAGTTCCACCGTGTAACAGCGCGTTCAACCATGCGAAAGACGCGACCAGCGTCGCGCTTGGGATGCACGAAAGCAAACCCAATGAGCCGGTCAGGCCAGCGCGCGACCATGCGCGCAATCTCGGCGTTGCCTCTGTTGTAGTCGCGGCGGAAAAGTGAAAAAATGACCGTCCTATGGATGCCCGCGGCGCGCGCTCTGCGCAGGTAACGAGTCAGCGAAGCACGGGTGGTCCACGGCGCGGTCATCACCTCTCCGGTTCCCGCGTGACAATGACAATCGATTACTAACATTTGTGCTTCAGCTTCTTTCTATGTTGCAAAATCTAATCCCCTGGTTGTTCTCGCCGCATTCCAGCAAGACCAGCCATGAACCAGATGGACGTGGCAATTCCTTTGTGAAATGTTGGCAGATGATATTTTTCGTTGGGGGCATGCATGCGATCGTCCGGCAGCGCAAATCCCATGAGTACGGTCGGAACACCGAGGATTTCTCCGAACGAATTCACCACTGGGATCGTGCCGCCGGAGCGCAGAAATACCGCTTCTGTGCCAAAGGTCTTGCGATAGGCCCAGGCGGCGACGTGATTGGCAAAATGCTTTGGATGCATCAGCATGGGCCGCGCTCGGGAAAGAGTGCGAATCGAAGCGCGAACGGTGGGCGGAACAATTTTCGCAACAAATCTGCGAAACAGACATTCGATTTCCGCAGGATCCTGATCTGCGACTAAGCGAAAGCTAATTTTGGCGACAGCTTTTGCAGGGATGATTCCCTTGCCGCCGGGACCGTGGTAGCCGCCGTAAATTCCGTTGATGGTGAGAGCTGGGCGGATCGTAGTGCGTTCGAACAGAGAATAGCCGGGCTCTCCCCAGCTTCGCTGGGTGCCGCCGTCATCCAAGAGCTTTTGGTTTGACGGAGCATGAGCGGCGAAGTATTCGCGCTCGGTTTGCGTGTTCTCGCGGACGCCTTCGTAAAAACCGGGAATATTTACGGTACCGTCGCGACGGTGAAATTGCGCGACGATTTCGCATAAGGCTTGTGCTGGATTGTGGATTGCGCCACCAAAGGCTCCGGAATGCAGATCGTGGCGAGGGCCGCGAACCGACAACTCCAGACTGAGCAGGCCGCGCTGCCCGTAAATGACGACCGGACGGTTGCGCGCGAGCATGCGTGTGTCGGAGACTACCGCGAAATCGGCGCGAAGTTCTTCGGCGTTTTGCCGGAGGAATTCAGCGAAATGCAGACTGCCGGATTCTTCTTCACCTTCGAAGACGCATTTTATGTTGAGTGGAAGCGCGCCGCGTGCGGCAAGATAAGACTCGATCGCCTTCAAATGGATAAACACCTGGCCCTTGTCGTCACTGGCGCCTCGAGCGATGAGGTTGTCGCCGTTGCGCGTCGGCGAAAAAGGTGGCGAGTGCCACTCACGAATGGGGTCAACCGGCTGGACATCGTAATGGCCATAGATGAGCAGGGTTGAATGGTTAGCTAGCGTGGACGAGGAAGCATAGACGATAGGATGACCCGCGGTCTGCACGGTGCAGGCATTTGTCAGACCGATCTGCTTAAGGTGGTCCGCGAGCCAACTTGCGCATTCGCGAACCTGCCCAGCGTGTTTTGCCGAGTTGCTGATCGACGGAAAACTGAGAAAAGGAACAAGTTCGCGCAGGAATCTTTGCGCGTGCAATTTGGCGTAAACCAGAGCGGGGCGCGCGATCTTTGCTGCCCGTGAGATGGCGTGTGGATTGCGTGCATCAAGCCGCGCAGCCACGTGCGACGCAGATGCCCCGTTCGCTGGAGGATTTTCGCGCGGGTGGCTGCGGCGAAAATCAGAAGGTGGGCCGGACGCCATCCTGTACCAGCCACTTGCGAAGTCGCGTAAGAACGCGCGGCGTCAGGCGGATGGCCTGATTGCCAACAGAGACCAGACCGGCGAGGATACGCTCGCTTCCTTTTTGCAGCCAGATCGGAGCGCCATCTTGTCCCGGCAACACGGGCAGGTCGTGTGTGAAAAGATGCGAACAGAGGCCTGTCATCGTGCCCTGGGTGGACCATTGCGCATTTTCCGCAATGACCCGTGGAGCTTGCGCGACGTCTTCTCTCGCTGCGCCGCTCGAAAAACGATTCGGGTAACCGGCGGAGTAAATGGCCGCCCTGTTGAGCGCCTCATCCGGCAAAGGTGCGATACGAAATGGTGGCTGCCCCCAGAAGCCCACCGACAATGGCTGTTCGAGAGTGATGAGAGCGAGGTCGGATTCAATGTTCGCGCCTCGAGAGGCACGCCAGCGAGCGCTTGAACGAAAGCTGCGCGGCTCGCTTACCGCGATTGTCCCGAAAGGATGAACGCCGGCATTTCGTCCGGGAATCACCACGGCGGACTTTGCCTCGAGGATTGCATCCTCTAGAAAGCCGTTAGCCGATTCGCGATCTGGGTTCGCAGATTCGCGCACGCGGGACCATACGCAGTGCGCGGCCGTGAGTACATGGCGAGGACTGATGAGCAGTCCGGTAGCCGAAAGTGTAAGAGTTTGCGACTGGTGCGGAAGATGACCGTCATTTGAATGATGAAGGATTTCCAGAGAGCAGATCCAACGCGAAGGAGGAAGCTCTGTTGAGAGCACGTAGAAGTAGCCGCCGCTGGAGAGTGCGCGAAGTGCTGAGCCGGGCCTATCCGCACCTTCTGGCTTACCGTCGCCGATCGTGGGCTGGTTCGCGCGCCAAGTGAAAGAATTTCCCGCGCCGCCAGCGATCACCGGGAATAACAACTTATGAGGCAAAGAATCGAACTCCACGAAAACTTCCACCGCCCGCCGTTCGCCTGGAAGTTTAGCGGCGCGAGCACCATGCGGGAGACCGGTCGGGCGCGAGCTCGTGGAAAATTCCAGGCTGGAGCCGAGGCCCGGCCACATGCGATCGATTGCTTCGCCGAGCGCCACGCGAACCGCGTGTGCGCGGTTTTCCGCCAGTGAACGTGAACGGGAATTGCCGGGAGCTGAGATTCCAACCATGCGAATCCTGCGGATGGCGTGCCGATTTCCCGCGCTTGCCACGATTTGGCGAGCGAGAGCCAGCAACGGCGCGACGTGGACGGATTTCAGGGTTGCGCGATTCGCATCGAATTTGCGCAAGGTCAGCGCTGGACGGGTTGTCGCAAGAGAGTCGGAATTCGGAGATGCGGGCCGCTTCGAGGTTGGCTCCGATCCGATTTCGGTGTCTTCGGGCTCGGTCGGAGGCTTTTCGATTGCCAGAGCCAAATCAGGCGCTTCCGTTGCATCCGGTTCGGAAACGGTGATCGGCTCAGCTTCGGAAGTTTCCGCCGCGAGCAGAAGATCGAATTCAGGATCGCCAAGCACCGGGAACTCCTCAAATTGCGCGATCTCGGGAGAATAGGGCGAGTGGAAGAAGATCACCTGCCAGGAAAACCATTCTTCGTCCCTCACGGCGACACGTCCGTCTCAGGAATCCGCTTTAAGAAATGGCGGTCGAGGCGCTTCCGGACAGAGAGCGCCTCGACGAACGCACTCAGTGATATTCATACTCCCGCGCCGGTGGAACTCTGGCGGCTGCACGCGGAGCGGCTGCGACACCCGGCTTTCCGTTGCGTGACGGCGGAGTCGGAGCAGTTTGCGTCCACGGCAGTACCCTTGCGTCGGCAGGCCGTCCCGCCAAGCCCATGGCTTGCGCGCTGGTAAGCCACTCTTCGGAATTTTCGGCGATTTCCAGCAGCAGCGTTTCGAACTGTGCCCGTGTCTGCTGCAGAATGTGCGGCTGACCCAGCCAGCGGAGAATTTCGCGTCCCGTGACACCCATGCGCTGGCGCGGTGAGGTCACCAAGCGTTCGTTGAAATAGCGGATCAACACTTCTTCGACCACGTCCCAGGCGTTATCCGCGCCGAACAGACGTTTCACGTCGCCCGCGTTGAGGATCTTGAATGCTTCCTCCAGCAGCTGCATGACTTCCACGCGCAGCACGTTCAGGTGGCCGAAGGACAACCACTTGAGATTGTTGCGAAGGTCGAGGCCGGAACGGCGAACGATGGCAATCGAGCCGAAGCTGGGATCGTAGGCGCGCTCGCGGATAACATCGGAGATGCGTTTGTCGCGCCAGAAGAGCGTGACCTGGTGAACAAAGTGCGCGAAAAGTTTATGGAAATCGCTGTTGGCGCGGCCGCCCTGGGGCACGGGAGAGGAGCCGTATCCGAAAATACGGCGATAAGCTTGCCAGCGGTCGCGTTGCGTGTAGCGCAGAACTTCGCGGCGGTCGAACTGGTAGAGAGCGAAGGCGCCCGGCCCGCCGGAAAGACGCACGGCGCCGGCCCGAAACAGATCCTGCAGCTTTTGCACAACACGAAAAACGCCGATTTTTTCATGTTGATAAAGATAGTACATATCTCCTACAGCAATGATTCGCTCGGAGGTGATGGTTTCATCGTACGGTTCTACGCCCGGCGGGACGCGCGTGGTTCCAAAGTCGGAAGCAGCTTCGGGGCCAACGCCAGCAAGTGCGCCGAGACCTTTATCCGGCGGCGGCGTGGCTTTGGCGTCGGCATCCACAACGGACTGCAGCATGTCGTCGATCTGCTTGGTGAGAGCGTCGGCGAGCTGAGGATTGGAGATCAGGTCAGCGCCAAGCCTGTCGGTGACCTGCTGGCGCAACGCCGCTATGCGATCGTATAAGCCTTGATATTCCTTTTCCGTTGCCATCGCTGCTCTCCTTGCTTTTGCTCCTCTGTATCTCGTTCAAGTCGTCTGTAGCGTCCCACTCCCAGCCCTTTACTGAAGCCTGAGAGCACTCTTCAAAGGAGTTGTTGAAGTGAGGTCTGGGTTGTTCACGACCACATCCAAGGACCTTCCCTGAAATGCGTTAAACGTCTGGCTGATGTTTGTACCGACCGGAGGCTGCACGACGAGAAGCCCTTCAGAGCGGAAGAAGGTTGACAAAGTAAACGACGCACCACCTGGAGGACTGAAAGTTACGGTCGCGCCGACCTGGAAACCGCTGCCCCTCAGAAATACGGCGGCTGGGGGCGAGGTAAGCACGATCGATCTCGGTTCAACTCCGGTCACCTCAAACGGTAGGCCGAAGTCCGGTTGCGGCGTAATTACATGGTCGATCGGCGTGGCCAGGTTAACGAGGTCCTTCAACTGTTCAGCCAAATCCTCCAAGGCCAGCGTCACTCGCGGAGTACCGAACCCCTGGGGCAGCGGACCCGTGCTGTTTTGGGCATTGCTGATCAGGTTGAAGAGCGTTGAAGTGACCGGCAGGAAAGTATTCTGCACGCCGAATTTTCCTCCGTCCTGAACTAGGCGAGGCCCTTCGTCGGTGGCAAAACTTCGAGCCCAAGTCAGCAGGTCTTCCAGGAACATGGGAGACTGGCCGCCGCCAAAGTCCAGCAGCATGGTTTGGCGTTCCGCCGGGCCAATGAACACGGAATCGAGCGTAAAGCGAACTTCGTCAACGGACTCCGCAACAACCATGAGCTGCCTGGAAAGTAGAACCAGTTGCGTTCCAAAGAATGGAGTCTTGGTGTCCAGACCAACGAAGCTGAGGTTGTTGATCCAGCTTTGCGCCAATGACGTCACGTAGTCGGAAATGATGCGGAAGTTGGAAAGGTTGGTTTCATCTTCCACGGAATTGACAAAGTCTTGCTGAATGAAGCTCAGACCCAACTCGTCTCGCAGGTTGCCAAGCGTTCCCTCGATCTTGTCTGGATCGGTGATATTGAGCGGTTGCCCGGAGATGGGAGACAGCGGATAGCTCACGTCGCCCAGCAAAAGATTAAAATACTGGTTCACTCGCTGGATTCGTGGGCCTCCCAGATAACCCATTTCGTTCACCAGTTCTGTGAACTGGCTCTTCGCCACGGCCTTCAGCGCCACAACATCTTCGGCCACGGCCTCCGGATCAAGCGCGTACAGTCCGTCCAACAAAGGAAGAGCCTTTTCTAAGGCCTCTTTTGCTCGCGCGTAGACGCTCGCTTGCGCACCGGTAATTCCGCCGGAAAGATCGGTTTGCACCGCGTAGGAACGTGGCGTCCACGCGGATTCGACGTGGCCTTCAACTTCCGTCAACCTAAAGGATTGCGTGAGTGCGCCAAGAAACCCTTTTACGTCGCCGGCTTTCGTTTTCCAGCCAAGGACGTCCGCGACGGCTCTTGCCGCGATTTGTCCGAGCGATCCGGAGCTGGGGCCACCGGACGAAGTGATACCGGGCTGGGAAGCGATTGGAGACGGCGGAAATCCCACCTCTTCCGTGAGCACCGGATACGCCGACAGATCCGTGATGGGCGAGGCCGGTGACGGCGGCGGAGTTTTCCGCAACGGTGCCCTGCCTGGTGTTCTGGGTACCACAAATCGAGTCGGACTTTTCGGCGCCATAATGCCTCCTAAAATGGGACGAACTCTATCCAGCTGTCACCACTGCTTGTACTTCAGAACCATCACTTGGGGTGCCCGGGGTGGTCATCAGGTAATCCCCCTTGGGCACCGCCTTTCGGATCAGTCCGCGCGAGTCGGAGCGAGCCGAGAATGGCTCTCCCCCCGCAACCGGTTGGAAAACCACCTGGGTGTTGGCGCTGGGATTTCCTACTTCGTCGGTGACCTGGACTAGGAGCTCGGCGAAGCCCCTCTTGCTCAATTGCAATACCACGGCCTGAGCCAACGCCTCGCTGATTTCGATCTGCTGAGGTTCAACCTCAAATTTCTCACTCCGAACGGCTAAGGAAGTCTTTTTCTGAGTATCTACCGTTCCGAGGTCCACAACGAAAGTTCCGTGCTCGTTCGAATCGTACTTGTGCTCGTCGATTTCGACGCAAGCACCGGCAACCTTATGTCCGCAAGAGTCGGTGAGGAGCACCATCAGTCTGCGGGTGCAAACTTCAATGCACACATCCAGTTCAACTAGTTCGCACCCGCAGACGAACAGCGGTATCGGGAATTTGGGTCGAGTGCCGGCATACTGGTCCGTGATATTCAGGCTCAATTCGTAGAGCCCTCCGGAACTCACCGAGAAAGTGGCAATGCCACCGCTTCGAATCGGCGCGGCTATGGGGAACGCGTTGCTCCCGGAGGGCCGCGCAGGACGTTCCCCTGGCTTTGAGACCAATACCGGTGTGGCAAGAACCGTGCCGTTCCCGGTGAACCGCCGCTTCGGGTGGTGTTCTCGCGCGCATTCGTAAACATTCACGCGCACAATCGTGGTCTCCACGGTTTCCCAAAAGTAGCTGCAAAAAACGTCTATGTAGCAAACCGCTCCCGGCCTTAAGCACGCCACCGCAATGGGCTGCCGCTCGCGCGCTCCATGTTCGTAGGCTTCGTCCGCTTCGCGCAACAGAATGGCCACCATGATCGATTCTTCATGCTTGAAGGCCGCCACCGCATGCGTCTCGGTCACATCCAAACTTGCGGGGTTGAGTGCTTTCTCCGGTCCCTTGTCATACGCGTAGAATTCAAAATTCTTGTGCGGTTTGATCGGATTGTACGATTGGCGGTCAACGCAACGAATATACAATTTCGATTCACTCATAGTGCGCTCCTCCTTCTGCATCTCGCTCGCCGTGCTCCGGGATTTCTTCTTTTGTGCCAATTCCTCATCTCTGTTAATCCGAAAGGCGATCACAAGTCCAAGCTGTTCTGCCAGTCAAGTAATTCCCTCGTGCGCGGCTGAATCCAGCTCCTGCCCGCCGCCTGCGGTGATCTGCTGGCCGATGTTGGTGGTATGTACCGACACCGGGCCAGTTGTAATTCGTTCCGCAATTTCCTGCCAAGCTTGGCAATAGGCTGCCGCCGATGCCTGCAATACCGGCCGGCATCCGTCGAGGCCTTGCAGAACGGACTCCACCCAGCCCGGCCATTCACCTCCCGCCTTCTTGCCAAATGCCACCAACTGGTTCGCCTCCTCGTACGTCAAGAGCTCCACAGAAAAGCTTTTTTGCAGCTCCAGAAACTGTAGCTGCGAATGCGCCAGGGCTCGCCGCATCTGGTGCTGTTCGTGAATATCTTGTTCCGCGTCGAGAGCCTCTTCCGCCGAACTCAGGGCATCCATCGCGAAACTCCTCAGATCGGTCACTTTGTCGCTCAAGTCATCCACAAGCCTGACCCCGCCCTTCTCCGGTGCATCGTGCAGGAAAGTCGCTTCCAGTCCCGAAAGAATGTCCTGAACCATGCGAAGGTCGCTGCAAAGCTTTTCCAGAGCCGCTTCCAAGGCCATGGCGCTACCTCCGGCTTAGTTCCTGGTAAAAGTTTTTCATGATGACTCCGGGGCGAGCCAGACGCTGGTTCAGCGCAACGCGGCTCGCCCCAATCAAATACCGTTCCGGAACGATTCCCGGGTCCACGCCCGCCGCAAGGCGCCGTGCCGCTTCCTCAATGATCTTTTGGTCCTTGGGCGCGAAGGGCATCACTTGTGCTAGACACTTGTTCCCCAGCGAGCGATAGGGGCGATAGCACATGGTGTCGACCGCCAGCGCACATGCTTTGGGAAAAGTGCGCACGACATCGCGCGGAATTGTGCCGGCATGAGGATTGGGATAGATGCGGGTCCATGCGCGCGCGTGCTGCTCGGCTTCGCGCGGGAAACCCATGCGGCGGAGCAATTCGCAACTGATCAACGTGCGCAAGTAGGGAGTGGGATGCGGGCCTCTGGCGTTATAGGCAAAAACCGCTTCCTGAGAGCGACCGACTACGTCCATCAGCGAACCGACCGCTTCTGGTCCGCCGAGAAATAGTGCGCACACGTCGGAAAACATTTCGCGGTTCCAGCGGGTCCAAACGGAGGCGACAGACTTGCCAAGATTGCCTTGCAACAGCCGGCGGGCAATACTGCGTGGAACATCTCGGCTTAGTCCAAGTTCGGTCTGCAAATTGTGGCTGACTTCGTGCAAGATCGCGGCCAAAGTCCATGGATTGATTAGGCGATGGTAAGGCAACTGAATCAGCGGAAATGGATTTAACTGTTTGCCGAGCCGGCGAAGGGGAATTCCCCTGCGCATGGTAGCGGGAGCAAACCCGGTACGCATAAAAGCGAACGGCGGAGGCGCAGGGATGGGCCTGGCAACGCCCAGACCGGTATAGGCCACCTTGTAGCAATCGAGTGCAATTCGATCGCAACTCAGGAGCCAGTCGGCATAGTTCGATTGGCGCTGTCCGAAAAGCTCAAAATAAAAGTCCCAGATTTTCTCAATGCCACGAACCCAACGGTGTGCGCGATCCTTTTGGTCCACAACGCGCTGAAGGTGGGAGGACTGAAGATTCTCGCTGACGGCGTCGATGGCCTTGCTAACATTTCCGGACATCTGCAATAGGCCCTGCCGCAGCTTGGTAATCAGGAAATTGACCGCCTGGATGTGTCCTTCCGAAGGAAGGGCGGGACCCGTACCAAATTCCTCACGCTTGAAGGGGCGCAGCGCCGCTGCGTGACGCGTCACGTTGATTGACTGGGTGCGCAGCCAGGGGCGCAGAACCGCGCCAGCCGCGTCATGCACTTTGTGCCGACGAGGCCGCAGTTTTGGCCGACTGCTCTCCTGCGCCATTGGATTGGCAAACGTGGCCATCGCTCCCTACCTCATCACCTGCCCGCAGCAACGGCAGTATGCTGGCTGAGGAGCGGGTGTCGACCCGGCCGCTCCGGTTCCCGCGCAGACCGGGCAAGGTGCGCACCTGCATGTTCTCGCGCCACCATAACCTGGGCGCCCTGGTGTTACTACTGGGGGTTTACCAGCGGATCCGTACGTGGTTCTGGGAGGCTGACCGACTCCACTGCGAGTGTAAGAAACGCCCGGAGTGCCGGGTGCACCAGGATCACGGGGAACCCCTGGCGCAGAACCGCCCGCGGCACCATAGTGTGGGCGCGCGATGCCCCGCCCCCAACGGTAATGGAAGCGGCGGTCGAGGTTTCGGTGACGCCGTAGAGCATGTCGCCGCCGCTGCGGATGAGACAGAACGCGTTGAGTCTGCCGTGCTAGCGTGCGGACCGCTGTCCTCGCGTTAATCGGCCTGTTATGAGCCACTTGCCGCGCGATGCTTTTCACCGTTCTGCGTGCAATCGAGGGAACGGCGCGAAGCAGGGAGCGTGTGGCTGGGTTGCGGTGAAGAGTCCGCGCGAGCTTCCCGACACTCCTGGTCAATCGAGGAGTAAGACGCGTAACAGCTTTGGCGATGCGCGGCAGCGCTTTCCTCGCCGCAGGCGCGACTGCTCGGGCTACCACGGGGAGAAGCTTGCTGGCTGCCATACCTATCAGTGGCAGAAAGTGCTCTGCCGCTTCATCCTCTGTCTCCGCCTCCGCTGCAAGCTCTCCCAGATGCTCCATTACGGCGTCTGGGTAGATCTTGCGGGTCGGGTTCAACTCATCTTCGCTCTCGTCTTCCAGATGGGCTTCGCCTTCGAACTCATCTTCCATCTCGGGAAGGGCTTCCACTTCGTACGCGGAACTGCACACACTTGCCATAATCGCTTCTCCTCTATCACTCGACGTGTGACCTAAGACAGGTTAGAGACGTGCCCGTCGCCGACGTGCCGCCGCTGAGATCTGCATTCGCCGGCGGGGATTTCTGTAGGCACGGCTGACGCGAATATTGCGCTTGATGGCTGCGCCGCAGGCCCGTGGGCTGCCCAATACGCGACGCACTTGCTTGGCGGCTGCCTTTGCAGCCGCACGGCGTGTGACCGGAATTCCGGCTGCTGCGCGCTTCTTTAGATCCTTCACGGTGCGGCGGAATATGGTCGGGACCGCGCGCACCAATGGGCGCGTTGCCCGGCGCTTGCGGAGAATACGGGTAAGAATGGCGGTACCACGGACCAAGTGCGGCAGGATACGCCGGAGCGCCCGCCGATCCGCGGGTGAAATAACGGTAGCGGTAGCGGCGCCGGCCATAGCTTCGGCCTCACCCTCATGCGCTTCGTGCGAAGCCGCTTCAGCCATGACTTCGGCAAGCGCTTCGTTGTGAGTGGCTTCATGGCTGGCGATCTCGTGAGCCATCTCTTCCTCGCCCTCGATCTCCGTTTCGTCCTCTGTCTCCGCCTCGCCTAGCGCCGAACCGGCTACCTTGCCCAGCATGCCGCCAAAAGGTCCCCCGATGGCCGTACCGACGATGGGCGCTGCGACCTTGGCAACCCTCTTGAGGAGCGGAGCCGCTCTCTTCAGAAATCGTCCAATCTTCCCGAAAAACTGTTCTGTCTCGTCCTCGGACTCGAAGAAGCCCTCCACTTCACTTTCGTCTTCGCCCTCCAAGAAATCCTCGTCCTCGCCCTCGCCCAGGAGGCTGCCCGCAATGTTTCCAAGCGCTCCTAGCCAGCCCTCTCCTTCGTGACCCGCCTCCTCTTCGCTCTCGTCCTCGGCTTCGAAGAAGCTTTCGTCCTCGCCTTCATCTTCGCTCTCGAAGAAGCCCTCGGTCTCGTCCTCGCCTTCGCCCAGTAGACTGCTGGCGATATTTCCAATCGCTCCCAGCCAGCCCTCTCCTTCGTGGCCCGCTTCGTCCTCCCCTTCGTGAAACTCCTCTTCGAGTTCAGACTCCAAAGCGCCTGCCGACGCTTCGTCTTCCGTCTCTGATTCCCACTCCGCTTCATACGTGTTGGACATTTGCGTCCTCCGTTCAAGGATTCCGGATGCGTGAATGGAATAAGTCTTCTGCGAATTCCGCGCTAGTCACTTTTTCTAGGGGCTGCAAATGTGGTGCTCTATGTGAGCTTCACCGGGACATGCGACAAAGAATCCCTGAAACGCTTTTAGCTTGATCTTCACTATGTAGCGATCCTTTAAGCGGTAACTTGGGTTCATGGGGCGTCGCCTAAAATGGTTACTAGCCAAGAACTAATGACTGCGATATTTTCAGCTAAAGTATAAGCAATCGTGGTTGATCACTTCAGTTCAACCCATTTCACCGGCTGAGCAAGTCGCTTTCGCAAAATGGGAGTATTTGGAGTCCATGCAGCCACGAATCTGAGGGTGATCTCATGCGTATTCGCCCCCCTTTCCAGCCTGGCCACCCAGCGCTGTCCAACACCGATTCCGACATTCCCAGTTCGCACAGACTGATTCGCCTTTTGGTCGATATGGCCCTGAAGTCCGAGGACTTGAGGTGCGCTGATAATCAGGACCAGGACGAAGACGTCCTGGTCGATACCGAACTGGATGGGTGTCGCTATTTGCTGGTCCGGCTGCCAAAGGCGACGCATGCGCGCGTTGCGTTAAGCCCCCGTGAAAAAGAGATAGTCCGAATGGTTGCGCAGGGGCACCCCAACAAGGTGATCGCCGGAGTTCTCAACATTAGCGGATGGACCGTCTGCACGCATCTTCGTCGAATCTTCGCCAAACTGGGAGTCGGTTCCCGGGCCGCGATGGTAGCCAAACTTCTCGATTCACGAAATCCCGACAGTGGAATTCGTAATTCCGACAAAGTGGACGAATCAACGAATCGAACCAAGACTAGTCGGTCTCTCGATGTTGCTCCCGAACAAGCGATCGCGGCACGGTCCGGGCGCCGATAACTCCATTTCTGATGGCGGACAAGCGGGTGAGCGCGAAAACAGCTGACCACGGAACAGAAACTAGACTTCGTCGATTAAGACTGTGGCGCGTCAAGCGGGTGTTCTTATGCTGAACTTTCTCCGGCAATTCCCCGACTCCACTGATGAGCAGCGGCGGGATAAGAAGATGAATGTCGCGTGGACCAGCGTCGGCCTGTTCATTTGGTTCATTCTCAGTTCGCTATGCATTCTCCTCCACGCGCTCAACGCTGCCGCCGGCCAAGCTCCAGGTGCTCGTACGGCCAGCTTCTTAGGCGTCCTCTCCAATAGTGCCTTGCTCGGAGCGGCATTCACTAGCGTCGGTGCGTTGCTCGGATTTATATTTGGTATTCCCCGGGTGCCCAAGTATTCGGCTCCCGCGGCTCCGCAGCTTCAAGCAGGTGGAGCCGCGGCCACCGGCACGCCCCCACGACAGCAAGATGACCGTCGTCTAACACCCAACACCAACTTGGAGGACATTTCCGATTGGTTGACCAAGATCCTAGTCGGTGCGGGGCTGGCCCAGCTTGCTGTACTACCCGGAAAGTTAACCAGACTTGCGGAATTTTTTCACGCGTCGATGCCCTTGACTGCGGAAGCAGCTCTTATGATTCTCTTGAACTTCTTCGTCTTGGGATTTATGGGCAGCTATTTGCTGACCAGACTCTTCCTGACGGAGGCCTTTCGGACCGTGGAGGAAGGCGGAGGAGCGAAATTTGGCCGTGTTGCTCAGGATCTGCTTCTGGAAATTTCTCCAGGCGCTTCCAAGGAAGAAAGGGATGCCAAGTACGAATCCTACATTTATACCTGTCTTTATTTGGATCCGCCGGACGGTTTTGAGCGGACCATAAGAGCTTGTCTGGAATATTTGGAGAACGCGGGCGACAGTCCCAACCCCCGCATTCTGGCCTATCAGGCAATGGCTTACGGTCAAAAGTACGATTGGGACCAAAAGCATGGAGCCGCGAAAGACGCGCTCGTATTGCTCCGCAATAGCGCTTTGGCCGCCGTGAAGCGTGCTGTCGAGGCCCAACCTAAGCTGCGCACGCTGCTCCGCACTACCTGGGACCCCAATGATCCGAGCAAGCTCCGCGGCGAAGAAAACGATTTGGAGGTTTTCTTCAACGATTCCGATTTCAAACAAATTCTTGATTCGCCAACAGGCTAGCCGGAGTCCCGTTACTCATCGTTTGTTCCTTCTTCCCCCGAGACCTGCGTCTAAAGGATGACGCAGGAGTTATGACGCCAGCCGTAAGATCTGCTGGCCACGACTTGCGCGCGCCATCTGGGCGATGAAGCTCGACTTTGCCGCGCACCCGGACTTTGTCGCGCATTTTGCCGTTAGGCACCAACCGTAAATACGTGTGGGGTGTAGCAGTCTCGGGCAAATCCACAGAAAAGTAGAAAAATTGTGCAACGCATCTCTAGCCTCTTGAACGGCGCGATGCGTTCGGCCAATATTGTCATCACACCGGCGGTCACAGCATCTCGCGTTACAGTATTTTTTACTCCGGGCGCAACCACATTGTTGAGAAAGACATACGCTTGAGCGCGTGACAATCAAGTGCGCGACCGGTTCAACCGTTCGGTTGTCACCAAAATCTCACTTCAGGCGGGTCAAAACGAATAAAAACAGGGCAAAGTCAAAAAAGATAAATCGTTGCTATTTTGGAGCTGGCAAAGGGATTTAGTTGAATTTTCAGTTAGATAGCGAATCGGCGATTTCATTTTTCAAGACCGCCGGTTTCAACCGCTCACCCACTCCTCCGTTTGTAATTCTAACTCACTTGTCAGGCGAGTGCGGATTTGGCTGTTGCTCATTCTGTTCTTGATCGGAATCGGGTTCATTCTAAGCATTGCTCAAGGGATGATATTGGGCCGTATTCGTCCGTGAAGACGGTAGACGCTAAAATCCTTGCGGTCCACGGTGAAGATTTTTCGGATGCCTTCACGCTCAGCGACCCTAACGATTGCTGCATCGGCAAGGTCCATCGGACGGTCGCTGTACTTGCTCATCAGCTCGCGCATTCGAGGGACATCAGTGAGATCGAGTGGCAAGAACTGCAACACTCCTCGCGCGAGCATTTCCCAAAGAGCTTCCTGGGCCTTGGGTAAGTCACCTAGCAAGTACATCGCTTCCGTCACTGGAGGCCAAACCGTGACCAAAGGTTCTCGCAGTACTTTCAGGGTGGCGACGCATTTCTTGTGAAACTGATCATCCGCATCGACCAGAGCAACGAGTGGCCCAGCATCCACCAGAATCACGCCCGTTTTCCTTGGCCCTTCAGGATTTCTCTAAAGCGACGGCCAGTTTCTGTCGAACGCTGCGGGTTCCCGCCGTTGACAACTCCGATCAAATCCACCATTGCTTCATAGGGCGCTGCGATCGGTTCCTGCCGTTCCACCCATGCCTCGATCGCCTGCCGAATCACTTCGGATGTGGAAATCTGCCTCCGGCTTGCTATGCGCGCGATGCGCTGCCGAGTTTTCTTTTCGAGTCTCAATGTCAAAGGAGACGGCATAAACCACCTGAAGTGATTTTAGCGTATTACACTTCGTAATACAAGATATGTCATCTGGTCGGCATCTCAGCGTCGATCAGCCTGAACTGGAATGGCTCTTTTGGAACGGGATATACGCATCGCCCGCCGGGCCACGCTCACCCGCGGCACCTGCGGCGTGAAGCACCCGAGTTAACAACAGGTCTCCGTTGTAAAGACCGCTAAAATTCCTGCCCGGAGAACGTCCAATTGCGAATCGGCTCTTAATTTCTTGAACCGAACTCTGGGTTAGTGAGTTGCTCAAATCGTTGCCCAATTTCGTGCCGGCGCCGCCCGAATCATGCCAAATCGCCCCGTCCAGCACCTGCGTAAGCGATTGAAAACATTTATCCAGATTTCTTCCGATACGTTTCTAAAACCGCCGGTTTCCGCCGCTCACCCACTCCTCCGCCTCAAATTATACAACTCGTGGCTTCTTTCCAGAAACCTTCCAGCCTTCTCGGCATCCAATCGACCGACGTGTGCGTATGGTCTTAGGTACAGGGGCCTGAAGATGGAGCAGGAGCAACCACCGCAGCCCCTAAGTGGTTCTAAAGATTAGACATGCTCATCAAAAAGGCAACCGGACTCACAGCGGCCGACGTAACTGCGAAAAATGTCTATTTTAACCGACGTAATTTTCTCCGCGGACTCGGTGTCGCCGGAGCCGCCACCGTAATCGGCGAACGTTTCTCTTCGGTCCTCTCACATCACGGCTTCGTCCAGGCCAACACGAAGCTCACCGCCGTCAAAAGCAATTACATCGTCAACGAAAAAATCACTCCAGAAGACGACGTCACCCACTACAACAATTTTTACGAATTCGGGACCGACAAAGCCGACCCCGCGAAAAACGCGCAAAATTTCCGCACCTCGCCCTGGACCGTCTCCATCGAAGGCGACGTGAAAACTCCGCGCAAATTCTCCTTAGACGAAATCCTCAGGCTCGCGCCGCTCGAAGAACGCATCTACCGCCACCGCTGCGTCGAACGCTGGTCCATCGTCGTTCCCTGGATCGGCTATTCGCTTAGCACAATTCTCAAAATCGTCGAGCCTCTGCCCGAAGCGAAGTACGTGGCCTTCCAAAGTTTTTACGACCCCAAGCAAATGCCTCACTCCGCGTACACCGGTCTCGACTATCCCTACGTCGAAGGCCTTCGTCTCGACGAAGCCATGCATCCTCTCGCCCTACTCGGTGTCGGTATGTACGGCGAAACCCTTCCCAACCAGGACGGCGCTCCGGTTCGCATGGTCATCCCCTGGAAGTACGGCTACAAAAGCATCAAGTCCATCGTCAAAATTCGTTTGCAATCAACCGAACCGCCCACCACCTGGAACCGCCAGGCCCCAAATGAATACGGCTTCTATTCCAATGTGAATCCCGACGTTGATCACCCGCGGTGGAGTCAGGCCACCGAACGCCGTCTCGGCGAAATCTTCATGCACAAGACTCTCATGTTCAACGGTTACGCCGATCAGGTCGCCTCGCTCTACAATGGTATGGACCTGAAAAAATTCCACTGAGGGCTCGCAACCGTGCGGAAATTCGTGGCCAGCAAGTGGGCGAAGATAATCGTCTTTTCCCTTTCTTCCATCCCATTGCTCGTGATCATCTGGCGCGGCTTTCACAACAATCTCACCGCGAACCCCGTCGAATTCCTCCAGCATAAAACCGGCGATTGGACTCTCCGCTTCCTCATCTTGACTCTCTGCGTCACACCGTTTCGCAAAGTCCTCAATCTGCCCGAACTCATCCGCCTGCGCCGCATGCTCGGCCTGTTCGCTTTTTTCTACGCCTCCCTGCACTTCCTCACCTATCTCGGTCCCGATCAGTCTTTTAATTTTGCCGGAATGCTCAAAGACGTCGTCAAGCGCCCGTTCATCACCGTCGGCTTCACTGCTTTTGTTCTGTTAATCCCTCTCGTCATCACCTCAACCGCGTCCTGGGTTCGTCGTCTCGGCGGCAAACGCTGGCAGGCTCTTCATCGCAGCATATATCTCTGCGCGATTTTGGGCGTCGTTCATTATTACTGGCTCGTCAAATCCGATGTTCGCGAGCCATTATTCTACGGATTCCTGGTTGGCATTCTTTTGCTCTGGCGCTTCACCGAAAGGCTCGCCAGACGCAGAGCGGCTGCGCTCGCGCACACAGCTCCCATACGCACATCCTGACCCCTAGCCAGTTTTTTGTTTCCTAATGCACCACGGGAGGATCGCTACGAGGACTTGCCTGATCCGAGAACTCCAGGCCCCAAAAATGCGGGGCCGGTGTCAAAAACTCAATCGCCACTCTCTGTCCCTGATCGCATAAGTCGCCCAAATACACGATCCGGCATTCAATTTCTTCCTGCGTCTCCGGATTCGTGATCACCATCAATTCGTCTTTGTCCACTTCGTGTTTCAGCATCAGCAGCCCGCCGTAAGCGCTCACCACAAGCGTTTCGCATACTTCGCGAAACTTCTTGCCGTTGTGCGCGCGTCCTTGCGCCTGCATTTTCATCTTGCGGAATACACGTGCGCTGCGCCGAGGGGCCGTAAACTCAGCTGTGGTGCTCATGCCTCCATCTTCTGCGCCGCTCCATCCTACGTCAATTGCCCCGCCGTTCAGATGTATCGCATCAGGAACGAGCTCGCTGCTCCGGCTTGTTCTTTCCCTCAGCACAGTCTTACAATCAAAAGTAGCGGTGCGGAGCCTCTCTTTTTTCCGTCACTTTTTATTCCCGGACCGCAACATTCTTAACCAGAATCTCGTATTTATCTTTGAAAGGACTCATACGCTCGCCTGTCCCCATGACTCTGGCCGAACTCATAGACTCACGCCGTGATCAGCATCTTGCAGAATTGAACGAATTTCTTCGCATCCCCAGTGTCAGCGCCAAATCCGAACATAGGCCCGACATCGAGCGCGCTGCTCGCTGGGTCGCAGACAATCTTCGTTCCGCCGGGTTTGAATCGATTGAGATCGTTCCCACCGCGCTGCATCCGCTCGTTTACGCCGAATCTCTCAATGCGCCCGGTAAGCCCACTGTCCTTTTTTACGGCCACTACGACGTTCAGCCCGCCGAACCGCTCCACCTTTGGACCACTCCCGCTTTCGAACCGACCGTTCGCAACGGAAACATTTACGCTCGCGGCACCGCCGACGACAAAGGCCAGGTCCACATCCATCTCAAAGCTCTTCAATCCTTGCATGAGCTGGCTGGAAAATTTCCCATCAACATTAAAATTCTCATCGAAGGCGAAGAGGAAGTCGGCAGCGTGAGCCTCTGGAATTTCGTCCAAAAGAACAAAGAAAAATTGCAGGCCGACGCGCTGGTCGTCTCCGACACTTCCATGCTCGGCAAAGGCGTTCCTTCCATCACCTACGGCCTGCGCGGTTTGAATTACTATCAAATCGAATTGACCGGCCCTGCGCGCGACCTTCACTCCGGTGTTTACGGCGGCGCCGTTCCCAATCCCTTGACCATTCTCTCGGAATTATTCGCCAAACTTCACGACAAAAACTTCCGCGTCACTGTTCCCGGCTTCTACGACCAGGTAAAAACACTGTCCAAAACCGAACGCAAAGCCCTGAACGCGTTGCCTTGGAGCCGCAAAGCATTTCAAGAAGCCGTCGGCGCTCCCGCCTATTGCGGTGAAAAGGGCTTCACCACGGTTGAACAGTTGTGGATCCGTCCAACTCTCGAACTCAACGGCATCTGGGGCGGATATCAGGGCGAAGGCGCAAAAACCGTCATTCCCTCAAAAGCCTACGCGAAATTCTCCACACGCTTGGTTCCCGGCCAGGATCCGCAACGAATCGCCAAGCTTGTCGAAAAGCACGTTGGCAAACTTTTGCCAAAGTCAGTCCATTGCAAATTCGAAGTCCTCAGCACCGGCAAGCCCTGGTCCGCCCCGTACCATGCGCCCATTTTTCAACGCGCCCAGGCCGCTCTCGAAAAAGGTTTCAACAAAAAAGCCGTCTTCATTCGCGAAGGCGGCTCCATCCCCTTCGTCACTCAGATGTACGACACTTTTGAAGTTCCCTGTGTCCTCATCGGCTTCGGCCTGCCCGACGAAAACGCCCACGCTCCCGACGAACATCTCTATCTCGAAAACTATTTCAGCGGCATCAAAGCCATAGCCCACTTCTACCAGGACTTGGCCACCCTCTAGTTTTTTACCCCGTCCACGTAAGGGCCCAGTACTGCTGCGCCCCAGCTGCCCAGCCGTCGCTGGGTCAGCGGGTCATCCCCGATTCGACCGCAATCGCTGACGGAGTCTTCGCCAGTCGTGGGATTTGCGGCACCTCTTCCGGTTTCACATAGCCAAGATCAAACATCATCTGCAGCGTCTGTTCCGTTTCTTTTTCCCGCGGCGGCGAAAGCGGAATATTGTGCGTACACGCTCCCTCCGCACAGTTTCCAGTCCCGCTGGCGCCGCATCCAGAAATCCCACTGCCACCGCTCGCCGCCGCAAAGTCAGCGCTGCCTAGATTCTTTCTTCCAATTCTTTCCATGCCGTTCCCATCGATCGCTCTCCCGTCTTCTGCTTCGAATCACTCTCAGGCTTCGAATGGCCTCAAGCCGAAAAGAATATCGCGCTGTTCCATTCGAACCGTCGGCGTCCAAAAAAACCGCTAAAATAGCGACGATTTCCACACGTACCAATAAAAAACTGCATTTTCCCTGCATTTTTCGGCCAATTGCACTTGCGTTCCCTTGCCGCCTTCGCTATAGTCTCGTCGGCTCGAGTTTTTTCGCTCATTTTTCGGGGTAGACGGAAAAACTTTTGCGGCCCGCCCGGGTTTTCCCGGGACGGAGAGAAATCTACAGGAGGATAGGCAGACTAGATGGCAGCTAAGCCACTCAGCAAGACCAAGATCGTTTCGCACATCGCCGAAAAGCTCGGCACACCCAAGAAGCAGGCGGCACTCTTTTTTGAAGAGTTGCACAAGCTTGCGGTGAAAGAAGCCAAGGGTTCCGCGGGCAAGTTCGTCATTCCAGGAATCGGCCGCGTCGTGAAAGCGCACCGCAAGGCGCGCATGGGCCGCAATCCGCAAACTGGCGAAGCCATCAAGATCAAGGCCAAGACCGTGGTCCGTTTGCGTCCGGCCAAGGCCCTGAAAGACGCGATTCTGAAGTAACTTTCGGAATTAGATCCGGCTTCCGCAGGGGAGTCGAACAAAAATTCTCCAAAACAAATTGCCTCCGAAGTCTTTAAACTTCGGAGGCTTTTTTCTTTTTTGCTTTTCAGTTTTAGTTTTTCAGTTTTCTGCTTTCGCGATTTTTCGCCGCGAAAAGCAAATTGTAATTTCGTTCGTCCCGCGCCTGACCGGGAACGACGCAGGCAACCTCTCTTTACAGCGTTTTCACGTAGGCGATCACGTCTTTAATCTGGTTGTCGTCAATCACGTCCTTGAACGGCGGCATCAACGAATCGCCATTCTCAATCCACGATTTCAAGGTTTCGTCGGTCACTTTGTTGTTGTTCACCGTGAACGTGCCGCGCTTTCCGATTCCTTTCAGTCCCGGTCCGATTTTTTTCGCGTCGCTGGTGTCGTAGTGGCAGGTGGAGCATTTTTCCTGAAACACTTGCTTGCCGCGCGCCACTGCGGCGGCGTCCTTACCTGCGGGCGCTTTCTTGTTCGTTTTCGTCTGCGCGAGCGCTACGCCGGCGAGGGTGATTCCGAGGGCGGCGGTCGCGAGCGTGGCACCCATTCTGGCAAATGTGCGGTTCACGATTTCTCTCCTGTAAAGCAGCGAATCATTTTCCGTGCAGTACCCATTCTCTCCGTTTGATGCAGCAAATTCCAACTGTTCTGCATTTCCGCGCCGGATTTTCTCGGTTTCAGCATAAGTGCTTACCTGTACTACCCCCAGGAAGGACAGTTGCGCTTTGCGTACCTCTGGAACTTTCGTACCGTAGGCAGCATGCGCCCCCAGTGGTAACAATGGCCCATGGACCAGGAAACCCTTACGCACGCGTGGGAAGTTCTGCAGGACGCCTATCAGGCGCAGATGGAGGGCGACTACGATCGTGCCGTCGAACTCTATCATTCCTCGCTGGAACTGCATCCCACCGCTGAAGCGCATACCTTTCTTGGCTGGACCTACCACTTCCAGGGCAAGCTGGAAGACGCCATTGCGGAATGCCAGCGGGCCATCAAGATCGACCCTGATTTTGGCAATCCCTACAATGACATCGGCGCTTACATGATCGAGCAAGGTAATTTCGACCAGGCGATTCCGTGGCTACAGCAGGCGATTGACGCCAAGCGTTACGAACCGCGGCATTTTCCGCACTACAACCTGGGCCGTGCATACCTCGGAAAAGAAATGTACTCGCAGGCCATGCGCTGCTTCCAGGAAGCGATTGAAATCGAACCGCGCTATGCGCTGGCACGCCAAGCGCTGGAGTCGCTGCGGCGAATGCTGAATTAAAGCGAGCGGTAATCAGTTTTCAGTTCTCAGTAACGCCCAAGACAAAACAGAGATTCCTCGCTGCGCTCGGAATGACGGCGTCGGATGTCGCGGCAGGCATGTGCAGAGGCGTTTGTCATGAGGCAGACGTCTCGCTTGGTTTGATGATGCGATCGTAAAGCACTAACAACAGGGTTGTAAGAACGCCGATCGCGGTCAGCGCCCACAAGAAAAGCTGCGGCTGGTGGCGGACTTCGCCGAAGTAGTGGAGAAGAGCGCCGCCGATGCGGCCGGCAAGAAATGCTCCAATGCCGAGCGGCAAAAAAGCGAATCCCATGTACGTGCCTTGCTGGCCTGCGGGAGCGAGGCGGGAAATGTAGTCGTAGTAGCGCGGCTGCTGCGTAAGTTCGCCAAGCGCGATGACAGCCAGAGTGGCGTAAACAGCGGCGACGGTTGGATGAATGGCGAGAATGGCAAAAGCAATCATGGCGACAAAGGTTCCGAGAATTACCGCTCGGAAGGCCGCCATTTTTTGCGTCGCTACACTCATCGCCACCGTCAGCGCGATAACAATGGCCGGGCCAGTGGATAACATGCGTTCGGTGTCTGCCTTATCGCTGATGTAATCGTGAACGTAAATCGGAAGCGTGATGAATTCCTGCCAGTAAACAATCCAGAATCCCGAAAAGATCAGCAGAAACAGCATGAATTTCGGATTGGTAAGCACTTTCCAGAAATTGCTCAGAGTCTCTGCGGCGGTAACGGTCTGGTGCCCCGCTTCCAGGCGCGGTTCCTTGAAAAAAAGCAGGACTCCGAAGAACATCGCGAAAACACAAAGCGCCGCGACGCGAAAGACGTTTTCCACGCTGAGATTCTTGTGTACCCAGGAAGCGACCAGCGGCCCCATAAAGCCACCGATATTCACCAGCGTGTAGTAGATGGAATAACCGATGGAGCGGACATTCTCGTGAGCGGAGCGGGCGGTGGTCCCGACAACGCATGGCTTCACAAGCGCAATGCCGAACGCCGGAAGCATCAGTACCACGGTGACAATGATGACGAGTGGAACGGCATTGCGCACCGGAGCAAGCCACGGCGCGCCGATCGAACCTAAGAAGAAATACGAACCGCTCAAGATTAAGTAGGCGAGTGAAAGCGCCCGGCGAAAACCGAGCCGGTCCGCTACCGCTCCGCCAAAAATCGCCAAAAACCAAACAAGCGAGAGCAGAAGGCTTGTAAGGTTGGCGGCCTGTTTTGTAGGAAAACTCAACGCCTCGTGCAGGTACCGCGCCATAGGAGCCACTGCAGCGTAATAGGAGAGCCGCTCAAAAAGTTCGCTGATGTTGGCGACCCAGAAAGGTCGTTCGAAGCCGGTGCGAACGTCCTGTAAGCGCTGGTTAAAGCTCATGAACCCTCCCAGCCTGGCTCATCCGAAACCCCCGCGGACATGCGCCGGGATGATAGCAGAGACCGACAAGCAGAATCGACGCGTGACGAGAGGACGGAGAGCACAGCGGAGACTTTACCATTGCCGTGACTCCCGGGGCCGAACCACTGTACTCTCAACGGCAGGAATGGCCCGAGTTAAGAGTCATGAGAAACGCGCCGCGATCCTGCGGGCGGCGGTGCACGAGATTGCCAAGGCCGGACTGGGCGCGCCTACGGCGAAGATCGCCAGCCGCGCAGGTGTTGCCGCGGGCACACTCTTCACGTACTTCGCGAACAAAGAAGAGCTGCTGAACGAGCTTTATGTCGAGCTAAAGGGCGAAGTCTACGCGAGGATAAATACTAACTTTCCGCACCAGGGGAATCTGGAACGCCGGGCGCGCCACATATGGTCGAGCTCTCTTGATTGGGGCATCGAATTCCCGGAGAAGCGCAAGGCTTCCGTGCAGTTGAACGTGTCCGACCTAATCACGTTCGAAACACGCGCGCGAACAGCAGCGCAACGCGGCACAGTCGATAGAACGCTCAACGAGCTGGGGACCCGTGGCGCGCTGCGCGGGCTGCGAGTCGCTGTGGTGAATCAAGGCGCGAGCGTTCTCGCAATCGGGTAGCGTAGAGAAGGCTCGCGTCACACCAAGCGCGCGTCAGCTGACATCAATCGTCGTTTCAAGAGACCACGTAACTATTTTTCCCCAATTGCTTCTGCCCACGCGGCGGTCGTTTCGGCCAGTTCGTGCAAGACGTCGGCGTCGGTTCTTTTGGAGCTTTTCAAAACGTGAAAAGAATGATCGGCTGATTCGATGATGTGCAGCGTTGCGCGCTCGCTTAATGTTGCGCAAATCGGCCGTAACAATTTCATGTCGGCGAGAGTATCGCGCGTTCCTTGCAGGAAGAGCATCGGAACGGCGACTTTTGCCAGGTGATCCGCTCGTTTTGTTCCCGGGCGGTTCGGCGGGTGAAGCGGAAAGCCGAAGAAGACCAGACCACAAACGCAGTTCAGAAGATTTTGTGCGGCAGCTTGCGAAGTCATTCTGCCGCCCATGGATTTGCCTCCCGCGAGTACGGGCAAATCGGGAGCGGCCGTCTTTGCTTTTTGCACTGCGGCTGCGACTGTTGCCGTGAGGATGACGGGAGGATCGGGAACGCGTCGGCGTTGTTCCAGGTAAGGGAACTGGTAGCGGAAGGTTGCGATGGCGACGGCGCTTAATTCATTCGTGAGATTTTCCATGAACGGATGAGTCATGCCGGCGCCGGCTCCGTGTGCCAGGGCCAGAAGCCAGCGCGCATTTTTTGGGCGGACTAGAAGAGCGGAGACCTCGGTTGCGCCTTCGACGTGGAATTGCAATTGTTCGGGTGTTGTCATTTCGACGCGATTTTAGCAGAGCTCGATGGGTCGTGGCTGCCAGGCCGCTCCCGTTCAACGTAAAGTCAGATGGCCACCTGAAGATGGCCGCCACAAAAGAAAGAAAAAGCGGCGCAGCCAAGATTGGCTGCGGCGCCAAGCGAGACGACCATGAAAGCCCGCAGCTTTTGGCTGCGGGCCCGGGTAGACGGGACGTGCTACTTGCGAGTAGCCCGAGCCATGTATTTTGCCTGGAGCGCTTTGATGGCGCTCCAATCAGGAACCGCCGGCTGAAGCTTAGTGATCGAACGGTTGCCGAGGCTGTGTGGCATGCGGCAGCTCACACCTGGGGCCGTAGTTGAGCTAGCGGCCAGATCGGAGACCATATAGGCGCTGGAGTCGCAGGCGATTACACCACCAGTGTTGGAGCTGAACGAGACGCCGCTGAAGTCCACGCTGGAATTCACCAGAGCGAGGATTGCAGGGCCGACGTTCTGGGAGACCAGGCCGCCGCGCAAGAAAGCTTCGGAATTGCCGTCAACGCGAATCGCGGCGCTGCGAGGATCGCCAAGCGTCCCGTTGTGGTGCAAATTGTTTGCGCCAAATAGGTAACCTTGGCTGTTCGCGTACAAGTCGAGTGCCGGGCCGGAATGGCCGGAGACTTCGACGTCATTGAAGAAAGTGACCTGGCTGCCGAAGCCAGCAGTGACGCCAACAGGACCGTTGCTCTGGATAAAGGTTTGCGAGCCGCCGTTCCACAGAGAGATTTCTGCATTTTCCTGAAGAGACACGCCGCCTTGCTGGTTTCCGGTGATGACGTTAGGCCCGGAAATGGCGCCGAACTGAGCTCTTGCGCCGCCGCGAAGATCCACTCCAAACCCTGAGCTTGAGCCGGTGCCCAGGATATTGTTCGCAATGGTGGTGTGCCCAAAGGTCAGGAAGCTGGCCTCGGATGCGAACACACCGGGACCGCGATTATTGCTGATGTCGATGGGTTGGCCGCCCCAGGAAGTCAATTGGGCGATGGAATCGCCGAATACGTTGATGCCGCCGGAGTTATTGTTATCGAATGCGGCCGGCGAAATGATGAGAGCTTCGGAGCCGCCGTTAAGGTCAAGTCCATTACCAGCGTTGCCGTTGCTGGTGCAGCTATCGATGATGACGGCTTGTGTGCTCGAGACGGAAATTCCGCTGCCGGTCGTGCTGGAAACGTTCAGCCCATACAAGTAGACACCGTGAGAATCAGCAATGCTGATCTGGCCGTTGAGGGTAACGCGCGTTCCGTACCATCCGCCGAGGAAAAGGTTGGTTTGGCCGGCCAGATGGACGTCTTCGGTACACGGGCCGGTGACAAAGATCGCCGTGCCAGGACCGGCGCTAGGCAGAGCGGCGTTGATGCTGGTAAAGGCTCCTGGCGTGCCGCCCGTGCAGTCCACAACCAATTGGGCGCGAGTGGCAGCGGGTAAGCACACGGCGAAAGCGAGAAGCAGAACGTACCTTTGTAAGGAAGATTTGCGCAAGGACCTTATTAACAAAATTAGGGCCGCGGAAAACAGACCCTTCGATGAACTAGACATTAGAGTTTTCTCCTCGACGTAGATTCGAACTGCGTTTCCCGCGAAGCCAGCGGCTGGGTGGGTTGCCGGTTCGTTGGCAAACAGCAACGAAGCGAATGCCTTGCTGGCAGTGAATACCGCCAGGAAAGTGGCCGCAAGCGACAAGCAACGACTGAGAGGAAAATGGCGTGGCATGTCGCGGAATGTCGCCTGTTTTGCCGCTTTGGGCTGCGCGTGGCGGTCTTGGCCGAGCCCGGCCAGTCGTTGCGCGGGACGGATTGCCCAAAATCTGTGTAAATTGTTAACGCTGGTGGTGTGTGCTGACTGGGAGGAAGCGTGCGACAGAGCAGTGCGTGTGTTGCGAGTTTACTGGCGGTAGCGTTTCTAGTGGCTCCGGGTCTGCTTGCTCAGAATGTTCGCGGAGCGACGACGGAAGCCGAGCTTGCGGCGATTGCCGAACGGGGCCGCGCGCTGGCGGAATACGACAGGGCGGCTTGGCACGCGACAGACACGGTGCAGACTGCGAATCCGATGACGGTCGACGGTCAGGTTTCTATTGGCAAAAAGGCGAATGGAAAATGGACCATAGCCTTCGGAGTGTTGAACGCTGACAAGAGTAAATTTCTGATCGGATACGAAGCGGAGCGGCTCGCCGGGCCGAAAGAGTTTGCGGTGAAGAAGAATGACCCGGCTCGAGAGGGCGAAGAATTTTATCTGTTTGCAGCACGGGCGATCGAACTGGCGTTGGCGGAATTTGGCAAAGTGAACCGGCCATACAATGCGGCGGTCCTTCCGGTGACTGCAGCTGACGACAAAAATCAGCAACAGCTGCTGTATGTGTATTTTTATCCGGCGCAGACAAAAGCAGGAGTCTATCCGCTGGGCGGCGATGTGAGGTATCTGGTTTCGGCCGATGGAATGAAAATCATCGAGAAGCGGCAGATGCACAAGACCGTACTCGACGTTGCGCCCGCGAAAGGCAAGAAAACGGTCGCGGGATTTCACAGCCACGCACTGAGTGACGTTCCCGAGGATACCGACGTGTTGCATGTGCTGCAGCAGGATCCGCCAGCGCCGGAGATGATCGCGACACCTCATTTTGTCTATGAAGTTGCAAGCGATGGAACGATCGCCGTGAAGAAAGCTAAGAAAAAGTAGGAGTTAACTTGCGGGCCGGAAAATAAGCACGATGCACTTGCAGGCATTTGCCGCCAGTGTTGCCAGTTGTATGCCGATTTACTTACCATGCCGGTTCCTAAAGGCAGAGGAGAACTAGGCTGATGACGGCATCCAAACTAAACATTGCGCCGAGTCGATCCGTTCCTTTGTTTGCGGTCGCGACGGTCGCGATGATCGTCGTCTCATACGTGATTGTGATTTTGCTGGCGGCGGCCTGCGCGTACCTGCCTTATCTGCTGATGACCAGCGCTGCCCACCAAAACAAACACACAGATCCTTGCACTTTTTGTGGGTGGATTGGTGATCTCCGATGCGATGCTCTGGTCACTGGCCTGGCATTTCTACTGGTTCAGCGAAAATCCAGGCAAAAGAAACGAACCACGAACCCGCACTCTCACTGCTGGCCGACGGCGCGAATGTGGAAATGCGACTATTGGCAATGTTGAATGGCAGGATCGACGTGCGCAAACTAAGTCATGTGCAGTGCGCCGATGTCGGTGAAACGGTGACGATTCCCAGCTGGAAGCGGATCTCGCGCGACTATGCTCCGGTATTGCGCGGAACGAACATTGAGAAGCTGCCGACGCTGCTGCTTCCTATTTTCGAGTTTTCAAAGAAACGCCCCGACCCGGCGGGCACGCTACCCTCGGCCGAACAGCGCATGGGCAACGCCAGAGACGTGAAGGGAATAGCGCTTGGAGTAACGCTGGTTGAACATGGCTGGACGCTGAAGCACTCGCCGGGAACGTTTCGGCTGGAGCGCGGCGCTGACCGCCTGAATCCGCTGGAAATGGCGCACAAACTTGGCAAACAGGATATGACTCAGGAAATCTGGCAGACGCGATGTGAAGAAATCGGTATCGCCAGTCTGGAAGTCTGGGTGCAGAACGAAGAAGAAGCACACACAGCGTAACCTAGCGTCTTGGCCTCCCTAATATCACATGCGACTGCGGCGTTAGGAATCGGAACTATATTTGCGCGCCCGCAGGTACCGAAGCGGGTCTGGGTTGAAGGCGCGATCTGTTCCATGCTGCCCGACATTGATGTGCTCGGTTTTTGGTTCGGTATCCATTACGAGGATTTTTGGGGACATCGTGGATTTACCCATTCGCTGCTCTTTGCCGGCGTTGTCGCGACGCTTGCTCTTGTGGCGGGACTTCCTCGCGCGTTGTCGGGTTTGAGCCGCGCTTGGCTGTGGCTATATTTCTTTCTTGCCACGGCAAGCCACGGGATTTTGGATGCCATGACCAATGGTGGCCTCGGCGTGGCGTTTTTTTCACCGTTCGATAACACACGTTATTTCTTCCCCTGGCACCCCATCCTGGTTTCGCCGATATCGCTTACGCGATTTTTCAGCGGACGCGGCGTGGCGGTGATGCAAAGCGAGCTTATATGGATCTGGATTCCGACCGGGCTGCTGGCAGTATTGATGCTGGTGCTTCGGCGTGCGTTTCCGCAGGTTTCACCCAAATCGAAAAAGGTGACCGACGAGTGAAAACGTTGCTGCTCTGAATGCAACAATCCGATCAAACCGCAAAATCAGCGATGAAAAAACCGCGAGTGAAATTCCAGCGATGCGGGAAGGTGCTCGGCGAAATACTGCCAATCGTGGCGGCCGGGATAAATGTGCGCTTCGTGGGGAATGTGTCGAGAGTCGAGAAGTTTGTCGAGTACTGTGGCGCCTGATTCGAAGCCAAAGTCGTCCTGATCGCCGCAATCGAAATAAATTCTCAATCCGGAAAGACTTGTAGTTCGCGCAAGCGTCAGCGGGCTGTTGCGGTCCCAGAAAACGGGATCGGGCGGCGAACCGAACACTTCACCGAGTACGCGTGAACGCACGCTGCCTCCCGAAGTCGGCGCGGTGAAGGCCGGAAGCTTGTCCATGATTGCCGGGCTGTGCGCGCTGACCGCGGAAAAAAGTTGCGGATGGCGAAACGCGAGATGCAGCGCGCCATAGCCGCCCATGGAGACTCCGGCGACGCCACGATTTTGCCGGCCCGGGGTGACGCGGTAGCGCGATTCAATGCCAGGGAGGAATTCCTGCACTAGAAAGTCCTCGTAGCGGACTTTTTGATCGCGCGAATTGATGTAGAACGTCGCGTCCGCATTGGGCGTGGCGATCAGGAACTCGCCAATTTGTCCGCGCTCCCACAAGTCCTGCGCCAGATTGAATGCTCCGCCGTGGATAAACATCTGCTCGTTGTCGCCGAGTCCGTGGAAAAAATAAAGAATGGGGAATTTGCGAGTTTTGTCGGCGTCGTAGCTGGGCGGTAGGACCATGCAGTAGTTCACCGGATGCGCGAGGATCTTGCTGGGTAATGAATTGCACTCGATACGCGCGGTTGCGGCGGAAACAAATTGCGGGAAGAAAAGGAGATAGAGGAAGCCGAGCAGGTAAAGGAAAAAACGAACGTACGAACAGTGAGCGTGCAGTCGACGGGCTAGTGAAGTCACGCTAGATAGTTTACTCGTAGCGGAGCGCATCTACCGGATTGAGTTTTGCCGCGCGCGAGGCCGGGTACAGGCCAGCGATCAAGCTGACTAAAACCGCAAAGCCGATGGCGCCCGCGATCAACCACAATGGTACGGAAGAAATTTGCACGCCGGGAAGTTCCTGCCGCTTCAGATAAATATTGGTCGCAAGCGTAAGCGCCTGGCCGATCATCCACCCGAGCAAAACGCCAAGCACGCCGCCGGCTAGACCCATCACGCCAGCTTCGACGAAGAAAAGTTGCTTCACGTCGCCATCGGCGGCGCCCAGGGCTTTCAACACACCGATTTCGCGACGCCGTTCCAGAATCGCCATGACCAGCGTGTTGACGATACCGAGCGTGGCGACAGCGAGCGCGAGGCTGCCGAAAATTCCCAGCAGTAAATCAAAAACAGAAAAAAAGATGCGTAAGCTTTTCGAAGCGTCGAGCAGCGAGAATGCGCTGAAACCCATGTCCTTGATTTTCTTTTCCGTGGTATCAACCAGCGAAGGCGATTTCACGCGCACGCTTAGGGAAGCGTAGGCCGGTTTGTCCGACGGCGAAGAACCGCGCAACACGTCGCGCAGGTCGTTGACTTGCGCGGCGCGCAATGCTTCCGCGACGGGGAGAGGAATCAGCAAGCGGCCGCTGCCAAATCCGCCGAATCCCGAAGCCGGTTCGGTTTCCACAACCCCGATAATGCGCAAATGTTTTTCTTTGGGAACGACGGAAAAACCCCCGGAATTCGGCGCAACGCCGCCCGAATCGGAAGGGAGAGATTGCCGTTCAGCGTAGCGCAGCACCAGGTCTTTGCCGATTAAATCCTTGGTCTGTGGATTAAGCTCTTTGGCAAATTCAACTTGCAAAATCGTCTCATCGGCATTGGCAGTAGAAAAAAAACTGCCCTGCATGCCGTCAAACGCGCCACTCTGCTTGGAAGATTCGGGTATGCCAGCAACCATCGCGGCGAATGGCTTTCCGTCGAGGCGCACTTCAGTGAAGAACCGGATTTGCGGGTAAACCTCAATCACATTCGGCAGCTTCGTTAATTCCGCGCGCGCGTCATCATCGAGTGGCCGCGCTTTGGGCGACGCCGCGCGAGTCGCTGGCGGCCCCGCGCCCGGTCCGCGCAGATTGGTTTTCGCGGTAACGAAAATAGAATCGAAGAGCCCACTTTTGGTCAGGCGGTTGGAAGCGAGTTGTTGCAATCCCACGCCGAGTGAAAGCATGGCTACAAGCGATGCGACGCCGACGGCAACGCCAAGCGTCGTGAGCGAATTGCGAAGAATGGCCTCGCGCAAATTGCGGACGGCAAGCTCGGTCATGTCGCGCAGTTTCATTGCGCCGCTCCGCCAGGTGAAAATCCGGGTGACAAGCTGGATGAAAACGCCGCGCTGGCGTTCGTCGAAAGCAGTCTTCCGTCGCCCATCGTGGCCAGCCGGTCGGCAAATTTTTCTGCCAAATGCCGTTCGTGCGTGACCATCACGATGGTCATGCCCATGCTGGATTGAATTTCGCGCAGCAGCGTCAGGATGGCTTCGCCAGTGGCGGAATCGAGATTTCCGGTCGGCTCATCGGCAAAAAGAATTTTTGGGCGGTTGACCAGAGCGCGCGCAATGGCCGTGCGCTGCTGTTCGCCGCCGGAAAGTTCGCTGGGCCGGTGGCCGGTGCGCTTGGCAAGGCGCACGTGTTCCAGCGCTTCGCTCACGCGCGCAGCACGTTCCCTGCGCTCGACCTCGGCGAGACGCAGCGGTAGTTCAACGTTCTCCTCGAGCGTCATGCGCGGCAAAAGATTGAACGACTGAAAAACCATTCCCACCGTGTTCCGCCGATAGCGCGCCAGTTCGAGCGGAGAAAGTTCCGCGAGATTCCGGCCGCTGCAATGAATCGAACCTGAGGTTGGCCGGTCGAGCCCAGCCATCAAATTAAGCAGCGTGGATTTACCGGAACCGGAACTGCCCAGCAGCGCAAGAAATTCTCCGGTCGGCACGGTCAGCGAAACATCGTCCACGGCGCGGATGGAAGATTCACCCATCACGTAGTGGCGCGAGACATGATCCATCTGAATAGCGGCCGGAATGGTTCCCTGCCGGTCCGCCGGGGCGGTTGGCGATACGCTAATGGACATAGTTTGGCTCACAAGAATACTACGTATGACGAGCTCCAAAGATTGCAGTGTTGGATGCGACGGTCGGTGCGAAGTATTAACCGCGAAACGCTGCCGCACTCTTTGCGGCTACGGTATAGAATGCGCGCGCTTGTGGAGGTTCACTTGAGGCGACTTACAGGGATGGCGGTCGCGGCGCGGCTGGGACGGGGTTGTGGCTCAGAAACCGCCGCTGCTGAACGATTGGCCCGACCGCTACATTCACACCAATTTTGATTCGGCCGCGAACATCGGGTGTCGGCGGAATACGGGCCAGTGCCATTGGAGTGGGTGGTCGAGTATCTAGCGGCGCTGGAAAAAATTGGCATTGTGGAGAAAATAAGATAGCTAACGCAAATTCCTCTCGACTTCGCAAGCATCTTCGCTACACTTTGCCAGACAGCCATGTCCAACGTATCGCGCCGCAACCTGCTGAAAACCGCCGTTTCAGGGGCCGCATTAGCTGCACTGCCGTCCGCGTCGTGGCCGCAGGATGCCGCCCCGATCAAGCGCAAGGGTAATATTCGGCAATCGGCATCGCGCTGGTGCTACTCGAAGATTCCCATCGAACAGCTTTGCCAATATGCGGTGCAGATCGGATTGAGGGGCATCGATTTGCTCGATCCGGATGAATTCGAAGTTCCGCCGCGATACGGCTTGGTGTGCAGCATGGGCTATGCGGGCGGCGGCGAAATCGGCAGCGCACTGAATCGCATCGAGAACCACGCCAGGATTGAGGAAGGCTTTCGCAAAAATATTCCGCTTGCGGCAAAAGCCGGCGTACCAAACGTCATCACATTTTCCGGCAATCGCGGAGGAATGTCGGACGAGGAAGGCGCGAAAAACACGATTCTTGGCTTGAATCGCGTGAAAAAAATCGCCGAAGACCACGGCGTCACGATCTGCATGGAGCTGCTGAACAGCAAGGTGGATCATCACGATTACATGTGCGATCACAGCGCGTGGGGAGTGCAGGTGGTGCAGGCGGTGAATTCACCGCGCGTGAAGCTGCTCTACGACATTTATCACATGCAAATCATGGAAGGCGATCTGGTGCGCACCATTCAGAAAAATATTGATTGGGTCGCGCACTTTCACACTGGCGGCGTTCCGGGACGACACGAACTCGACGCGACTCAGGAAGTCCAATGGGATGGCGTGATGCGAGGCATCGCTGCGACGAACTTCCGTGGTTACGTGGCGCACGAGTTTATGCCGGCTCAAGACCCGCTCACGTCGCTGCGGCAGGCCGTCGATCTCTGCGACATATAGCGCGTGGTTCACGCCGGTTCGAGCAACGGTTCTGAAAATTCGATAGAAGCGAGCACCAGCGGCGGGAGAGAATCGAAGCACGAGAGCGGCTGTATGTGAGGACGGTCAATGCCAACAACAGCGCCGCAGAATTGGCTTCCGAATGGTAAAAATTGGCAGCGGGGTTTCTGGAGCCTGATTGCCACGCAGTTTCAAGGCGCGTTCAACGACAACGGCCTGAAGTTTTTTGTAATTTATCTGATTCTTGGGCAGAACCCCACTACCGCACAAAAAGATTTTGGCGTTTTTCTGATCGGAAATCTTTTCGCGATTCCATTTCTGCTTTTTTCGATGACCGGCGGTTTCCTCGCGGACCGCTTTAGCAAGCGCAGCGTCACCATCGGAACCAAGCTCTTCGAAATTGCCGCGATGCTGTTCGCAATTGTTGCATTCCACCAGGGCAATCCCTATCTGGCCTATACCGTAATTTTCCTGGCCAGCACGCAAGCCGCATTGTTCGGACCGTCGAAGTACGGTCTACTTCCCGAGCTGCTGCCTCCCGAACTGTTGTCGTGGGGAAACGGCGTTCTCGAACTGACCACATTTTTAGCAATCATCTCGGGCACGGTGGCGGGATCGTTTTTGGCGCAGCAATTTCACGGCAGTCCTGCGACTGCCGGAATGATTTACGGCGCCTGCTCGCTCATCGGTCTCGCAGCCAGCTTCCTGATCTCTCGCGTGCCGGCCGGCGATCCAAGCAAGAAATTCAGGTTCAACGTATTTGGAGATTTGCGCGCGCAGCGGAAGTTAGTGCAACCGGATCGTGCGCTGAAGTTGGCGATCATCGGCAATACTTATTTTTGGTTTCTCGGCGCGCTGCTGCAATTTGTGATTGTTTTCTACGGCCGCGAGATCATGCACCTGAACGAAACGCGCGGAAGCTATCTGCAGGCCGCCCTGGCTATCGGTATCGGTATCGGAAGCTTTGCCGCGGGTTATCTTTCCGGCGGAAAAATCGAATATGGATTGATACCGCTGGGCGGCGTGGGGATGGCCGTTTTCGGCTGCTTGTTAGCACTGCCGGTGTTGTCGTTCGTGCAGGTCTTCGGCTTGCTTGTCGCTCTCGGCTTCAGCGGTGGTTTTTTCATCGTGCCGATCAGCGCGTTGATTCAACACCGGCCCGACCAGGACAAAAAAGGCGGCGTCATCGCGTACGCCAACTGGCTTTCGTTTGTGGGAGTCTTGCTGGCGTCGGCGGTCTATTCGGGGTTCACGCATTACTTTCACGTCGGGCTGCGAACTTTTTTTGCGAGCACTGCGATCGTTTCACTAGCAGCCGCGATTTATACAGTGAGACTACTGCCGGATTCGCTGGTGCGGCTGTTGCTCTGGTTTGCCACGCACACGATTTATCGCATGGACATTAGCGGCGCAGAGCATGTGCCAGCGCGCGGAGGGGCTTTGCTGGTGCCGAACCACGCCTCGATGGCGGACGCGGCTCTGGTAATTGCTTCAACCGATCGTCCAGTGCGCTTCTTGATGTTCAAAGATTCTTACGAGCATCCGGTAGTCAAGCCTTTCGCAAAAATGCTGGGCGTGATTCCGATTTCCGCGCAGCAAGGGCCGCGCGAAATGATCCACGCGCTGCGCGAAGCCACCAAGGCTCTGCAGAATGGTGAACTGGTTTGCATTTTCCCTGAAGGGCAAATGACGCGCATCGGGCAGATGATGCCGTTTCGCCGCGGCATGGAGAGAATCTTAAAAGGATTGGACGTGCCGGTAATTCCCATGCACATCGACGGAATCTGGGGCTCGATCTTTAGTTTTTCGGGCGGGAAATTTTTCTGGAAGTGGCCGCGAGGAATTCCTTATCCGGTGCGTGTGACGTTTGGCGAGCCGCTGCCCGCGACGGTTACGTCCACGGAGGCGCGGCAGGCGGTGCTGGAACTCGGCGCGGATGCCTTCGCACGCCGCAAGCGGCAAATGAAAACGATTCCGGAATCGTTTATCCAGGCGGCGCGACGCCATCCGTTGCGTTTTGCGATGGCCGACATGCGCACGCCGAAACTGAAATTCTTTTCGGCGCTAGTGAAAACGATTTTTCTTGCTCGGCGTCTGCGATCACATTGGAAAGATCAGGAAGCAGTCGGTGTGTTGTTACCGCCTTCGATTGGCGGAGCGCTGGTGAATCTGGGAGCCATGTTAGCCGGAAAAATTCCCGTCAATCTGAATTACACGGCGTCGAATTCAGTGGTGGAATCGTGTGCGCAGCAGAGCGGCCTGAAAACGGTAGTGACTTCGAAATTATTCCTGGAAAAGGTGAAGGTGCAGCCGCCGGGAGCTCCTATCTATCTCGAGGACTTGGCGGAACAGCCTGGCGCTGGAGAAAGATTGCTGGCGTTGTGCGCGGCGCTATTTTTTCCAATTGGCGCCATCGAGCGAATTTGCGGAAACAATGACCGAACGAAACTGGACGACGTGGCCACGATTATTTTTTCCAGTGGATCGACTGGCGATCCGAAAGGCGTGCTGCTCACACAATATAACGTTGCGTCCAACGTCGAACAGTTGAATCAGGTCTTTATGTTGCACAAAGAAGACCGCATCCTGGGAATCCTGCCGTTCTTCCATTCCTTCGGATTCACGGGCACTCTGGCTTTGACCAGCGCAGTGGGAATCGGCGTTGTGTATCACCCCAGCCCGCTGGATTCGCGAACCATCGGCTCGTTAGTCAGTAAATATAAGGTCACGATGATGCTCGCCACGCCCACTTTCCTGCAGGCATACACGCGGCGATGCGCACCGGAAGATTTTGGCAGTTTGCGATTTGTGATGGCCGGCGCGGAGAAATTGCCCGCGCGCATCTCCGAGGCGTTTGAAGATCACTTTGGAATTCGGCCGCTCGAAGGCTATGGCTGCACCGAATGTTCGCCAGTGGTTTCCGTGAACACTGCGGATTTTCGCGCGGCGTCGTTCCGGCAGGTAGGTGCGAAGCGCGGCAGTATCGGCCATCCGCTGCCGGGAATTGTCTTGCGCACGGTCGATCCGGAGACGGGCGCAGTGCAAAGTGCAAATCAGGCAGGATTGTTGCTGGTGCGCGGACCAAATGTGATGCGGGGATATTTGAACCGGCCGGAAAAAACAGCGGAAGTTTTGCAGGACGGCTGGTACAACACCGGCGACATCGCGACGATTGACGAAGATGGATTCGTGCGCATCACAGATCGCTTGAGCCGTTTCAGCAAAATCGGCGGCGAGATGGTGCCGCACATCAAGATCGAAGACAAATTGCAGGAAATTGCCGGAACGGCGGAACAGGTGTTCGTGGTCACGGCAATTCCGGATGAACGAAAAGGCGAGCGGCTGATCGTGCTGCACACGCTATCGGACGAGGCGCTGCAAGCGTGCCTAGTGCGATTCGCCGAAGTGGATTTGCCGGCGCTTTGGAAGCCGCGGCAGGATCAGTTTCGCCACATCGAGGTGATGCCGTATTTGGGAACGGGCAAACTGGATCTGCGGCGCGTGAAGGAGCTTGGAAATGAGCTCGCCTGAAGCGCTGCAGGAAATTGTCGGCGCGGATACCGCACAGCGAGCGAAAGACAGAAAAAGCGCAAAGAAAAAGGCTCTGGCTGCACGCATTCTGATCACGTTCGCCGCATTGGCGATCTGGTTCTGGACGCAATCGCTGCTGGGAGCGCGAATTTCGCCGACGCAAGGAATCGGTGACGTGCTGCACCGGCTGACCGCTCCGCTGAACGCCTATCTGCATGGCGCGCCACGCGAGGCAAACGCGTTGCTGATTGCGAGTTCGGCGCTGATCGACGCCATCGCCATATTTCTTCTCTCCAGTTGGATTTTCGCCGCTAAAGTTCGCCCCTTTCTTGGGCTCGGGATGCTGCTGGTGACACGCCAGGTGATGCAGGCGTTGTGCTCTCTGCCCGCGCCGCCCGGAATCCTCTGGCACGATCCAGGATTTCCGTCGCTGTTGGTGACGTACGGGGTGGCGAACGATTTTTTCTTCAGCGGGCACACGGCGATTGCCGTGTTTGGCGCAATCGAGCTGGCGCGATTGCGGCGAGCTTGGCTGACGGCGCTGGCCACCTGCGTGGTGCTGTTCGAAGTTGCCGCAGTCTTGGTTTTGCGAGCGCATTACACCATGGATGTGTTCACTGGAGCGCTCGCAGCGGTGTGCGTAGCGCAAGTATGCGGCGCCATCTCTGACCGCTTCGCACCGTTTCGCATAGAGCCAGCAGACTGAATCCAGTCGCCTGAAGCTGGCGCAGGCGTGTGCTAACATCGATTACTGACACGCGAATATGAAGCCCGCCAAAAGAAACTTTCGCACAGAAGCGAATTTGCACGAGGCGCGATGAAAGCGTTGCGGAAAATGCATGCGGCGCGAGGGCTTTCGCTGGAAACAGCGACGACACCTGCGTTTGGTCCGACCGACGTGCTGGTGCGCGTGCGGGCGGCTTCGATTTGCGGCACGGATTTACATATTTACGGGTGGGACCGGTGGTCGCAGGGACGGATTAAACCGCCAGTGACGCTGGGTCACGAATTTTGCGGCGTGGTGGAAAAAGTTGGCAGCGAGGTCGAGGCGGTCAGAGCTGGAGATTTTGTCAGCGCTGAAATGCACGTAAATTGCGGGCACTGCCATCAGTGTCGCGTCGGCGAAGCGCATATCTGCCAGAACCTGAAGATTATCGGGATTGACCAGGACGGCGCGTTCGCGGAGTTCGTGAAAATTCCGGCGGCGAATATTATCAAACTCGATCCCGCGATTCCGGAGCGTTACGGCGCGATTCTCGATCCGCTGGGAAATGCCGTGCACACGGTTTTGGCAGGAGCGATTGCGGGGCGGACCGCCTTGGTTACAGGATGCGGGCCGATCGGGCTGATGTGCATTGCGGTGGCGAAAGCGTGCGGAAGTTCAACGGTGTTTGCGACGGAAACCAACGAGCAGCGGCGCGCCATGGCCAAGAAAATGGGTGCGGACGTGGTGTTGAACCCGGCGGCGGAAGATGCGGTGGGGAAAATTTTGAGCGAGACAAATTCCACCGGCGTGGATGTGCTGCTGGAGATGAGCGGGAATCCGACGGCGATTCAGCAGGGATTTAAGGCGCTGCGAGCGGGCGGGCGGGCATCGCTGCTAGGAATTCCCACGGAGAATGTGCCGTTGGATTTAGTGAACGATGTGATTTTCAAGGGCGCCACGGTGCAAGGGATTTACGGGCGGCGGATGTACGAAACCTGGGTGCAGATGACGGCGCTGTTGAAGGCCGGGCGATTGAATCTGGAGCCGCTGTTTGGTGAGCGCGTGATGCTGGAGCAGTTTGAGGATGCATTCGCGAAATTACAGGGCGGACTGGCCGGGAAAATTTTGTTGTATCCGGATGGACTGCCGCAGTAAGAAAGAAGCATTGTTTTTGTCGAGTTTACTGCGGAAGGATGTAGCGTCCACGGTAAAGTCGTACAGACGAGTATCTTGTTGCGATGGCGCCCTTGCCCTCCGTTACGTTGAGATCCTTCGCTTCGCTCAGGATGACAAGTTGTCATAGTTGTGCATCAAACAGGAGATATTCCATGTCTGAAGGAACGCAAATGAGCAAGCAGAATCCGTTGCAGTACGTGAGCGAGCAGCTGAGAGAGTTGCGGGAAAAAGGCGTGGCGCCAAGGCTGCGCGTGTTGCAAGGCGAGCAGAAGGCGGTTTGTACATTCGACGGCAAAGAGGTCATCAATCTGGCGTCAAATAATTATTTGGGACTGACGACGCATAAAGCGCTGCGCAAAGCGGCAGTGGAAGCGGTGAAGAAAAATGGGGCCGGTGCCGGAGCGGTGCGCACGATTGCCGGAACAATGCAATTGCACATGCAACTGGAAGAGCAGATTGCGAAATTCAAGAAGGTGGAAGCGTGCGTGGTGTTCCAATCGGGATTCACGGCCAATGCGGGAACGGTATCGGCGGTCTTGGGCAAAGAAGATCTGATTATTTCGGATGAGTTGAATCACGCTTCGATCATTGACGGCGCGCGGCTTTCCCGGGCCACGATCAAAGTTTTCAAGCACAAGGACGTGAAAGACTGCGAACGAATTTTGCAGGAACATGCAGGCTTTCCGGGTAAAAAATTAATTATTACCGACGGCGTATTTTCGATGGATGGCGATCTGGCGCCGCTGCCGGAACTCTGTACTCTGGCGGAGAAATACGACTGCATCATGATGGTGGACGACGCGCATGCCAGCGGGGTGATGGGGCGCAATGGACGCGGAACGATTGATCATTTTGAATGTCACGGCCGGGTGCACGTCCAGGTCGGAACGCTGAGCAAAGCGATTGGCGTGATGGGCGGATACGTCTGCGGTTCGCGCGACCTGATTAATTTTCTGTACTTGCGTGCGCGGCCATTTTTGTTTTCGACTTCGCACACGCCGGCCACCGCGGCGGCGTGCATGACGGCATTTTCAATCCTGGATTCCGCCGAAGGAGAAAAGCTGGTAAAAAAGCTTTGGAAAAATACCAAGACATTTAAACGCGAATTGAAAAAACGCGGATTTCAGTTCAAGGTAAGCGAGACGCCGATTGTGCCGATCCACGTAGGCGATGCGGCTAAGGCTTTCGAGTTTTCGGAAAAACTTTTTGAAGCAGGCGTGTTCGCACCGGCGGTAGGCTATCCGACGGTCGCGGAAGGAAAGGCGCGACTGCGCGCGATTGTAAGCGCGGGACATAAGAAGGAGCAACTGGTCAACGCGGCCGACATCCTGGCTGAAGTCGCCAAACCGCTGGGAATCATTCCGTCCTAGACTACTTTGGATCCTGACGAAGTATGACCTTGGCGCCGACCAATGTCGGCCCGACGACCGTTACAGGATTTGTCTTAAAAACGCCACGCGTACCCTGTAAGAAGCGGGTACCAGAACTGCAAAGTGGAGCCTTAACGGCGTTCCGGCAGACCATTTTGTCGTTGAAAATAATGGAGTTATAGATTGGAATTGACGTTGCACTGGACATTGATGGTATTGTCTCTGTAAAAGGTTCTATCCTCCAGCCCCGCAGAAGGAGGCCCCCGATGAAAACGAAAGTACTTGGAGTGGCGCTCCTGGCGATGACGCTTGCAGGTGGAACCATGGGGCAAGGCAACAATCCTGAAAAGAAGCCGGTCCAACAGGGACCTGCGGTGACTATTCCTCTGAGCACCGGAACAGCGATCAATGCGAGCCTGGTGGGTGCGCTCGATTCCGAGAAAAACAAGCCTGGCGACGTGGTAAATGCGATCATTACCGAACCGGTGGTTTATCAGAGAAGCGTGCTGATACCTAAAGGCAGCCGGATTGTTGGGCACGTGGTTCGCACAGGAAATGGCGGCGAACAGAGCGCAGCGCTATTCGTGGAATTTGACAGCGTCCTGCTGAAGAATGGGCAGACAGCTCAGCTGAACGCAGGCATCCAGGCTTTGGCACCCGTGGGAGCTCAAGCAACGATTCCGTCCCGGGAGAAGTATGAGGAAGCCCGCCTCGATGGAACGCTGAGAACGAACTCAAGCCTCGGAACGCTGGACGACGGTCGAGAGAAGGCAGTTGTGCCGTCGACATATACCTTGCCGCGGCGCACGGAAGTGATGCCAGATCTGCCGGCAACACTTGGTATTGAAGGCGGACTGGATCGCAAAGGTCTTTTCACGCCCGACAGCAAGGGCGCGTTCAGCGAACCCAATCTGCGGGTGTTCACCCCAGTCTCGGAAGGTTCGCACGGAACGGTGCTTGTCGGCGCGAAACAGAATATTCACTTGGAAAACGGCACGCATCTTTTGATCGTGGTACAGCCACCGGCTCCCTCGCCGGATGCACACTAAATCCCTACTGTATTTACCTTAGCAAAAGCTGCGGGTCAACCGACAAAGCTACATGGCGGAGCTTCGTCTGAGGCGACGGATTGTCGCTCAATTTATTGATAATAGAAAGGTTAGTTGATGGTCCACCGAGTGCATTATTCCCGGGAAGGAAGGAGAGCTTTTATGTCACGCATCATTCACTTCATAGCAGCCTGGGCGTTGTTGCTGGGCGCATTCGCGGGTCCTGGCCAAGCCCAAAGCTCATCGCAAATTCAGAGCGAACGAGCCTCGCCGCTTGTCTCCGGAACTGCCCTGAACGCGCAGCTGACTCACTCGTTGGATTCAAAAAAAGCCAAGCCCGGTGACGTGGTCACAGCGCAGACCACAGCGCCGGTAAAAGTTGATGGCAAGGTAGTGATCCCGAACAACACCAAGCTCATTGGCCACGTAACGAGGGCAAGCGCACGGGCCAAGGGAGACACCGATTCGGTGCTGGCGGTGCTGTTTGATCGTGCGGTGCTGAAGGACGGTCATGAAATGCCGCTGCAAGTGACGCTACAAGCGATGGCGCCCGACCAAGGCACCCCGCCGGTAAGCGGAGACGATTTGCAGCCGATGGGCAATATCGACGGCGGAAGGGCGGGAGCCGGTGCCGCTGGGAACCGCGGAATGGTAGGAGGCGTGGGAGGCAGTACAGTTGGCGGCGCATCGAGCGGAGCGGCGAGCACTGTTCCCCGCACAACGGATGAGAGTGCTACGGTGAACTCAACTGCCGGTGCGTCGGGCCAAGTATCGGGAGGCGTGACTTCATCGGGAGAGTTGAAGCCGACCAGCCGAGGCGTCTATGGACTGAATGGGATCACGCTAAACTCGAATGGGACGAATTCGAGCGAAGGCGCGGTCATCATATCGGCCGGCAAGAGCGTGCACCTGGATAGCGGCACGCGGTTGTTGCTGGTAACCCAGTCGAGCACATCGGCGGCGGCGCGCCGTAGTTAAGGTCGACCTGGCTAGATCAGTTGGTTGGTCTCAAGACTTAACTTCTTTCGACCTGGCCAACTTCATGGACCGGGGGGCACATAAATACCCAACCAGTATTTATACACACTTGTCATTGGGGTGTGGTTGCGAATGCTGGAGCGGAGTCAGGGGAAACGCGAGGCCGATGCGGCGTTTGGTATACTCGCGCGGATGACTGGACCTGCGAAGAGATTGTTCCTTGTGGATGCGATGGCGCATATCTATCGAGCGTTTTATGCGCCGATGCTGAGAATGAACGCGCCTGGCGGCATGCCAACCAAAGTGCCGTTCCTGTTCAACAACATTCTGAAGAGAATTCTGAAGGATTATAAGCCGGAATATCTGGGGATTGTCTTCGATCCTTCGGGGCCAACATTTCGCGACAAACTATTCGAAAAATATAAAGCGCACCGCGAGCCGATGCCGGATGAGATGCGGGTGCAGTTGCCGTACGTGAAGAAACTGGTTGAAGCGATGCGGCTGCCGATCCTGGAAGTACAAGGATTCGAGGCGGACGATGTGATTGGCACACTGGCGGTGAAAGCGGCGAAGAATGGCATCGAAGTACTGATCGTTTCGAACGATAAGGACATGATGCAACTGGTAGGGAAGAACGTGCGAACGCTGCGTACGGGAACGGGCGGCGCGAAAGCCGACGTGATCGTTGATGAATCGAGGGTCACAGAGATTCTGGGGGTGCCGGCAGAGCGCGTGGTCGATTACATGGCGCTGGTGGGCGACACGGTGGACAACATTCCTGGAGCTAAAGGTATCGGCGAGAAGGGTGCGGCGGAGCTGATCCAAAAATATGGCAGCGTGGAAAATGCGCTGGAACACGCGGCTGAAGTACCGAATAAACGATATCGCGAGGCGCTGCAGCAACAGCGGGAACAAGTGATGATGTCGAAGCAGTTGGCGCGAATCTCAACGGACGTTGCGATCGAGCTGGACTTGCACGGGTTGGAACTGGGACCGCCGAATGTGGCGGTGCTGGCGGATTTGTACCGGGAACTGGGATTCAATTCGCTGCTGCGGGAACTGGGTAGCGGAGCGTTTGCCGCCGCGCCGGCCGAGGCCGGCGCGGAAACTCTGAAAAAGGACTATGCGGAATTTGCGAATGTGGCAGGGTTCCGCGAATGGCTGAAAAACCTGCCGGCAAAAAAGCCGCTGGCAATCTGCCTAACGCTAGACCTGGCTGGCCGCGAAAGCGAAGGATTCGGAACGCGGGTTATGGGAATCGAAGTATCGTCGGAAGCGGGAGAAGGCCGGCTGGCGTGGGTGGATGAGAAAGAAGAGGCGCTTAAGGCGCTGGAGCCGGTGCTGAAGGACGCCAAGCGTCCGAAAATCCTGCACGACGCAAAACTTTTTCAGTTAATGGCGGGGCCGACTGAAAACATTGTGGATGCCACACAAATATATTCGTACCTGCTGCGGCCAACGACTGCGAAACACAACTTTGAAGAGGTAGCGTTTCGGCAATTCAATGTGCCGCTGGGCGGAGGCGCGGGAGAACGCGCGGACACCATGCAGCGGCTGGCGCCGGCGCTGCGCACGCAGGTAGAAGAAAAAAAACTGGCAGCGGTTTACGAAACAATTGATTTGCCGCTGGCCAAGGTGCTGGCGGAGATGGAACGCACGGGAGTGCGCGTGGACAAGGATGTTCTGGCCGCGATGTCCCTGTCCATGGAAAAGGAAGTGCGGAGGTTGGAGAAGGAAATCTGGGCGCTGGCGGGGATGGAGTTCAATTGCAATTCGCCGACGCAACTGGCGGAAGTGCTGTTCGACAAACTGAATTTGGTGCTGCCGGCAAAGCGCGGACGGCCGAAATCGCGATCGACGGCGGTGGAAATTTTGGAAGAGTTGGGCGCGCTGCATCCGCTGCCGAAAAAAGTGATCGAGTACCGGGAATTTACGAAACTGAAATCCACGTATGTGGATTCTCTGCCGAAGCTGATTCATCCGGTGACTGGGCGGCTGCACACCAGTTTTAATCAGACTGGTACAGCAACGGGACGGCTGAGTTCGAGCGATCCCAATCTGCAGAATATTCCGATTCGCACGGAACTGGGGCGGGAGATTCGCGCGGCATTTGTGGCCGAGCCCGGGAAAATCATGCTGGCGGCGGATTATTCGCAGGTGGAACTGCGAATCATGGCCCATTTTTCAAAAGATCCGGTGCTGGTGGAAGCCTTTCGTAACGGCGAGGATATTCACGCGCGCACGGCGCAGGAAGTGTTTGGAGTGGGGCCGATGGCGCAGACCGCGGAACACCGGCGCGCGGCAAAGGCGATCAATTTTGGAATTATTTATGGGCTGTCGCCGTTCGGATTGGCGCAGCAGCTGGGAATCGAACAGCGAGAGGCGGCGCAGTTCATCAATGCATATTTTGCGAGATACCGCGGGGTGAAGGAGTATCTGGATCGAGTGTTGGTAGAAACGCGGAAGAGCGGCGAAACGCGGACGCTGTTTGGGCGCATGCGGCCGATTCCGGAAATTACTTCTCCGCAGGTGCAGCTGCGGAATTTCGCGGAGCGGACGGCGCTGAATTCGCCGCTGCAGGGGACGGCAGCGGATTTAATTAAAATGGCGATGATTGCGATCGCGAAACGGTTGGCGAAAGAAAAACTGGCGGCGCAGATGATTCTGCAGGTGCATGACGAATTGTTGTTCGAGGCGCCGCCCAAGGAAGTGAAAGCGCTGGAGAAACTGGTACGGGAAGAGATGGAAGGCGTGTACAAGCTGGAAGTCCCGCTGGCAGTGGAAATTGGTACTGGGCCGAATTGGCGGGACTTGGAGTGAGCGGTAGGAAGCTGGATTCGGAGCTAAGAAAAGCGGCAGCTCGGCTGCCGCTCTCCTTAAACAGCCGATTTGATTTTTGCATCACTTGAAAACGTTTTTTGCGCTAGATGAGCCGCACGGGTGTATATTCCGTCGCAGGGATCCCGGACATAACTGCGGAGTGGCAGGTGGGCCTCAAAGAGGCACGCCGGGAATTTTCCTTGGGAGGCGCTCATGAGCAATATTTTGCAAGTGTTGGGTATTGGTGTGGCGATTGCAGTTGGCGTTTGGAGCGTGCAGGAAAAGGCGCAAGAGAAAGCGCAGGAGAAACCAGCGGAGACGCCGGTGGCAGCCACGACTGCGGCGCCGGCAGCAACGCCAGCGACAGCTTCGTCGGCGACGGCTCCAGTAAAAAAAGAAAATCCCGTGAAATCGTCGCCGGAAGTGCTGGCTGCCGCGAAGAAGATTTTTGGATATGACTGCGCGATGTGCCACGGCGAAAGCGGGAACGGAAAAGGCGAACTGGTGGAGTCCATGAGTTTGAAGATGAAGGATTGGCACGACTCGTCCGCGTTGACTGGATTGTCTGACGGCGACATTTACGACCTGATCGTGAAGGGTAAGGACAAGATGGTCGGCGAAGGCGACCGGCTGGCACCGGCAAAAGTGTGGGGGCTGGTGCATTACGTGCGAACTTTCCAGAAGAAGAGCAGCGCCACGTAGCGCCACATAGAGAGAAAATTCGCAGCGGAGTAGATTTTCCGGTGTATTTAAAATGATTGGGGACCTGTCAGACAATAGGAGACGGGACAGATGCAGTGTCTTCACAGGGTGTTGCGCTGCCGAGAAAATGAAAAGGGGGAGAGATGTCATGAAACATTCGCCGCAATTTTTGAAACTGGTCAGCGAAGCGAAAACGCGAGTAAGGGAAACCAACGTCACCGACGTGAAGAGGCGGATGGAAGGCGGCGAGAAATTCTTGTTGGTGGATGTGCGGGAAGATAACGAATGGGCGAACGGGCATTTGCCCGGAGCGGTGCACATGGGCCGAGGGATAATCGAACGCGACATTGAGGCGAAAGTGCCGGAAACTTCGACTAAAATAATTTTGTATTGCGGAGGCGGATTCCGGTCGGCGCTGGTCGCGGATAATTTGCAGGAAATGGGATACACGAACGTGGAGTCTATGGATGGCGGGTGGCGGGGATGGATGGAAGCGGGTTTGCCGACGGCAAAGGGTTAAAGACCGGCCAACAAGGACGCAAGAAAGACGACGGGATAAACCCGCCATAAGAGTAGAAAACCGTTGAAAAATTGGCTGGGCCGTAGGGATTCGAAAATGAACCGCTGCCTTCGCCAAGCCCTCTAAAACATATTCAATGTTTACAACAATCAACGCTGGCTTTGTCGTAAGCAATTTTGAGCCATCGTAAGCCGTAGTATACCTAAAACTGCCTTTTGAAAAGGCAGTGCCTCTCGGTGGGGCAAATTCCCAGGCTTGGCATTTTCCACCAGACGATCGTCTAGCGCGGGTTGACATTTCCTGCGGAACTTGTCTCATTTGGAAGCGCTAAATAGCAGTTGCGCATGACTCTCCTTGCGGAGAGAATGCGCGTTGCGATTTCTTAACAACTGCTTCCAAAGGCAGGAAAATGCAAATGGCTTTTCGTTCCTTGACCCATTACTTCCTGATTCTTGTCATGGCTCTGCTGGCCAGCGCCTCGTCTGCGCCACTTCTTGCGCAGACAAATCTGAAATATCAGGAGCCTCCCAAGGCTATCGTGGATCTCGTGGACACACGGCCTACGCCCTTGGTCGAAGTGTCTCCGGTCGATTCCTCAGGCAAAAACTGGATGCTCATCGGATACATTTCGGGATTGCCTACGATTGCAGATCTCGCCCAGCCGGAATTGCGCTTGGCGGGCTTACGTTTCAATCCAAGGACCAATGGTCCAAGTCGCGGACGCTATCTCACTGCGCTGGGTCTGCAGTCACTTCCTGCTGGACGGGAAATTTCCGTAACAGGCTTGCCTCCCGGCGCAAAAATACGCTTCACCGCCTGGGCGCCGGACGCGCGCCACCTGTCTTTCATCAATATCAGCGACGCCGCCGGTGACGCCGGTCTCAGTTTATGGATTGTCGATGTCTCGAGTGCACGGGCACACCGAATTCCAGGCGTGGCCTTGAATGGTATTTTTGGCTCTCCATGTGAATGGATGGCCGATAGTCAGAGCTTGCTCTGCAAAACAATTGTCGATGGCAGATCTCCCGCTCCCAAACGCAATGAAGTGCCGGCAGGACCCGTCCTGCAGGAAAATCTGGGCCGCGTCACGCCGGGGGCCACCTATGAAGACCTTTTGAAGAGCCCGGAAGATGAACAAATTTTCGATTATTACGCGACCTCTCAAATAAAAATTGTGCACTTGGACGGCGCAATCTCTTCAGTCGAAAAGCCCGGAGTCATCACGGACGCCTGGGCCTCGCCTGACGGTAAATACGTGTTAGTCGATGAACGCCGCCATCCCTATTCCTACTTGCTGCCCTTCGAGATGTTCCCCGAGCGCGTCTCCACCATCAATCTGAGCACGGGTGTCACAAAGCAGCTGGCGGACAAGCCTCTCGAAGACACAATTCCAAACATTCACGACGCAGTCGAACCCGGTCCGCGAGAGTTTGTCTGGCGCAGCGATGCTCCCTCCGGCATTTGTTGGATCGAGGCCGGTGATGGCGGTGACCCGCGCAAGGACGTGGCGATACGTGACAGCATTTACTTATTGAACGCCCCGTTCGATGATCCCCCCCATAAGCTGGCTGAGCTTCCTCTGCGTTTCAGCCGGATTGTTTGGTCGAGCGACCGCCTCGCGCTCGTCGAAGAACGCCGTTGGCGTGACCGCAAGCGCGTCATTCTCGCTCTCTCCCCAGGCACGGTTGCGGTTCCGGTCAAATTGTTCGAGGGTTCCTTTGAGGATCGCTATCACGATCCCGGCTTGCCTTTCGAGGTAAGGAATGCTGCGGGCAAATATATTCTGCAAACTTCACAGGATGCCTCTTCTGTTTATTTTCGCGGGGAAGGTGCATCACCCGCGGGCGACGTACCCTTCGTCTCAACTATGAATGTTGCTACCGGTGAAGCGAAGCGTCTCTGGCAATCGGCCCCGCGGCATTTTGAATCAGCAACCGCAGTGCTCGACGCAGCTGGACCCGTCCTTTTGATTCGCCGCGAATCACCAGAACTCAACCCCAACTACTACGTGCAGAATCTCTCCAAAGAGTCCGGGGAACAAGTCACATTTTTTCCCAATCCGTATGGATCAACTCCTCTTCCCACGAAGCAGGTTCTGAAATACAAACGTGCGGACGGCGTCGAGCTCAGCGCCAATCTCTATCTGCCGCCCGGTTATAAGCCACAGGATGGCCCGCTTCCCACTCTGATGGAAGCGTATCCCACGGAGTACAAAACCAAGGATGCCGCAGGCCAAATCAGTGGTTCGCCCTATCAGTTTCCTTTTTTGAATTGGGGCTCTCCAGTGCCCTTCGTTGCGACGGGTTACGCAGTCTTCCAGAATGCTACCATCCCGATCGTTGGTGAAGGCCAGGCGGAACCAAATGATACTTACGTCGAACAACTCGTCGCCAGCGCGAAGGCCGCGATTGATGAGGGCGTGCGTCTCGGCGTGGTCGATCGCAGCCGCGTGGCCGTGATGGGACATTCTTACGGTGCGTTCATGACCGCCAACTTGCTGGCGCATAGCAACCTGTTCAAAGCTGGAATCGCGCGCAGCGGTGCCTACAATCGCACGCTAACGCCATTCGGATTTCAGAATGAAGATCGCACGTACTGGCAGGCGCCGCAAATCTATTACAACCTGTCCCCATTCTCCTTCGCCGACAAGATAAAGACTCCCATTCTGCTCATTCACGGAGAGGCGGACAACAATTCGGGAACGTTTCCGATTCAGAGTGAACGCCTCTTCAGCGCCATCAAAGGGCAAGGAGGCACGGTGCGGTTCGTATTGCTTCCTCTCGAATCGCATGGCTACGCGGCTCGCGAATCGGTCCTTCATATGTTTTGGGAAATGAACAACTGGTTGACGACCTATGTTAAGAACCCGCCCGCGGCTACAGCGACGAGCCATCCCTAGCGCGGTCCGGGGACAGCCCAGTGACGTCTCCTGTTCTCGTTCGGAATGTTGAAAACAGCCGCTCCACTACCATCATTTCTAGATGGGAAATTTGGCTGGGGCGGAAGGATTCGAAAATAAACCCCGTGTGCTCAAATAGCCTTAGAATCGCTGCTTTTCTCGTGTTCCCAACGACTTAGAACGCTTCATGCTTTAAGCGACTGGAAGCGCCTTTAAGCGGTTTTATACCTCAATTGGTATTAATACAGTGTACGAAACGCAAACGCATTGCAACCGATCAGCCCGTTCTGTTGGCGACTCTAACGACCGACCATCGAGCCGACAGCCGGGGAAATCTTCGTTGTGCTGGACCTAACTACAGTGGGGAAGAGAACTGCACGTGCAAAGAAACTCGTGAAGTCGAAACAAGCTCAAGTGCGGTCCTAGACTGCTCGTGCGCATCTTCGCCCTTGCCGGACGCCAAAGAAAGCTCAGTTCGCCAAGGCGTACGGACCCAAGGGACCGACGATGACCTGGGCCCGCAGCCAAGGCAGGTTTCGATGCCAAACACTTCCAAGAGGCGCTCAACGCAAAGTCCTAAAAGTGAGTTAGGCTTGATGGGACCTCAGTTGCACAACGACTGAGGGCCTTAGTCGCTGTTGTCCGGTTTGGCATGAAGCCTAGCTATCGGAGATATGGTCCCTATTACTCCAAATATCCGATAGCTGATTTGCATGGTCTCTAGACGTACATCGATCTGATGTCTCTCCTGACCATGGGCGCATCCGTAAAATCACGTTGCCCAATGGGGCGGCTCCCGCACTACGGAAGGACGGTTATCTTTCCATTCATGCCAAGGCCGTCATGAAGAGCACAGATGTAAGGAAACACACCTGCGTGCGTGAACGTCACTCGGAATCGCGTGACACTGAGAGGTGCTGCAGCGAGAAACATCTGATCTTGCGGTGCCGCGAGTATGAGCCCGGAGTGAACACTGTCGGCGGTTGAACTAATCGTGCCGTGCAAGGCGCCGTCCGGGTCCAGGGTTGCATTGACTGGGAAAACGGGATTCATCGGCTCCACGCCAAATGTGATGGTATGGGGAGTCGCCGGATCTAGATTGGTCCATTCGACGGTTTCGCCCGCATGGATAGTTTTTGCTGCATCCATAAATCGCATGATAGAAAAAGTTCTGGAGCCTCCGCCGTTGGCCATGACCTCGCCCATGCCAACTGTCACGGAATTGATGTTGGCATGCTCGTGATCCGCGGCAATTTGTGCGCGTTCATGCTCCAGGTCATCATCAGACAAGAGCGCCTTGCTCTGCTGAACCGCCTCACCATCGTAAAAGTCCTGCCAATGAGGAAGTGTCTCGATAAGACTGAGCACATGGACGACGCCAGTCATATTCTGGTGGACCAGGCAGACCAGTTTGAAGTTGCCGATAGCTGGGAATGTCACGGTAAACTTTTGCCCCTTGGTCAGCGGTGCAGTGGAGAGGCATGTTGAACCATCGAAACTGCCAGTTACGCCAGGAGCAAACCCTGGGCAACCGGCGTCAAACGGCAGACGCACTTGATTAAGCTTGAGAAATGTCACAGTGTGAATTTCATTGGAATTAAAGGTCCAAGTGACGCTATCACCCGCGTGAATCCAGATTTCGTTTGGAAGAAAAGCCAGGGCTTGATGTGCCATAGATGGATTCTCAGCTCCTACGCTCGCCTTCCACTGGGCACGAGCTATCTGAGGTAGAATCAGGAAAGCACCCACCAACAACCATCGCGAACTCCGCGACGCCAGAATCGAACCAAAATGATTCATTGTTTCTCCTTGACCTTATAATCGTTCAGTTGCTGCGGGCTGAAGTTTTGCGCCAGCGCGATTCAGAGGTCAATAGAGTCGGGGTGAGTTCGCGGTGAGAATTAAGTGTAAGCGTAACTGGCAGCAAATAAGCTAATTAGGCGCTTCGAGCAGACTGGCTGAATCCAGGTCACAAGCACTGAGCGTCCATAAACGGTGGTAAACTCGTCGACATGCCGCCGTACAGCTCTGTGCCGCAAAATTCCACGCTTTCGACAGCTCGCTTCGGTCCTTTTGAGATCGATTTGCGCACCGGCGAGCTGCGAAAACTGGGGATCAAACTCAAGCTTTCCGGACAGCCGTTCCAAATCCTGGCCATCCTTGTCGAACGCCGTGGCGAGCTGGTCACTCGCGAAGAGCTGCGCGAGAGTCTGTGGCCCGCGGACACCTTTGTCGATTTTGAACACGGTGTGAACACTGCAATCAAGACTCTCCGCCAGGTAATGGGCGATTCGGCAGGGACTCCCCTTTATATCGAAACGTTGCCGCGCCGCGGATATCGGTTCCTCGGTCGGGTCGAAGACTGTACACCGACCGTTACAACGCCCGCCACTTCGGTAGCGACTCCAGCCCCAAGGTCTCGCCGGTCGCTCCTTATCGCCTTTGCACTTCTATCTTTCGCTGTCCTGGCGGTCGGTGCGGGGAGCCTGAACCGGCGCTTTACCTCGAGTGCCAATGGTCCTCAAATCAGGAATCTGGCGGTTCTCCCGTTCGAGAGTCCTGTAAATTTGGACCAGGAATATTTCACAGACGGTATGACGGAGTCACTGATCACAGAACTCGGTCAGCTGAGCGCTTTACGGGTAACTTCACAAACTTCATCGATGCATTACAAAGGCACACACAAGACCCTTCCGGAGATTGGGCACGAATTGAATGTGGACGCTTTTGTTGAAGGTTCCGTAGAACGGTCTGGCAATCAAGTTCGCATTAGGGCGCAGCTGATTCGCGCATCCACCGACACTCAAATTTGGGCGAAAACGTTTGACGGAGACGTCCGCGACATTTTCACCATGCAATCCCAGGTCACGCAGGCCATCGCAAATGAGATTCGAGTTCGCATCACACCGCAAGAGCAGTCACATCTTCATTCCGCTGGTCCGGTTAATCCTGACGCGCTGGATGCATATCTAAAAGGCCGCTATTTCTGGAATAAATTCACGCGCGACGGCGTGCTCAAATCCGCCGAGTACTTCAACCTTTCGATCCAAAACGATCCCAATTACGCGCCCGCGTACGCCGGCCTGGCGGACGCGCACATTGTTTTCGGCAATCTTTTTGGCAGGCCGACGCAGGAATATCCCAAGGCTAAAGAAGCCGCCATGAAAGCGCTCGACCTCGACGAATCACTTGTCGAAGCACATGTTGCCATGGCCGCTATTCATCTATTTTTCGATTGGGATTTGCCAGGCGTGCAGAAAGAGTTAGTCCGATCTAAGGAGTTGAATCCGAATTTCATTCGTATTTACAACCTGGAAACATATTGCTTCGAAATTAGCGGGAACGCGGCGGACAGCATTGTAGTTATGAAGCAAGGCTTACGGCTCGATCCGTTAAGTCTCATCAGTGAAGTTGATTTGGGATTTGCCTATTCCTTTGCTCATCGACCAGACGACGCTATCATGCAGTTCCGCAAAACGCTTGAGATCGAGCCAAATTTCCCCATGGCCCACAGTGGGCTCGGGCTTGCTTATGAGCAAAAACACGATTTTGCTAAAGCCCAAGCAGAATATCGCTCCGCGCTAGCTCAGGATCCGGACAATTCTTTTTGGCTCGCAATGCTCGCTCGTGCTGACGCTCGCACGGGCAATAAGTCTGCCGCGCGAACAACGCTTCGCGAATTAGAAAGACGCTCACACCGCCAATTCGTCGAGCCAACTTTCATGGCCATGATCAATATTGGGCTAGGCGATAAAGACGCAGCCTTCGCAAGCCTCGGAAAAGCGATTGACGAACGTTCCGCGAAGTTGATCTGGCTGAATGCCGACCCCATCTACGACGACTTACACTCAGATCCCCGTTTCGCGGAGCTCCTCCACAGGATTGGCCTTCAACACTAGGCGGGCCGCGGTGGAGCATACGGAAGAGTTGCTTCCGATTCCGGATCTACTAATGCAGACGGATAGCAGGCGTAAATTATTCTTCTCGTGACTGAGCCGAAGCCCGTACAACATTATTTCCAGAGGGGGCGGAAGGATTCGAAATCACACCCTAAAATCCTAAGCCTCATCGTGTCACGGCGTTACCAACCGCCCACCAATTCAATTGCTAGAAACTGCTAGAAAGGACTTCCGCATCCCAGCAACCACTCCACCCCTGCCAGAAATCGCGGCACTTGAAGTCCGGAAAGCGCCTTCCATCAGGCATATCCCTAGTACGGCTGTACCATTGACGTTCCGATATCGCTTTGGTAGGCGTAAGGTTCCTTGTACGGGTTTTCGCCTCGCTCATTTCCTCCCGGTCCACCCGGAAAAGAGCACAGACCAACGAGCCTCGGCCACCATCCGTCGCGCAATCGAGCCTGCTGAATAGCGGCAGTCGATTTTTACCATTCTCTATTTGGGGTTAGCGGCGGCTACCGGGCGAAGACTACGCGACGTGAGGAGAATAGCATCAATGGTAATGAGGGAACGACGCCAGGCTCCACGGATGACCGTGAAAGGGCTTGCCTACGTCAATCTTGACCGAGATAACGGTGGCAGCATCCTGAATATTTCCGAAGGGGGGCTTTGCTTTCGAGCTACTGCTCCCGTCCAATGCACCGAAATGGTTAAACTCTGGTTTTCCTGCCGCAGCCAACAAATCGAAGCTGACCTTGAACACGTCTCGAAAAACGAGGCACAAACGAGAGAAGTGTCGGGCTTCATCGAAACTGAAAGTCAGCTCACTTGGAGGGATGATACCCAGAAGAAGGGAGGGTTGAGATTCACCAAACTACCCGCAGAAGCCCGCCAGCAAATACGCGATTGGATACGCCAGCCTTCCCTGGCCAAAATCACCGACAAGTCTGCCCCTTCGTCGCGCGGCGATTCACAAGGATTCGAAACTCCATTTCGCTGCGTACGATCAAGAAGGCTATGGACTGGATTCTCCGGTGGGTTAATGGTGGGCATGCTCGCTTCAGCCATTGTTGTGGGTCTATTTTTCTTGCTCCGCCACACTCGCCAGTTGGGTGACTCTCTGATTCAATTCGGCGAACGATTAGGAGGAAGATCGTGGTCTGGCAATCAACAACCGCATTCGCCTGTGCCTGAATTGCAACCGGCGTCGCCAGAACCAAATACCACGGCAGAGCTACAGAAATTTGTAGCTGTGCCGCTTGACGATCAGACTCCGCAGCCAACAAAGCTCGATTCGAGTGCCACAGCGACAGATAGGCTCTCCGAAGTGCAGCGTGCAGGCACAAGCCATGGCACTTTTTTCTTTTCTGACCCTAAGGCTAAAGTTCCCGGTTCTCTGGTGTTGAACTCAACGGCGAGTAACGCTTCCATTCCAGAGATTGTTGGCGGCCCCGCCTTGGAAAGCACCGCAACTATGTACGCCGCTACAGCTCCCGAAATCGCTCCGGGCGGTCAGCCCGGTGTCCACATTGAGCCCTCCAAACCACGGGGCATCGAAATGCATTCTGAAAAGTATCTGGAAATCGGGAGGTTCAAAGAGAAGCTGTTGGCGGACCAAACGACCTTCCACCTGTCTTATTTGGGTTTTCCTGCGACGGTCATTCAAAGGGGCCGTCTTTTTGGAAAATCCTATCAAGTTCTTGTAGGACCTTATGAAACTGATCTCGAAGCCGAAGCGATACATAAGAGTCTTACGTCACGCGGCTTCACTCCCCGATCCTACGAGAGGGGAAAAAGAGATCTCAGCTTGCCTCCCGCACTGAAGGTCGGCGGCACGCACCTGCCCATCGGATATTGCACGATTAGTTGGGAATCTTATTCTCCTAATGCGATTGTGAAGTTTGAGGACATCAAAGGTACGAGTGTCACGGTCGAGGGAAAGTGGGTAAATGAGGGTCGGAACTATCCTAACAATGCCGTGGTATACCTTAAGAAAAGGGACGGGTCTCATACACTCCTCGAAATTCGTTTCAACGGCATGGCACGGGCGCTTGTTTTTGGCGAGGGGTGAAGTCCTTTTTGGAGCCTTGCCAGCAGCTTCCACATAGATCAGAACTCCGGCCAAACGCTATTCCGCGAGAAGCGCTACGGAAACGATCTGAAGTTCGACCCCGGCCAGCCAAAGAGAGACACAAACTGCATTCCGTGCAGTCCAAGATGGCGAGGACACAAGGGAACAAAGGAGAATATAGCGAAAAGGATAAACGGACACTCCTTTGGTGAGTTCTATTACAGCGGCGCTGACACCTTCCATTTGCTTACGGGTGAGATCAGCGCTTTCCTTGGCGGCGTCAGCGGCCTTTTTAGTGGCCTTCAGACTGAACAAATTAACGATGAGCAATCCGACCGTGGCAATGGCGGCAGAACTATCCACCAATTTTTTCCAAAGTGGAGTATGGCGCTCGCGCCTCTTGGCATATTCAGTTTGTTTTGGGCCTGAACGAACTTGCGCGATGAGCGTAGGCTCAGATTGTGGGGCTGTGTCGTTAGCGGACCTATCCTGCGGAGTCCCAAATTTTGAAAAAGATCGTCCGGCCAGAAAGCCGAAAAAAGCGAACAGGATATAGAGAAGTCCCTGAGGCTCACTCTTCTTTTTTTCGCGCTCCAAAGGCTGGCTCCAAGAATTAGACGCTAGCCGCGTCCCCTGCATATTAGTAGTGTAGGCTTCCCCAGCGCCAGCACGTCCTGCGCGGCAGGAAACGAAGTTTTGACGAATCCGCACACGAGGATGCGCCCCCTTTACTCAAAAGGCACTAAACATTGTACTCTACGGTTGCCTAGTCTATATTCCAATACATTACGTTACCTCTACAGGAGAGAAGATTCGTGAAAACAGCCCTATTCGTGTGTGCCCTCGTCAGCGCCAGCGCAATCCCATGTTCGATTCAGGCTCAAACGACCCAACAGAACGCCGTCCCGCAGCAAAGTGCTGTCGCAGCAGCGACACCGAAACCCGCTGTCAGCGCGGCACCCGTCGAACCCGTAAGTACAAAGATCGTTCCCGGTTCCAGAGTGTTCATAGTACCGATGGACGGTTTCGAGAGCTATATGGCGGCGGCGATAGCAAAGAAAAAAGTCCCGCTTGTTCCGGTAGCGGACAAAGAACACGCCGATTACGTAATGACTGGAACGTCCGTGGACAAGAAAGCTGGTTGGGCGAAGATCGTTTTCATGGGCAACGTTCACTCGGATAACGCTGCCAGCGTCACGATGACCGACGTTAAGACGGGAGCTATCGTCTACGCCTATGCTGTAGACAAGAAGTCCACCATGCACGGGCAGCAAACGACGGCAGAGGCTTGCGCGAAACATCTAAAGGGGCACATTGAGGGTAAAGAGTGATCGGTAAGTCCTTCCGGCGTGTAAAAGAAGCCGTGAACGTAGGCGGAAAGTATGGACTGCATTAACCGTGAACAATTTGCTCGGATTGCTGCGGTTTTTCTTCTCGGCTACTACCTGTGTGTGGCCTCGACGCTTGCAGCGCTTCTCCCCGGAGCCACTACTGCGCGAGGAGTGGTCACGCACCGTATTTCTGGCTGTGACTACTTCCTCGTGCAGACGAGGTCCGTCTATGACGTCCTTGAATGGTATGGTGGGCACGATCCAGACAAAGGGGATGTGCTGGTTGGCCGCTATGAATCGTATGGCTTTCACGACATTTACGATGAGACGGTAGACGCTGATGGGCGAGTCTGGACCGAAGACTATTCCCTATCAAGAGAGAGTGGTCTCGAAAAGTTAACGGAACAATGCGAATGATCTTAGTCTTGCCCCAAAAGACTTATGTTGCGGAGGGATCGAAGGCACACATGCGAGCTATGAGAGTTCTATTTTCTGTGGTTGTGCTGACGGTCATTTTTTCCGGGCCACTATTGGGGCAAGAAAAACTGTCCGCGACGGAAGCGAAAAATCATGTTGGCGAGAAAGCTACAGTCTGCGGGACGGTGGCAAGTGCCCGGTATGCCGAATCTACGAAAGGGCAACCCACATTCCTAAATTTGGATAAGCCGTATCCGCACCATGTTTTTACGATCTTGATCTGGGGCAGCGATCGAAGAAAATTTGGAAAGCCCGAAGTCGAATACATGGGCAAGCGAGTCTGTGTTACGGGGAAAATTTCAGAATTTCGCGGGATTCCCGAAGTTGTAGTCGACGAACCAGGCAAATTGACACTATAACGACCATTACAGCGACAGATCCGAGAACTAGCACGAAATACGTCAGGTGTTTCTCCGCGCCCGCTTTCCATGCTTTCGGTTCCGCGCTCTAAGACGCCTAACTGTATGCAAGTGGGCGCAGACATAGTCGCAGAATTTCTTATTTGATCTGGCCGGGTATGGCTTCCCACAGTCTTCTCGCTGACAGAAGGCGTATTGCACACCACGCAAATGGTCAATCTCGATGCTTGTAACGATAGCTGCGAGAGTGGAAGTTGCAGTTAGAGTGATCCTGTGGACAGGTTTTCCCCATTGAACCTCAAAGCTCGGCAATCGAGTTTGTAGAACCAGAGTAAGTTTTCGTTCCGCAAAATCGCCTATTAACTGCGCCCACTTGATCGGGTTAGATTCCATAAGCGCACGGAAAAGAGTTTTCCATTCGTCGAGATCCGTAAAGGCATCAAGAGCCGTAGCGAAGAGACCTGTTCTCTCCAAATATAGCCAGAGATGGTTAGTACTCCTTATTGAGAAGAACTCTTCTCGGACTTTCCAAGGATCAAGGGTTCTGCGTTCAAGTTTGAAATTGGCTCTACCGCCGAAGATAGCCTCATTTGGTCCGTCCGCGTCTTTGCGAAATTCCCAGACGGCTGGGGTCGTTCGGAAAGCAGTTCTCTGCGCTGACTCTCCCGCGTGAGGGTGTGAAAGTGGAGCAACGCTCTCTCAGTGATGAGGAGACCCGGCTAGTTATCGCAGAAGCTCCAGAGCAGTTTAGTTTGATTCTGGCGTTGACTGCGGTTCTAGGTTTGCGGATCGGTGAAACGCTAGGACTCCGCGTAGCTGACGTTGACTTCACAAAGCGATTAATCCGTGTTCGCCAGTCCGTTGACTCTGCGACGCGGAAGATCGGCTCTGTGAAGTCCAAAGCCAGCAATGCGGACTTGCCGATGCCCAGCCAGCTAGAAACGCGACTGCGCTCCTATCTGAGCAAGCATGAAGGTAAGAGCGAATTGCTTTTCACCAATCGGGCAGGCAGACCACTATGCGCGGACAAGTTGCGTGAGAAACAACTTCATCCGTTGCTAGATAGTCTCGGCATCCCGCGTGCCGGATTCCACAGCCTACGTCACGGTGCTGCATCCGCACTTCTTGCTGACGGTGCAAGCCCCGCCGTCGTGCAGCGGCAACTGCGACACAGTGACCCGCGAATCACGCTTGGAATCTACTCGCACGTCATTGGAGATCAGCAACGCAATACCGTACAAAATCGCTCTGCAAGGCTAGTGAACTAGTTCAATTGTTAGAAAGCGGTGTTTTGTTAGAAAACGGAGAAATAACTTTAGCAGAATCATAAGAATTGGCTGGGGCGGAAGGATTCGAACCTTCACCGTCCTCATTAACAGTGAGGTGTCCTACCAGTTGGACCACGCCCCAGCGGGCGATCGCGGGCGACAAACGGAAACCGCGCGATGTGGAGTAGTCTTCGCAAAAAAACGAGGGCGAAGTATCTCTCTAAGATACCATGAGGCTGACGCCTGCCCAACGGCGCGGCTGTTAATTTCTGAAAAAGTTGAATCAACCGAGCCGCAGCGTGCATCAAAAGCGCGGAGTCGCCAGGGCTTGAGAATTCTGCAAAATCAACGAAGGGTGTGAGCCAAGAGAACAAAAGAATTAGAAAAAAGTAATTGCGGCGTGGAGTTGCAATTCGAAAAGATTTGTAAGAAACTATCGCGTCACGAAATATCCGAGCACGCGCTGGCTCGGTAACTGAGGGTGGTTTCTCCTGTAATTGTAGTCGCTGCCTTCATGGAGACCCCGCCACAGCGTAAGCTAACATGGCCCAAATTTTTCACCGCAGCACGAATTTTATCGCCAGGTTTAGTCTGTTTTCAGGAATTTTCCTGGCAGGTCTGGCTCTAACAGCGGTGCTGGGGCTGGCGCGTTCGCCTTATTTTACGCGGCAAAATGTGGTGCGCACGCAGCCGGTGCAATTCAGCCATAAACATCATGCCGGCGATGACGGCATTGATTGCCGGTATTGTCATACTTCAGTTGAAACGTCCGCGACCGCTGGAATCCCTCCAACAAAAACCTGCATGACCTGCCATTCGGTTCTCTTTAATAACGTCGGTTACCTGGAACCAATTCGCGAAAGTTACCGGACAGATACTTCGATTCAGTGGGTGAAAGTGCACCGGCTGGCGGATTACGTGTACTTCAATCACAGCATTCACGTAAGCAAGGGAGTCGGCTGCTCAACGTGCCACGGCAGCGTGGACCAGATGCCGCTGATGTTCCAGGCGAATACACTGCTCATGGAATGGTGCTTGAACTGCCATCGCAACACTGAGATGGCGCTGCGGCCGCTCGATAAGGTTTACGACATGAGCTGGAAACCGGCGCCGGATCAGTCAGAAATCGGCAAGGAATTGCAAAAAGAACGAAATATTCGGAGCACGATCGAGCTGACAAGCTGCTCGACGTGCCATCGTTGATGGATGGTATGAGCGATCACGAGCACAGGCAAGACTTAGATAATCACCCGCCAACCGCGGAAGAGCGGGAGCTGCGCGAGTATCCGCTGGATCTGGCGGCGGTGCGGAAGAAGCTTGCCGACAAGCAGGGAAAACAATATTGGCGGACTCTGGAAGAGCTTTCCGATGATCCTCATTTCGCGGATTTGATGCACCGCGAATTTCCGCGCGCAGCTTCGGAATGGGACGAATCGGTTGACCGGCGGGATTTTCTGAAATTGATGGGAGCTTCGCTGGCGCTGGCGGGCATGGCGGGATGCGGCAAGCCAGATGAAGAGTTTGTTGTTCCGTACGTAAAACAACCGGACGGCATGGTGCTGGGCAAGCCGCAGCATTATGCGACGGTGATGCCGTTTGGCGGAGACGCTCTGGGATTGTTGGTTGAGAGCCACGAAGGGCGGCCCACGAAAATCGAAGGAAATCCGGAGCACCCATCGAGCCTGGGCGCGACGGATGTGTTTGCGCAGGCGACGGTGCTGGATCTGTACGACCCGGATCGCGGCAAAACCACGATAAGCATGGGCCAACTGGGCACCTGGGAGAGTTTTCAGTCTGCGGCGCAAGGGTTGGCAACTTCGCAGAAAGCAGTGAACGGAGCGGGTCTTCGGATTTTGACCGGCAATGTTACGTCGCCAACTTTGGCCGGACAGATTGCGGCCGTATTAAAGATTTTTCCGCAAGCGAAGTGGCACCAGTGGGAGCCTGCCGCGAGCGATGGAGCATTTGAAGGCACGAAACTGGCATTTGGGCGCGCTGTGAATCCGGTGTATCGCCTGGACAAGGCGGATGTGATTGTTTCGCTGGACGCGGATTTTATGACCAGCGGGCCGGGCCATGTTCGTTACATGAAGGATTTTTACCGACGACGTAACCTGACCGGTTCGAATGATGAAATGAACCGGTTGTATGTGGTTGAGCCGACGCCTAGCGTGACCGGCGCAGCTGCCGATAACCACTTGCCGTTGCGTTCAAACGATGTGGAATTGTTTGCGCGGGCGCTGGCGGCAAGAATCGGACCGGGAGGAGCGGCGACGGCCCCGGCTGGTTCTGAAAAGTATTTGAATGCGGTAGCGTCCGACTTGTTGAGGCATCGGGGCGCCGGTTTGGTGATTGCGGGTGAACACCAGTCCGCGGCGGTACACGCGCTTGCGCACTTGATGAATGAGCTGCTCGGAAACGCCGGAGCGACGGTTTATTACACCGAGCCAGTGGTTGCCAATCCCGTGAATCACATGGAATCGCTGCGCGATTTGTGCGCGGACATGGCCAAGGGCAAAGTGGATTTGCTGCTGATCCTTGGCGGGAATCCGGTGTACGACGCTCCGCACGACTGGGATTTCGTGGCGAAGTTGAAGAAGGTGCACACGATTGCGCATCTGGCTTCGCACAACAATGAGACCAGCGAATATGCGCAGTGGTACATCCCGGAAGCGCACTTCCTGGAAATGTGGGGTGATGCGCGCGCGTTTGACGGAACGTACAGCGTGATTCAGCCGTTGATTGCGCCACTGTATCGCGCGCACACGGCGTTCGAGGTCTTGGCATCATTTACGGATAAATCCGGGGTAACGGCGTACGACACGATCCGCGAAGGCATGAAGAAAATGCCGGGCGGCACGGATGCGGACAAATTTTGGCGAAAATCGCTAAACGATGGATTTGTGTTGGGATCGGCATTCGCTCCCCTGAAGGTCAGCGCGAAGGTGGATGTTGCGAGTTTGCCGGCGGCGAAAACCACGCCAGAAATGGAATTCTTGTTCCGGCCGGACCCGACCGTGTACGACGGGCGCTTTGCCAACAACGGTTGGCTGCAGGAATTGGCGAAGCCGATTTCGAAGATCACTTGGGACAATGCCGCGTTGATGAGTCCAGCGACGGCGGAAAAACTGGGCGTAACGCATACCATCATGTCCCGCGGCGGCGAGCATGGACAGGTGCGCTCGGCGGTGCTTGACATTGAGCTTTCGAACAGCAAGGTAACGGCGGCGGCGTGGGTAATGCCGGGGCAAGCGGATGGAGTAGTTGTGCTTCCGCTCGGATACGGACGGAAAAAAGCCGGATACACGGGCACAAACAAGGGATTCAACGCCTACGCGGTGCGGGTTTCCGATGCGCTGTGGGCGGCCAGCGGCGGCAAGGTGACCGTCACCAACGATGACTATCCGCTGGCCTGTACGCAATATCACCACAACGTGGAAGGCCGGAAGATTTTGAGTACGGCAACGCTCGAGGAATACAAGAAGAATCCGGATTTTGCGAGAGAGCACGACGAAACGCCACCGAAGGACTTGTCGCTCTATAAAGATTTTCGGGATTTGGGCTATTACAAGGGCTACAAGTGGGCGATGGCCATTGATACCACCAAATGCAATGGTTGCAATGCGTGCGTGGTCGCTTGCCAGAGCGAAAACAATATTCCCGTGGTCGGCAAAGATCAGGTGATGCGCGGCCGCGAGATGCACTGGATTCGCATTGACCGGTATTACGAAACCGGATTGAAGAGCGAGGAAGACACGCCAGAGGAAAATGCGGCGCTTGCGAACCCGAAGACGTATTTTCAGCCGGTACCGTGTCAGCAGTGTGAAAACGCCCCCTGCGAACAGGTTTGCCCGGTGGGAGCGACGGTACACAGCGCGGAAGGCCTGAACGACATGGTCTACAACCGTTGCATCGGGACACGATATTGTTCGAACAATTGTCCGTACAAGGTGCGGCGATTCAACTTCCTGCGTTTTCAGGATTGGGAAACGCCTCAGTTGAAATTGATGCGCAATCCGGAAGTAACTATCCGCAGCCGCGGAGTGATGGAAAAGTGCACGTACTGCGTGCAGCGGATTAATAATGTGCGGATTGCGGCGGAACGAGAAGGCGAAAACGGCGCGAGCCGCGAAATTCGCGACGGCGAAATTGTGACTGCATGTGAGCAGGCTTGCCCGTCGGACGCAATCGTATTTGGAAATGCGAATGATCCGAATAGCCGTGTTTCGAAATTGCGGGCGCAGCAGCGCAATTACAACTTGCTGGGCGAATTGAATGCGCGTCCGCGGACGACGTACCTGGGCGCAGTGCGTAATCCGCATCCGGATCTTGTTGCGGCTGAAAAGAAGGAGCCGGCATGAGCGCGGGCGACCCACCTGTGAACTCGCCGGAAATCCCGCGCTTGGCGCGCGTGATCGAGCCCGGGCATAGCTACGGCTCGGTAACAAACAAGATCGCGTCGATCGTATTGACGCGGCCGACTTCCGTTGGCTGGCTCGCGGGATTCAGCATCGCCTTCACGCTGATGATGGTGCTGATGATTTCGGTTGCGTGGCTGATCACCAAGGGCGTCGGAATATGGGGTATTAACATTCCGATCGGCTGGGGCTTCGCGATCGTCAATTTCGTCTGGTGGATTGGTATCGGGCACGCCGGAACGCTGATTTCGGCGATATTGTTTCTGTTGAACCAGAAGTGGCGCACTTCGATTAACAGGTTTGCGGAAGCGATGACGCTGTTCGCGGTGGCGTGCGCGGGTATTTTTCCATTGATCCACACGGGCCGCCCGTGGATGGCGTACTACATGTTCCCGTACCCGAGCACGATGGGAATCTGGCCGCAGTTTCGCAGCCCGCTGATCTGGGACGTTTTCGCGGTTTCAACTTACGGAACAGTATCTTTGTTGTTCTGGTTTGTAGGATTGCTTCCTGACCTGGCGACGTTGCGGGATCGCGCCGCCAACAAGCCGGCACAGATTATTTACGGAATGCTGGCAATGGGATGGCGTGGCTCAGCGCGGCACTGGCACCGCTACCAATCAGCGTATTTGCTGTTGGCAGGGCTTGCAACGCCGCTGGTGTTGTCCGTTCACAGCGTCATAAGCTTCGACTTTTCAGTTGCCATCGTTCCCGGATGGCACACCACGATTTTTCCGCCGTATTTCGTTGCAGGCGCGATTTACTCCGGTTTTGCGATGGTGCTGACGATTGCGATTCCGTTGCGCAAAGCGTACGACCTGGAAGACTTCATCACGATGCGTCATTTGGACAACATGGCGAAGGTGATGCTGGCGACGGGATTGATCGTCGCGTACGGCTACTTCTTCGAATTTTTCATGTCGCTCTACAGCGGTAACAAGTTTGACATGTTTCTGGTGCAGCAGCGATTGCATGGACCCTACTCGTCGTATTACTACGCGCTGATTTTGTGCAACATCCTGACGCCACAATTGCTTTGGATCCAAAAAGTACGAATGAATGTTGCAGCCCTGTTCGTGATGTCGCTGGTGATTAACGTGGGTATGTGGCTGGAGCGGTTTGTGATCGTGGTGATCAGTCTGACGCGCGATTTTATGCCCAGCGCGTGGGGAAGGTATCAGCCGACATTCTGGGACTGGAGCACGTTCATCGGAACGCTAGGCTTGTTCGTGTCGCTGCTGTTCTTGTTTGTGCGCGGCTTGCCGGCGATATCGATTGCGGAAATGCGTGAACTTGTGGCCCACACTTCCGAGGATCACGAATGAACCTGCCACATCCCCATCTCTATGGATTGCTAGGCGAATTCGATTCGCCGAAACAGTTAATGGACGCTGCGAAAAGGGTTCGCGAAGCGGGATACCGCCGTATTGATGCGTTTGTGCCCTTCCCGGTCGAAGGGCTCTCGCAGGCGCTCGGGCTCGGGCGGAAGCACGATCTTGTGCCCGTACTGACGCTGGCTGGCGGACTTTGCGGCGGATTGACGGCATTCTTTTTCCAGCTCTGGGCGAACGTGTCGTCCTATCCGATGGACATCGCAGGCCGCCCGCTGAATAGCTGGCCGGCATTTATCCCGGTAACGTTCGAACTCACGATTCTGGGTGCATCGCTTTCCGCGGTTTTTGGAATGCTGGCATTGAACAAACTGCCGCAGCCGCATCACCCGCTGTTCAATGTGGAACGGTTCAAACGCGCATCAAACGACAAATTCTTTTTGTGCATCGAATCGCATGATCGGAAATTCCACCTGGAAGAAACCGCGCGGTTCTTGCACAGCATCAATGCCCAGCACGTGACGGAGGTGCGCGATGAAGATTAGCGCAGCTCTCTTTGCAGGCCTAGCTTTGTGTGCGCTGACGATTTCCGGGTGCGATTATTCGCTGCGGCAGGATATGGCCAATCAGCCGTATAACCGGCCGCTTTCGCCGAGCGATTTTTTCGCTGACGGGCGCTCCGAGCGGCCGCTGATCGAGAATACGGTCGCGCATGGAGCGGTTGGGAATGACGTTTACAGCGTGGCCAAAGACTACGCGGGATATCCGCTGCCGGTGAACGAGAAACTTTTGCAACGCGGCGAGGAACGGTACAAAATATTTTGTTCGCCGTGCCACGGATTGCAGGGAGATGGCAACGGAATGGCGGCGGTGCGCGGTATGAAGCATCCGCCCAGCTACCATATAGACCGCTTGCGCCAGGCTCCGAACGGATATTTTTACGACGTGGTTAGCAATGGCTTTGGCGCAATGTACAGCTATTCAGAGCGCATTCCACCGAGCGACCGCTGGGCGATCATCGCGTATGTACGCGCGCTGCAATTGAGCCGCAATGCCAAGGCCGGTGACCTGCCGGAAAGCTTGCGGCAGAAATTGGCGAACAGCGCAGAGCCTGCTGGAGGAGCGAAGGAATGAGCGCGCAGGAATACAAAGCGCCGGAGAGCGTTGGACGGCTGGAGAAGCGCGCGCTGGTGGTGGGAGTGCTGGGGCTGTTGGTGTCCATCGTCGGATGGATCACCAAGCCCGAAGATTTTTTCCGGTCGTACCTGGTGGCGTTTTTGTTGGTGCTTGGGCTGTCGCTGGGCTCGCTCGGCCTCTTGATGTTGCAACACTTAACGGGCGGGGATTGGGGAATCCTGATTCGGCGTCCGCTGGAATCCGCGACGCGGGTGCTGTGGCTGGTTGTTGTGTTTTCCGTTCCGCTGGTTTTTGGCATGAAGTATCTCTACACCACGCACACCGTAGGCGACGAAACGCGCGTCGGCTGGCTTAATCCACCTCCCATCGGACACGAAGGCGCGCTTTCTGATCTGCAACAAAAATACCTGACGCACGATTTCTTTCTGCTGCGACTGGTGATCTACTTCGTAATCTGGATCGGGCTAATGTGGTTGTTCAACCGGATGTCCCAAGAGCAAGATGTGAATAGGGATGATCGCGCGTTACGCGCGAGAATCAAATTCTATGCGGGACCGGGAATTATTCTTTATGTTTTCGCGATGACCTTTGCGGCGATTGACTGGTCCATGTCGCTTTCACCGCATTGGGCATCCACCATTTACGGTTTCCTGTTTGTCGCTGGCCAGGCGATTTCGGCCATGTCATTGATGATCATTACGGTGGTGATGTTCTCGCGCAGCGAACCTTTTTCTTACATCATCCAGAAACGCCATTTGCACGACTTGGGGAAACTGCTGTTCGCTTTCAATATGTTATGGGCATACTTTTCGTTTTCGCAATTGCTGATTATCTGGTCTGGCAACCAACCGGAAGAAATCACGTTTTACAAGTCGCGGCTGAACGGGCCATGGGGTGTGGTGGCAGCAATGGTGCTGGTGCTGCACTTCTTCATACCGTTCTTTGCGCTATTGTCGCGTGATGTGAAGCGCAACCAGTCCGTGTTGCCGAAGATTGCCATGTGGCTGATTGCGATGCGCTTCTTGGATATTTTCTGGCTGACGCGTCCGGAATTTACTTATCACGCGCTGCCAACATTGTGGGACATTGCCGCGATTCTGGCACTCGGAGGAATCTGGCTGTGGTTTTTCGCCGTGCAGTTGAAACAGCAGCCGTTGCTGCCCTTGGGCGAACCGAAACTCGCGGAGGCTATCGCGAATCATGAGCACTGAGAAACACAACAGGGGCCAGGGCAACGGCGACGCGCCGTTCCACGAGACGGTTACATTTGAGCCGCGCGACATCAATGTCGCCACCGTAGCAAAGCAACTGATTTATCTCGGGCTCACAATTGTGATTGCGCTGTTGATTTGCGTCCCGATTTTGAAATTTTTGACCGGCATGGCCGCGGAAAACGATACGCCGATGGCTCCGGTGCGCGCGCAGATGAACGCAGGCGAACGCCAGCGCATGTCGCTGCCTCCCGAACCGCGCTTGCAGGGCGTTCCGGGACATACCGCGGACGCGCAGCAGGACATGCGCGATAAAGTCGCGGCAGACATGGCGGCGAATGAATCGGTTGGCTGGGTGGACAAAGCGAACGCGGTCGCCAAGATTCCCGTCAGCGAGGCCATGAAGATCATTGCGGAAAAAGGTGGCGCGATTTCTTCCGGAGCGCCTTCTGCGAAGAGCTCGAAGGGTGCGCAAGAGGTGAAGAAGCCATAACCGCTATGAATAAGTTGCGCTCCATTTTCATTCTCGCAATCCTGCTTTTCGCGGGAGCGCGCGGCTTTGCGCAAGCTGTGCCGGATAATACCGGAACCGCGTCATCGAGCATGCCTGCAATTTTGCAGAATGTGACTTTCCGTCCGGAACTGAATGCGCAAATGCCGCTGGAAACCATGTTCACGGATGAATCCGGCAAGAGCGTGCAGCTTGGACACTATTTCCGTCAACAGAAGCCGGTGCTGCTGGCCTTTGTGTACTACGGATGTCCGATGCTGTGCACGCAACTGGAACAGGGTGTGGTCGGCGCGCTGCGAATGCTCTCGTTCAATCCAGGGCGGGATTATGAAGTAGTGTTTGTCAGCTTTGACGATCGCGATACATCCGAGATGGCGGCCGCGAAAAAGAAAACTTCGCTGGACCATTTTCGCCGGCCGGAAACTGCGACCGGTTGGCACTTTCTGACGGGATCCAAGGAATCCATTGCCGCAGTCGCCAACGCCGCGAATTTTCACTTTAATTACGACGCCAAGAATAATCTTTTCGCGCATGCCAGCGGCATTATGCTGCTGACTCCGGATGGCCACATTTCGCGCTACTTTTATGGAGTGGAATTCCCCGGGCGCGACTTGCGATTGGGCCTGGTGGATGCATCGCAGGGAAAGATCGGAACGCCGGTGGACAAGATGCTGCTGTTCTGCTTCCAGTACGATCCGTCCACGGCGCGATATAGCGCGACCATTTTGAGCATCATGCGCCTGATGGCGGTCGCGACAGTTGCGGGGCTGCTGCTGATGATTTTAATTTTCCGCAGGCGCGACAAACGTGCGCCACAGGCGAATTTGAGCCACCAAGGAGCGGACTGATCGTGCAGTCGCAAATGCCATTGTATCCGGAGCAAGCCTCCAACTTCGCTCCGCAAGTGGACAACTTGGTTTATTTCTTGCTTGCCGTGTGTGTTTTTTTCGCGACGGTGATCTGCGTTGCGGTGGTCTATTTCATCGTCAAATACCGGCGCAAAACGCCGGATGAAATCGGAGTGCCCATCCACGGAGATTTACGCTTGGAAATTGCATGGATCGCGCTCCCGTTTCCGCTCTTGCTAGCTATGTTCGGATGGGGCGCGGCAGTTTACGTGGATTACCGCCACACTCCGGCAGATACGCTGGATATTTACGTGATCGGCAAGCAGTGGATGTGGAAGCTGCAGCAACCGGATGGGCGCAAAGAGATCAACGAACTGCACGTGCCGGTTGGCCGCAATGTGCGGCTGATTATGGGTAGTGAAGACGTGATCCACGATTTTTCCGTTCCATCGTTCCGCGTAAAGATGGATGTGGTGCCCGGGCACTACAACACGATGTGGTTCCGGCCAACGAAAGTTGGGAAATATCATTTTTTCTGTTCGCAGTATTGCGGGACCGATCATGCTGTGATGGGCGGCTGGGTTACGGTGATGGAGCCTTACGAGTATGCCAAATGGCTGTCCGGAAGCGCCGGATCGGGCGACCCCGTGGCCATCGGTCAGAAGCTCTATTCCGAACTTGCCTGCAATACCTGCCATCTTCCGGATGGCAAAGGCCGCGGTCCATCGTACAACGGAGTTTACGGTTCGCAGGTAAAGCTTGCCGACGGATCGACGGTCCTGGCGGATGACAACTACATTCGTGAATCGATCCTGCAGCCAAATGCAAAAATTGTTGCGGGCTATGTGCCGGTAATGCCGAGTTTTCAAGGCCTGGTTACCGAAGAACAGATTGTGGATCTTACGGCGTACATCAAGTCGATGAAGGACCAGCCGCCGCCAACCAAGCCTGGCGCTGCTGCGCCGGCAACGGGGAACAAATAGTATGAGTACGACACAATTGCACGTTCCAGAGAGCGAGAAGATGCCGCGTGAGCATTATCTAAACGCGACTTACGGCATTCGCTCTTGGCTACTAACCACCGACCACAAGCGGATCGCGATCCTGTATCTGATTTCGGTGACCTTCTTCTTTTTCGTCGGTGGGCTGTTCGCTACGCTAATCCGCATCCACTTGCTGACGCCGGGCGGTTATCTGGTGACGCCAGAAACCTACAACAAGCTGTTTACGATGCATGGCGTGGCGATGATTTTCTTTTTCCTGATTCCGTCGATTCCCGCGGTGCTGGGCAATTTCGTAATACCGATCATGATCGGCGCGAAGGATCTGGCCTTTCCAAAGATCAATCTGTTGAGCTGGTACATTTATCTGGTTGGGGGCGCGTTTGTTCTGTACTCGTTTGCCACCGGCGGCCTGGACACAGGCTGGACGTTTTATACGCCGTTGAGCAGCATTTATTCGAACTCCGCCGTAACGCCTGCGGTGATCGGGATCTTTATCAATGGTTTTTCTTCGATTCTGACCGGCCTGAACTTCATCGTCACAGTTCATACCATGCGAGCGCCGGGCATGACCTGGATGCGTTTGCCGCTCTTTGTCTGGGCGCACTACGCAACCAGCATCATCTTTGTTCTGGGCACGCCGGTCATCGCGATCACTCTGCTTTTGGCGGGCCTCGAGAGAATGTTCCACCTCGGCTTCTTCAATCCGGCTTACGGCGGCGACCCGATTCTGTTCCAGCACCTGTTCTGGTTTTACTCGCATCCTGCCGTGTACATCATGATTCTGCCGGCCATGGGCGTAATCAGCGAAATCATTCCCACTTTCGCGCGCAAACCGATTTTCGGGTACGACTTTATCGCGGCTTCCAGTATTGGAATCGCCGTGATCGGATTCATCGTCTGGGCGCATCATATGTTTCTGACCGGCCAGTCAACGTATTCAGCCGTTGCGTTTTCATTTTTGACCTTTCTTGTAGCCGTCCCGTCGGCAGTCAAAGTATTCAACTGGACCTCGACGCTTTACAAAGGTTCGATTGCCTTCGACACCCCGATGCTTTATGGCCTCGGCTTTATCGGTCTGTTCACCATTGGCGGCCTCACCGGACTCTTTCTCGCGTGCCTGGGCCTGGATATTCACCTGCACGATACTTACTTCGTGGTGGCCCACTTCCACTACATCATGGTCGGAGGCGCGATCATGGGCTATCTGGGTGGAATCCATTTCTGGTGGCCAAAAATTACCGGACGTCTCTACCCTGAATATCTTGCGCGGATTGCGGCCATCGTTCTGTTTGTCGGCTTCAACCTGACATTTTTCCCGCAATTTATTCTGGGCTATCTGGGAATGCCGCGCCGCTATCACGATTATCCGCCGGAATTCCAGGTGCTGAACGTGATGTCCACGGCGGGAGCTTCGATTCTCGCGTTGGGATATTTGTTGCCGATGGTGTATCTGACGTGGTCCATGCGCTACGGCAAAGTGGCCGGGAAAAATCCCTGGCCAGCGACCGGGTTGGAGTGGACTACTAACTCGCCGCCGCTGACCGAGAATTTTAGCGAGACGCCAGTGGTGGATTGGGAGACCTACGACTTCGAGCACCGTCCGGAGTTGGGTTTGAGCAGTACGGTTCCGAGAAAGCCGATACCGGCGCACGGCGACGACTGAAGAAAAAGTTGTTGATCTGACGAAAAGAGGAAACCGAGTGCACCGCACCGGAGAGCTGTTTGGACAATTTCAGACGCTGGAGCAGCAGAAAGAAACCGCATCGCTGGGGATGTGGGTCTTTCTGGTCACCGAAATTTTATTTTTCGGCGGCCTGTTCCTTACCTATTCGATCAATCGCCACGCATACCCGACCGCATTCGGCATCGGTGGCAACATGTTGGATCTCAACCTCGGCTTTGGTAACACCGTCGTCTTGATTGCCAGCAGCTTCACCATGGCCATGTCCGTATGGTCGGCTCAGACCAGCCACAAAAAACTCGTCCCTATGTTTCTGATCGCGACTCTTGTTCTGGGTTCCGTCTTCCTGGGGATCAAGGTCGTCGAATACAAACAAAAATTCGATCACCATTTGATTCCCGGCCACAGCTTCGACATCACCTATTGTTCAAAGAATCCCTCCGCTTGTGGTCTTTCAGGTAAGAACCTGGACGACGAAAAGAAGGAAATTCAGGAGGGCATCGAAGCGGAAGCGGACGAAGCGAAAAAACAAGGCGCCGCTAATCCTGAAGAAGTCGGTGCCGCAGCCTTGAACGCTCACGCCCAGCTGTATTTTTCGCTCTATTTTGGAATGACCGGACTGCACGCACTGCACATGATCATCGGAGCCGGGCTCTTGCTGTGGCTTATTTTTGAGGCGCGCAAAGGCAGGTTCGATGCGAACTACAACACGCCTGTAGATAACGTCGGCCTGTACTGGCATTTCGTCGATATCGTTTGGATTTTTCTGTTTCCCTTGCTGTATCTGATCAACCGGCACTTGGCCTGAGCGGGAGAATCGCGTGGCAGAACACTCAGCAGAACACATTGTTTCCCCCAAAATCTACGCAGCCGTGCTCACGGCGCTGCTGGTAGGCACGGTATTGACTGTCGAAGCCGCGAAAGTGGACCTTGGCCGCCTGAACATTGTTGCGGCCCTGGCCATCGCTACCATTAAAATGACGCTGGTCATTCTGTTTTTCATGCATGGGAAATACAGCCCACGGCGCACCAAGCTGGTTATCGTGGCAGGTTTTTTCTGGTTGGCGATTATGTTGGGACTTACGTTGGCGGATTATTCCACGCGCCACGCTGAACCAAGCCGAAGCCAGCTACAGGAACCGCCGTCTTCGCTATTGATTCGCTCCTAGCACCCGAGTTCGCCAGTTCGCCAACGCCGGCTCAACTCGCCAGTTCATCAAAAGCCATCTCGCCGTTTCGTGTTTTCTTCGATACACGCACTTCAGCGCTTGCTCGAAATCGACATTTTAAAGCTTTTTAGGGGTTCGGTGATGCCTATTCGCGGTTCGCAGTTGGCAGAAAACAAAAATGGGGAGAAGGTAGCCGGCCCAGCCCTCAATCCCCTAAAGGGATCCTCGGCTAACTCCTCCCACATCTTTTGACTATGCAAAATCCGCGCCATTCCTAACTCCTTTGGCTGCAACGCCGAGGTATCTGGAATGTTTGTAAAAATGCGCTACCATCGCAAAAAATTACTTGTAAGGTAAAGTGTGTAGCCTTTTTTTGTCAACCACGAGACACCCACAAGGTTGCCGGACCCGACAGCGGCTAACATGAGCAGGTTGACCCGAACGAATCACGCCTGCTATGGTTAAAAGTTATTCTGGCCTCAGTGTGCCTACTGTGCGCCAGGGCTCCTTGTGGAGGGGCGTCTTAGACCATGGGCCTTACCAAGCTTATCGTTCGCGGCGCGCGCCAGAACAACCTCAAGAACATCAGCCTGGAAATCCCCAGGAATTCGCTAACCGTGATTACGGGGCTGTCCGGTTCCGGCAAGTCGTCGTTGGCCTTCGACACCATTTATGCCGAGGGTCAGCGCCGCTACGTGGAGTCGCTTTCGGCATACGCGCGCCAGTTTCTGGACCAGATGGAACGTCCGGACGTGGACGTGATCGAAGGGCTTTCGCCCTCGATTGCCATCGAGCAAAAAACGACTACGCGTTCGCCTCGGTCAACCGTCGGCACGATTACCGAAATCTATGACTACTTGCGCGTCGTGTATGCCTCGGTCGGCGTACCGCACTGCCCGAACTGTGGAAAGCCGATCAAGCGCCAATCGAGCGAAGCGATTGTTCAGGCCATACTCGGGGGCGATCTAAGCAGGGCGGATGATCGCGTGATGATCCTTGCGCCGATCGTCCGTGGACGAAAAGGCGCATACCGCAAGGAACTCGAAAAGCTTTCACAGGACGGTTACGTTCGCGTGAGAATCAACGGCGAACTTTTTCCACTGGACGATCCGCCGCAGCTCGACAAGAGGAAAAATCACACCATCGAAGTGGTAGTGGACCGCTTGCTGGTAAAGCAGGGAATTGCGTCGCGGCTGGAGCAGTCCATCGCCACGGCGCTCAAATTGGCTTCTGGCCTGGTGACAGTTGCGGTTGTGGGCGGAAAAGAATTTACATTTTCAGAAAAGCTGGCATGCCCCGATTGCGGCATCAGCGTTCCGCAACTCGAACCGCGCTCCTTCAGTTTCAATTCGCCCTACGGAGCTTGCCCGGCATGCAATGGCCTCGGTTCGAAGTACGACTTTGATCCGGCGAAAGTAGTCACGGATTGGACCCGCCCGCTGTTCGATGGCGGATTGGGGCCGGGGTCCGCTTCGGCAATTTTGAAACGCACGCTGGAGCTAGCCGCTTATGCCCACGGGTTTGAGCTCGACACGCCATTCGAAAAACTTTCTCTCAAGACGCAGAGCCTGATTTTGTATGGCTATCCGCCGATCGGCGCGCCCGGTTATTCGGACGACGATTCCAAGAAGCGCAAAGTTAAGTCCACAAAAACTTTCCGGTTTCAAGGCGTCCTGAAGTTTCTCGAGCGCAATTTCGAGGAATCCAATTCCGATTCTTATCGCGAATGGATGACGCAATATATGTCCGCGACTCTTTGCAGTGCGTGTCATGGAAAACGCCTGCGTCCCGAATCGCTCGCGGTGAAGCTGGCAGGTTGGTCGATTGCGGACTTCACCGCACTGTCGCTGGCCGCGGCTAGGCCGGCCGTTGACGAAATGATTTCGCAGCTCACGCCGCGCCAGAAAGAGGTAGCCGCGCGGCCGCTGGAAGAAGTCGCGGAAAGAATCGAGTTTTTGCTTGCGGTTGGGCTGGGCTATTTGAGCCTGAGCCGTTCGGCGGCAACCCTCTCCGGCGGAGAAGCGCAGCGCATCCGGTTGGCCACGCAGATTGGCTCGCGGCTGCGCGGTGTTCTCTACGTCCTCGACGAGCCTTCCATCGGCCTGCACGCGCGTGACAACGACCGATTGCTCGGATCGCTGGAAACGTTGCGAAATCTGGGCAACACCGTGCTCGTAGTCGAGCACGATGAAGACACCATACGTCGCGCTGATTTTGTCCTGGATCTTGGTCCTGGCGCCGGCAATGCCGGCGGATATCTGGTGGCACAGGGAAAGCCGCAACAAATTGCGGAGAGTGCGGAATCGCTGACCGGGCAATATCTTTGCGGCGCAGTGAAAATTCCGGTTCCGGAAGTGCGCCGCAGCCCTAATGGGAAATCCATTCAGATTCTCGGAGCTTCCGCGAATAACCTTAAGGAAATTGACGTCACGATTCCTCTCGGCGTGCTCACCGTGGTGACCGGAGTTTCGGGCTCAGGCAAGTCCACGCTGGTAAACGATATTTTGTACCGCGCGTTGGCGCACAAGCTGTACCGCTCGATGGAACCGCCGGGCGCGCATAACACCGTTCTCGGAATCGAGCATATCGACAAAATCATCGAGATCGATCAGGCGCCCATCGGTCGTACGCCGCGTTCGAATCCTGCAACCTACAGCGGAGTGTTTGCCCCGATTCGCGAGCTATTTGCGATGCTGCCGGAATCGCGCGAGAGAGGCTACAAGCCCGGCCGTTTCAGCTTCAATGTGAAGGGCGGACGCTGCGAAGCTTGCCAAGGTGACGGCCTGCGGCGCATCGAAATGAATTTTCTTCCCGACGTTTACGTGATGTGCGAAGTGTGCCGCGGGCGGCGCTACAACTCGGAAACTCTTGCAGTGCGATTCAAGGGCCACTCGATCAGCGACATCCTTAACCTGCAGGCTGTGGACGCGCTCAAGCTGCTGGAAAACATTCCGCAAATTCAACAGAAGCTTGCCACCATCGTGGAAGTGGGCCTCGGCTATGTGCAGCTCGGCCAGTCTGCAACAACTCTGTCCGGCGGCGAAGCGCAGAGAATTAAGCTGGCGCGTGAACTCTCCAAGCGGCAGACCGGTAGGACGTTTTACATCCTGGATGAGCCCACGACGGGACTGCATTTTGATGACGTTCGCAAATTGCTGGATGTGCTTCAGCGCCTAGTTTCTCTGGGGAATACTGTGCTGATTATCGAGCACAACCTGGACGTCATTAAGCAGGCCGATTGGGTCATTGATCTTGGTCCGGAAGGTGGCGAGGCCGGCGGCCGAATCGTGGTGCAGGGCTCGCCAGAAACGGTAGCTCGAAGCAAAAAATCGTACACTGGCCAGGCCTTAGCTCGCGTACTTTCCGTCCCGGCCGGTTCGAACGGGGCCGGCGGTTAGCCAAAAAACGTTTTCTGTGACGGTTGCGAAACTAAACTATGGTTGCGCTTCTCTATCCCGCGGTAAAGTTGCTGGCATACACCTTCTGGTGTTATTTAGGGCTGCGAAATTTTCGGCCGTCAATGAACGGTGTGTATAGCCGCTCGCTGCTCTACGGCTTTTTACGGTTGCTCATGGGCTTGTTCTTTGCCGTGGTTATCTGGCTGATTAGCACCATTGTCCTTTCTCACATCGGGTACGGTCTTCCTCAGAACATCCTGACCTACGTGTTGGTTTACGTTCCGGTACGGTGGATCGAGTGGTCCATCATGGCCGCGTTGATCGTGCCGGATTCATTTCCTTTGCTTCGATGGATCTCAGCTACTTCGCCCCGCGACCGGAACTGGCGGCTGGGTGGTATCGCAATTTCCTGCCTCGCGGATATTCCTTTGATTGCGTCGCTTGGCGGTGTCATTCCTACCGGCAGATTTTTGTGCTGAGCTTCTTCTCTGACATGAACGATTCGACCGTAGCGTTTCTTGCGCTCATCTAACTTCCCGTTTAGAGTGAATTGTCCAGAATGACTACCGTCTATCAGGTGCAACCTCTTGTTCTTGGCGATGTCGCGACCTATCCGCTGGCATCGCGGAAAAGCAAGGTCTCAGTGGCGGATTTCGCCAGGCCTGTTTCCGGGAACGCGGCCACTTTAAAATTCCTTGATGCGCTTCCCAGAATTTTGGCAGCGGACGATCTTCGCGGCGTGGTATCCGCTATTCAACAGGCAAAACGCCGGCGCCGCACTATTTTGTGGGGAATGGGCGGCCACGTCATCAAAACCGGCTTGGGTCCGCTCGTCGTGGACCTGATACGGCGCGGATTCGTTTCCGGAATTGTAATGAACGGCGCAGCGCTGATACATGACTTTGAAATCGCTCTATCGGGCCAAACATCGGAAGATGTAGAAGCCGGGCTGAACCAGGGCAAATTTGGCATGGCGACGGAAACCGGATTGTTCCTTAACCAGATTGCCGGCACTGCCGCGTTTTCTGGTATTGGATATGGAGAATCTGCGGGTAAGTTCCTCGCTGGTCGCCGATTGCTACCGCAAAACGCACGAGCCAGTGTTCTGTTCAATGCCTACAAGCTTCGAATCCCGGTGACCATTCACGTCGCAATCGGCGCGGATATTCCGCACATGCATCCCGCGGCGGACGGGGCATCGCTTGGAGCCGCCACGCACCACGATTTTCGCCTGTTCTGCGGCCTCGTGAAAGAAATGCATCCTGGTGGAGTATATCTGAATTGGGGTTCGGCGGTGCTCTTGCCCGAAATTTTCTTGAAGGCAGTGTCGGTGGTGAGAAATCTCGGCGTACGCTTAGCCCCGATTACCACCGCGAACTTCGATTTTATTCAACATTACCGTCCGCTGCAGAATGTAGTAAAGCGCCCGACCGCGTCATCGAATAAAAGTGATTCCTCGCATTCTAAAGGCTATGCCATCACAGGTCATCACGAACTTCTGTTTCCGTTAGTGGCAGCGGCTCTGGTTTCTGGATGGCCTCGCGAGCCGCGCTCCGCAAGGAAAAAAGCATGAGCTTCTTTGATGATTCGAAACCACCGGCTCCGGACTCACCGATTGACCCATTGAACGACTCGCAGAATTCGCTGGATGATCTCGCCAGCAAAATCGTGGTCGGAACTCCGGAACCTGCCGCCGGGCTGCTCGGCGATCCAATGATGTTGACAGGCGTTCCATCATCGCCGTACCAGCCGCATGTGCCGGAGGATTTGAGCATCCCGTGGGGTTGGCCCCACTTTGCCGCGTTCTTAGGTTTTGGAATCGTGAGCTTTATCGCCACGCAGCTTGGCGCAACCCTATACTTGTTGTCTCAATCGCACGACACTCATCCGACGCAAAAAGATCTGGAGCATCTTGCCGGATCCAAACCCATTATTCCCATCACCGCGAACGTATTGTTGTACGCGCTGATCATCCTGTTTCTCTATGTCAGCATTGCGATTTTGAAAAATTTGCCTTTCTGGCACACCTTCGGCTGGCGAAAACTGATTCCTGTGCCAGGCACGCCTTCCAATCCCTGGGTTTATTTTGCCGCGGGCATAGGGCTGTCGTTATGTGTCGCAATCGTCAGCAGCCGCATAAAAACACCGGAGAATCTTCCGATCGAGGAACTTTTTAAAAGCCGCGTCGGCGCTTTTCTTCTGATGGGAATGGCTGTGCTGATTGCGCCGCTGGTCGAAGAGACGGTCTTTCGAGGATATCTTTATCCTTTATTCGCGAAGAACCTTGGGGTAACGCCGGGAATTGTGATTACCGGCGTGCTGTTTGGACTTATGCACGCACCGCAGCTTGGCTTTACATGGGGCTTGGTCGCCATGCTGATCGCCGTCGGCATAATTTTAACCCTTGCACGCGCAAGAGCTGGAACGGTGCTGGCCAGTTATCTGCTTCATCTTGGATATAACTCGATGATTGCCGTGACCGCGATCCTGGCTACGCACGGTTTTACCAGGTTGCCGCCGCATCCTTAGGCGCATTTTTGGCCGCCATGTGCCGGTCGTTTACAATAGAGCTTTGCGGAGCTAAAACCGAATGTATGTAGCGCAGCCGATTGAATGGACCGACCGCGGCGTGACGATGCTTGACCAGCGCCGGCTCCCGGGCGAAGAAGTCTCCTACACCTATACGACTTACCAGGAGGTCGCAAAAGCGATTCACGAAATGGTGATTCGCGGAGCGCCAGCAATCGGAGTTGCCGCTGCGATGGGTGTGGCCATCGGCGTACAAAACTCCTCCGCAAAGTCGCTGGAAGATTTGCGCGCGGAGTTTCCGGTGATTATCGAAACTCTGGCCAAGACCCGGCCCACGGCGATGGATCTTTTTTGGGCGCTTGACCGCATGCAGCGGCGATTTGCGGAACTTTCCGCGCAGACCTCAGAACTGGCGCTGATCAAGCGCGATATGGTTGCGGAAGCTAAAGCGGTGCATCTCGAAAAGCGCGCTATTGACGAAGCGATTGGACGTTTTGGCGCGGAATTCATGCCGCAGGATGGCCGCGTAATGACTCAGTGCAATGCCGGGGCGCTGGCCACCGCGGGCATCGGCTCAGCGCTTGGCGTGATTCAAATCGCAGTCGAGCAGGGAAAGAAGCTTCACATTCTTGTTCCGGAAACGCGCCCTTACTTGCAAGGTGCGCGCCTCACAGCATGGGAACTTCATCGCAGCAACATCCCGCTTACGTTGATTACCGACAACATGGTGGGGCACTTCTTGAAAACCGGAAACGTAAGCGCGATTGTGACCGGAGCTGACCGCATCGCCGCCAACGGTGATACCGCCAACAAGATCGGCACATATCAAATCGCTGTCCTTGCGCGCGAACATAAAGTGCCGTTTTACATTGCCGCGCCGGTTTCTACTTTCGATCTTTCCATCGCATCCGGTGAACAAATCCCCATTGAAGAGCGATCTTCCGCGGAGGTCACTCAGATACAGGGTATTCGCATCGCTCCAGACGTTCATGCGGCGCATCCCGCGTTCGATGTCACGCCGCATCGCTACATTGCGGCGATCTTCACCGAACGCGGCGTCGCGCGTCCACCTTACACTGAGTCGCTGAGATCTCTCGCATCCGCGGCCCATTCCTTTTCTGTTGCCTGAGACTCGCTCAGCGGTTTATTTTCCTCGCGTGAGCGACATCGTTTCCGCGCCAACATTCTTCTGTTCCTTGTACATCGTCCAGGTTTCATTCAGGTGGTTGGCATCGACCAGCGTGAACACCGCATGATGCATGTGCAAATCATCAGCCTTCAGGTTGGTCGCTCCCACAAAGTCGAACGTGATCGTGCCTGCCCCGGGATCGTACGTCGCCGCCATCGTTGGCTTACTTCAGGCGGACGTATTTGTAAACGGGCTTCCAGTACGCGGCAAAAAGGACGTCCAGGGCGCTAGCCCGCTCCGCGGAATCATCGCTGCGCGCGGCGGCGCTGACAGACCAGCGAGTTCGCGGAAACCTGCCGCCGCCGGAGACGAAGGAATGATCGAAGGCCATAATCCTCGGAGATATTCACTGATGCGCGTCAGCGAGTCTACGCAGGGAAACTGAAGCAGCGCAAGGGGAGTCGCAAAAGCGCGGACCCTATCGTGAAGCGCTATTCGTACCTCAGGGCTTCGACCGGATCGAGCCGCGCGGCTTTCCATGCCGGGTAAATTCCAAACCCGATTCCGATCAGTGCGCAAAGCACCAGCGCCGTAACTACCCAAAAAGCCGACAGTTCGGCTGGCATGTGAACAGCGAATTTCAGAAGCAAGGTCAATCCCGCCCCAAGAAGTACGCCGATCATTCCGCCCAATGCGCTCAAGGTCACTGCTTCAATCAAAAATTGCATCAGAATGTTGCTGCGCTTCGCGCCGATCGCTTTGCGTACGCCGATTTCTCGCGTTCGCTCGGTCACACTGACCAGCATGATGTTCATTACGCCGATTCCACCCACCAGCAGGCCCACCGACGCGACCGCAAACGTCAGCAGAAAAATCAGTCCGCTGATTTTATTCCAAAGGTCCAGAAAATAGTCTGAAGTAAACAGCGCGAAGTCATCCGGTTTTTCGTTGGAAAGCCTGCGTTTGCGCCGCAGTAAATCGCGAATCTCGTCCACTGCTTCGACGACGTATTTCGGATCGCTGGCCTTGGCGAAAATTACGTAGTCGCGTTTGTTCGGATAGAGCTTGCGCAGCGTGGTCACCGGCATCAGCGCGATGTTGTCTTCGGGATTGGAGCCGCCGGAAATACCCTGGCGGCGTTTCTGCAGCGTTCCGATCACCGTGAAGAGTTGCCCGTCGATGGTCACTTCCTGCCCGACGGCGCCGCGGCTTCCATCAGGAAATAAAAGGTTTGTGGTGTCAAAACCAAGCAGCACTACCGGCGCGTGATGCTCCGTATCCGTTTCGTTGAACTCGCGTCCCGTCGCAATCTTCAGATCAAAAATTTGCGTGATCGAAGGCGAGTTGCCCTGCAGGATCACATTTTTCGCCCGGCTGGAGCCGTGCCGCACGTCCGACGTGCCTACGCCAAACTGCGGCTGAAAAATCCGCATCGACGGTGAGGCTGCTTTCACGTGCGGAAGCGTTGCCATGTCATCGGCGAACTCCGGCAAAAGCTCTTTTCGCGTAAACCATTCGCTCGGCGGGTGCGAGAGCGACGCCCAGGGAAAGCGGTAGGCGATGATGGTATCCGATCCGAGTTCGCGAATTCCGCCCAACACATTATCATTCAGTCCGTTGATCACCGAGCTGACCGCGATCACCGTCGTTATTCCGATGACGATACCGAGGATTGTGAGCGACGATCGCAAAAGATTCTTGCGCAGCGTATCCAGCGCCAGCGCCACAAGTTCGCCCAGTTTCAGCGTGTGTTCGACGCGCACCAATGCGCGCAAGCGTGAAGTCCGCGAATTAGCGATAGTGTTGGCGATCGTTGACATGCGACGTTCTCAGAAAATCTCCTATTCCGCCCGCAAGGCTTCGACCGGGTCCAACCGCGAAGCTTTCGACGCCGGATACGTTCCAAAGAAAAGACCCACGCTCAGCGCCACCAGCAATCCTCCCAGCACCGACCACAGTTGCACTGCCGCAGGAAGCGAGGTCGTCAGGTAAACAAGTTTCGCGACGATGATTCCGCAGAGAACGCCGATCGCTCCGCCAATCACCGCAATCGTCCCCGCCTCGATTAAAAATTGCAGCAGAATATCTCCGCGCCGCGCGCCCAGCGCCTTGCGCACGCCGATCTCCCTGGTCCGCTCCGTGACACTCACCAGCATAATGTTCATGATCACGATGCCGCCGACCACCAGCGAAATCGAAGCGATGGCGATCGTCACCACGAAAAATGACGAGCTGATGTCTTTCCACAACGAAAGGAAGGAATCGCTGGTCTCGATTGCGAAGTCGTCTTTTGCGTTGTAGCCAAGATGCCGCCGCCCGCGCATGATCTGGCGCACCTCGTCAACGGTTTCCTGAATCTTCGCCGCGGAGCCTGCCCGAATCGTGATTCGCAAACTATCCGTCTGCGATCCAAAATCCTTTTGATACGCGGTCAGCGGCAGAATAATCCAGTTGTCCAGCGAAGTGCCCAGCGTCGAGCCTTCTTTTTTGCCGACTCCGATTACCATGCACGGAAAATTGTTCCAGCGAATCTCTTTCCCAACCGGATCGCCACCGGGAAGCAGATTGTCCACGATGTCCATGCCAATGACGCAGGCCGGCGAAGCGCTTTTCAAATCGGCATCGGTGATGTGCCGCCCTTCGATCAGGTCTACATCGTAGAGTTCGGCCATCTCCGGAGTCCACGCGCGCAAGTTGGTGTCCTTCAATGAATTCGTTCCGCTGCGCACCTCCACGCGGCCGCCGAGCGAAGCGCCAATTCCTTTGCAGGACTTGCACAGCTCCTTAATGGCATCGTAGTCCTCTGTATCCAGGCGTTTGCGCTTCTGAAATTCCAGCCAGTCGTCCACATTGGTGATAATCGAAGGCTGCTTCGATACGCCAAAAACATCCGCACCCAGACGAAAAACGCGCGTCGCAACGTATTGGTTCGCCCCATTGATCAAGCTGACCACCGCAATCACCGCGGCAACACCAATCACCACGCCCAGAAGCGTCAAAGCGCTTCTCAGCTTGTGCGCCCACAAACTGGACGTAGCAATATTCACTGCCTCAGAAAAGTTCATCGACCGCTTCGAAGTCGTAGTCGAAGAAGACCACTTCGCGGTCGTCGCGGACGATGCAGCTGTATCAGGCTGGTCCATGAACAGGGTTATGCGGGAATGCCCCATTCTACCATACGCATCGAAAGGGCTCCGAGTTACCGCTAGCGCGCGTGAACACCAAGGGAGACCTACGGAGTCACTTCAGAGCGCAAATGCTTGGCCAGCTTCTCGATCCGCTTCAACTGATCGGCAAGGTCTTTAGGTAGTTGTCCTTCGGCGAGCAGATTTACTCGGGGCGGGATCCCTGCGGACAATTGTGCCAACTCTTCCGCCTCTCGCCTGAGCTTCGCTGGATCTGGCAACGTCAGACTACGCTCTAAGGGTGGGTCGAGCGGCTTGTTCGTCTGTTTGTCCGCTTCGCGAACACCTGGTGGAATTGGCCGCACTCTCTGGCCGGATTCTTTCGCTGGAAAAGATATCAAGGTGAGTGCAAGCAGAACAGAAATAAGGAAGGGCTTCCGCATAAACACCTCCGCGGAACATTGCGTAGATCTTTGCGAAGTTTATACCCTCGCTTCTCGGGCGAATAGTAGAGCCCAAAAAAAACGGCCCCGCAAAAAGCGGGGCCGGTCGGTTGAAGGTAGTTTAGGCTTAGAAGCTGACCTTAAAGCCGAACTCCATCGAGCGTGGCGCGCCGATCGCGAACACGCCCGAGCCAAGTCCCGTCTCAAAGGTTCTACGAGTAGAAGCCGTCGTACCGCCAGGTTGCCCAGAGAAGGCGGCAACTGATCCCGAGCTTCCATCGAGCACGCCACTGATCAGGTTGTCCGGCCCATTGTAGTTCTTGCGGTTGAAGAGATTGTAGAACGCCGCCTGCGGTTCAAACCGTAAGCGCTCGAATTTGCGGATTGGCTTGATGGACCAGCCGAGGCGCAGGTCAAACGTGAAGAAATTTCCGTTGCCCAGTTGGCCAGCAGGAGCGGTCGGCAGCTGTAGACCTTCAGAGGTGCCACAATTGCCGATGGGATTTAGAGAGGGCGTCACGGCGCAGAGTGACTTCAACTGGTCCGCACTGAATAGGCCGGCAGACACGAGAGCCTGTCCTGCAGGAGTCAGCTGATTGCCAAACGCGTCGCTGTATTTTTGGAGGAACGTGTTCAGGCCGCCCGGGCTAATGTCCCGGCCAAACGAACCGACCTTCGATCCCGGAACCGGAGCAACGCCGGTCTGGCCGTCACCCGTCGTATCGTATTGGAAGATGTCCTCCAGGTTTCCCGGAGCGAAAAAGGTCAGTGTCTGCGGGAGCGCCGTATAGAAGTGTGTGATGAAGTTCGCATGGATTCCTGCCGGCAGATCCATAACCACGCCGGCGGAGAATTGGTGCGTGCGGTCAAGGCCATTCGGGCCGATGAATTTGCTGGGATTGTTGAAGTCCAACGCGCTGTTAACGAAGTCGCCGTCACTTGCCTGGGCGTCGTACCGCGACAGCGAATAGGATATCTGTGCGTTCAGACGGTGGACGAAGCTTACTGGGCTCTTCAGGTCTGACCGGAGTACGACGTCGAGGCCATTGTAGACCGACCGGCCAACTGGTTCGAGGAGAAGCACCTGACCGAAGTCCGGATTCTTGCCCGGGAACGCCAGCACGCCTTGTCCAATCGGGAAATTACCTGTGGCATTTGAGCCTCCACTCAAGCACGGCCCCGTCGCACACCCTTTATTGATGTTGGCGTAGTTACCGATCGTTGCTCCCTTTGAGATGGCGCAATCAATCGATGCCGCATCGGTACCAGTCCCACAGCCGAGTGAATTATTGGTATCCGAGATGGCTGCAAGGGCTGCGTTCTTGTCCAGAATGCTCGCATCGCCCTGGTGGTTTTGATCGATACCGAGCAGCGTGTGTAATCCAACGTTACGAATGTAGTCCACACTAAGTACTGTGCCGTGATGAAGTTCGCGTTGGAATCCAACGTTCATTTGTGCGGAATAAGGCGACCGAAAGTTCGGAGCGAACATCGAGCCCGTATTTGCGCTTGTCAGCGCATTTCCGAAGTAAGCTCCGTTTGCCTGCGGCCCCGCCGAAAGCGTCGCTTGTTGGTACAGCTTTTGCAGGTCCGAGATTGCGGTTTGTACAGTGCCTACGGCGTTTTGATCGCCACAAATTTGAGTCGGGATACTCAACCCGTCGATGGAGCTGACAAACGATCCATCTGGCATTGACACACCGCCCTGGGTACAGACTTCCTGCACCTGGTTGAAAAGCCCATTGGGCAAGCGGCCTGGACGATCAAATAGCACGTTGTTAAAGACGCCGTTCTCATAATAAATTCCCGCGCCGGCACGGATCACTGTCTTGCCATTCTTGCGCGGATCCCATGCCACTCCAATCGTTCCGCCAAAGTTCTTGTTTGGCTGCCTGACTGGATTGCCCAGGCCAGGCTGAAAGTCATTCAATGCCTGGACAGCGGGTAGATCCGCATCAGACCGGCCAGTATCACGGTTGTAGCGAAGACCATAAAGGAAAGTGAGATTTGGCCGCACCTTCCAGGTATCGCCAATATATGCCTGAAACCGAGTATCAAACTGTCCGCCACAGGTCTGTCCGAATTGGGGAATCTCCGTAAAGCAGCCTTCGCCGTTGCCCACATCAATGCGATGAACCGGCCAATTCAGAGGATTTGTGTCGCCACCCGGGCCAAATGGATTAGTGTTCGCGAACGCGTCGGTCGCCGGACTTACGGCCGCACGAACCGCCGGGGCTATTCCAAAGAAGCTGGCAAAGCCGCCTCCCAGAATGCGGTTTACGCCAACGCCATAACGAAGGATGTGGCTGTTAAAACTCCTGGTGCCGTCATACTTAAACTGCTTGTTGGATTGATAGGTTTTCTGCGGGGCAAGGATATTCGGCCCCGAACAAAATAGATCACCACCCGCCGTGCATGAAGTCGACACGTTTCCGATTGCGAGCGCCAAAAGAGGAGCAGGGTTGAAGATGCTCGATCCCGTAACTGCATCGGTGATGCCATTGCGGAACTTCAAATAACCCACGCGGAAAGTGTGCGTCCAGCGACCGTGCGTGATGTCCACACCACCCCCATACGACGGGGTGAAATCCACGTTTGCAAATGATTGATAAGTCCCGGGAATAAAGGTCCCCGCATCCAGATTCTGCTCATAGGCAAATTTAAAGAATGCGTGAATGTTATTGGTAACCGTGTAGTCCAGACGGCCAAGGTATTCTTGATCTCGGAAAGGCGCGTTGAAGGTACTCCTTAGATCGTTAAACGGGGCTTCGGGTGCACCTGAGGCGATCAAATCCTGTGTGGTTCTTTCCCAGGAACCGAAGCCGAACAGCTTGTCCTTGATAAGCGCCCCACCGAGATTTGTTCCATACTGCTTTCGAGTGAATTGAGCAGCCGGATCTCCGATCGCTGCTGATGTGCCATCGCTGCGATAGTTGAAAAAACCCTCGCCATGAATCGTATTCGTTCCGGAATTCGTGGTGATATTGACTGTTCCCGAAGAAGTCAGCTCGGTCGAGATATCGAGACTTGACTGACTGACCTGGAATTCTTTAATCGAATTCACGCCGATGTTTTGCGTAGTCGTGCCGACGGTTTCATCTGAGATGTCCAATCCGTCCACTTCGATGCGGGCCGTGCGGCCAAAGCGTCCGCCAAACGAAATCGAAGAAAAACCCTTTTTTGTGGGGTCGAAATTTCCGCCGTCCTGAATCTGTACTCCCGGCTCGAGCTGCGCCAAGTCCAGGAAGTTGCGGCCATTGATTGGCAAATTTTCGATCTGGTCGCTAGTGACGACACCTTGAATCGTTGTTTGTTCCGTATCCACGTTTACTGCTGAACCTTCGACGGTAATGATCGTGTTTCCCGAACCGAGTTCCAATGTTAACGTGCCCGATGTGATGTTTCCTACTTGCACCGTAAGTGTCTCTTCGATCGCCCTGAATCCAGCCGCTTCAATGCGTACAACGTATTCCCCAGGTACCAACGGTCCAGAATTGTACGTTCCTGCGCTCGACACTTCCGGCGTGACTTTCGCGCCTGTCCCTTTACTGGTTATGGTTACCTTGGCGCCGCCGACCGTGGCCCCGTTCGGGTCCAAGATCGTTCCTTGAATGCTGCCGGTCGATACCCCCGCTTGCGCGTTAGCAGCAGGGGTCATTGCGGCATTTATACCGATTATTAAGCACAAAATTACGACGAACGCGGTCAGATTGATTATCTTGCGCATACGAGAATTCCCCCCTCAAATGAATTGAGCCTGACTTCAAGGATTGACGGGCACTCGCGTTCAGCCCGAAAAGGCAAAATCACCACCTCAACACCACAGCTAGAACGACTGGAGCAAGAAGTTAGAGTAAATAAATACTTACAAATGAGTTGGTTATGGACCAGTATCTAAGGAATTCGTGATACCACCCCAGAGCATAAAATACACAGTGCACAAATTATGCCAAACTATTTACCTATATTTGACATCACTTTGACCCTTAGTTTTCCGCGATTTACGTGAAGGGGACCACACGCAAAGGTCAAACCAGAGACGCGAAATATAGATTTTTGTAGGTTAGTTCTAAATACGGGAATAATCGAGACCGACTGGTACTGATTCATCTCCGCTGGAAGGCACACCTTCGCCTGGAGTCACCTGTTAACTCGTGCGAGTCGCGGGCCTAGGGTACCACTTCAGAGCGTAGGTGTTTGGCCAGCTTCTCAATCCGCTTCAGCTGCCCGTCAAGCTCTTTAGGCAATTGACCGTGGCTGATCCGGTCGATCCGTTCCGGTATCCCAGCCGATAGCTCCGCCAATTCCGCAGCTTCATCTCGTAACTGGGAACGGGCAGCAGCTTTCTTAGGGAAGTACACCGGGGGGTCGAAAGGAATTTCGAGCTGGCCTTTTCGGTGGTTCGGCAGATTTTGGGCGCCTGGAGCAGCGCCTTCGCAGAACGACGCGGCTAACAGCAAACTGAGGTAAACGGAGAGGGCGGGGCTCCGCATAGACTAACCTCCGGCAAACGTAAATTGCCGGGATTGTACACCCCTGCAACGAGCAATGCTCATAAAAAAAGGCGGAGAGCTATCGCTCTCCGCCGTGGCCTCGAAAGTTGGACAAGCTCTAAAAAGAGACTTTGAATCCGAACTCCATGGATCGTGGCGCTCCTAGAGCGAATACACCAGACCCCAGACCCGTAAGCAGCGGAAGACGCGTTGCCTTTGTGGCCCCATTGATCGAGGTCGACCCGCCGTCCAAGGTACCCGCCAACAGAGCGTCCGGACCGTTGTAATTGTGACGATTGAAGAGATTATAGAAGGCAGCTTGCGGTTCGAAGCGGAGGCGTTCCCACTTACGAACCGGCTTAATCGCCCATCCCAGCCTTACATCGAACGTGAAGAATGCATCATTGCCGATGTTTCCGTTCGGTGCCAATGCCAGCTGTAGCTGAGGCTCTGCCGTCGCGCAGTTTCCAACCGGATTCAACGAAGGTGTTACCGCGCACAGCTGTTGCATTTGTGTTTGAGTAAACAGGCCCGCGTTAACAAGAGCCTGCCCGGCCGGAGTCAACTGATTTCCGGAAGTGTTGCTGTATTGCTGCAGGAACGAATTGAGACTTCCAGCCTTGATGTCTCGGCCGAATGAGCCAATGTTCGAACCCGGTACCGGGGCCAGCGTAGTCTGCCCGTCGCCGACCGTGTCGAATTGAAAGATGTCTTCCGCATTTCCCGGCGGCGCCCAGGTAATAGTCTGTGGCAGCGCTGTGTACCAATGAGTGATCAAGTTAAGGCGCACGCCCGCGGGCAACTCCATTATCACGCCAGCGGACAGCTGATGTGTGCGATCGAGCCCGTTAGGTCCAAAGAACCGCGACGGATTGTTGTAGTCGACAGCGTTGTTGATGAAATCCGCGTCGGTAGCCGTGCTGTTGTAACGAGATAGCGAGTACGCTATCTGCGCGTTGAAATACTTTATCGCGCGGAACGGACTCTTCAGGTCGGATGTCAGCTTTACTTGCATGGCGTTGTAGACAGACCGGCCTACAGGTTCCAGGAATTGCATCTGCCCAAAGAATGGATTCTTCCCGGGAAATGCGATTTGTCCGCCGCCTGTGAGCACGCCGTTGGCATTCGTGACAGGAACGCCGCCTGTGAAGAAATTGCCGTCCGTCAAACCGTTGTTCGCATAATTGGCAATCGTTGCGCCTTTACCGATGGCACAGTCGATGCCTGCTCCCCCGGCTCCGCAACCGAAAGCCGTGTTGGTCGCTGCGATTGCCGCCGCCGCGCCATTCGCATCAAGGAATTGGGCGTCACCGACGTGGTTTTCATCGATTGCCAGCAGCGTGTGAACTCCTACGTTGCGCAGATAGTCCACAGAAACTATGGTTCCGTGTTTGAGCTCACGTTGGAAGCCAACGTTCATTTGGTACGACCGTGGCGACTGGTAATTTGGAGAGTACAGCGTCACGCCGGTAACCGCGGCGCCGGCTGCCAGGGCATTGGCCACATACCCGCCGTTGGCCTGAGCACCGGCTTGCGCTGTCGCCTGCTGAAATTGCTGTTGTAACGCAATCACCTGGGATGTGACATTGCCGATCGGCTGGTTACATAGCCCTGACGTGTCGACAGCAGTTCCGTCTGGAAGGTTTAGCGCGCCGCTCGGGCAAATGTCCTGCGTCAAGTTAAAGAGTCCAGTCGGCAAACGGCCCGGCCGGTCAAACAGAACGTTGTTAAACACGGCATTTTCGTAATAGATGCCGGCTCCCGCGCGGATCGACGTTTTTCCGTTCTTCCACGGATCCCATGCGAACCCCAGTGTTCCACCAACGTTGTTGTCGGGTTGGTTTACTCGGCCACCAAATCCGGACCGCACCTGGTCCAGCAAATTCCCGGAACAAGCAGGAAAACCAGGAGCGCTTACGGCAGAACAAGGAACCGGCGGCAGGTCAGCATCCGTACGTCCAGTGTCGCGGTTGTATCGCACACCGTAGATCAGCGTGAAATTGGGCTTCACTTTCCAGGAATCGCCCAAATACACTTGGAATCGGGTATCGAATTGGCCCCCACAGTCTTGGCCGAACTCAGGAATCTCAGTGAAGCAGCCCTGACCGTTACCAAGTCGAATGCGCGAAACGGTATAGTTTAGAGGATTGGAGGAACCTCCAGCGAACGGCCCGAGAGCCGCTGCCGCTTCCGAAGCGGGCGTGAACGACGCGCGAATCGCCGGATCAATACCATAAAAGCTTGCGAATCCGCCACCCAGAATCCGGTTCACGCCGAAGCCGAAGCGAAAGATATGGCTCCGAAACACCTTCGAACCGTCATATTTGAATTGCTTGTTTGACTGAAAAGTTTTTTGTGGTGCCAGAATGTTGGCGCCAGAGCAAAAAATCTCGCCAGATGCAGTGCATCCAGTACCGCCATTGCCGATATTGACCATGACGCCCGGCGCCACATTGACGATGTTCGTTCCGGTCACTGCATCGGTAATGCCATTGCGGAACTTCATGTACCCTACGCGGAAGCTGTGCGTAAACGTGCCGGTACTGAAGTCGACACCACCCCCGTAGGAAGGTGTGTTGTCCAGGTTCGCGAACGGGCTAAAGGTTCCCGGCACGAAAGCGCCAACCACACTGTTTTGCTCGTAGGTATATTTGAAAAAGATCCGCACGTTTGAGGTTAGGTTGTAGTCAAGACGGCCCAACCACTCCTGGTCGCGGAACGGACTGTTGAATGAACTTGAAAGAGTCTGGAAGGGCGCCGCCACACTAACGCTCGCCAGCAAATCCTGCGTCGTCCGTTCTCCTGATCCAAATGCGAACAGCTTATCTTTGATGATTGGCCCGCCCAAACTCACACCATATTGTTTGCGATCAAACTTCGCTGGTGGTTCGCCAGTGTTCGCTGAAGTCGCGTCGCCCCGATAATTGAAAAAGCCGTCCCCGTGAAGAGCATTCGTGCCCGAGCGCGTCGTGATGTTCACCGTTCCGGAAGAAGTCAATTCGGTTGCCAAATCAAGACTCGACTGGCTCACCTGAAATTCCTTGATGCTGTTTACGGAAATATTTTGCGTCGTCGTTCCTACAGTCTCATCGGATATGTCCAGACCATCTACCTCGATGCGCGCCGTGCGGCCAAAGCGGCCGCCGAAAGAGATGGAGGAGAAACCTTTCTTCGTGGGATCGAAATTACCGCCATCCTGGATCTGAACTCCGGGTTCGAGTTGTGCTAGATCCAGAAAATTGCGTCCGTTGATCGGGAGGTTCTCGATTTGCGTGCTGGTCACCACACCTTGAATCGTTGTTTGTTCGGTATTTACAGCGAGCGCCGTGCCTTCAACCGTGACCACCGAACTTTCCGATCCGACTTCCAAGGTTACGGTTCCCGGCGTAATGTTGCCAACCTGGACAGCCATAGTCTGTTCCAGCGTTTTGAAGCCGCTGGCTTCTACCCGTACCACGTAATCGCCAGGTTCCAACGGTCCGGAGTTGTAGGTTCCTGAGCTGGTGACTGTTTCATTCGTCTTCGCACCCGTCGCCTTGCTGGTAATCGTTACCTTAGCGCCGGGTACAGAGGCCCCGTGAGGATCCAGAATCGTGCCTTGGATCGTTCCGGTTGAGATACCGGCCTGCGCGTGGACCGATGGTGCCAATCCCCCTATGGCAAACAGAGCGGCCATCCAATACAAGATGAGCACGAAACAAGAAGATTGTGAGCTTCGCAAGTTACGCATTCCCGCCTCCAATTTTTCAACGGTTGGACACCCTACTACCGGGACACACCACTACCTCGTCGGTTGGACTGGATTTTGTTAACGGCGCGGACTCGGCGGATCGGAGTTCATCCGAACACGGCTTTTATGGCGTCATGCGGACTTGGGCGGGGAAAAGACCTGCAAACACAATGACGCGCTCAATGGCGTCTCACTACATGCAAACAGCTAGCCAAGAAATGGCGCGAAACTAAATTGTCTGAAATGTTCGGCTTATCTATAACGAAGAAATTCTCGATGCGTAAAATCTTTCAATATTCAGAATATATATAAATTTTCGTAAATGTTCTCTGGGGTTCTTATTACTTAACTATACATATATTATGGTATCTAGCTTTCACCGTTAGCGGGATTTTCTTTTTAAATTCGCCCTAATTTGCATGACGCAGCCGATCCACCAGCGATTGCGCGCGCTGCCGCGCAATCCCGACAAACTTCGGGTCCGAGGAGATCTGTTCCAGTAACGGGATCAATCGTTGCGGCTCCGGAAGTAGTCCGCGGTTCAAGTCGCTTTCAAACTGCAACAGCGCATCATTAATTCCCAGCCGGTCGTAACGAATACGCCGCTCCAGCAGCGCATAGTGTTCCTGCTGACGGGCCAGCCCCTCGAAGATTTGCAGTAGCTGCGTCGCCGCGGAATTCAGTGTGTAGTTGAACTTCGTCTCGTGCGACACATTGCCCTGCTGCCAGCGAAACGTCTTTTCGCCCAGGTTGGCGATTTTCCGGTGAACGTCCAGATCCTGCCCCTGAAATTCATTCAGTTGCTGCGTTAACGCGAAGATCTTCGAACGCAGCGCTTCGCCCACTTCAAATGGCTGCGCACCAGGATCCTCATCAAGCTGCCTGATTTCATACGTCGCGGCATTCGAATCGTACTGCACGGTCACTTCGATGAATTCGGGGGAACTTCCTTGAAAAATTCGCCGAAAGGTCACCTTGGCAGCCCCTGGTCCCGGTCCCAGGCCCGAAGCTTCTGGAGTTGCGGCCACAGACCAAGCCGCTGAAAGAATGGAGAAAAGTACGAACACCAGCGACACGCGCGCCATCAACACCATCAATGAATATCGCTGCCTCATCGCTCCGGCTGGACCCTGGAACTCTCTGCCTTCGCGCCGTACACAGCATTCTCCCGCGCTCGCACCGTTCGCGATGTTCCATTTCCTGTGATTGCCGGCAGCGCAAATCGTTGCCGAAATTGTTTGTTCTGCATGTGGCACAAAGCCACCGCCAGCGCATCCGCCGCGTCCGCAGGTTCCGGTATTTCGCTCATCTGAAGCAGCGAGCGCACCATCACTTGCACGTGCCGTTTATCGGCATTCCCATATCCCGCCACCGAAGCCTTAATCAAGCGTGGCGCGTAACTGTGCACCGTAACTCCATGTTGCGCGGCCGCCAGCAGCACCACTCCGCGCACTTCTGCCAGTCGTAGCGCGGTTTTCACGTTCAACGCCGAAAAAATAGACTCCACCGCCAGCGCATCCGGAGAAAAATCCCGCAGCAACCCGCATATCAACGTGTGCACCGCTTCGAGCGCTGCTCCCGCGGATTCCTTACGCAGCTTTTCCGCCACTTTCAGTGCTCCGTAATGCACCATGCGGCAGTTCTGGCCATCCGACTCCACAATGCCGTAGCCCGTGGGCCCGGCGGCGGCAGGATCGACGCCCAGTACACGAAACACAATTCGCCGCGTAGCGGATTCGCTCATCGCAAAAAGTGTAAAGCGAGGAACGCTTTGGTGCCAGTTGTTTGTGCTTACTGTGTGCGTTTTGCGGGCGCGATTTTCTTCCTGGCGTTGCATGCGTTTATCGCATGCGTGCCTCATAAAGCTAGTTAGCGCCGACTGCCGCCTGGATTTCGCTCTCGTCGATATCGAAATTCGCGTACACGTGCTGTACGTCGTCATGCTCTTCCAGAGCTTCAATCAGCCGCAGCATCTGCTTGGCCTGCTCGCCGGTCAGCTTCACATAATTCTGCGGCACCATCGCCACTTCCGCGCTCACTGGCGTAATTCCAGCCTTGATCAACGCTTCCTTGACGGTCTCGATCGCTTCCGGCGGGGTCACGATGTACCAGCCGGAGCCGTCGTCCTTCATGTCCTCGGCCCCTGCTTCTAACACCAGGTCCATCAACTTGTCTTCGCTGGCGGCTTCCTTGGCCACCGTAACTTCACCCTTGCGATGGAACATCCACCCCACCGCGCCGGCTTCGGCCATGTTTCCGTTGTTCTTTCCCATAAGATGGCGCATTTCGCCCACCGCGCGATTGCGATTCGTCGTCACCACCTGAATCAGAATCCCGACTCCGCCCGGACCGTACCCCTCGAAGGTGACTTCATCGTAGACTTCGCCTTCCAGCTGCCCGGTGCCGCGAAGAATTGCCCGCTCGATATTATCGTTCGGCATATTTTCGTTTTTCGCCGCAAGAATTGCCGTGCGCAATCGCGGATTGGAGTTCGAATCGCCACCGCCAATCCGTGCCGCGATCGTCAGCTCGCGAATCAGCCGCGTAAACGCCCGGCCGCGTTTGGCGTCCGTAGCCGCCTTCTTATGCTTAATCGTGGCCCACTTTGAATGCCCAGACATGACGGTTCCTTCGTAAACCAGAATTTCGTTCAGCCCCGCTTTGCCGGGGAAGTGTCTGCGGAGACTTGCGATGAACCGTAGCCCCTCAAGAGTTACGGCCTAGACTTTGCAAGTTTAGCACAGCAGTTTAGCGCTTCGAAACCCAGTTATACTCGGAACCAGAGGCCATCAGTGCGTGAATCGGCGACGGAATTTGTCTTCGAGGCGGAGCCACCTCACGCCAAACAGCTTATGTCTGCGCGCCATTTCAAAGTGTTGGCAGTCGCCGCGCACCCGGTTCAATACATGGCGCCCATTTTTCGGCGCATGGCGGGCGAGCCTCAGCTCGATTTGCACGTGGCCTATTGTTCCTTGCGCGGAGCAGAAGCGGCGATCGATCCGGATTTTGCTACCAGCATTACATGGGATGTGCCGCTCTTAGAGGGATACTCATGGACCGCCATTCCGAATAAGGGCTCGGGCGAAGAATCCTTTTGGGGACTGCATAACCCCGGGCTGTCTAAACTCATACGCGATGGAAAATTTGATGCCGTGTTGTGTTTTGTTGGCTACGTTCGCGCATCGTTCTGGATCGCTCGCCGCGCGGCGAAGGCTTCTCACGCCGCCTTCCTGTTCGGTACCGACGCGCACAGCCTCGCCCCGCGCGATGGCAAAGCCTGGAAAGTTGCATTCAAGAAAGCATTCTGGCCGTTTCTTTTTCGCCGGGCCGACCAGGTGATTGTTCCTTCCACCGGCACTCTGGAAATGATCAAAGGTCTCGGAATTCCCACCGCAAAAATTACTCTCACTCCCTACACCATTGACAATGATTGGTGGAAGACTCAGTCCGCGCTGGCGAACCGCGAAGCCACCCGCGCAAATCTGGGCGCCTGGCCCCGGCAAGCCATCATTTTATTTTGCGCAAAGCTGCAACCGTGGAAACGTCCGATGGACTTGTTGCAAGCATTCGCCGAAGCCGGGCCCGAAGGTTCTATTCTTGTGTTCGCCGGTGAGGGCCCGCAACGCTCGCAACTGGAAGCCGAGGCGGCGAAACGCGGAATGCAGCACCGCGTTAAGTTTTTAGGTTTTGTGAACCAATCTCAATTGCCGGCGTTGTACTCGGCCGCAGACGTGCTCGTGCTTCCCTCGGTCTATGAACCGTTCGCGGTCGTCGTGAACGAAGCCATGTGCTGCGCGTGTCCAGTGATTGTGAGCGATCAAGTCGGCGCTGCTCGCGATCTTGTGGCTCCCATAAGCCCGCAATTTATTTTTCCTGCCGGAGATATCTCAGCATTGGCAACTGTTTTGCGGCTTGCCTTCGCGGACCGCGAAAGGCTGCGAGAAATTGGACAACGAGCGTTCACTCACGTTGAAACGCACTCGCCGCAACGAATTATCGCCGCGACCGTGGAAGCAATCAGCAAAGCGGTTGAGGCTGTGCGCCATGGGAAATAACAATTTCTTCGCATTAACACCGAGACAATCTGCAAGTGTCGCGGCACGGAGCTCCTTTCCGTGCGCATAGCGCTCTTTACACCATTTTCACCGGAACTTGGCGGCGGCTCCGCGCAGTTGCGCAGCCATCTTCGTTATCTTCCAGAACTCGACGTCCAGTGGTGTTACCTCGCGGACCAGCCTGGAGCAAACTCTCAGCACAGGTACAAGTGGCTCGGGCCGCGTCTCACAACAGCGGAGCTCCTCAGCGACTTGAGCGCGCGCACCGGATTCTTGCCTGGATCAAAATCGCGCGTGAGAGATCTGGTCGACCAGATGGACGCCGATCTCTATTGGGTGGTCGGCCACTACGAAGGAATTTCCGTCGCGTCTGAACTCATCGCCCAAGGGCAGAAAGTTCATCTGACTGTGCACGACGATCCCTTCGGCACCTGGATTCGTTCGCAACGCTACAGCCTGTTCCGACTTCTCTTGCGCAACACTTTTCCCAGGCTTCTGCGCGCCGTGAAAAGCATCGATGTGACCAGCTGGGGCATGCGAAACCTGTATCGTCAGAAATACGGGGTGAAATGTTTCGCGTTGTACCTCCACGTACCCGCGCTGCCGCAATTAACCGCGTCTCCCGACCTGAGCCATCTGACGATCGGCCACATCGGCACCCTTTACCATCCGCGCCCGTTCCTGCGCTTCGTGTCTGCGTGCAAAAAAGCGGCGGAACAAAAGAAACGCAGTCTGCGCATCATCCGGATCGGCTCTTCGCCGGAAATGGACGCCATCGCGGCAGCCGACGGCGAAATCTTTGCCTCGCACAACGATTTGACCGAAGAAAACGCCATTCCCATTCTCGCCACTTGCGACCTGCTCTACGCCATGTATCCGGCGGGGGAAAAATACGAATTATTTAGGCGCACCAGCCTACCCATCAAAGTTTCCACCTACGTGCAAGCGCAAAGGCCGATCTTCGCCCACACCCCTCGCGATAGCACGCTAGCCTGCGTAGTCGCCAAGTATCAAATCGGAGAGGTCTGCGAAAGCGAGCTACAGGACGAGATCGCAAGAGACATTCGTAACGTCCTCGATCGTTCCGTGCCACGCCACAACTTCGAACGCGCCAGAAGCGAACTCATGGGCCCGGATCAGGTGCAACAGCTCGCCGCAGCCCTTCGCATGGAAGACTGGCAAGACTTTCCAGAATCAGATTGCGGCGATTTCAGTCCGGCCGTCGGGCGCCCTGCCATGCTACGCTGAGATGGTGCCGTCGCTCGCGATTCTGCAGGCATTCTTAGAGATGAGATAGGCCGTGTCTCGATTCCTGAAATCCTCATCGAACGTTGGTTCCCGCACGAAATTGTATTCGGCAATCGCACTTTTTGTTTTTGCGCTGCTGGCCGCGTTCGAAATATCGCAGTTTGTGCTAGAGAACGATTGGAACGCTCTCGGATTAATCGTTATCGGTATCGCGGGCCTGGCGTTTGCAATTCGCATTTTGAACAACTGGCGCCAGGGCCTGTATATCTTTTTCGGCTGGCTTTTCTTCGAGGATTTCGCGCGCAAATACCTCGGCAACAATATGGCCATTTATTTTGCCAAGGATTTCTTGGTCATACTGGTGTATGTGTCGTTTCTCCTGGCACGCCGTAATTCCAGGGAAAAAACCGCGTTTCGCCCTCCGTTCCTCGCGCCACTGCTGGTTTTTGTTTGGTTCGCGGCCGCCCAGGTTTTCAATCCAGGCTCCACCAGCGTCTTTTACGGAGTGCTCGGTCTTAAACTGTACTTTTTATATATCCCTTTGATGTACCTGGGATATTCGCTTATCGATTCAGAGCAGGACCTTCGCCGTTTTTTCATGTTTAATGCGATTTTGATTCTGCTCGTTTCATGTCTGGGAATCGCGCAATCCATTCTTGGACCTACTTTCTTAAATCCCACGATCATGCAGGAGGATATTCGCGACTTAAGCAATTTGTACCGCATGTCTCCGATTACTGGACAAATTGCCTATCGCCCCACTTCCGTTTTTGTCAGCACCGGCCGCTTTCAAAATTTGATTGTCGCCAGTTGGATGATTGTCCTCGGTTTTGGTGGTTACCTGATCCTTCGCACCAGAAAGGGTAGGATTGCCGCCTTCGCTACGATCGGGGTGCTCGCGGCTGCCGCGCTGATGAGTACTTCTCGCGGTGTGATGATGTGGTGCGGGGGCAGTTCGCTGGTAATTATGGCGGCCTTCGTCTGGGGTGCTCCGTGGAAACAAAAAGAGGCAACTCGCGTCGTTCGATCGATTCAGCGCGTGATCTTGCTTGGCGGCTTGGCCATCGTCTCCCTCTCAGTGGTCTTTCCAGAAGAGGTTAACTCCCGGCTGGCCATCTATTCGGAAACGCTGAGTCCGTATAGCACCGCAAGTGAACTGGCCTATCGTACCCGTGATTATCCGTTACGCAATTTTCTTGCTGCGTTCGATACGCCGCGTTGGATGTACGGCTACGGAACCGGAACCGCTTCCCTCGGTATTCAATACGTAGCGCGAATTTTGCACGCTCCGCCCACGGGCATAGGCGTCGAGAATGGCTATGGTCAGTTGGTCGTTGAAATGGGAGTTGTCGGGCTGCTGCTCTGGATCGTTCTTGGAGCGTCAGTTTCCCTTTCCGCCTGGAAAATCGTCAAACAGCTGCGCGGTTCACCCTGGTTTCCAATTGCGTTCGTTATTTTCTGGTTTATTTTTGTCCTCTTTTTCCCCATGGGCTACAACAGTCTTTCTTTTTATCAGGATTTCCTGGTCAACGCCTATTTCTGGATTTTGATCGGGATCTTGTATCGCCTTCCCCACGTCGCGCTTTCCGCGCAATTCGCTGCGGAGACCGCGCAAGCGGCCCAGCCCGGCTTCGTTCGTGGCGTGGTCTTGCCCCCTGTAGGAGCAAAGAGCTGATCCGTCAGCCTGCCGGCTTGACCGCACGCCGCTTCAATTTCAGAAACCTTTCCTCGTAAAACCACCTCGAGATGTAAGAGAGTCCCGTCGCGGCAGCAAGCACGACTGCCGTCCGCCCGAAGAGCCATCCCGCTATTCCCAGCGAAGCGTGAGCCTGCGGCCAAAAAATTGCCTGTGCACGATCGAAGCCCCTGAATACCAGCAGGTGATACAGATACAATCCATAGCTGATCTCTCCATAGAAGCTCAGGATTCTCCATTGTACGAGTGCCGCCCGTACACCGGAGCCACACCATACTGCCATTCCTAGAAAACCAAAAAATACCAGACTGATCAGAGACAGCATAAATGTTGCGCCTAACGGCTCCATCCGAGTCAGAATGCCGAACGGCGCTCCGGCAGCCAGCCCAAGCCCCGACACCGCAACGGAGGAGCACGAGACCCAAATGAGAAGGCGTCGCGTCATCCACGGCTCTCTCACCAGGAGCGCCAACAATGCTCCGGCTGCAATTCCGTCCCAAGACTGCCAGGTGTACGAGCCGAATCCTTCGGGAAGGGGTCGCGCGAAGGCTAACGCCCGGAAAACCGGCGCCAGAAACAACAGTACTGCAATCAACAAATAAAGAAACCGCGTTGCGACCCGCCGTACTGCCCACGGCCACAACAGATAAAAGTGTTCCTCGACTCCCAGCGACCATAGCACCGGGTAGGTATACGGAATGTGAAACAGCGTGGCCAGGTTGGCGCAGAAGAAAAAACTCAACAGAAGATATTTGTGGCTCTGGCCCGGAACGAAGTACAGAATCAATAACAACGCATACAACGCGGGAAGGATTCGCACCACTCGCCTGAAATAAAACTGCGAGTAATAGCCCTCCGCGTTTTTTTGGCCAAGAAGTATTCCGGTAATCAGGAAACCCGACAGCACGAAAAACAGATTTACTCCCAGCCAGCCGAACCTGGTCACGTTGACGACCATTCGTGCCAGGCCGGACAGCCCCGTGAGGTTATTGGACCAGAAGAGTCCGTGGTAAAGCACTACCGACAGGATCGCCACACCGCGAAGCGAATCCAATTCCGGCATCCTGGCTCGAAGGATTTGCTCTTTGCGCAAATGAGACCCTCACAATTCTTGCGAATTGCAAATTCTGGATCAATTGCAGGAAATGGCATGAATAATTCTGCGGCATTTCTTCGACCAACCCCTACCGGGTACTTGTGATTCTATCAAGCCTGCGGCGCAAGCCTTTCTTTCAAACCTAGAATCGGCTTCTCGATGAAGTGATACGAGACCGCCGCAATCGCAATCGGAATTGCCGCCGACAGTGGGAGTTCGCGCAAGCGCCCCCATGATGGCACGGACGTTACCAGGAATAATTGCTGCCAAAGGTACAATGAATAAGATATTGCTCCGAAGTATCCCAGCAACCGCAACCGGAAAAACGCGGCGACCATCGTATTCTTACAAAGCACAATCTGCGCCAGCACCGCGGTAATCAACATTTCCTGCACAGACAGGTACAGAGCCCGGCTAACGCGCTCGCCCAGCAGCGTCCACGTGATTAATCCGGCCCACAGAATAATGGGTGGAGCAACCGACAATATTCGAGTGAGCAGTGCCGTAGCGCGCGCCGATGATGCCAGCCACAGCACCAGGCTCGCCCCGATCAAAATGGAATCGAAACGAAAATACGGCCGCATGTAGTACGTGCCATGCTCGTAGGAAAACAGATGTGCCGCAATCGCCGCTCCCCGCCAAACCGCAAACGCAACACAAATCCCGGTCACAATCGAAGCGCTCCGCTTGATCGGCAGCAACGAAAATGCCAGCGGCCAAACTAGGTAAAACTGTTCCTCCAGGGAAAGCGACCAAATGTGGCCCAACGACAAACTTCTCCCAAAAATATTTCGCACATAGAACAGACATTCCAGCACTTCTTTGCGCGGCACGTCCGCGATCCACCCAGATCGCATCAAAACCACCACCGTGCCCAGGAACAAAAAAAGCGCCGGCGCTAGCCGAAGAATTCTTCGTGCGTAGAATCGCCGGAAATCCAGCCGGCCCGTCGCAACCCGTTCACGATGCAGAAGACCAGTGATTAAGAACCCGCTCAGCACGAAGAACAAAAGTACGCCCAGCTTATCGAGAGTTGCGAAATACGGGCTCGGAACAGGTAAACGAAACTCAAGGTAATGTCCAATGACGACAACCAGGACTGCGAATCCCCGGAACCCATCCAATTCAGGAATATGCTGAAAATGGAACGCCGCGGAAGCTGCGCTATCATGCGGCAATTTTTCCGCTACTATACTGGGCTCCGTCGAGGAAACAATCGTGCCCGCAAACGAGCGTAAATTATCAGATCGCCGCATAATCAATGGTCCGAAGAAGAATAGCAGCAGTGCCAGAGGAACTGTAATCATGAAAGCGGAAAAGGTACGAGGATGACTTCGGCCAGCAAACGAATTGGTAGCAACTACATGGAGCCGTTCCAGAAATAATCTCTAGGATGCTTGCGGAGCCAGCCTCTCTTTAATGGCCGTTCCATCGGGTGATCAGGTGCGATCGCAACGTACCATCGCGCCTTTGTTATACTGGCGCGACTATGGACGGGCGTGGCACAAAATTATCAATCGTCGAAGCGTTCCTCTGTCTCTGGGTGATCGCCGCTCCGGTCTGGTATCTGTTTCAATTCCGGCCGCTGCTGGCATTTTTCGCCGCGAGATTTCTTCACAAGCAATGACGCCCTGGCACACGCTTGGCTTGTGCTCGGCGTTGGCTGTCTCCATCTTGCTTTTCTGTGGCCTCGGCGCGGCGTTTCTACGCAGCCTGAAAATCACGAACCTCAGCGCGTGCGATACACTCCTCTTTTCCGCGGCCACCGGAACAATTCTGCTCGAGTTAGCCGTCAGCGCCGGCGAACTCGCGCCAAACATTCGTACCGGCGTACGAATCGCCGTAGCCCTGGCCGCGCTGCTTGGTCTTGCCGGTGTGCGGGCAACGTTCGCCGTGCTTCAACAAGTTTTCCGCAAGCTGCGAGCTTTGGGGGGAATCGAAAGACAGCTCGCCGCATTATTCCTGCTGGTATTGGCGCTGCAAGGCTTCGCATCGCTGGCGCCGGTCACAGGCTCGGACGCTCTGCATTATCACTTCACGATGCAAGCGCTCTATCTCGCGGAAGGTTTTCACGCGCCGTGGTCCCTGTTGCACGGATTTTTCTGCGGCATAAGCCATCAATTGATTCTCGCCGGGCTCGCGCTCGGCAGCGGCCAACTTGCACAAGGCTGGCTTTTTTTCGGCGGCGCGTTGGGTGCTTTAGCCACGCTGCGCTTGGCGAAATTATGGATTGACGGCGAATGGCCATGGCTAGCCGCGCTGGCGTTTGCGCTTACTCCGGTAACATTCTGGCAAACCACCGCGGCAGGCGCTCCCGACATTTGGATGTGCGCGTTCGTTCCGCTGTGCCTGCTGGCCATCTTGCAAGCGCGCGTCAATTCGTCTTCGCACTTCATTATTTTAGCCGGTGTGCTCGCAGGCGCGATTGCCGGAACAAAATATACCGGATTAATTTTTGCCACCGCGCTCCTCGCTGGATTGTTGATCGTGCTTTGGCCTGCGGACAAAATTGCGGTAGGGAAGTTCTGGCAATTTTTCGGCTGTGCGGCAGCCGTCGGCTCCTGGGCGTACCTGCGTAACTGGCTTTGGACCGGCGATCCAGTTTTTCCATTCTTATTTTGGCGCACGCAACACGCCGGCCCGTTTTTCAACGCAACAGCCGTCAGTTCGATTTTGCTGGACACTGGGGCGTCGCACCATTTCAACTTGTGGCAGCTCCTGAAATTTCCGCTGTTTGCCGCCGTGGACCAAACCCACCTCGGCGCCTGGCAACTTCTCGGACCGCTGGTGCTGATTTTCGCCCCGTTCGCGATTTGGCAGCTCCGCAACAGCGCCGAAGGACGAATCGTGTTAGCAGTCTGGTTCATCGGATCTCTGGGCATCGGAGCAACCTCGGCGATGTCGCGATTTCTGCTGCCGCTGCTGCCTGTAGCGCTGGCAGCGAGCGTTGCGGGCATTGCGTTAATTACGCAGGAACGCTGGCCCGTTCTGCGGGCACTATCCCTGCTGGCCATCGGCGGATTTATTTTCGCCGGCTTCGCCGCCATGACGGTCTATTCTCGCGCGGCCTGGTCGGTCGTTGCAGGCCGGACCACTGCGGAAAATTATTTACTCGCGGATGCGCCGGATTACCAGCGATCTGAATTTCTAAATCGAGAGATCGAGCGTCCTGGCCAGACCGGCCGCGCGTTGATTTTTATTCACCACTTGTATTACGTGCGCGCAGCTTTTTTTTATGGCGATCCCGACGATAGTTGGGAAATGAATCCACTGCTGCTCGATTCTTCCACCGCGTGGCTGGACCTTTTCGCGCGGCACCAGGTTCGTTGGGTTTTGAAAGCGCCGGACTATCCTCCGGAGCTGGCCGACTCGCTGACGCGCCTCGAAAACGAGGGCCTGCTGCGGCCCTGCGCCTCTGGCGATGTGGAAAGCTTTTTCGGAAACCGGCTGGAAGGCACTCGCGTCCGTGAGCCGATCACGCTGTATTGCGTACAAACCAGCGTAAAAACGCCGAATTAGCGAAAGCATCTTGCTTGCACCTTTCGCGTCATAGCGCGGATGTGCGACGGTTCTGCCAAAGAGTTTGCGGTGATGCTTGTACCGCCAGCCTTTCTTTAATCTGAAGGATCGGCCCTTCCATCAGGTGATAAAACGCGGTAGCGATCACCAATGGCACTACCCAGGATTCGCAGCCGCTCGCGGTATAAATCTGATTGCAGCCGCATCATTTTCCAAGCGACTTGTGCGGTATATTCAATCGTGCGCGCCTTCGAACCATCTGAACGATTTCAGTCAAACAACTCCCGCAACCAACGCGTCCGAGGCCACTGACGTGCGCATCGCCGTGATTTCCCCCTCGGTGGACCGTCAACACGGTACAGAGCGCGCCGTCGCCGAACTGCTCGATCGCCTCTCCACTCACCACTGCGACACGATTGACCTCTACGCGCGAAAAGTCAGCGACTTAAACTGCAAGCCAGATTCCGCCGCCGGAGCAAGCAACTCCGCGGAAATTATTTGGCATCGCGTCAGCTCCTTCCCTGCGCCCCATCTCATTCAGTTTCTCGCCTGGCTTTTGTTGAACCGTTGGACGCGCTGGCGGCGCCAACGCGCGACCCAGACCGCTCCAGACATAATTTTTTCGCCAGGCATCAACACCCTCGACGCCGACGTCATTTTAGTGCACGCGGTGTTTCATCGCATCGCCGAACTGCGACGGTCGCGCGATACCGGCGGCATTCGCGGCTTGCACCGTAAGCTCTATTATGCGTTGATGTGCATTTTGGAACGCCGCATTTATCGCAATCCCGGCGTCACTCTCGCCGCGGTTTCTCAACACACCGCGGCGCAACTTGCCCGCTATTTTGCCCGCCATGACGTAACTGTGATTCCCAACGGCGTGAATGCGGACCATTTTTCCCCGGAGGCGCTGGCAAACATGCGTGAACGACACCGCCGCGAATTGGAATGCTCGCCACGCGATTTTGTTCTCCTGCTGATCGGCAATGACTGGCGAAACAAAGGCCTGAAAACTCTGTTGCAAGCCGTCGCGCAGTGCCTTGCGCAAAGCCCCGCTCAGCACTGCGCTCAAGACGACGACATCCCGCTTCGCCTGCTCGTGGTCGGTCAGGATGAGCAAACTCCCTTTCGTCTCGAAGCGCAAAAACTCGGCGTCGCGCAGTTCGTTCAGTTTTTCGCACCGGTGCATGACGTCAGAATGTTCTACGCCGCAGCCGACGCTCTCGTCGCGCCTTCCCTCGAAGACTCGTTTAATTTGCCGGTTCTCGAAGCCATGTCCTGCGGATTGCCGGTGATCGTCAGCCCGGCTGCAGGCGTCACCGATTGGCTGGCGCACGGCAAGGATTCCATCGTTCTCGAAGATCCGGAAAATAAGGACGAACTGGCCGCTGCCATCCGCTTGCTGGCCACCAATTCGTCGCTTCGCGAAGCCATCGCATCGAATGGCATACGAACCGCCGCAAAATTCTCCTGGGATTCTCACGTCAGCGAATTACGAAAATTATTGGTCAGCGCCGCGGAAAAATCACGCCGCGGTTCACCGCAAACATCAGTTTGAATTTCTCGCGCGCAGTTGCGACAACACCGCTTTCCGGGTCGCCTCCAGCGTAAAGGTCAAAGACTCCTTCGGTACCGCCGTCACGAACGGCCCGATCACCCACCCCAGCCCGGCGGGAATATCCCTGGAAAGCGAAACCACCTCGCTCTGCACGTACACGCCGTTATCTTTTTCCTCCATGCGCCACCAGGTTTCCATGCCCCACAAAAAGCCGTTGTCTTCCTCGCGCGGCTTTTCCCGCTCCCGTGCCTTGCCGGGATTTTCCACCTCCGCCACGTGCGTGGTGCTGCTGCGGCTGTGCGCACCCGTGGCTGAATCGCGGAAGTAATTGATTTCGTGCTCCGTATTCAGCACCACCGTAATCACTTTCTGCCGCCGGAAGCGTAGTAAAACTCGAAAATGATCGCCGTCGTGCCCCTCGATTTGCGAACGCACTACGTCCGGCGCGTAATACTCCGCGTGATGGTTGTAATCCTCCAGCACACGCAGAACGTCGTCCAGTCGCGCTCCCGGAACGAACACCAGCCCTTCCCAATGATGAATCATGCAGTCCGGGCATGAGATCTCGCGCCCCGATTCCCGCGTCGTGCGTTGCTCCAGCTGAATTTCGCCGCGACTCAATTCAGCGTATGCCTTTTTTCGCGCCGAATCGGGCAGCGAATCCACCCACAGCAAATTCGTTCCGCGCTGCAATTCGGAATCGTTACGGCTGTCGGTGACGCGGACGTACCGGGCAAACGCTGCGGAAATCTTGCCGTCGTCCCCGCCTGATACCCGAAGCGGCGTGGGAGTTGAATGCGGGGCGATCGGCCCGAAGAGGCAAACCAGGACGAAGATCGCTATGAAATTTGTCTGCGGGGAACCGCAAACGGCCGCCCGGCCAGCATCCTTCAGCTGTCGGAAGAAGACTCCAGTTTCGTCCCAGGTGGTTTTATGGAGCGTTCGTAAGTCGTTGATTCCTGGCATGCTCGATTGGGCCACTGCCCAGTCCGATGCACGCGTCTGGCCCTCGGTTTTTCTCGGGCACTGATGACCCGATGCGCGGGCGTCGAGGCGCAAGAAACTCTGAAATTTTTGGTGATCCAAACGGCAGGAAGAACAAGAGCGGGTTGGGTAGCTCGCACACGGCCCCTTGCGGAGCCGCTGTCCCCGCGCGGCCCCCAACCCGTTGTAACAAGTTACGGGCAACGCCTATTTCTGTGAATGGCCCGTCGGAGCCAGAGGACAGGGTACGCAGGTCGTAGTACGCCGCTGCCAGTTACTACTAAGCGGAAATCGTACTTAACTCCAACCATATCAATGGCTTAGAACTAGTACTACGTGAGTTCCGCCACCTCCGCAATACAAGAAACTCTTGCCTCGCATTCAGCCGCGAACAAACTCGCGAAAGTTCAGCAGCCGCAGTCAATAGGCGACGGCCCAATGTCATCCCTCGTGACGGCCGCTGCCTAATTGTAGGCTGGTCAGCATATCGCGCTTGGCCCCTACGGCCACTCTCAGCATAACGCCAATCTGCCTGTCCTCATCGAGTACCTCGTTGACGGAGCGGCCGGCGGAGCTGAAGAAATAAGCTTGGCCGCCCGGCAATGCCACTTCTAGCGGGTCAAATTCTAAAACTTTCCATCGGGCGCCATGACGGCTATCCGGAAGTTGAGACGGATGGACGCGGTGGGGAGCTACAATGAGTTTGCTAAAGCTAGGGCGGAATACTCACTAACGCAGACCGCCCTCCTCCATTTCAGGCTGAACCAGCACAATAGCAGTTCTCCTATTCTCTTTTGCCGAATGGCTGGTTTATGCCAGGTCCGAATCCACAACCGCCAGCGCATTCTTTCCGCGAACAAATTGCACGTCCGTAATGCCCAGAACTTTGCGCAGTTGCTCGGCCGGCACCTTCATCGGTCCGGGTGAATCGGCCTTGCCCGGCGCTGGTTGCGGAAACGCGGTTGACGCTGCGGTGTGGAATGTCACGTTGCCTTCCACTTTTTGCATGATCTGGTGGATGTGCCCGTTCAGCACGGTCACCGATCCAAAGCTCTTCATATAGCCGAGCGCCTGCGTCGCGTCATCGGTTCCCCAGCCCCATTCCGGATAAACGCTCCACAGCGGTATGTGCGCGAAAACCACGATCGGCGTGCTCTTCGAGCGTTTTTTCAGGTCGTTTTCCAGCCACTCCAGTTGTTCGGCGCCCAGTGTGCCCAGCCCGCCAGCCTTCAGGTTCATTACATTCACCAGGCCCACAAAGTGCGCGCCGTTTTTATCGAAGCTCCGCCAGCCCGCGCCTTGCGATCCTTTGCCGTAGCGCTCGCGGAACTGTTGGCCGTCGTCGTTCAGCACGTCGTGCTCGCCCGGAACGAAAAACACTTCTTTCCCGGTATCTTTCAGGATCTGATCGACGGCGTCGAATTCTTCCGGCTTGGAAAGATGGCTAATATCGCCGGTGTGCAACAAAAATTCCGGCGCGTTGGGCAGCCCCTTGATTTTGTCCACGGCAGCTTTCAACGTGCCCGCAACGTCTGGATTGGCCGGTTTGTTGAATCCCATGTGGCTGTCACTGATTTGCACAAATTGCAGCTCGCCTTTGCTCGCCGCCGGATCGAATTCCCCCAGCCGGCTCAGGCTGAACGATTTCAGGACGCCCCCGCTCATCACGCAAAAAGTGCCGGTCCCGGCCCAGGCCATGCACTTCAGGAAGCCCCTACGGTCAACACCGTCATGGTTATGGTCAATCAGAAGTTCGTCCTTGTTCTCGTCGCTCATGGATCTCCTCTTTATCTGCCGCGATTGTGCCTGGCCGCTCGCGTGCGCGCTGCAAGATGAAAGACTGACCCCGCACCTCCTTTATTCCAGCGCCAGGACAGGAGCCAGCCGTAAACCGGGTAAAATGTTGTGAACTGGACAAATAATAAGGAATTTTGCCTAATGGGAATAAGATGACAAGCAAGCTGGTCTATACCCAAGAGAGGGAGTCTGTTCGTGCTGGAGCCTGCTGATCGACAGCGCTTTGAGCGATTGGTCATGCCGCATCAGGATGCCGCCTTCAACTTGGCGCGCTGGCTGTTGCGCAGCCGCGCCGACGCCGAAGACGTGACCCAGGAAGCTATGGTGCGAGCATTTCGATTTATCGCAGGTTTTCACGGAGTCGACGCGCGCGCTTGGTTGCTGCAGATTGTTCGCAACTCTTGCTACACCTGGTTGGAGAAAAATCGCAGGGCCGACTTGACCACGGAATTTGATGAAACCATTCATTTACAGCCCACCCAGTCCCCGGAGGCCGCGGCAGTGGCTTCTAACGAAAGAGAGCGATTGATGAAAGCGCTGGAAACTTTGCCGGCGCGTTCGCGCGAAGTCCTGGTCCTGCGCGAACTCGAAGGCTGTTCTTACAAGGAGATTGCTACCATCACTTCGATTCCCATCGGCACAGTAATGTCTACGTTGGCAAGAGCACGGGACGGACTGAAGCGTGTTCTCAATCCTTCCGCCGCGCGCGATGCCGGCGGCAAGGAGGCGCACCGTGACCTGTGAAATTTCTCAAGCACTGCTGCACGGATACCTGGACGGCGAACTTGATCCGCTCCGCGCGCAAGAATTCGAGCGGCACCTCGAGTCCTGCTCACCTTGCATCGCGCAATTGGAAGAGCAGGAATCGTTGCGCGCTTCACTGCGTGCGGCAAAGTTGTATGAGCGCGCTCCCGCGGGGCTGGGCAAGAAAATCGAACGCCAGATTGCCAACACTACGTTGGAATCGGATTATCAATGGTCCTGGGTGCCCATTTTTCGTTGGCTGGCAACCAGCGCGGCGATTATCCTGGTGCTGGTGGTTACCTACTTCGGGGCCGTGCGGCTTCTGTCCGGAAGGTCTGGAGTTGAGCAGGCGGCATTGACGGAAGTCATCGATGCACACGTCCGTTCGCTGCAACCGGGCCACCTAACCGACGTTACTTCCACCGATCAGCACACCGTAAAACCGTGGTTCGATGGCAAGCTGAATTATGTCCCACCGGTGCGCGATTTTGCCGAAAACGGATTTCCCTTGATTGGTGGGCGGCTCGATGTTCTGAACGGTCGCAGCGTCGCCGTTCTGGTCTACGGCAGGCGCAAGCACTTCATCAACGTATTCGTGTGGCCGGATTCACCCAACGATTCGGCGATTGCCGCAACCGGAACGCGCAATGGCTATCAATGGAATTATTCGCACGCGCACGGCATGGAATTCTGCGCGATTTCCGACGTTTCCGCTGCGGATCTACACGATCTGTCTGAGTTGCTGCAGGAATAACTGGAGTCCGCAGCCGAATCCGAAAGCCAACCCCGGATAGCCGACTGCAAAGCCGGCTGCAAAAGCCGTCATTCCGAGCGCAGCGAGGAATCTCTCTTCGATCCAGGGGCTTCGCGTTTCGCGACCCCGTGCACCGACGTTTGCTGTTGCTGTTAATTATTCTTGTTGCTTGACATCGCGACCTTGGGCATTTGTTTCGCGTAGATCAGGTGCAGCGTGACATTGCGCGTCTGCCCGGTGTGGATCGTAACGTTTTTCTCCCACTCGGAAAAAATTCCGTTGGCCGACGCGCGCAAATCGTAATTGTCCGCCGGCAGTTTGGTAATTGTGAATCGTCCGTGCGCATCGGTATGCACCGCGTGCGCGGCATTCCCTCCCGACGATTGATAACTGACCGCAGCATGCGCGACCGGTTTGTCATTGGGCCCGATCACCACGCCGGTCAGCACGCTGGTTCCTTTTGCTTCATGCGAAGCAAACACCTGGCGGGTAACGAGCAGAGTACCAGTAAGCAATATTAAGATTACGGTAAGTAAGTAGACCACACGTTTCATCGCGACACGCCTCCGCGTCCATCCTTAATTGTATTTTCAGAGCAGCATCGCCAGGGCGTGCGAGCCAAATTTGTGCTTCACCAAAACCTGTCACTCAGTACAGGTGCCGCAACACCTGACCAAAAATTCAGAGCGACGCTTCAACGTGCAATTCGTCAATCATGGTTTCAAGCTGAGCTTGTGCCGCGTCGCGCTGGGTTTCGGTGTCCTGGATTTTCTTGCGCAGCGCGGCAATCTGCGTCTCCTGGTCGTCGAGCTGTTTTGTGTAGCGCTGCAGGAGAGCTTTTTCTTCGGCGCTGCCGCGCAACGCTTTCATATTTTCGCGCAGGCGGCCCTGATCATCCACGATGCGGTCAATGTCCTTCTGGCGGTCTTCCATTTCCTGTTCGAGTTTTTGCACCACGGCTTTTTGCGTCGTAATTTTTTGCAAAGCCGCGGCCAACTCTGCCGTCAGCGCGCCATTTTTCAGGAACAGTTGAACTTGATCCGGTCCAAGATCAGCAACTTGATAAATCGCGGAAACGGGCCGCACCTCCTCGATCGGTAATGTGGACGTCGCTTTTGCCGCCAGGCCGACGCGAAATCTATAAGTCCCGGGTGATTGTTCCTCGGGTTCTTGTGCGCCCTTCTTCAGTTTCCAGCCCGGGCGAGCAGGATGCTCCACCACCAGCGTTCGAGCGCTATCTTCCTGGTTGCGGACGGTGTACAGCGTGCGTTGCTCTTCCTCGCTGACTTGCGTCAGAACGCCGTTCGAAATTTTTGCGAGTGTGACGTGTTGCGGACGGCTGTTCTGCACCGCTTCGACCAGGATGCCAAGATCGCTTGCGTAAGAAAGCAGCCGGCGCTCGCCGGGCTTCAGAGGATCAGTCAAGCCCTCGCCGGCAAATACTTCGTTGTCCAGCACGCTGAAACTTCCGCCGTCGAAAGTGAGCGGGCTGGTGTTTTTCACCCAGATCGCACGCAGCGGTCGGCCGGCGCCGGAAGTTCCGTTCCACAAGGAGACTTTTTCGGCTTCGATATTGGTTTGCGCGATCGGTACCAGCGCGGATTGATTTTTCCTTAGCGTGACGCGATCTTTGAGTTTGTATTCAAAAAGATCCCCGAGGCCCGCTCCGTTCGCCGCCGCATTCAGCTGCGCGATGGAATTTTCGACAGTACCTGGCGCGAGCATCGCGAGGGCTTGAAAGTTCCTGCCGCTTGCGGGCGCTCCGCCCATTGTCCCGCCGCTAACTCCACCAGCTTCTCCTGCGCCAAAACCAGTTGAGGAGCGCGGCCGGTTCGCGACGCCAAGTTTGCCGTAAGCGGAAAGAGCGCTAAGTTGCTCGGAGCCGGTGCTCACGTTAGCTGTACTGGCACTCACTTCGACGGTCTCCGTCGACGCTCCCACCTGAAGTTGAGAATTGACAACGTTCTCGCCCGGGCTGACATTCAGGGCCATTAGCTCAATTTTCTTGAAGCCGATTCGCTGTATTTCCGCACGGTAGTTTCCGGCGGCGATTCCGTCGAATGAATACTGACCGCTGCTATCAGTGCTAGTTTGCGCGATCACGCCGCCGTTCTCATTCTTCAGAGCCACACCAGCTCCGGCAATAACCGCTCCAGAAGCATCTGTCACTTGGCCGCTCAATCGTCCGTTGCCGCCCAGCAGCGTTGCGGTATGAGTCTGCGGTGAAAGTTGCACGCTTTCCGGCAAGTCCACGACCGGACGACGCCCGTAGTACGGCTCCGAGAGTTGTTGAATGAAAGAGTGCGGAGCTCCTGCGACTAACGATAGTTCGACGTCATTCCAATCTTCGCCCACTGTGTTGTCCACGATCGCCCATCCTTGCAACAGCGGTTTTTTCCCTTCTTTCGAAGGCAGGACAATACGATAAGTCGTCTTCCAGATGGGAACTTCGCTGATGTAACTGACGAACAAGTTGCGATCACCGGCGCCAGTGGCGGAAATGGTCATGCGGCGGACGTCTTGATCGCGCGCGGAAGCCACCAAGCCGAGATATTTTCCTATTTCCGCGTTCAGGTCGCGGTCCGCGATGCGCACACTGGTGGATGTGTTCAGGTCTATGTTGCGGACTTCTCCGGCGTCTGTGATGAGCGAGATTTGTTCCATTTCAACGGAGCCAGCGGTGCCCATGCGAGTTTTTCTCTCGACACTCAAAAGCTTGCCAGCGACGGCAGTGGCCCCGTTGCGCACTTCAACCCGTGCGCCCCGCAGTGCTCCGAGAAATTCCATTACTGTGGGATGTTCGCCAAGCGCCAGCCGCAGCGTGGCCAGGCGTCGCGCTAGCGGCGCTTCGCTGTTGTAATCCACTCCAGTGATGCGGCCACCGGAGAGGTCGAGTACGGTGAGCGATTTCAGTACATCGTTCAATTGCGCGCTGGTGAAATCAATATGAACGTCCTGGCTGCCACGCACGCGGCCCAGATGTTCGAAATAGCCAACGCCATTTTTGTAGAGCACCACACGGCGAATGGGGAGCTTTGCGGCATCAGCTGGCCCGGCTTCGGAAATGGCCGCAGCACTGGATTTTTCCCGTCCCGGTTTGCCCGGGTTTTCATCCGCGAAGAGCGGCTGCAAAACGAGGATCAGCGTACACACAACGGCGAACTCTTTCTTCATAGACCACCCCCGGCCTGTCAAAATACTTTTACTTACTTGTCAGCGCAGATGCAGGTTACCCACACTAAGTTGCCACGGCAGTGAACCACACTGGCACGATATCCTGACATTGATTTTCGGATGTGCTGTTATGTAAGTCATTCCGTGGAAGAGCTCCGGAGCACGCGAAATGTGTAGAATTGGGGTTGCTGATTCTGGGGGGGGAGAATTCCCGCCGCCATGTACCTCTCGCAAGTACCGGTGTTTAGAATTATTTGCGTTATATTTTTGTGTTGTGGATTTGGCGCGCCGCTGCGCGTTCCGCAAACGGGGCAAAGCGTATGGGCGGAAAATCTGGACGGCAAAACTGTCGATCCATTCAAGTCGTCCGACGGAAGAATCGTCGTGCTGTTTTTTGTTCGAACCGATTGCCCCATTTCGAACCGCTACGCGCCTGCGATTCAGAAGCTGCATGAAAAATTTCATGGCAAAGCGGACTTTTGGCTGGTTTATCCGGATGCCGGCGAAACAGCCGCGCGCATTCGTGCGCACGACGAAGAGTTCCATTTAACGATTCCAACGTTGCGCGACGTCCATCACGAACTGGTAAAGCGCTCGCACGCAACCATCACTCCGGAAAGCGCGTTGTTTGATTCGAACGGCAAGCTCATCTATCACGGCAGAATTGATAACTGGTACGAAGATTTCGGGCGATCGCGTTCGGCGCCTACAACGCACGAGCTTGAGGACGCCATTCGCAACACGCTCAACGGCAATCCGATGATCCCAGATCATGCCGATGCCGTCGGATGTTATATTTCCGACTTGAAATGAATTTGTCTTCGATCAGGAAAACTCGCGCAGGGTCTCTTACCGCCGCAATCATATTATTTTCCTGGTTTGCCGCACTGTCTTTTGCCGAACGGAAGCCAGGTTTTCTGCAGACGTCTGCTCGCGTCACGTTTTCGCGTGACATCGCCCCAATCGTTTTCCGCTCGTGCGCACCTTGCCATCATGCGGGAGAAGCAGGACCGTTTCCGCTCATCACTTACGGCGACGTTAAGTCTCACGCGCGGCAGATCGCAGATGTCACCAGCAAACGCTTGATGCCGCCGTGGCTGCCCTCGCAAGACGGCCTGCGGCTCGAAGATGATTCGCATCTTTCCCGCGACGAAATCACGCTTTTCCAAAAATGGGCCGCCGACGGGGCGCCGGAAGGCAATCGCGACGAACTGCCCCCGCCAGCGAAGTTTATTGCTGGATGGCAGTTGGGAGCTCCCGACCTGGTGCTGAAGGCGAGCGCTCCCTTTGAAGTTCCCGCAAGCGGCAGCGATGTCTATTGGAATTTCATTTTTCCTGCACCGCTCAATTCTTCGCGTTTTGTCAGGGCGATTGAAATTCATCCGGGCGAAAAGCGGCTGGTGCATCACGCAAATCTTCTGGTGGACCGCTCGCAGTCCGCGCGTCGCGAAGAAAAATCGCCGGGAAGCGGCTTCCCCGGCATGGAGCTGCAGATCGAATCCGAGTCCTTTGACCCGGATGGGCATTTTCTTTTTTGGAAGCCGGGCAGCCCGCCCATCGTCGAGCCTCCCGGGCTGGCTCTGCGGCTCGATCCGGGCAACGATCTTGTTCTGAACACGCATTTGCAGCCTTCCGGCAAAGCCGAATCCATTCAGCCCAGCATCGGCATTTATTTCACAAACGAGCCGGCCACGAAATTTCCGGTCCTGATGCAACTGGACAACGATCGCGCGCTGGACATTCCCGCCGGCGACAGCAATTTTCTGGTGACCGACCAATTTACACTTCCGGAAGACGTGCAACTGCTGGCTATCTATCCTCACGCTCATTACCTTTGCCGCGACATGATCGCATTGGCCCGTTTTCCCGGGGGCAGCGAGAAAACGCTCATCCACATTCCGCGTTGGGACTTGAACTGGCAGTCGGTATTTCGTCTCGCGCAGCCTGAACCTCTGCCTCGCGGCACAGTTATCGTCATGCGCTATCGCTACGACAATTCCAGCGATAACATCTCCAATCCCAACAATCCGCCGCAGCGAGTTCGCGGCGGAAATCGCGCCGTGGACGAAATGGCCCATCTGTGGCTGCAAGTGCTTCCCGCAACCACAGCCAGTGACTCGCGCGATCCGCGAGTGACGCTGCAGGAGGCGCTGGCGCGTCATCACATCGAAAATAATCCCGGTGATTTTGAGGCGCACTACAATCTTGCGGCGATGCTGCAATTGCGTGGCGCGGCGCAAGAAGCGGTCGAACAATACCAGCAGGCTCTGGCGTTGCGGCGCGCGGACGCCACGGTGGAAAATGCTTTGGGCGGCGCGTTGCTCGCTTCGCATCGCATACCCGAAGCCATCGCGCACCTTACCGCGGCTGTAAACGCGCGTCCCGAATATTTTGACGCGCACTACAATCTGGGAATCGCGCAAGCGATCGCGGGCAATTTCCCGGCGGCGGCGCAGGAGTTGACGGCTGCCGTCAAGCTCAAGCCCAATGACGCCGGAGCTGAAGCCAATCTCGGCGCGGCCTACGCCGAGCTTGGCGAGACGCAAAAAGCCATCACGCATTTGAATCGCGCGCTGCAACTTGATCCGGGCAATGAATTGGCAAAAGAAAACCTCGAAGCCCTCCGCGGGACTTCTTCGCAGCCCTGAAACCGCAATTTGCCGGCCACAGGTTGTAAAATCCAGCTATGCGATGTACTTTTTCTTTCTCTTCACGGAGGCATTCATGCGTCGTGCTTTTTCTTTCGCTCTCTTGCTGATCGCAATCTGTTCGACGGCGGTTGCGCTCTCTCGTAGCAAACAGCCAGCCGCCGCGATCCCGGCGCCATCCGAAGCATTGCTCGCAGGATCTTCGCGCAAACCTCCGGTCAGCGGATGGACGGTCGTCCATCTTTCGGGCTCTCCCGCACAAATCGGCTATCAACACGGCTACCTGCTGGCTCCTGAAATCGCCGACCTGCAGAAAGTTTTTCTGCTGGAGCTGACGCACGACACTGGCAAGGACTGGAACTTCTATCGCGAAGCCGCAAAAAATGTAATGTGGCCGCACATCGAAGAGGAATACCGCGACGAGATGCAAGGAATCGCGGACGGTTTAAAGGCTCACGGAGTAAAGTTCGACGTCTGGGACGTCGTGGTGATGAACGCAGCCGAAGAATGGAGCTACTACGTCGGGCAGTACGACAAGGATCACAACATCAAGTCGCCCGCGACCGTCACCGCGCCCGATCATTGCAGCGCGTTTGTGGCCACGGGAAGCTACACCAAGGACGGAAAAATCGTCATCGCGCATAACGATTGGACCGGCTATATGGACGGCTCGCGCTGGACGATCGCGTTCGATATCAAGCCTGCTAGCGGCTACCGCTTCGTGATGGACGGCTTGCCGGGCCTGATTCACAGCGGCGATGACTTCGGCGTGAACGCAGCCGGCATCGTCATCACCGAAACGACGATCACCGGATTTTCCGGCTACGACTTCAACGGCATTCCGGAATTTGTGCGCGCCCGCAAGGCCATGCAGTACTCCGCTTCGATTGATGACGTGACGAAAATTTTCAGGGAAGGCAACAACGGCGGTTACGCAAACGATTGGCTGATCGCGGACACGAAGAAAAACGAAATCGCCAGTCTCGAACTCGGCTTGAAAAACGTTACGCTGGAGCGCAAGACCGACGGTTATTTTGTGGGATCAAATTTTCCCATCAGCCCGAAATTGGCAGCGGAAGAAACAAACTTTGATTTGAAAAATCCAGCGCTAAGCGGAAATGCGCGCCACAAACGCTGGGAACAATTGATGCGGGAGAATAAAGGGAAAATCGACGTCGCAGCGGCGCAAAAATTTCTGGCTGATCACGTTGATCCGCTCACAGGAAAAAACGAGCCCAGCGAACGCACCTTGTGCGGTCACGTTGATCTTTCGCCGCGCGGCATGGGCGCCTGGCAACCGGCGTATGGCACGGCAGGCGCGGTGCAAAACAAAGCTACCGACGCGACGATGGCTGCGAAACTTACTTTTGCTGCAGCCGCAGGTCACGCGTGTGGCCGCGATTTTAATGCGGCTCAGCATCTCGCTGCGCACCCCGAACTCGCCTGGCAAAAATCCGAACTGCGTGACATGAAGGCGTATCCCTGGACTGAAATCGCCGCCGAATAGCATTTGTCGCCGCGAAAATTCACTCAGGACGTTTACGTCCGGGCAAGCTGGGCGCAGCGTGCTGCGCCCCTACCTGACGGCGGGACGTGGTAAACTCGTCTATGGCCGTCCGATTAAAAGATATCGCGCGGGACCTGGGCGTCTCCGTCATCACCGTTTCAAAAGCTCTTCGCGACCACTCCGACATCGGTCAAGAAACAAAAGCGCGCGTGCTGAAGCGCTGCAGGGAACTGAATTATCGCCCGAATCTCGCGGCGCGCGCACTGGTGACCGGGCGCACAAGTATGCTGGGTTTCGTCGTACCGGATCTTCTTAATTCGTTTTTTTCCGAAATTGTGCGCAGCGTGTCCGCCACGTTGCAGGGCACCGGCTACACGCTGGTCACAACTTCCTCCGAAGAGGACCCCAAGCACGAAAAGCAAGCAGCTGAGCAACTGATCGCCCGCGGCGTGGACGTGTTGCTGGTGGCGTCAGCGCAATGGACCGTGGAAATGTTTCGCCGCGTCGAAGAAGCGGGCATTCCGTACATTTTGATCGATCGCAGCTTCACTGGACTCGCTGCGCATTTCGTTGGCGTGAACGACGAAGAAGTTGGCGCGCTGGCGACGCGGCATCTGGCGGAAGTGGGCTGCAAAAGAATTGCGCACATCGGAGGCAGCGGCCTGAGTCCCATGGTTGGCCGGATGGAAGGCTACAAACGGACGCTGACGAAACTGGGCCTCGCGGCCAATACGGAATTGATTTACAACGTCGAACATGTTGAAGAGCGCGGTGACGCCACCGGGTACAAAGCTACCAATAAGCTCTTGCAGATGTCTCCGCCACCCGACGGAATTTTCTGTTACAACGACGCAATTGCATATGGAGCGATTGCAGCCGTGTTGGAGGCCGGACTGAGCGTTCCAGAAGATGTAGCGATCGTGGGCTGCGGAAATCTTCTCTACAATAAATTTCTGAAAGTTCCGCTCAGCAGCATTGATCAGCAGACGACTGCCATCGGCCAAAAGGCGGGCAAGCTGGCGTTGCAATTGATCGAAGCGGGCGCGCCTATCGCGCCGCAGCGAATCCTGCTCGAGCCGAAGCTGGTAGTCCGGCAGTCCACGCAGCGCAAATCAGAAAAGAATCCCCGCGCGGCGCGCGCCTAAGCGATTTAAGGCTGTGCGTATGCCAGATTGTCAAAACGAAGTGCTCCGGCATTCTGGAATTCAAACTCTACTGCTGACGACGGTTTTATCCATCCGGTACGAATCCTGCGCAGTTCGCCCACACGCAAATGAATGACCTGCTCGGTTTGTTCAGCCGAACGAACGATGAGTTGTGCCGCTCCCGATCCGTCGTTGCAAACGTCAATTCCGATAAAGATGCGCGGCGCAGAGAATTTCAACTGCGCGACTCTTGTTGCCGGATCCACAAGCGTCAAGTGAAACGTGCCGAACTTTCCACCCGGCGGCGCGATTTTCCAAACTCCGTCGCCCCAATCGATGCGCGCCGCCGGATAACCGCCATGCAGTGAAGTGCCTGCGGGAAGGTGCGGATCGTCGAAGGTGACAATCGCAGGAACGAGCGGGCCCGACTTCGCTTGAATGTTGATGTCACGCGCAAGGTCGTGGCGAATCCTCAAGACCCGCGTTGCCGAATCGAATGTGTAGCCCGGCCCGGAAAGTTCGTTGAGCTGGCGCAACGGAACGCCATCGGCCAGGACCGCGTCCGGCACGAAGTTGAGCCGCAGCACATCGGTTGACGCCGCATCAAACGTCGAATACGCGACCGATCCCGCGCTGTAAGAAATTTTTGTGACCGGCGAAAGCGAGCCGAGCAAGTGCGATTCATCGTCCGGCGCCCATTCGGGAACCGCCCAAAACGCGTCCATCATACGGCGTGGCCCGTCAGAAAATTGATCGGTAAACCACCACTGAGTGCTGAACGGCGCATGAGCACCGCCCGGCAATCCCTGAAAATACGTCACCCAGTTGTAGGAACGATACGCCGCTTCCTTGTACGCCGCGTCGCCGGTCGTGGCGTAGTAGAACGCTTCCACCGCAGCGAGCCTCGAAGTGTGGCTGTCGCAACACTGATTCGGCAGATTGCAGCAGAACGATTTGCCGTCGCCCTGCTCGGTAGTGACCGTCGCTCCGTGAACCATATATTTCGGCCACTTCGGCGTGGTCTTCACCCAATGGATTAACTGCCGCGCATGTTCGCGCCACTGCGGATCTTTTTCCGGGTGCAGCAGAACGTAGCGCGCAAACTCCAGTGGTATGACCTGATTCATGTTTTCCATGTTCGGGCCAACGTCCTCGAAATAACCGACCCAGACGTTGTTGACCATCGGATATTTCATCAGCCAGGACCACGCGCCCGCGCGCACCCGTTGATACGAATCAACGTCGCCTTGTTTCAGGCGGATCAATTCGTCGAACAACATGATCGGCTCGACGACGTTCGCCGAATACGGCCCCATACCGGATCCGTTTTCCAGGCTTCCATCACGAGCGTGGCAACGCAGCGGCCACGGAGAATGATCCTTGTCGCCCGGCGTGAAATTTTTCACCAGAGCCCGCGCGCAGCGAATCGCCGCCTGCAGGTATTTCGTATTGCCGGTCATTTCATACAGGCGCAGGTAGGCATAGCCGTCCTCGCCAACCACATGCGGCTCGACGAAGTCTTCGCCGTGCTGGCTCCAGCCGGAATAATTTTTTGCGCCGGGATTCGCCGAGGGATACGGCACACCGCTCCAGACATAATCCACGGGGGTAGTGCCATGTTCCAGTTCGTAGTCCACAAAATTCTGCAGAAATTCCAGCGTATGCGGATCTCCCGTGTACGCGTAGAGGCGTTCGACAAATCCCTGCATCATCGCGCGCAGGTAGCCCGTAGAATTCACGTAATGCTCGTCCGGAATCAGTTCGTAGGTTTTGCGATCGAAATCAAAGCAGCAATAAAAATAGGGAAGCCGCTGGCGATTGTATTGATCCCACACGATGGTCCACTGAGAAAGGAAATAGGAAGAGTAGGAGTAGCCGGTGTTGTCCGGCATGGGCCAGGGAAGCAACTTGCGGTTCGAATCGAGCGCGACGGGCCTTCCAGCAATGGACGGCTCATCAACCATGGAAGTAACCGGAAACGATTGCTGCGCGTAGAATGGCGCCGCGAGAACTGCAAGCATCAAAGTAAAAGTAATGGCGCGCGCAAAAGCTGTCATAGGCAATTCGAACCGCGGAAATTGTAACTTAGGATTGGTGCCCAAGAGAGGACTCGAACCTCCACGACCTTGCGGCCACTAGCTCCTGAAGCTAGCGCGTCTGCCAGTTCCGCCACTTGGGCACAAGTGAGGCAATTGCAGCAGTCCTTAATTTTCTCCCGCAAACTCTGTGCTTGTCAATGAAGCCCGCAGAGAGCGTATGGATGACGCCGTCATTCCGGGCGCTGCGGGGAATTTCTCTTCGATTTCAATAGCGTATTCAACGCCGTAGCCCGCGGCAGCAACGCAATCGCGCCCAGGCCGCGAAACATCGCGGCGCGCCTGCGATAATGATGTTCGCGCTTTGAAAGAATCGCCGCGAAGGGAACTCCCGCATCGCGTGCGGCCAGTGCGTCGTCGATGTTATCGCCCAGGTACAGCGCCGTCGCCGGATCGCGCTTGCCCAGAATCGCGTACAGGCCTTCCGGATGCGGCTTCATTTTTGCAACATCGTCCATGGTGATCACGGTTTTAAAATGCCTGGTGCCGGGCCACTTCAGAAACGTGTGGTCGAATTCCCGCCGGTTGCGTCCGGTGAAAAGATTCAATTCGAACCGCGCCGCCCAGCGCGCGATTTGCGCCGGCGTCACAATGATTTTTTCCCGGCTGACATTGCCCGGTTTCAAGTCCGTGCCCCA
>Ga0210406_10000105_pt1 | contig 128222 bp, 103 predicted proteins | sample IncBWC30MmetaG_FD_155454 | JGI IMG/M metagenome (GOLD analysis project Ga0210406, IMG submission 155454) | Forest soil microbial communities from Barre Woods Harvard Forest LTER site, Petersham, Massachusetts, United States - Inc-BW-C-30-M | ecosystem: Environmental > Terrestrial > Soil >... | reverse complement strand
AATGCTGAGTGCCGATTGGGCCGAGGTCAGTACCGGCGGCGGTAGCCGGGGTCCCCAGCACCAGGGCTCCCGGATTGGGCCGCCTCTGCCCAATCTGGGATGGCGGCGAGCGCCGCTGTTGCGGTTGCTGGGGTGGAGGTAGCCGCTGGGTGAGTCGCTGGTACTAGATGAGAGCCGCACCCATTCGCTACCGCGAACGGTACTGACGCCCGACTACGTACGGACGGGCGGCACGAGCAGGGTGGAACAACTAGTTTGTTGATTTAGCTTTTGGTCGAGTCTCGCATCATGCTTCGATGGCAAGTTGGATCGACCACGTGCATCGTCAGCGCACCCTTTTGAAAACCGCAAAAGCCGGGGCCCCAGCGACTCTTGTCATCCTGAGCTTGCCGAAGGATCGTGTGGTTGGTTCTGGCTGTTTGTCGCTGGGGCGGAAAAGAGTGCGGCACCACTTTCTTCGGTATCGCACGCCAAGAACAAGAACAGCGAAGGGTGCGCCACCCTTCCATTGCCCGGGAACGCAGCCGCAAACGCCCGAGCCAACACCAGCCGTACGCAGCGTTCGTCCGGTGGGCGACCGAAGCCAGGGCAACCCAACCCCCGTTCCACGTTTCAAAAAAACTTTTCTCCTTGGATTGCCACTTTTTCATTTTTCGTTCAGAATGCTGCGGTCAACATCTCGGCCCAGGTGCCAAAATGGTCCTTCGTCGCTTCGTATTCCTTAAACTCCTCTGCTTTGTCCTGTCGGTGCTTTTTCCCACTTTCTTGAATTCCGCGACCGTCTCTGGAACCGTCAAAGACGGTACTGGGGCCGTGATACCGAATGCAAGGATTGAGATTCGTGGTAGTGAACTGAGCCAGCCGGTGATTGTTGTTTCTGACGGCTTGGGGCACTTCGTCTCTGCGGATCTGAAGCCTGGAACCTACACCATTCGGGTCACGGCGGAAGGATTCGAGCCGTTGGAGCGAAGCCTTGAAGTCGCCGCGAACCCGGTAGCTCTCGATCTGCAACTGGCAATTCCGGTAGCCAAGGAGGAAGTCACCGTCCTTGGGAAATCCGCCAAGTTCGCCAACAGCGATTCGATCTACCAGAATTTGCGTAACGTCGGCCTGGGAGCCTCTTTCCACGTGGACGCGCTCACAGTGAAGTGCGATGCCGCCACCTTCCAACTCAACCAGGGAACGATCACCTTTCTTGCTCCAGTGAACGGCGTTGTCACGGGCGCCATATTTCTGGGGAGCGGGCACTTTAGTCTCAAGCCGGTAACCGGCATCGCTCGCGCAGAGGTTAAACGTAGAATCAAGTCCGACGAGGTCGACGAAGACTTTACCCAGATCGTCTTTCGTTACGCGGGTGCGTTCACTCGCGCTCTGCTGGCGGCGTCGAAGCCGGACAAGGAGGCTCCAACTCCGGCGGGAGCGGCTGAGGCGTTGCATCATTGGCGTGATAGTGTTCGCCAGCGACGCGAGATTCCGCTGGGATTCACGGAGGAACTGCTCCATGGCGAGGCCATGGAGAATGTCGATGCGGAGGTTCTGTCAGCGCTCTACAATTCCGCTCGCCCAGGATTCTTCGACGCCTATGTACACGGCACGAAGCACAAAGATCTGCGTTTCCTTTACAGACCGCGTGGCCAGGCTATTCCTGCGCTCAGCACTCCGGAGGAAGTAGCCCTCATTAACTATGACCCCGGCGGCATGGACGACGGCATCCTCTATCTTGACCACACCGAGCAGGAGTACACGGCAGGCACGGCGAGCTCGCATGAAGAGCGTCGCTTTCTCGCGGCACGGAAATTCAAAGTGGAAACGGTGATCGGCAAGAACGATCATCTGACAAGCGTTACGACCATTACTTTTGCGCCTCTGGTTTCCGGCGAGCGAGTTGCGAGGTTTCGTCTGCTGCCGAATCTTCGCGTGACGCGCGTGAGCGATGCGGAAGGCAGTGACCTCTATTTCATCCAGGAAAGCCGAAAGCAGGACGGATCGTTTTATGCAATTCTTCCCCAGCCCGCCGAGGCAGGAAAAGAGTATTCCATCACGGCAGAGTACTCGGGCGACAAGGTCTTAACCAAGGCAGGCAGTGGAAGCTTTTACGTGCAGGCGCGCGAGTCCTGGTATCCCGACTTGAACGGCTTCAATGAGCGGGCTCTCTATGACCTTACTTACAAGGTGCCTAAGAAGTACAAGGTAATCAGCGTCGGCAAATTGGATAAAGAGTGGACAGAAGGCGACTTCGCTGCCAGCCACTGGACCACGTCCACTCCAGTCGCCATCGCAGGCTTTAACTTCGGCGAGTATCACAAAATCGAGCTGCCCGATCCAAAAACGGGATATAGCATCGAAGGCTATTTCCTTTCGGAGCTTCCGGACATGCTTCGCCCATATGAGGACTCCGCATTGCGGGGTATGGCGCCGGGCTCCATGACTAAGTACGCGCTGGAACAGACACGCGCTCAATTGCAGTTATGCACCTACTATTTCGGTAAGTCTCAGTTCGATCACATCTACATCACCGAGCAGCCTAACTTTAGTTTCGGGCAGTCATGGCCGAACCTGGTGTATCTGCCGATCTCGGCGTACATCGATTCCACGCAGCGCTGGATGCTATTCGGCACAATCGACAACAAGTTCACCGGGTTCGTGCGGGAGGTAACGCCGCACGAAGTTGCCCATCAGTGGTGGGGACACGCTGTGGGTTGGGCGTCCTATCACGATCAATGGCTCTCGGAGGGATTCGCCGAATTTTCTGCCGGATTGTTTCTTCAGCAGGCGCAAGCCAAGGATTGGGCGAAAGACTACATCGAATTCTGGGACCGTCAGAAAAAGCGCATTCTCGAGAAAAATAAGTTCGGTATCGCTCCTAATGACGCCGGACCATTATGGCTCGGCCTAAGGCTGATGTCGCCACGAACCGAAGATGCATATCAGAACATCACGTATCCGAAGGGCGCCTATATCCTCGCTATGCTTCGTTCGATGATGTACAGCTCTGAGGATCACGACAAAGCCTTCATCGACATGATGCATGACTTTGTGGCCAGCCATCAGGACGGCTCGGCTTCGACGGAATCGTTCAAAGCGATCGCTGAAAAACACATTACCAAGGCTATGGACTTACAGAGGAACGGTCGCCTTGACTGGTTCTTCAATGAGTGGGTGTACGGGACGCAGGTGCCGAAATACAACTTCAATTACGAACTAGCACCGGGGACCGAAGGCAAAACCAAACTCCACGTTTCACTCACGCAGAGCGACGTCAATGACAACTTCGCCATGTTGCTGCCGATCTATGCCGATTTCGGCAAGGGCATGATCCCAATCCTGGAGTTACCGCTCGTAGGCAACAACACGCGCAGCTATGACACAGTTCTTCCGATACAACCCAAGAAGGTAGCATTTAACGCTTACAAAGAGATCCTCGAAAGGTAATTGCAAGAACTCCTCTGGACGGGTGGCGCACCCTTCGCCAAGAACGCTCTAGTCACGAAGATGAAACCCAAGTGGCGCGATCTGATCTCGGAATGGGAAGACAAATACGGACTCGAATTCCACCTCGACGGCCGGATCACCGCAAAGGAAAGTCAAAAACAACCACAAGATCCTTCGACTCCGGTCTCCTGCGCTGGTGAAAGCGCGCGGGAATGTGGGGTCCCCGAGAACGCGGTGTTCGTTCTTGGGGTACAAGAACCCTCCTCCGCTCAGGATGGTTAGATGGAGTGATTCTTGTCCAGCAATGGCGAATTCTCAATGGAGTTCACGCGCAATGCAGACGGTTACCTACAAGGGTGTGGTGTATCCCTGGGAATGCGACCAGATGGGCCACATGAACGTGATGTGGTACACAGGCAAATTCGACCAAGCCACCTGGAGCCTTCTCGCCGAATTGGGAATCACCCGTTCGTATATTGAGGAACAGCAGTGCGGAATGGCGGCCGTGCAGCAGAATACTTCCTACAAGCAGGAGCTGCTAGCCGGCGACGTAGTCGAAGTACGCTCGGAGATACTCGAAGTCCGCGAGAAGGTCATTCGCTTCCAGCACGAGATGAGAAATGTGCAGATGAACCAGGTCGCGGCGGTAACGGAACTGACCGGTGTCCATATGGACCGGCGTACGCGGAAATCGTGCCCACTGCCCAAGTCGATCCGGGCCGCAGCCGAAGCACGATTGCAGAACCGCCCGCGGTAGCGGGTGGGTGAGTCAATGTAACTGATCGTACGTGGAATGTTTTCGTAGAGTTCGTGAAATTGGTGACGAACCTAGATGGAAGCGGTAAGGAAGATCGGCTTCACCATCGCTTCAATCTTGGCAGCCATTTCCTCGGCGGGAATGCGGTCGGGAGTCTGATACCACCGTCGCGCGGCCCCGAAGATGGCCCAGGCAGCTGTGGTTGCCTGCAATTTGGGATCAACGCCAGGTGCCATCGCATGATGCGCGGCGCCTTCCTGAAACATGCCCTCCACGACCGGAATGATGGAACCTTCGAGCGGCATCTTGGCCAACTGACCAGGGCAGCCTGTACTCTCGGCTAGGTAATCGCAGACGCCTAGCGCAATGGCGCGCAGCGCTCCATCGCAGTTTGTGAAGGAAAGGCCGCGTCGCGCGATCAGATCGCGGAAGCGGGCCCCCGTCATGGCCTGCAGTAGGGCGTCCTTGTCGGGGTAATGGAGATAAAAGGTGGCCCGGTTCAGGGTGGCTTCATCGGCGATCTCCTGGATGGAGATGTCATCGAACTCCTTGCGGGCCAATAACCTAAGCAGCGACTCCATCAACATCTGACGGCTGCGGATAACGCGGGGGTCCGTGTTTTCCGCTGTGTTGTTGGGTTGGGTTGCAACTGCCATTGCGCTCTAAGTATAGCCCCTTCTACGGCATTAGATGTCTAAGCGACACTTGTCGATTTATAGAATCGACATATGTCTATTACACATCAGTTGTCGTATTGGAGGGTTTCTCGTCATGCCCACGCTTCTTCACATCAATTCCAGCCCGCTGTATGGGCGATCCGTCTCGCGTCAGCTTACCGGCGCGTTCGTTACTCAATGGAAGTCTTCGCACCCGGATGGAACGGTCGTCGACCGCGACCTTAACGCAACACAGATCCCCCCTGTCACCGCCGAATGGGTGGGTGCGGCCTATACGCCGGAAGAGGCGCGCACTCCACAACAGAAGGAACTGCTGGCGCTTTCGGAAACGTTGGTCGCCGAACTAGAGCAGGCCGATGAGTACGTCATCGGAGTGCCGATGCATAACTTCGGTGTGCCCTCGGTGCTGAAGCTCTGGATCGATCAGATCGCGCGCGTGGGCAGGACCTTTTCTTATGGGAATGGAACGCCGAAAGGATTGCTCACGGGCAAAAAGGCGACGTTCATCATCGCGACCGGCGGGATCTATGATGCGCAGACGCAGATGGCCTCTTTCAACTTTGTCGAGCCGTATCTGCGGTCGGTCTTTGGCTTCCTCGGTGTGACAGATGCGACTTTCCTCACAACAGGCGGAACTGCGGCACTCAACTACGGGCAGGACCGCGATGCGTTTCTCGCGCCGCACCTTCAGGCCGTGCAATCGCACGCGCAGGCAATCTATAAGGAGATATTGGGGACAGCCTGAGAGCCTGTCCCCTGTTGGTCGCAAGCATCACGGGAGATCCTTCGCCCGCCACGGCGGGCTCAGGATGACGGTCTGTGGAGGGCTAACAAGGTCCATTGGTAATCGCCCCGTTTCCATACAGACGAAACATCATGTCCACCGTGATGTAAACCGCGACCTGGCGCCCGTCTTTTATAGCCGGCTCGAAGGTCCACTGATTGATCGTTGTCAAAGCTTGCCGATCAAATTCGGGATTCATTGAGCGAATAACCCGAGGATGATGAACTCGACCGTCTGTTCCCACAATGGCTCTTATCGTCACTTGTCCCTGGCGGTGCTTTCGACGTTCTCCTTCCGGGAATTCAGGTTCGGTTTGATACTTCACGCGGGGTGGTGAAATCCCATCGCGAATCTCGAAGACTTCTTCGCCGTATCCTTTCTCGACTTCCTTGGCTGCCTTTGCTTCTGCGAGCTCTTCGGACGATATCTTCGTCAGAAAGCGCTCCATTTGCTGCACAACTTCTTTTCGATTTGAGAGCCAGATGTAGGAATTAGCACCGGGCATTTCGACGATCTGGATGTTCAGGATTTCCTCTAGCTCTTGAATATGTTCTCTCGCAATAGCGAGATCTGCGTCGTGGACTTCTCGCATTGCTTCCTCTTCGAAGTCGGCTACCGGCTCGTAGCGTCTAATTTCGTCTTCGAAGCGAGGCGGCAGAGCCATGAGTGCCAGTGAGGGAACGAGAATGCCGGAATAATCGGGTCTTTGAAGATTCCTGGCGACTGTGTCTCGCAGACTCCTGGGAAGGAGGTATTTGCCTACAGTGCCGTCTGTATTTGTTGCATAGAGCTGCCGCAGTTCAGATTCGGGAAACGCTACTCCGTGTGCCTGCTTCTGCCATTCCTGAAGATCGGTGAATGACTTCCCGATTGGTGGAGGCGGTGGATCACGCATTGCGGCGGGCAGCTTGGCTCGGGCTGCATCCACCTGGGCTGGATCGAGCTTGATGCGTTTCCAAATCTCCTGCCCTAGCGTCGCGTCTTCACCGGAGTTGAGATAAACGAATCCGGCAAGGCGCGACGAATGCTGGGCGCCGAGTACATTCATAGTTTGCCCGCCTACGGAGTGACCTGCCAGCACTGGCCTATCGATGTTGAGGCGGCTAAGGACTTCGAGTACGTCCTCGGCGAGGTGTTGCGCATCGTATCCTGATTCGGGATGACTGCTTGCGCCGATTCCGCGCGGAGTGATTCCATACACGTGGGAGAACATCGAGAGCTTGATTGCGATGTCGTCGAAGATATGAGCGCTTTGATAGCCAGGCAGCAGGACGAGAGCGCGTCCACTTCCGCCCCAGTCGAGCACTTCCAGGTTGACTCCTGGCTCGACGGTCACGAACTGAACACGATGCGACGAAGGATCGCGCCACTCGGCGGCTCGGCACTGGAAGGGGCAGAACCATGACAGGAGGACGAATGCAATGATCGAGGCAACTTGGGTGCCCATAGCCTTCCCCGCATAAGTATATGGTGAATGCCAAAAACGGGATATTGGGGACGGATAATTGGGATAATTGGGGACAGCCTCTCAGGCTGTCCCCTTTTGGTTTGGTCCTCAACCGAAAGATACTCTGGAGTTTTGGCTGGAGCCTTCGTTCTTATGCAATCAGTTCTGACCCTTCGGGAGTCGATTGGACTGCGCTAACTTCCCAGAAGCCGACTTATGGCCCGCAATAACTTCCGTGTTGCCGACGACCCTCCAAGTGACCGGCCCGATTCGGGAGCTGTGAGTGTAATGGCGATTTATCGCCAACCACCTCCTAGCAACCATGGGTTCGCATGCTCCTTGAGACCTAGTAGTTCTGCCAGTTGGCCGCCCGCACCGGCTTGGAGGACAACTCAGTTTTGGAATTTACGGTGCGGAACCTGAAAGGCCTACAGGAGTTCTGTCCGCTTGAGCTACGGATGTCAAAGGCTGGAAAGAGCAGGCCCGCCATCAACACTGCGGAGGGATGGCTTTTTGTCACGTCGTTACACGACTTAAAAAATCATTACGAGGAGAATAACCATGTTTTTCACACAGGATTCATTGCTTCCCGAAAATCAGGCGCCTCTGATCATCACGGCGGCGCCATTTGGCCCGCAATGGCTCAAGAGCGATTACCCCGAGGACATCGCCATCACTTGGGACGAGCAGGTCCAGAAGGCGGTAGATTGCTACAATGCCGGCGCCACGCTCCTGCACGTCCACGTGCGCGATCCCAAGACCGGCCACGTCTCCAAGAACTTCAAAGATTATTCCTACTTCATCGGGCTGCTGCGAAAGGCAGTGCCGAAAATGGTCCTGCAGATCGGCGGCTCGATCTCGTTCGCGCCGGAGCCCGGAGAACAGGCGCAATGGCAGGGCTATGACACGCGACACATGCTGGCTGAAATTGAGCCCAAACCGGATCAGATAACGATCGTTATCGGCTCCGGCCAGATGAACATTCTGCCCCTCACTACGCCGGACGACGTCAAGGGAACGCAGCTAGAGAATCCCGCGATGCAGAAGGCCTATCAGAATATGGTGGCTGACGCGACACCGGAGTTCTATATTGAGCACCTGAAGCGCCTCCGCCAACATCAAATCCAGCCCTATTTCCAGCTCGGGAACGTCCACACCCTCGAGGAGATCGAAAATCTGATCCGCCATGGGGTCTATATGGGACCGTTGAACCATAACCTAGTGGCGATTGGCGGCGGAGTTGGGGCCGGCCGCAATCCCTTCGACTTCATGGAATACGTCCGACGGTCCCCACACGGCTCTACTGCGTCGACCGAGTCTTTGTGGCGAACGGTGGCGCCGTTTACTGCCATAGGCATCGCTCTCGGGATCCACGTGCGGGTCGGCATCGAGGACAACATGTGGCGCAGGAAGGGCGTGCGCATGACCACGGTGGAACAGATCGAGCAGGCCGTGAAGATGGCGAATTTGCTCGAACGCAAGGTGGCGACGGGCGAGGAGGCACGACAGATCCTCAAGATCGGAGTCTGGTACAACAGTGTCGAAGAAACCCTCGCAAACCTTGCCCTACCGCCAAACCGCAAGGACGGTCAACTGGGTTTCATCGTCAAGGATACCGACGGAAGGCTTCATCCGCCGGAGTTTTCGTCCTGCATGCATCCGATACCTTGGCAGGAACTCGAGGAGAAAGTTACGAAAAAGGTAAAGGTCGCGTAACCAAGCTCGATTCGGGCCCGCGCCTGCTCCGCGAGGATACTCTCTCACAATAGAGGCGGTATCCTCGCGGGCAGGCATAATCGCAGTTACCAAGGCAAAAGGTGATCTGACTCATGGCGAGCTTTGTGGAAGTAGCTCGGGTGGAACAGCTTCCCCCGGGAAACGGCATGGTCGTTAGGGTCGACGGCAAAGACGTCGCGATCTTCAACGTAGATGGAACAATCTATGCAATTGATGATTCCTGCCGGCATCAGGGACTGTCGTTAGGAACTTCGAAGGTCGAGGGCAAGATCGTGACGTGCCGCGGACATGGCTGGAAGTATGACGTCACTACCGGGAGCACGCTTGCGTCTCCAGGCTTCGGGGTGGCGGCGTACCCCGTCAAGGTTGTGGACGGAAAAATCATGGTGGCCACGGACGAAACTGCGAATTCGGCTGCGTGACGCCCTGCGCAGGAGAGCTAACTACGTCAGCAAAATAGTAAGTCCCTAGTCCAAACGGTTGCTGGTACAGAAAATTGTTGGAGGCAACAATGAAGAGCGAAGCTACGCCCAAAGTAGTTCCAATGAGCAAGCAGTCTCCTGGACCCTGGGACGATGCGACCTTCGCCCAGCTGCATGAATGGGATCCTAAAGGAGCGGAAACGCTGTTGCGGGTGGGCACGAACCCATGGACCAGCGGGGTTCTGCCGCGCAAGGAAGTGGAGTTGATCTCCCTCGCGCTGAACTGCGCCTGTACGAACCTAGATGAGGCGGGCACCCGTCGGCACATCCGCGGCGCGCTGGATGCGGGTGCGACTCGCGAGGAGATTCTGACCGTGTTCAAGATGGCATCGCTGCTTGGCCTTCACAGCTGCAGCCTCGGCGCTCCGATTCTGCTGGAAGAGGCCAAGGCTGTCGGAGCGGAGCCACCCTCGAACAACAAGGTGCCGACTCCCCTGTGCGACAAGGCGCGAGAGATCGGTCAATGGAATACGGCCTGGGATCCGTTCTTTAACCTGGATCCGTTGTGGACTGAGCAGGTCATCACCGCAGGCTTGCCGGTTTATACAGGTGCGCTGATCCCCCCCAAGCTGGCGGAATTATTGAGTATCGCGTTCGACGCCTCCTACACGCACATGTACGCGCCCGGGACGCGGCGCCATATCAAAGCCGCGCTGAAGCTGGGCGCGACGATGGAAGAAATCATGGAAGTGCTGAAGCTCTGCGTTGCGCAGGGCGCTCAGGCCTGTAACCTCGGGGTTCCGATCCTCGCCGAGGAACTGAAAGGCGGTTCAGCAAAACCAAAGTGAGAGAGTGATCGATGGCAGAGTTTATTGAAGCGGCGTCGCTTGGAACATTCTCATTCTCCTACTGTTGTTAATAGGCCGAGGTGCAGGTTTCCATGGGGAAGATTCCACAATCGGGTCTAGATGTTGTAACCAAGGCGATTACGCTCATAACGCGGACCAGCTCGATTTACGGGTCACCCAACCCGGAAGCTATCCAGAAACGGGCTTCGAGGAGATCTCCCGCGAACGCAAGGAAGCCGCGGCACCTTTCCCATAAGCCGACTTCTCGCCCGGAACAACTTCCAGTTTGCCGGGCTTCAGCGGCGATCCGGAACTTTTGCGACGTGGGCCGAGATCACTTACGTCAGGCGCCTGATCGGTATCGATCAAAGCTGGCTCGGTGGATGTCAACAAGTTGGGTCATCCTCCCGGGTGAAGAACCTTATGCAGGCTCACATCGTCGCCATCGCCGCTCCTCAAACTGCGGAAGACAATCGTCGATAAGATGGTCAAGATCCCGAGAGCAATGAGAGACTTATGGATTCCATGAATCATTTCAGTCGGATCGGAGTGCGTGCTGGGAACGAAAAACGCTGTGGCTAGCCCCGCCGCCGCTACGCCGAAGCTGATCGACATCTGCTGCATGGTGCTTGCGATGGAACTTGCGCTGCTGGCGTCTTCTTCGGCGATGTCGGCGAATGCGAGCGTAGTCATGCTCGTGTATTGCAGCGACGTGAACGCTCCGTAAAGGAAAGCCTCCAGCACGATGGCCCAAACAGGCGTTCGCAGACCGATCGTTGCAAACACCATCAGAAGGACACCGAGAATTAAAGTGTTGGAGATGAGCACGCCACGATACCCGATACGACGCAGAATTCGTGGCATCATTGCTTTCATGCTCATGGAGGCGATTGCTTGGGGCATGACGAGCAGACCGGACTGGATCGGGGTGAAGCCCAAGCCTACCTGATAGAGGAGCGGCAGGAGAAATGGCACTCCGCCTATTCCAAGACGAGTGAAGAAGCTGCCGCTTACGGCGGCGCGGAACGTGCGAATGCGGAATAGCCTGAGCTTCAGCAAAGGGAACGGAAGACTGCTCCCGTGGATTCCGTATCCGGCAAGCAAGGCAATGGACAGCACCAGCAATCCGGACATCGCGCCTGTGCTCAGAGTGTGCTCGCCGAATATCTCCAGCACATAAGACAGTAATGCGACCCCAGAACCGAAGAGGATGAGCCCGACAACATCGAGCGGAGGGGTCCGCTCTTCGCGGTAGTCCGGCAAATGCAAATAAACCAGGATCAAACCCGTGAGTCCAATTGGAATATTAAGGAAGAAAATGAAGCGCCAGTGAAGATACCCGACGATGAGACCTCCGGCGATGGGTCCGAGCATGGGCGCCACTAGGGCTGGTATAGAAACAAAGCTCATGGTGCGCAGAAGATCTGACTTGGCAAATGTTCGCACCAGGGTGAGCCGGCCCACCGGCACCATCATCGCGCCGCCGCAACCTTGCAGGATGCGACAGGCAACCAGCAAGTGGATGTTGCTTGATATTCCGCATAGAAAGGACCCGAGAGTGAATAGACCAATCGCAGATGCGAATACACGACGGGTTCCGAACCGGTCCGCCATCCAGCCACTGATTGGGATGAAGACCGCTAGGCTGAGCGTATAGCTCGCCAGCACCGCCTTCATGCTAAGGGGAGCGACGCCGAGGGCGGAAGAAATCGCGGGAACGGCCGTATTGAGAATCGTTGTATCCAGCGACTCCATAAAAAAGGCGACAGCAACGAGCCACGGTAGGAGCCGTTTGGAGGCCTCTGAGGGATCGGATGAAGATGGAGGCGCGATCAACGGGCCGGCTCGGTTCATATGTAGGAAACGGCGGGAGGCTTCTTCACCTCGAACATGTTAGCGGATGTGTCCGACCCATGGTTTCTTATGTACGGGGTTCCGCTAATAGCTAACCCCGGTTAGTCGGACAACTGGAAGCTATCCAGAAACGGGCTTCTCGGAAGTTGGCCGGATTTGTACCGGGAAGCCGGGCTTATGGGAAGTGATCACGATTGGTTCCGGTTGACGAGCAATTCGGGCACAACCCCGATACGGCCGCTAGATAGCACCTTGGCTCTCGTCGAGGCCGGGGGGCTACAGCGGCAGGCCCATGCGTCGCAGCAGGTCGGCGTAGCGAGGGTCGGAACGCAAGCCATCAAAATCATGCTCGGCTTTGATCCAAGTCAGCCAGATGTCGCGCTCTGCATACGCTTTGTCCAGATAGCGGAAGGCCTGCGTTTTATCACCCACGAGCGCATAGTAGTCGGCGATGCCGTAGGGAGAGACATATTCCCGATTTGAGCGTTCGATGTCACGATCCAACGTCTTCTTCCAATAACCTTTCCATCCCTTTGTCTGATAAGCCGCGTGCAGCGATTTGACCCAGTTTGGGCTGGTGCCTTCGAGGGCCATCATCTTCTCATATTGGGCCAAAGCTTCTTGCGGCATTCCCTTGTGGCGGTACGCCTCGCCCAGAAAAAGAATCGCGTCATGGTAGTTGGGGTTAATCCGCAGTGCCTTGTGTTCCTGCTCGATTGCCAGATCGTACTGTCCGGTGGCCAGATAGTAATATCCGAGATGATTGTTGGCTGCCACCGAGAGAGGGTCCAGCCTGAGATAGAGTTCGCTCTCCCTCCGAGATTCTTCGCTCCGGCCCATGTAAAGGACGAAGTGCGAGTACATATGGTGCGCGAGCGTGTCGCCGGGGTTCAGATCGATGGCTCGCTGGAATTCTTTTTCCGCTCCGGCCCAGTCCCAGTCCCCCAGGAACTTCACCTGGGCCAGCGCGGCATGGGCGTCGCTCAAGGTGTCGTCCAGTCGTAGGGCCTTCAGGGCGGCGGCGCGAGCTAACGGAATGGCCATCTTTGGATCCAAGTTGGGATTCCCAAAAACGTACGTATCGGCCAGCCCGGCGTAGGCCGGCGCGTAGTTCGGGTACTCGGCAATCGCTTCCTGAAAATTTTTGCGGGCCAGCGACACCGCGTCCGGCGTCCAGTTTTCGAAGGAGAGGCGTCCCCGGATGTATAGCCGATAAGCTTCGGGGTCAACGGGCTCGACGCGGGCCAGCCGGGCTCTTTCCTCTGGTGTCAGCTTGATTTTGATCTGGTCGGCGATGGCTTTCGCCACATCGCGCTGCAAGGCCAGCACGTCGGGAAGTTCGCGCTCGTAGCTCTCGGCCCAAAGATGCTCCTCCGGCGCCGCCCTGACTAATTGGGCCCGGATCCGCACCTTGTTTGTGGACCGCCCGACCGAGCCTTCCACTACCGCGTCTACATTAAGTTCCCGGGCAATCTCGGGTACCGTCTTGCGGGTGCCTTTGTAGTGCGCGGTCGACGTCCGGGAAATGACGCGCAGACTAGAGATCGAGGCCAAGTCCGTAATCAGTTCGTCCGTCATTCCATCTGCGAAATACTCCTGCCCCGGATCGCCAGAGAGGTTCTCCAGGGGTAGCACAGCCAGCGATGTGATGTGCAACGGACTTGTCGCCCGCCTCTTCTCCCAGGTCCAAATCCATGTACCCAGCAAGGCCACAACCAACGCAAACACGAAGAACTTGCCGAAGGGGCTCCTGGCTTTGAATCGCCCGGCCATTGCGGCCTCTTCCGGCTCCGTTTCAGTTAGTGCGTTTGGATTCTCGGTGCCGGAACCGCGTTCCCGGCCCTTGACTTCCGTGACCGGAGCCACAAACCGGTAGCCCCGACGGGGTACTGTTTCCACAAAGCGTGGACTCTCGGCGGAATCTCCCAGAGCCTCACGCAGCCGGTTGATGGCGGCATTGACGCTGTTATCGACGTCCACGAAAGTATCTGCCGGCCACAGCTGTTGCCGCAGTTGCTCCCGGGTAACGATCTCGCCGGCATGTTCCAGGAGAAATGCCAGGATCTGAAACGGCTGCTCCTGGAGCTTGATCTGCATCCCCTGCTTGCGGAGCTCGCGGGCATGTGTGTCCACTTCGAAGACTCCAAATCGGAACACACGCGCTGTTATGGGTGACAGCACCGGCCAAGAACCTCTTCATTTTTGGGGGGCAGCCAAGTTTATCCCAACTTGGAGATTTCGAGTGCGTGTAATGCCGCTTTGCAAGCTCCTGCCGGCAAAGAAGTTGACGCGTAAGAAACATTCAATTTCCAGACTATGGACGCTAGTCGGCCTTCAAGCGCACGGTCGCAAGCGTTGCTGGCGAACTCGGGCTGGGATGGAGGGTCTATGAAAACCAGTTACGCGATCAAGAAACGAGCCACTCAAACGTGGCAATGGGGCGTCCTTTGGCTATTTGCGCTTTGCCTGATGCTGAATACAGCCTCCGTCGCGCAGGACGCCGTCACGGAATGGAATCTTAACGCTGAAAAGGCGGTCCTCTCCAGTGCCATTAACTCAGACGCAGTGAGCACGGCGCGCGTCTATGTGCTGATGCACGCCGCCATCTTCGATGCCGTCAACGGCATTGAGCGGCGCTACACACCCTATCATGTGGACGTCGCAGCCCCACGCGGGGCTTCGCGGCGCGCAGCGGCCATCGAAGCCGCTTACACCACGTTGGTGGCTCTCTTCCCATCGCAAAAATCGACGCTGGATGCGGAGCTGGCATCCTCGCTGAATTCCCTTTCGGCTGATGATGAAGATTCGCAAGACAGCGAATCGATTGCTCGGGGGCTAGCTTGGGGGCAGCAAGTTGCCAACGACATTCTGGCCTGGCGCAGCGACGACGGATTCAACAAAGCATTGCCCCCGGTTACTGGGGGACTGGCGCCAGGACAATGGCGGCCAACTCCGCCCGCTTTCCAGTCTATGGCCCTCCCGCAAGTTGCGACCATGTTGCCATACGCGATTGCGTCACCATCACAGTTCCGTCCGGCGGGGCCTCCGGCCTTGAACAGCGCGCAATATGCGGCCAATTTCAACGAGACCAAGACGCTGGGAAGCGCCACCAGCTCGAGCCGAACAGCGGAACAGACGCTGATCGCGCGTTATTGGGCCGGAAACGCCTCCGTCTCCTGGAACCGCGTGGCCTCGTCGCTAGCCATCGCCCACCACACGACGCTGTCGGAAAATTCGCGCTTATTCGCGCTGATGAATCTTGCCTTGGGCGACGCGACCGTCGCCGGGTGGGATTCCAAGCTCCACTTTTTGTCGTGGCGGCCGGTCACTGCCATTCCTCTTGCAGATAGCCTCAACCCGGATACCGCGGCAGATCCTAATTGGAAGCCCCTGTTGAACACCCCCCGCCATCCCGAGTACGTTTCCGCGCATTTGATTTTCAGCTCGGCTTCGGCGGGTGTGCTAGCGATCTACTTTGGCGACGACACGACCTTTTCTCTCGAAGCTGTCAGCCTGCCCGGAGTGTTCCGGACTTACAACAGCTTCTCTTCTGCGCTGGACGAAGTCACGCTGGCCCGAATTTACGCCGGCATTCATTTCCGCTCGGCCTGCGTGGATGGCAGGACCATAGGGACAGCGATCGCCCAGTATGTGACCGAGCATGTAGCTCAAGCGGACCATGGAGAAAAACGGGGACAAGTGAAACACGATCATCCTGAAGGCGAAGGCCTAAGTGTTGAGAACGCAGACCCGGATAATTGATACCCAACCTTTGATACCCAACCTTGAAGTTCGAGCAGGATGAGCGAGCCCCAAACGATGGTCCACAGGAAGCAGGCCTCCGAACTTAGCGAATGGTTACCTAAGAGAACCCTGTGGAGGGTAAAACAATGAAAGCAAGATTGCTTATTTATACGCTGTTGAGTGTTGTCCTCTTACATGGATGGTCAGGCGCCAGGGCGCAAACCTACACGGTTACCGACTTCGGCACGCTTGGCGGTACGAAGAGTCAGGCCAACGATATCAACAATCGCAGTCAGGTCGTGGGCAATTCGACCCTCCCTGGGGACACCGTTAGTCGCGCCTTCCTATGGCAAGACGGCGTGCTGGGCGACCTCGGTTCGCTCGGCGGCACGTTCACCACTGCCAACGCGATCAATAATCGCGGCGAAGCCGTTGGAGCATCAGAAACAACCGGCAATACGGCGCGTCATGCGGTTCTGTTCCGCGATGGCGAAACGGTAGATCTCGGCGCACTTCCTGGCAGCCAGTTCGGCACGGCCTTCGGCATTAGCCAGCGTGGCGAAATCTTTGGTGGTTCGACCATCACAGGTAGGGGTCCGTTCTTTCACGCAGTCCAATACAAGGATGGTGAGGTGGTTGACCTCGGCACGCTCGGCGGGCCAAGCAGCTTCGCTGGGTACGCGAATCATCATGGCCAATCGGCTGGAAGAGCGGACATTCCGAGTGGATCCTCGCGAGCGGTTATCTTCGGCGACGGGACGATCACGGATCTCGGAACGCTCCCGGGTGGCACATCTAGCACTGCGAGAGCCATCAACAATCGCGGCCAAGTTTCCGGGATATCGGATACCGCCAACGGCGAGCTTCATGCGTTCCTCTTAAGCGACGGCGTGATGACCGACCTCGGAACGCTCGGAGGCAAATTTAGCGATCCCTTCGGCCATTCGATCAACAATCGCGGTGAAGTTGTTGGCAAGTCGACCACCGCCAGCGGTCAAATGCACGCTTTCCTCTTCGCCGATGGCGTGTTGCGAGACCTCAATGACCTGATTCCCGCGGACTCCGGCTGGGTCCTGACCGCGGCTCAGGCAATAAATGATCATGGGCACATCGTCGGTTTTGGCGCCATCAACGGCCAACCCATGCCTTTCTTCTGACGCCTGATGACGATGACTGAAAGGAGCGAACATGAAGACGAAACACAAGATTCCACTCTGCGTTCATGATCTGGACTTCGGCTTTTCTCACGCTGGCTCTCGTCGATAGATACGCAAGCCGTGGTTTGCTACCCGGCACATAGACGTAAATCACACGCCCCCTAGAAGGGGCTCATTTGGCATTTTGTTTCGGGCCGCTCGCGATCACTCCCGTATCGTCGGCAACCCGGAAACTATCCAGAAACGGGCTTGTGGGAAGTTCTGGGAGGATGGTCGGCTACACGGAAGTTGGAATGTTCTCGTCCTTAGGCGGTTGGCCCACTCTTGTCCCGTTTCGGTTCCCGCATCGGACTTCCCGACATTTCATAAGTGCCATAATGGAAAACGAACAAAGCCTGGGCCGCCCGCCCGGTTGCCACTAGGGAACGGGGACAACGCTTGAATTCTACCTGCATCATCAGCGCACCCTTTTAAAAATCGCAAGACGGTGCGGCACCCGGCCGTCTTCCGCTCCAGACACTGTCATCCCTCACTCCGCAGCGAAGCCGTTTCTCGCGTCGATAATTTCAAGGCGGAGTGGGGGATCTGCTGTTTGTCGGTCGGGGAGCTCACAAAAGCAGATCCCCCGCGCAAAAAGCGCGCGAGGGATGACAGTGCATAAGGAGCGCCATCCCCCTGTCTCCCGGCTCCTGTGAAACACACTGTTCATGCAACCGTGATGCTGCAGAAATGATTCGGGCTTAGCTTCTTCTCGGTTACAAAACTCAGTTTCCCCAAGGAGAAGTGACGATGTCAAAGAAGTTAGCTTCAGTGTCTCTGCTTGGCATGCTGCTTGCTGTTCCGCTTGCTTTCGCCGTAGACGGTGATCGGGACGATGATCGTTCGAAGCACCTCAATGATCGTAAAGGGATTCGCCACGTGTTGCTCATCAGCATCGACGGCATGCACGCAGTGGATTACCAGAATTGCACCAAGGGTGGCTATTGTCCGAATTTGGCGGCGCTCGGCAAAACGGGCGTGAGCTACACAAACACGTCCACTTCCAAGCCGTCAGATTCGTTTCCTGGATTGATGGCGCTGGTCACGGGCGGCACACCGCGTCTGGTGGGTGCTTATTATGACGTTGCTTACGACCGCGTTCTCGCCCCACCGGCTACTACCACTGGAAACGGCAATCTCGCCGGACCCTGTGTTCCCGGCGTGCCCAACGGTACCACCACGGAATATGAAGAAGGCAACGATATCGATCAGAGCCTGCTGAACGGCGGCGCACCCGGAGCCAGCCTGATTGATGGTGGCGTAAATTCTCTCGATCCCACCACATTCCCACGGGATCCGTTTGCCGGATGCTCCCCGGTTTACCCGTGGAATTTCATCCGCGCGAACACGATCTACGGTGTGATCCATAAAGCCGGCGGCTACACCGCCTGGTCGGACAAGCATGCCGTTTATGCAGCGGTTTCGGGACCGACTGGCACCTCTGTCCCCAGCAATGTCGATGATTACTATGCTCCCGACGTCAACTCCAACATTATCGGGCTCTCCGGCTTGACCACAGCCGACGGCCTTGTCTGTTCCGTCGGCGGAAATGCTCCCGACAACAACGGCGGCGCCTGGACCGACAGCTTCCAGAACATCCGCTGCTACGACCAGCTCAAGGTGAACGCCACCCTTCATCAGATCGATGGCAAGACCCACCTTGGCGACAAGAATGCTCCTGTACCGAATATTCTGGGCATGAACTTCCAGGCAGTAAGCGTCGCGCAAAAGCTAATCGAAACCGTCGGTGGAGTGAAGGTGTTCGGCGGCTACCTTGATGCGGCTGCCACTCCCAGTCCCAGTCTCAAGACCAACATTACCTTCGTGGACGATGCCATCGGACAGATGACATCGGAACTGAAAAAGCAAGGGCTGTTGGAGAGCACGTTGTTCATCGTTACGGCCAAGCACGGCCAATCGCCCATCGATCCAACCAAGTTCCAGGAACTCGGCAAGGGCATCACCACTACTCCGGCCACTCTCCTGGCCAACGCGGGATTTTTTCCGCCTCCGCCGATTGGAGGTCAATCGGAGAATCCCAATACGCCAGGTGCAATCGGGCCAACCGAGGACGATATATCCCTGATGTGGCTGGGTACCGGCGCCGATACGAAGGCTGCAGTGGCCCTGCTGCAAGCGAATAGCAGCGCTATTCAGGCCGGCACGATCTTCTCTGGAGACTCATTAGAAGATATGTTCGACAAGCCCGGAATTCCCCCATTCGGCGATCCGCGCACGCCCGACATTATCGTGCAACCGGTCCCCGGCGTGATTTATACCGGGAGTCACAAGAAGCAGGAAGAACACGGAGGGTTTGCTCATGACGACACCAACGTGATGATCCTGCTATCCAATCCCAATTTGGGACCGAAGACGGTGAGCACGTTCGTGGAAACCAGACAGGTTGCTCCTACCATCCTGAAAGCGCTCGGCCTTAATCCCAATCGCCTGGACGCAGTGCGGAAGGAAGGTACGGAGGTCCTACCGGGTGTGGAGTTTTAATTTCAGATAGTCCGCTTCCTGTCATTCAGAGGACGGGTGACCCAGCTTCTCTCCGCAGGCCACCCGTCCGATCTGAGCATCGGCGCATACAGAACCACCTGCCGTCGCGGATGGTACAGTTGGTGTTGGGCCGCCCGCCACTCGTCCACAAATAGATCAGGGTATTCTTGTACTGCTACTACCTTTTTGTGCAGCCCTGATTATTCTTGCCTTGGACGCAAGTGGTGCCACCGGGCCCTTGGGCTACGCCTTTTCCATTCTTGGTCTTGGCTTTGGCACCGTTGGCGGTTTGAGTAGTTGTTACTCCGTTTTGATTCTTCTGGGCGACAGCAGCATTGCCCGTCCTCGGGTTGACGGCAGCGGCAGTCTGGCCATTCTTGCAAACCGTCTCACCGCGCCGGTTCTTGACGCAATCTTGAGAAGCTTGAGCAACGGTGCTCAAAGCAAGAAACACACACCCGATCAACACCAAACTTTTCATTTGCATCCTCATTTATTAAGGTTCTGTTCGACTAGACCGACGTGTCAAAAACGGTCTCCTGCCTCCGGCGGTGATTGAGGAACTCAATACTCACAATAATCTGCACTTACAATAAGTTGCGATTCGGCGTCACGCTACTGGCAGAAAGGGCAGCAGGCGCACACAAGTCGAGCTTCACTATGGGATATCTGATTGGGTTGATATTGGCCTTGACGGTGGCTGGCCTAGCCGCCGTTGTGGGCTTTGACCGCAAGCGTGTGTTCTATCCGACGCTGCTCATCGTAATTGCCTCATACGATGCGTTGTTTGCCGTGATGGGAGCCTCGTACTCCGCAATCTGGAAGCCCAGCGGGCAGGCAGAAGCGCGGTCCATCCACTTCGGTATCCTTCCTTCAAGAAGCGCTTATCATGAAGTAGAAAAGGATCTGCTTGCTTATGCTCTCCCGCTTGCTATGTAGTGCTGTGACTCTGGGAGTCACGGTTTCTCTTCTCTCCTGCACTGCCAATGCGGCTCCGAAAGCGCCGATTCCTGCGCCGACAGCCGACGCTTCGCTCACCGCGACTTCGGGCAAGCAGAGAGCGGTATTCTCTGGCGGCTGTTTTTGGGGAACTCAGTCGGTATTCCAAAGGGTGAAGGGCGTAATCAAGACAACGGCAGGATATGCCGGCGGCTCCGCATCGACCGCCACGTACGATCAGGTGACGACGGAGACAACCGGGCATGCCGAATCGGTGGAGGTTCAATACGATCCATCCAAGATCACTTATGGACAGTTGCTGCGTATCTTCTTTTCTGTGGCTCACGATCCCACGCAGCTCAACCGGCAGGGACCGGATGTGGGCACGTCGTATCGTTCCGCAATCTTTTATGCGAATGACGAGCAGCGGCGCATTGCTACCGCTTACATCGCGCAACTGGATGCTGCCAAGGTTTTTCCGAAGCCGATTGTCACCCAGGTGACGCCGCTGAAGGGCTTCTACCGCGCCGAGGACTACCACCAGGACTATGCGCTCCATCATCCTGACAATCCCTACATACTCGTCTGTGATCGTCCCAAGATCGGCGAGTTGAAAGAACAGTTTCCTGATTTGTTTGTGGAGTACAAGGGACATTGATCGGGGGCCGGGTTTTCACCACGGAGGCACGGAGTACACGGAGGGAGATTAAGAACAGGGGAGGACGGTCTGTGCGGGCGGTGGGGAGAACGTCTTGTTCCTTGATACTGGTGCTGCGCCCCAAAGACGGCTTTCCGGCGCCCCTTCGTGACCGGAAAGCGAGACTCAATCCGTGCGCCCAGTAGCAGAAGACAAAAGTGGCGTCATCAGGAACCCAGTTCGGCGATCTGGCGGTCTAGTTCAGCTAGCGCTTTCTCCAACATCTGGCGATGAGCTGGGTTGGTGGCCGAGTTGAGTTGCGATTGGACGCTCGTTCGGGATAGCAAGAGGCCGTCGAGTTTGCGCCGTCCCTCCATCTCCTCTGGGGTAAGGATTTGATTTTGGGCAGGCTCGCGTCTGGCTTCGGACTGTTGCTCTTCTACCGATTTGCTTTCAAAACCTCGTGCCATAAAAGCTCCTATTGGGGGAACTCCCGGCATTCGGTTCTACGTGCAGCCGAAGACGCAGCCCGCTGTGGCGGGCGTCTACCGAGAACCTACTTAATCTGAACTGTGAGAAGCTGCGCGCCTGAGACTACGTAGTCCATCGGCGTGGAAGTTTCGTCTACGGCGGACTCTCCGCTTACATACATGTCCTGGCCGCCGCGCATGCCCTGCATTACGTTCATCACCGACAGGGGAAGCGTCGGCATCACTTTGTCTTCAACCATCGCTTCGGGATTCGCCTCGAGAAGCGAGACGTACAGGTTGTTGTTGGCGTGCTCTTTATTGAGCAGATCGATGGTGGATCCGAGCTGCAGGGTGCGTCCGAAGGCGGAGGGTAACTTGCGGCTGCGGTCCAGTGTCTCGCTGTCGCTAACCAGAATTCGCAGTTGGCCTTTGGGTACGGACGTTGGAATCTTCACCGGAATCTGGCGAACGATGGGATCGCCGCGATACGGACGCAGTACGGCTTCGATAGTGATCTCATCCCCCGGACGCGCCTCAGTGACATCGGTGCGTGCGGTTTCCAGGCGCGCTGTGCGGCGTTCCGGAGTCACGTCGAAATTGAGATTCACGCCTTGGATTCCCGGTGTGGTGTAGGGGTTCTCGAAGATGCGTCCGAAGTGATCCCCAAGATTGAGCGCAGCGAGCACGGAACTGGGAGCGACGTCGCTCGAGCTGAACATGTTGTGCATGTGCACTGAGGGGAAACCGTTCACCGCGATGTCGCCATTCATGCGGTAAGTGACCTGATCGCCGTACTGATTCTGCGACTGCAGCGCCTGGTAAACCGCAGTCATCATGATCAGCGGCGTGAGTTTCGCGTTGTTCAGCACTGAAAAGTTCATCTGCTTCGGTTTACTGCCGCCATGAATCGTGACCGTTACGGGAATCATCTTCGAGGCTTCGCCGAAGCGTCCGAGGATTCCGCTGTGTCGGTCCTGGACGAAGGTGCCTACCTCGTCGGTAGTGTTGACGATCTTGTACGCGTAGTAGGGCGAGGCCAGCGTCGCGATCACATTGGCCTTAGTCATCGGCATGTCGACCATGCCGTACTGGGTGAGTGGATGTCCGCAGGCGAGCAGCCTCTGGGGATCGATATATGTAACTGTGCACGTCGCAGCGATATCGAGGTCGCCGCTCACGAGCACAGCGCTCACCGCCGAGCCGGGCTCGATGGGCTCAGGCTGGTGCTCGTTTGTTGCCGATCCCACTCCCATTACGGGAACAAGTCCGGCTTGCGCGAACTGCGATGCGAACTGGCGAATCGTACCTTCGCTGAACCCGCTGAAAACGAAAGGCGCTTCGATAGGCTGCATCAGCGATGCGAAGTTCTTCAGGTCACCATCGCCGGGGACGTCACTTCCCACCGACGTTTTGCCGATTGCTTTGGGTACTCGCGCCGCGCTCATGGCCTCAGGCTGCGTGCGATCGAGTGCGTCGATCTCGAGCATCTCCTCGATTGGCGTAATGCCGCAAATCGGCTCCTTGGAAAATTGCCCGATACGATACGAGATCGCGCCCACCAGCTTGCCGTCGATGTACACCGGGCTACCGCTCATGCCCGCGACTACGCCTGTGTACTCCACCTTTTGGCCATGGAGACGAGCAAGGATCAGATCGCTCTTGGGGCCATTGAGGTTGGGAAGAATGCCAAGGACTTCAACCTCCATGGGCTCGGGCTTCGTTCCTTCAAAGACGGTGTAAGCGACGCCACGCATTCCACGGTGGATTTCGCTGACCTTCAGGATCTCCGGAGCTACGCGAGGCGCCGAAACCGGAGTTGCTGATTGCGCAACCGCCATACTGCACACAAAAATTAAGACCGAAATCCGACCGAGGAAGGCGAAAATACTCTTCATACTTGACCTGCGAACGACTCGGCAACGAGGGATGGATTTAGCGGGACAGATTGGCCGGTGAAGGCCAAACACGCCCAATCCAGATGGTTTCCGGGTAGTTCGACATCTATACTAATACAGAGACTCAGCCAAACAATAGGCAAAGAGTCTGTAGGAAGGCACAGGAAATGTCCCTTAGCGGTACTAAGGTGGGGGGCTCGTGGCTCTCCAAAATCGTCATCATCGGCCTGTTCTGCCTCGCATTTGCAACATTCCCCAGCCCGGCGCAGAACTCCCAAGGTTCATCGCAGAACCCGCAGACCCAAACTCCCCCAGAGGCGGGAGGCCCACAGGGTGATATCGGCCCAATGGCCGTCCCCAAGAAGAAGCCAGAGGACGAAAAGCCGGTAGAGCGCGCTCCCAAGGTGAAGAACCCGGTGGAAATAGGCACGTTTTCCCTGAAAGTTGACGTGCCACTGGTGAACCTGCCTATCAATGTTGTCACCAACAACGGCCAGTTCATTCCTGGACTCAGGCAGGAGAACTTCAAGGTCCTGGAAGACGGTGTCCCCCAGAAGATCGACACCTTTTCCCAGCAGAACGACAAGCCAATCACTGCCGTAATGGTGATCGAGTTTGCCTCAAACAGTTACGCCTTCATGTACGACGCGCTCAATGCCGCGTATTCGTTTACTGGCCAGCTCAAGAAGGAAGACTGGATTGCAGTTGAATCGTACGACATGCAGACGCACCTGCTGGTGGACTTCACCCAGGACAAGAACCAGGTGATGGGGGCGCTGGGCCAGCTTAGGATTCCAGGTTTCAGCGAAACCAACCTCTTCGACGCCCTCTACGACACAGTGGATCGCCTCGAGGGAGTTGAAGGCCAAAAGTACATTGTCCTCATCTGCAATGGCATTGATACGTTCAGCAAGCTGAACTACGACAAGGTACTCAAGAAGCTTCAGGGCTCGAAGAACATCACCATCTTCTGCATCGGAACCGGGCAGGCTTTCAGGTTATACCTGGAGGGGCGCGGATACATGGGGCCGCTCGCCAACCTTGATTTCCTTCAGGCCGACAATCAGCTCAGAACATTCGCCAAGATGACCGGCGGCCGCGCGTACTTCCCCCGATTCACGGCGGAGTTCCCCGAAGACTTCGCTGATATTGCTTCGGACATCCGCAACCAGTACGTGATCTCATATCGCCCAAGCAACACCAAACAGGACGGCACCTGGCGGAAGGTGAAGGTCGAATTGGTGGATCCACAGAACGGGCAGCCACTCATCGTGCAGGATCAGCGCCGCAAGAAACTTAAATACGAAGTGATCGCACGAGATGGGTATAAGGCGAAGAACGAAGTGGAATAGCTCTTTATTCTTTTGTCATTCCGAAGCGAAGCGAGGAATCGCTACCGTACCCACGCATTCTCGTGTCAATAGGGATTCCTCGCTACGCTCGGAATGACAACCGCCTTACATCCTGAACCAATAATCCAGCACCAGCAGCACCGCGACTCCTACAAAAACCAGCAGCGCTACCTTGATCCCCGGCTCCTTGTTCACTTCGGGAATCAGATCCGACGCCGCTACGTACAGCGTCACGCCAGTCGACAGGGGCAGTCCCACGTGCAGCATGGGCGATAGTACGCGCATGGTAAGCACGCCGAGCAGAGTCGAAGCTCCGAGAATCACGGAGGAAATAAACGCCATGCGACGCGAGCGGCCGCTGGCTAGCATCACCGAGCCTACTGTGAATCCTTCGGGAATTTTGTGGAGAAACACCGCCAGAAAGATCAGCCAGCCGAGCCAGTTCGAAATTAGGAATCCCGATGCAATGGCTATGCCGTCGAAGAAGGTGTGTACGATTAGCCCGAGCAGTACGGAATAACTCTTGTGAGAGTGAAGGAATTCGCCCTCGTGAGTTTCTTCACCGAAGTGGAAGTGCATGGTAAGGGTGTGCTCGAAGAAGTGCACGAGAAAGTAGCCGAGCATGATGAACACCGGCGCGCGTTCGGGAGCAACGCGAAGGCTCTCGGGAAACATCTCCACCAGGGCAGTGGCGAGCATGAATCCCGAGCCTACTGCCATGAAGTAGCGCAGATAGCGCCGCTCCCAATGGCGCTGGATAATGATCAGCCCGCCAACTCCGTCGGCGAGCGCCGCGGTAAGCCCGAGGATGATGGTGAGCGCGAGCGGAGACATGTTTATGTAGCGGAACGGTGCATGGTAGAACGTCCGTCGCGGCGGACTGCGTTTCTACGAAGATGTATGTGCAAAGCCGATTTCACCCGCTGTGCCGGATGTGCATTACGTCGCCGTCCTGCACGATATAGTCTTTGCCCTCCAGCCGCAACGTGCCACGTGAGCGCGCGTTGGCTTCAGATCCCGCATCGAGGAGCTGATCCCAGTGAATGGTTTCTGCACGGATGAAATGCTTCTCGAGATCGGAATGAATTGCTCCCGCAGCGGCTTGCGCTCGTGATCCGCGTTCAATCGTCCACGCGCGGCATTCGTCCTCGCCCACGGTGAAGAACGAAATCAGGCCGAGCAGTTCGTAACTCTTGCGGATCAGGCGCACCAGCCCACTCTCGGTGAGTCCGTAGCTGGCAAGGAATTCCCCGGCTTCTTCGTCGGGCATCTCGGCTAGCTCGGCCTCAACCCTACCGCAGATTGCGGTCACGCCGGCGTTTGGACGCGAAGCATATTCAGTTAATTTGTACTTTGCCGGCGACTTCTCGAGGTCATCGCCAAGTGAAGTGCTCTCATTGACGTTAAGCACATACAGGATGGGCTTTTGACTGAGAAACATGAAGCCGCGGATTCGTTTCTTGTCCTCAGCCGACATTTCCATCTCGCGTAGCGGCCGCTCGGATTCCAGATGGGTCTTCGCGCGTTTGAGCAGGTCAAACTCGCGTTCGAGCTCTGCGGTCTTCATCTTCTTAAGATCTTTTTCGAGACGCTCCAATCGCTTCTCGATCTGTCCTAGATCGTTCACGACCAGATCGAAATCGACATTCTTCGCGTCGCGCAACGGATCGATCTCGCCTACATGTGGGATCGACGGCTCGTCGAAGGCGCGCAACACGTGAATCAGCGCGTCGACAGTCCGCAGATTATTCGCGTAAGCAGATTCCTTAAGCGCTTCCTGGCCGATAGCGGCCACATCGGAGTATTCCACTGTGGCATGAACCAGCTTTTTGGGATTGTAGAGAGCTGACAGCTTATCCAAACGCTCGTCGGGAACTTTCGCTACACCAAGATGAGCTTCGCGCGGATTGTGTCCACGCTCGGCGACATGCGCCTTGGTGAGGATCTTGAACAGCGACGTCTTGCCCACTTGAGGCAGGCCGATAATGCCAGTTTTCATGAATGCGGAGTCCTACAGTGCTGAAAATCAGCAGGAACAGAATTTTCTATCTTAGCAGTGCCTGTGCTGGAGTGCTCAGCATCAGCGGCGCAGATGTAATTGCAGTCCCGCTCTTGCGACCAGTGGCGATGCAAGTGTGACCACAGTCGTGCGTGCAACCATGTAGCGGTCGTTCAGCAGATTTTCCGCCGCGATGTAGACATCCGCGTACGAGTTGAGCCGCCGCGATATGAAAGTGTCGAGCTTGAAGTAAGGATCCAAGGTCAGCGTATTACGATCGTCGTCGAACACCGAGCTGTTGCTGCGTCCCTGAAATGCCACAGTCACGAATCGAGGATTGCTGTAGCGCGCCTGGAAAGTGAATTCGTGGCGCGGTACCTCTGGAACCTGCAGCCCAACCAGCGTCTGATCGGCGGGGAAGGAAGTTACAACCGCGTCGACGAACTGGTATTGAGCAGAAATCTCGATCCACTTCATCATCGCCCAGTCCGCCTGGGCCTCGACTCCGCGTGCTCGTGTGCTGCCAAGGTTCTGCCGTTGGCGCGTGATGAGCGCCGGAGTCGAACTCAGAGTCACGTTCGCAATCGGCCGGTGCACAGTTGCCCAGAAGAAACCTTGCCGCAGGTTCAGCCTGCCGTTGACCAGCTTCTCAGTGGGTCCAAGTTCCCAGCCAGTGAGCCGTTCCGCACGTAGTTGCGGATTGGCGGTCGTCATAATATTCCCTAATCGGAACGAACGGTACAACTCGTTCAGCGTTGGAGAACGGAACGATCTGTAGGCGGAGGCTTTCAAAGCAATGCGATCGTTCAAGCGAAACGTGGTTGCCAGTTTGGGGTTCCATGCTGTTTCAGAGCGGTCAGGGAACGGTGTCAGTACTGTGCTGCCTGAGGGCAGCGTGACGGTTCGCGTGAATCCGCTCACTGGTCGCCAATCATCGAAACGGACGCCGCCGGTTAGAAGCCAGCGAGGTTTTATGCGCGCGATATCTTCCAGGAAAACACCGGTGTTGCGAATGATTCCGCCGGCATTCACAAGGCTTGAGGGTTTGCCCGCAGTGAAGACTTGATCGTCGCTCTCTCCCGTAACATGGGAGAACTCCCCACCGGCAAGCAATGTGTTCCAGCCAACCGTCCGCGAATATTGCGCGCTCAAGCCGAACTGCCGGGACGGAACCTGTTGCACGCGGGCAAGGGTTTCGGTGTTGCGGTCGGCAGCAATTGAAGCGAATGTCTGGTGATAGGTTTCGGTTCCGCCGTATCCGCGTACTTGCAACAACGAGTCGGATGGCCCTTCAAGATCGAGTCCTGTAACCGCCTGCCAGGCCCGCGTACGATTTATTTCGATGATAGTCCCGTTATGGCGTGAATCGTCGTAGCCAAGTCCGCGAATGAAGAAGCGAGATCGTTGCGAAAGCTGTCGTTGAACTTGTAGCTGGCCGTTGCGGTGCAGTGAGTTTGCCGGATCATCAACGGCTCCGCGCTGCGAGAACTGCACAGGAATATAACCCGCAGTGCGAAAGTACTCTGCCGCGCCAGACGTTATCCACCTTCCAAAACTGTGGCCGAGATAACCGGAGACGTTTGGAGTTTCCTGGTTGCCGTAGGAGAGATCCAGGCTCGCGTCGGTTCCCTCCTGCGTTCTTGTCAGCAATTGAGTCACGCCGCTGAGTGCTTCGCCTCCGTATAGGTCGGAAGCGCCGCCACGCAGCATCTCCACACTCTCGAGCGACTCGCGAGGAATCTGGCTCCAATTCACCCAGCCGCCGAACGGATCAGTAATCGGCACTCCATCGAGCAGCACGAGTGCGCGGCTGGCACCGCTTGATCCCATGCCCCGCATAGACACGCCCTGCGTAGTTGGATTCGACGTGCGGCTGCTGTTGCGGCGAAACTGGTCGAACCCGGCGACCTGGCGCAACACGTCGTCCACTTCAAGCGCACCACTGGTGCGAATATCGGCTGGGCTCAGCACTTGAACGCTTTGTGGCGAGTCATCCAGAGACAAAGCAGTGCGCGAGGCTGTGACTTCTATTTCTGTGTTTACCGTGTCCGGTTGCAGGACGATGACGAGGTTCTCGTCGCTAATGCCTGCCGGTATCGCGCGTCGCGTCGCGGCGAACCCACTCGCCGAAATTGAGATTTCCAGCTTGTCGTTGCTGAAATTCCTGAATTCGAACGTGCCATCCCGACCGGTAGTTGCCGTGAATTCGGAGGACCCTTGCTTGAGAGCTACTGTGGCGTTGCTGATGGTGGCGTGAGAAGCGTCTTCAACGACACCGCGAATTTGCCGCGGCGATGGGGATTGCCCCAGACAGAGGCAAGTCCAACCAAGCCAAAGAGCGACTACGGCCTCGAATCTGAATCGAGGTCTCCCTTGGATATAGCTTGGACAATCTACTCGCACGGAACTCCGAATACGATGATGCATCCAGCAGCTCAGGATGCAACTAGAACACCATCAAAGCACCAGGATTGTCGAGTAGCTGGGAGCAGAATGCGTCAGTCGCGCGGTTCCCTGGAGACGAGTACAACGGCACCAACTCCGGCAAACAGCACGATTCCTTCAAGGATGACCGATGTTTGATGCAAACGGTCGAAGGTCGCCCGGCCTGCATCCTGACGAGGAAGTGCCTGAATCGGCCCGCCGACTGCAGCGCGGATCCGTTCCATCTGTGGTGTGATTCTGAACTGTGAGAATGCTGTGCAGAGGAGCATCAGGCCGACAAGTCCGCGCAACATTCTCGGCTGCCTGAATGTTCCCAGGAACGTGGCCGCCAAAAAGATCACTCCGCAAGCCAGACCGATTCGGTGAAGTGCTCCCAAGGATCGACCGACAATTGTGCCTGCAATATCCTGCGCCGGCAACGCGGAGAAAACCGTTGGCGCCACAACGAACGAAAAGAAAACGATGCTGCCGATCCAGACTACGAGGGAAACAATCAGAAGGAAACGAGCGAGAGATTGCATCTTACGACGGCACCGGCACGTTCTCGATGATCTCGCCTACAATGCGTTCAGCCTGCTCCGAGGCTTTGAGGGTGGAACTGTAGCGCGCGTTTACGACCACACGGTGCGCGAAGACCGGCACGACAAGCCGTTTGAAATCGTCCGGCGTCGTGAATCTACGTCCTTCCATGAAGGCCATTGCCTGTGCGGCGCGATACAGCATGAGCGAGCCGCGAGGCGATACTCCCAGCGAAAGCTGCTCCGACTGGCGCGTCTTGTTTACGATTTCCAACGTGTAGTTCACGAGCGATTCGTCGACTCGAATCTTTTTTACCTGCTCCTGCATTTCGATAACGTCGTCACCGGTCAGCACCGGGCGAACTTCGCCCAGACGCGCAGCGCCCGCTTCTGCGCGCAGGATTTCACGCTCGCTATCTGCAGCCGGATAGGTCATCTGGACTCGAACCAGAAAGCGATCCATCTGCGATTCCGGCAAAGGATAGGTTCCGTGATGTTCGACAGGATTCTGCGTAGCGATTACGAGAAAGGGTCGTGGAACCTCACGCGCCTGTCCTTCTACAGTCACCTGGCCTTCATTCATTACTTCCAGCAACGCAGACTGCGTCTTAGGCGTGGTGCGGTTGATTTCGTCGGCAAGCAGGACGTTCGTGAAAACGGGCCCGGGCTTGAAGTCGAAGCGCTCTTCGGCAGCGGAATACACCGACGTACCGAGCAGGTCGCTGGGCAGCATATCGCTGGTAAATTGAACGCGCTGAAAAGTGCAATCCAAGGAACGGGCGAGTGTCTGTCCCAAGGTGGTCTTGCCCACTCCCGGAACACCCTCAATTAATAGATGCCCGCGGGCAAACACCGCCACCAGAGCCAGGCGAACTACCTCGTCGCTTCCGCGGATCACGACTCGAAGGGCACCTTCCAGGCGTTGGGCGCGCTCATGCAGCGAAGCAATCTCATTTTCGAGCAGGCGAGGCATCTCGCGTGATTGTACCGTCTCCTATTGGGATTCCGTAACCCTATGGTGCAGTGAACGGTCGCGCGAGCTCACTTTGCAGAAAAACTTGCACCACAGAGGACACTGAAGTGCACGGAGGAGCTAAAAGCCTACAGCAGGACGGTCTTGCTCTCCTTGTGCGGTTGAGATCTGGTGCAGAAGACTCAGATTGAGTCTGGTGGACGCCCGGTCAGCCGCGCAATGCGCTTGGAAATCGGAGGGTGCGTAGAGAACAGGCTCGCGAGAGTCTCTCCACCTAGCATCGGCGCCACAATGAACAGGTGCGCCGTGGATGGCGACGCCTGCATTGGAAGGCGTTTCGAATAAGCATCCAGCTTCTCCAGGGCTCTTGCCAGAGCGTAGGGATTGCCGGTTGTCTGGGCCCCAGTGTGGTCCGCCTCGTACTCACGGGAGCGCGACACCGCCATTTGAATCAGCAGCGCCGCAATTGGTGCCAAAATCATCATCAGCAATTCCATGAGACCACCACCGCCGCGCTCACGGTCATTGCGATCGCCGTAGCCACCAAACATGCCGGCCCACATTGCCGAACGAGCCAGGAAGGTGATGGCTCCTGCGATGGTCGCTGCCACCGAACTGATCAGGATGTCGCGATTGCGCACATGGCCCAATTCATGAGCGAGGACACCCTCGAGCTCCTCATCGTCCAGCAGATTGAGAATGCCTTGCGTCACTGCGACGGAGGCATGTGAAGGATTGCGGCCGGTGGCAAAGGCGTTTGGCGACTCGTTAGGGATGACATAGATCTTTGGCATCGGCAAGCCGATGCGCTGCGTCATGTGCTCGACTACGTTGTAAACACGAGGCAACTGTTCCCGGCTCACAGGCTGCGCACCGTACATGGCGAGCGCGAGCTTATCCGAAAAGAAATACGCAAAGAAGTTGCCGAACGCTGCAAACGCCAACGCAAACGCCATTCCGCGCTGTCCACCCAAGGCCTGTCCTACAAACATCAGGAACAGAGTCATTCCGGTCAGCAAAGCCACCGTTTTAAGATTATTTCCCATAAGCTTTGTAGATGTAGATGTTCAAGCCTGGCGCAGGATTCGGGGGCTTGTTGGCGCTGATTAATGATACGCCGCCCAGCTGAGACACCTATCCTTGCTGCTAAATACGCATGAACACTAGCAAATGTTCCATCCGCAGAAACAACAAACCCGGCTCCGAAGAGCCGGGTTCGAGACAATTCTGGATGAAGGACTTAGGCGACTCGGCGGCGAGTTTCTGCGTTGCTGGATCCCTGTTCGAAATCAGTCAGGCTCTTGACGGCCGCAAGACCAATACCGATTCCCTGGAAAAGCTTCGATTCGCGCTCTTCGGAGAAGCGGAGCAGATTAGGGAGCGAGGCCACGAGAGCAGAGACGCCAGTGTCGATCTTGCCGTGAGTTTCGAAGCTGATCTTCTTCCATACTCCGCCCGGGCAGTCGGTGAGGAAGATGAGGCTGCCAATCAAGTCCGCACACAAGTAAGAGGCTAGTGCGGCACGCTTGTTCTTGCCCCAGAGTAGTGCGCCGGCAGCAACAAATGCGGCGGCAGCGCCCCAATCGATAGCTGCATGCATTCCGGGGCTGATCGCCTTGGGCAGCGGCTTGGTTGCAAGTTCTGCGAGTCTGGTAGAGATCGGCATTCGTGTTCACTCCTCTGAAGGAGATGCTTTGGCGCAACGGCAAGTTGGTATCTGCCCGCGTTAACGCCTTGAAGTTACCTGCAGCTCCCCTTCGCCAGCTAATGCCTGCAGAGACTCTGCATACGGGGCTTTCGCAATGCCTCGCTCCGTGATGATCGCTGCTACGTAACGGTGCGGCGTCACATCGAAAGCAGGATTCTCGACTCGAACCCCATCAGGTGCGATCTGCTTTCCCGCCATGTGGGTTATTTCCCGTGGCGAGCGCTGCTCGATTGGAATCTGATCGCCGTCCGGAGTCGAAAGATCGATCGTTGACCATGGCGCGGCCACATAAAAGGGAATCCGATGTTCCTTGGCGAGCACGGCGACCGTGTAGGTTCCGATCTTGTTTGCCACGTCGCCGTTGGCTGCGATCCGGTCTGCGCCAACGACGACCGCGCTTATCTTGCCCTGCTTCATCACTGCGCCAGCCATATTGTCAGAGATTACCGTTGTGGGAATTCCATCTTTCATCAGCTCCCATGCCGTCAGGCGCGAACCTTGGAGAAACGGGCGCGTTTCATCCGCGAAGACGTGGATCTTCTTCCCGGATTCCACCGCGGCGCGAATCACGCCGAGAGCCGTGCCGTATCCGCAAGTAGCCAAGGCTCCGGCGTTGCAATGGGTGAGCACGCTGCCGGATGCAGGCATCAGCACCGCTCCGTTACGTCCCATCGTCTGGCACGCTGCGATGTCTGCCGCATACATCTGCTGAGCTTCATGGATGAGCCCTCGTTTGATTTCGTCAATCGAGAATGACGAAAGTTGCTCGAAACGTTCGCGCATACGCTGGATGGCCCAGAAGAGATTCACGGCCGTCGGACGAGTTGCAGCAAGGGTTCCGCAGATCTCCTCAAACTCTGGCCGAAGTTCGTGGTAGTTTTTGGCCCGAGAGTCGCGCACACCAAGGGCGATACCCATCGCCGTCGTCACGCCGATGGCAGGGGCACCACGGACGATCATGTCGCGAATCGCAGTAGCGACCTCAGCGTACGTGCGACAAGTAACGTAGATCTCTTCAGTAGGTAGGCGCGTTTGATCGATAAAACGCACGCCAGCATCGGTCCATTCCAGGGTTTTGACCATGTTCTTAAATTCTAAAGGCGTTTCGGGTTTCAGGTTTCAAGTTTCGACGAAGCCTGCTCGCGATTCCTAACGAGAGGGTGTGGCGGGGCTTTGTCCACAGTGAGACCCGAAACTTGAAACGCTTAGGCCGTGGCCTTTTGCCCAAGATGGGCGGCTCGCACTTCGGACGCTTTGAAGATGGAAACGAACTCAATTCCACCGGCGGCTTTTTCGACCGCTGGGCGCCCGCCGGCTTCCTCCCGCTCGACGAGACACGCAACCCCGGCAATGTCGAATCCGAATTCGCGCGCGGCTTCAATGGCCTGAATAGTTGAGGAGCCCGTGGTGCACACGTCGTCGACGATCACCACACGCGCACCCTTTTCGCGAAAACCCTCTATACGTTGGCCGGTTCCGTGCGTTTTTTCCTGCTTGCGAACCAGGAAGCCGTGGATGAGAAACTCCGAGACGTCTACTGGTTTCGGCCGGGCAGGCGCGCGTGTCTGTACGATCTGGGCGGTGAGAAGAGCAATACCGGCAACGATTGGATCGGCGCCCAGCGTCATTCCACCGGCCGCGCGCGGCTTCCACTTTTTGCTTTGAATCACGTCATAAAACACGCGGCCAGTGAGGCGCATGCCTTCCGCGTCCAGAGTAGTTGTGCGGCAATCGATGTAGTAGTCGCTCATCCCGCCAGAAGAAAGCTTGAACTCTCCGAGTCGAAACGACTTGCGCGCGAGCATGTTCAGCAGAAGTTCGCGTGAGTTGGGCATTATCGATACATTAGCATTAGCGAAAACCAGCCGAGTGTTCAGTTTTCAGTAATCAGTTCTCAGTAGAGGCCACGCTGACCAGACTGGTATTCGCCTTTTCTGAATACTGAGAACTGATTACTGACTAGTTTCCTACCGAAGCTTGTCCATGTGAACGAACCCGCCGGTCGCGACAAAGATCATCCCAAACAAGAACGCGTTGTATCCCGAGTGAACAAGAAAGCTGCAAGCTACCGATTGTGTTCGGGCGCGCACGTACGTCAGGACCATGCCTACCGTGAAGAGCACGAGTAGCGGCGCCCAGGCATGCGCGAGTTGTCCTTCGTGGGTTAGGGCAAACAGTAGGGAATTCACTACCATGGCGGCAAGGTAGCCGATGCGGCGAAATAGCACGGGATACAGAAAGCCGCGGAAAAAGAGCTCTTCGAATAGCGGTGCGATGAAGATCCCGAAAAAGGCAAGCACCCAGGCTGCGTGCGTGGTCTTAAAAAACTCGTCGATTGGAAGTGACTTCGGGATGGGCAGAAAGCTTGACACCACTTGAATTACGAGCGAAAGACCGAGCCCTAACGCCGCATAGGGCATGGCAGCAACCGGCCATCTCCACTTTGCCGCCCGCCAGAAGGGTGCTGTTGTCCCTCTCCGTACCACCAGCATCATGAAGAAAAGAGTGACCAGATAACCCATCGCCTGCGGCGGGATTACTGCCAACGGCTCAGCCGCGAGCTGCGCAAAGGTGTAGTGCTTCCATCTCGGCACGGCATGGATGGCGCCGAAGACAATTGCAGTCAGCAGTCCTGTAGCGATGACGTAAAAGACTACGATCAGAGCAACGTCAATGAGCCCCCACGGGGGGGCTTCTGCTGGCGCCGAAGTTGAGGGGATTACTTCGATTTCGCGTGTGTCGGGTCCCGGTTCAGATACCGGATCGAACGGAGGATTGGGGGTCAGCGACACGATGTGCTGAGTTGAATCTACACGAAAGAAAACCTTTGAACCACGGAGACACAGAGCCACGGAGAAAACAACCGGAAAGCAACTTTAGCCTAGAACCTTGATTCAGTAATCGGTACGCAGGCTGGTTGGCAACTGAGAGAAAAACCTCAATTGCCTTTCTCCGTGCCTCCGTGTCTCCGTGGTGAAGAACCCGCAGGAGCTGTCCACTTTGAGTGGGCCATGTACTCTGCCAGCGCTTGCCCCGTGTATGACTTTTTTGCTCGCGCGATCTGCTGCGGAGGTCCTTGCGCGACTAGCCGCCCGCCGTCTTCTCCGCCTTCGGGACCTAGATCGATAATCCAGTCGGCGTTGCGGATCACATCAAGGTTGTGCTCGATGATGATGATCGTGTTGCCCAGATCGGTCAGCCGGTGCAGTACATCGAGCAGTTTCTTTACATCCTCAAAGTGCAGACCAGTCGTTGGTTCGTCGAGTAAATAGAGAGTGCGTCCGGTCTGGCGCTTGCTCAACTCCCGTGCCAGCTTGATGCGTTGAGCTTCACCGCCAGAGAGTGTGACCGCGGATTGCCCGAGTTGGATGTAGCCAAGACCCACATCCACGAGTGTCTGCAGCTTCTGACGGACCTGCGGAATGTCTTCAAGAATCGGCAGGGCATCTGCTATCGATGTCTCCAGCAAATCGGCGATGGACTGTCCTTTGTACCGGACCTGTAGAGTCTCGTGGTTGTAACGCTTGCCGCCACAGACCTCGCAGAGCACATACACGTCTGGCAGAAAGTTCATCTCAATGCGGCGCTGGCCTTCACCCTGGCAGGCCTCGCAGCGTCCACCGCTTACGTTGAAAGAGAAGCGACCTGCCTTGTATCCGCGCTCACGCGATTCCGGCAGCATGGCGTACAGATCGCGAATCTGCGTGAACACTCCTGTGTACGTAGCGGGATTCGATCGCGGCGTTCGCCCAATCGGTGTCTGATCGATGCGAATAACTTTGTCCACACTTTCTATTCCAGTAACGCCCTTGTGGGCACCGGGCTCTTCCCGTGAGCGATAAAGACCCTTCGCCAGCGCGCGGTAGAGAATGTCATTCACGAGTGTGGATTTCCCCGAACCGCTTACGCCAGTCACTACCGTCATTACGCCGAGAGGGAAATTGATGTCGAGATTCTTGAGATTGTTTTCACGTGCTCCCAGAACGGTAATGGCTTTTCCGTTCGCCTGGCGTGGCTCGAAGCGAGCACCAATGTTTACTTGCCCCGAGATGTATCTGCCGGTCAACGACTCGGGTGCGTGCTCGATCTGCTCGGGAGTGCCCTGTGCGACTAGTTCTCCACCGTGGCGTCCTGCCCCGGGGCCGAGATCGATGACGTAGTCGGCACGTCGGATTGTTTCCTCGTCGTGCTCGACCACGAGGACGGTGTTGCCGAGATCGCGCAGGGATTCGAGTGCGGTGATTAGCCGATTGTTGTCGCGATGATGCAATCCGATGGATGGCTCGTCGAGCACATACAGCACGCCACGCAGCTTCGATCCGATCTGTGTCGCCAGGCGGATGCGCTGTCCTTCGCCGCCTGACAGCGTTGCTGCCGATCGGTTGAGCGAGATGTATCCCAGTCCAACGGCGTTCAGGAATTGCAAACGCTCGCCGATTTCACGCAACACGCGACCTGCAACCAGTTGTCCGCGTTGGTCCAGCTTGATCTTTTGCGCCGCCTGTAAAGCATGGGACACGGGCATGCCAGTGAAATCGGCGATGCTGATTCCGTTCACTCGCACTGCCAGACTTTCCTGACGCAGGCGCTTGCCCTGGCACAACGCACACGTTGTGGCAGACATGTATTCGAGCAGCCACTCGCGATAACTTTCCGACGAAGACTCCTCCAGGTTCTGTTTCAGGAATGCCAAAATGCCATGAAAGCCACTGCGTGCGGCTTCCCGTTCGGGAGGTCCATAGAGAAGCAGGTTCTGCTGCTCGGCAGGCAGCTTCTCAAATGGAATGCTCAAATCCAGCTTGTACACCTGCGCAGCAATCTCAATCAGCCGCTGCAAATAGGTCGAACCTGAGCCCGGTCCTAACGCGCCTTCAAGCAACGGCTTCGACCAGTCGACAATCAGCTTTGCAGGATCGAAATCGTACTTGCTGCCGAGCCCATGACACTCCGGGCACGCACCATAAATGCTGTTGAAGGAGAATGACCGCGGCTCCAGCACAGGCACACTAATGCCGCACTCCGGGCACGCCATTTTGGCGGAGTACATACGCTCGTCGCCATCAACTACCGCCAGAGTTACCAAGCCATCTGCAAGCTTCATCGCAGTCGCGACCGAATTTTCCAGTCGCTTTTCGATGCCAGGTTTCACCAGCAGACGATCAACGACGACCTCGATCGTGTGGTTCTTACGCTTATCGAGCTTGATCTCATCGAGCCCATCTTCGCCGCCATCGAGGTTGCGCAGCTCTCCGTCGATGCGTGCTCGCGTATAGCCTTGCTGCGCCAGTTTCTCCAGTTCCTTTTTGAACTCGCCTTTTCGTCCGCGCACAATAGGCGCAAGCAGCATGACGCGATCTTCGGGCTTCAGCGACATCACCTGCTGTACGATCTGCTCCGCCGACTGCCGGCTGATCTCTCGCCCACACTTCGGACAATGCGGCACGCCTACGGAGGAATACAGCAGACGCAAATAGTCGTAAATCTCAGTGATTGTGCCTACTGTCGAACGCGGATTGCGCGTCGTAGTCTTCTGCTCAATGGCGATGGACGGGCTGAGTCCATCGATGGCGTCTACTTCAGGTCGCTCCATTTGGTCGAGGAACTGCCGGGCATATGCGGAGAGTGTTTCGACATATCGCCGCTGGCCCTCTGCGTAGATAGTGTCGAACGCTAGCGAGGACTTGCCCGATCCGCTCAGCCCCGTGATTACCGTAAGCGTATTGCGTGGGATCTCGACGTTGATGTTCTTCAGGTTGTGTTGACGAGCCCCGCGGACCCGGATCGAGGTAATTGGCATTTAAGAGAGTGCAGACCTACAGGAAACTTCTTTGAGCAATGAACGCAACTTTACATCCGTATCTTAGTTGTCAACATCAGGCAGCGTCAACGCGGGTTACATTTGGTTTCCCGGTCGTCGGTCCGCCACTAGTGACGATCGTGCGTGGGCATTACCTGCGTAATCTGGCTGGATTCAACCACTTGGCGCATAACACTAGAGTGTGCGGTCGCGCACTCTGGGTACATGAACCATGGAGACGGATGCGTTTTCCGGGTTCAGGAGCAGAATGTGCGAATCAAGCCGGGTTAACCAACTGGCTTCTGCGCATCGACATCAAAAGGCGGACAGAGAGTGAATCCTCAATTGGTAAGTTCGGCTACTGTGAATAACTTGATCCTGAGCACTATCGTATTTGCCACGATTATTTCAGCCATGTTTCTGGGTGTTTATTCCGGATACGTAGCCGTAAGCGGGATCCTTCGGGTGATGAGCCGGAAGCCAGCCAAGGCTTCAGCAACCGTGATCGAATTTCCAGCCAACGCCGCCAGCTAAAGTTTCCTTACAAACGACGTTACCTCCCCAAAAGATCAAGCCTCCCCCGTGGGGCTTTTTCTTTTTGTGGGAATAGTGTCTCTACCGAGGGACGTTGCCGGGCTGCTGGGGCTGTTGTTGCTGCTGTTGCTGGCGCAGACGTTGCAGCTCCTGAAGCAACTGCTCAGGCGTCTTTACCTGCTGCTGTTGTTGCCCTGGGGGCTGTACCTGCTCTGAGGGCACAGGCGGAGGGGCTTGTTGCTGAATCACTGGCTGTTCCGCAACGTCGGTGTCCTCGTCGTCTGGATTGGGCGTTGGAACGTTCTGCCGAGTGGCCATCTGGCCGGGGCTAGCCCCGACAGCCGGAGCGGCTCCGTGTGGACTGAGCATGATGCGTTCCACGCTGCCTGGATCGTCCACTGCGCCCACGAGAATGAAGTCATAGCGGGTTCCGTTCAGGATTGAGTTCAAAACCTGCCGCGGAGCCCCCGGTCCAAACTGCCCAAAAACCCGCTCGGCATTGGGCTGAGTGCCCTCCAGAGTGGCGTGCGTCACGTTGCCTACGGCCTTCAGAATGTCGGCGAGCGTTGAATTTTCTGCCGCTACGGTGAGCAAACCACCCATATAGCTGATGCGCGGCGGATTCGGTGGCTGCTGTTCCGCCCCTGCTGGAACCTGAGGCAGGGGACAAACGCCTTGCTGATTCGCCGGTTGGGGCGATGCTGGCGGCCGCTGTTCCGCCCCAAGTGGAGCTTGAGGCTGAGGACAAACGCCTTGCTGATTCCCCGGTTGCGCCGACGTTGGCTTCGGTTGTTGGGCACCAAGCCCGGAAACCTGAGGCTGTGGATTCGTCTGTTCCGACGGCGCAGGCGGGTGCGGAAACCTGATAGGTTGACGCTGTCCCGGCGAAGCCGGCGCCGCCTGATCCGGCGGAAACTGCTGCGCAGGACTAGGGAATTGCTGAGCCTGCGTCGTGGGCTGCTGCGTCTGCGAAGGGGGAATGCGGCGCATGCGCCCATACACCGACGACGACGGCTGGGCCGGCTGCCCAGTTTGCGGTGCACTGCTCTGCGTCTGCTGGCTGCTCAGGACCGTAGTAGAGAGCAGAAGCAGCGAGAACGCACTAATGGAAACACTTTTGGACACGCGGGTTTATGCTACTCCAAAGGCGGGTAGCTCACCAATAAATCGAGCCACCCGTATGAGAGAACGCCGAAGACTATCCGAGTTGCAGGATTTCGCATCTTACGACGTAAGAAAGCTGCTGACTGGCAGCCGTGTCTTCGCTTTTGAGAGGAACATGATTCGCACTTATTCACGTTTGCTTGCTGCACTTTTTTTGACCGTTCCAACGCTGTTAGTGACTTCGGCGCAAGCCGCAGAGAGCTGCTACACGGCTCCTGACATGGAGGCGTCGGCCCGCATGGGGATCGAGTCGGCTGTACAACAGCTCTTTAGCGCGGCAGCTGCTGGCAATACCGCCGCCATGCAGCAGAATTCAATAGCTGCGATCGCAAATAATTTTCAGGGAATCACGAATGTAGTTCAGGCGAACAAGGACAAGATCGCCGGCGGCCAAGCGCGTATCCGCAATGAGTGGGTCCTCGACGCGCCAGGAACGACGCCCTATCAGCGCGCCGAATTCTACTGCGGAACCTTCAATTCACTGCAACGATCGTCGTTTGTGATCCCCGGACTGCCGCCCGGAAAATACGCCGTTGCGATCCAGGACGTTACGGGATCAAAGCAGCCGTTCACGATCACCTACATTCTGCAGCAGGAAGGCAGCCAGTGGAAGCTCGCCGGATATTATGCCAAGCCGCGCCAAGTGGGCCCACACGACGGACTCTGGTACTGGGTGCAGGCGCGTGATTTCAAGAAACGGGGCAGCCAGCACGTGTCGTTTTTCTATTATTTGACCGCTGCCGACCTTCTCGCCCCAGTGAATTTCATGAGCACGCCGCAACTGGAAAAGCTTTACGAGGAACAGCAAGCCGCTATCCCGAAGGATATTCCACAAAATCCGCAGCAACCGGTACCTTTAACGCTGAACGGATATACCTACAACATAGTTCAGGCCTTCGTTGTGCCAGATGAAAAACAGGGTTTGAACCTGGTTTACAAGTACTCATCGCCCGATATCTCCGATCAGGTGAAGACCTTCCAGCAGAATATGGCTTTTATCAAGGCGTTAGCGCAGCAATATCCGGAATACAAGCAGGCGTTTACGTCGATCGTGGCCCGCGCGGTTGGGCCGAATGGACAGGATTTTGGGACTCAGCTTCCGGTGAACGACATTAAATAGCTCCCTTTTTTCACCACGGAGACACGGAGTCACGGAGAACGGCCGGTTCGAGGTGGTTAACCCCGTAGACCCAAGCCTCCTAATCGCCTCAAGACTTGTCGGTATATCCAAAAAACACGCCCATTCATGCCTTTCTCCGTGTCTCAGTGTCTCCGTGGTGAAAGGGTCTTTAGCGTCGAAATCCGGATAGCGGCATCCGATGGAGCTAACATAAAGTGCTTCCATGAGCACCGCAGCCGTGACGCAAATCAGCAATCCAGCCGAACTTTGGGATGCCGTAGTCGTCCGCAACCGCAAATTCGATGGCGCCTTGTACTACGGAGTGAGCACAACGAGCATCTATTGCCGTCCGTCGTGCCCATCTCGACGCCCAAAACCGGAAAACGTGCAGTTCTTTTTCGATCCTGACAGCGCTGAGCGCGCCGGATTTCGTGCCTGCCTGCGTTGCAAACCGCGCGAACAAGCTGGCTCGCAAAAGCTTCAGTTAGTGCGGAACGTGTGCCGCGCGGTTGAGAAAAACGTGGATTCGCCTCTGCCAATGAAGCAGTTAAGCGCTGAGCTTAAGATGAATGCGGCCACCCTAGACCATACTTTTAAGCAGAGTACGGGAATCACCATCAAGCAATACGCCGAGGCGCGGCGGCTTTCCTTGTTCAAAACTGCTCTCCGATTCCGGCAAGACGTGACCACCGCGATCTACGAAGCTGGATATAACTCCAGCAGCCGCGTCTATGAGCACTCGAATGCGAGGCTCGGAATGACGCCCGCGGCATACAGCAAAGGCGGAGATGGTGCGACAATTCGCTACGCAATTGCGCCTTATTCAGCGGGAAGAGCGCTGCTTGCGGTCACGGACAAGGGCATTTGCGGCGTCAAATTGGGAAACGATCCCGCCCGATTAGTCCGCGAACTTGAAGGCGAGTATCCCAAAGCGGAACTTGTGCATGCAGATGGCGAGCTTCGCGACTGGATGAGCAACCTCTTGCGGCGTCTTGAGGGCGAAGTTGATCTACCTGAGCTGCCCGTTGACGTGCGCACAACGGCCTTCCAACGCCGTGTTTACGAAGAGTTAAAGCAAATTCCTGCCGGAGAAACGCGCACTTACTCACAGATTGCGAAGAAATTGGGCGGAGAATCGGGCCGCAGAGCGGTTGCCCGAGCGTGCGCAACCAACAATGTAGCGGTGTTTATCCCATGCCATCGCGTCGTCCGCAGCGACGGCGGAATGGGTGGATACCGCTGGGGATTGGATCGAAAAGAGGATTTACTAGCGCGAGAACGTCAGAACCGGCGGCGGTAGCTGCTGGGTGAGTGTGCCCCGATCCATAAAACCAAAGCAATAATGGCAGCCAATCAAGGCTGCCATTGTCGTCTTTAGGGCGCAAATACGCCGCCTGCAGTGCCAGCTAACTACTTTACGGCGACGGTTTTAAGGCGCGCGCTGAGGCGGGATTTGTACCTGGACGCCGTATTCTTGTGAATTGTGCCCTTCTGGACGGCCTTATCGATCACCGAAACCGTCGCTCCAAAGCTGGATTGCGCATCTTTACGGTCGCCTTTAGCGATTGCCTCGCGCAATCCGCGCAGCGCTGTGCGCAGTCGGGACTTGTTTGCGCGGTTCACTAGCGTACGTTTTTCGGTCTGACGGGCGCGTTTAAGCGCGGAAAAATGGTTTGCCATGCCTTACTTTTGTTCCTTTAAGGGAGCTTAAATTGCCTAATCGGGTGGGATTTGGCGCGTAAACACCTGATTTTAACACGCGTTAAGGCCGTCTGGTCAAACCGAATGCAGCAGAAAATCCGCACTTTTGCGGCGCTGGAACACCAGTCTTGGGGTGCTGAGAGCCAGGTTTTGAGGCGCTTTAGGCGCAATTCCAGCGCACTCTTGAGGCACTCAGGAGCGCCTTTTGGGGCTTTCTCGCACTCGTTCCGGCGCCTTCTGGCGCCACCCGGCCTGCCATTTCAAGGCACGAAAGCATCTAATAAGCATCTGAAATCAGCCGCCAAGATTCGGAAATTTTCTGTCCCAGGAGCGTCCAAAAGGACAATGAACAATTGACACTCCGTTTATTGACTTCGAGGCGGACCGGGGATACTCTACGCCCGATGGATGTGCTCCACGAACGTGGACAACATTCCGCAGTTCCTCTGCTCGACTCAGCCAACAACTGTGATCGCGAATTCGGGCGCGCCCGCGTCTCTGGAGATTTTTTCACCACGGAGACACGGAGACACGGAGGAAGACAAAATAGGGCTGACTCTCGATATGAGCAATCTTCTTTGTTAAATCCGACAAGCATAGGAAAAAAGAAGACCGACCCTTTCCTGTTTTCCTCCGTGCCTCCGTGTCTCCGTGGTGAAAAAGAAGTGTACGTGAATCCGTCAGCTAAATTTCCCCTTCCGGGAGGACGAACCCTAACTAATCGATGAATAAGCAGCTTGAGATCACTCCGAACCTGGAGGCCCTGTTTGGTACCAGGGATGAAAACCTTCATCTGCTCGAAGGTGGATTGAACGTCTCTATCGACCTTCGCTCCGACCACATTTTCCTCGAAGGCGCGGCCCGCGACTTAGCTCGCGTGGAGCAAGTTTTCGCCGACTACGAGCATCTGCGCAAGACCGGATACACCTTCTATAACGGCGACCTCGGATCGATGTTGAAGATCGTGATCTCCGACCCGTCAGCCACACTGCGCGGACTCGCCGAAGCGGGACGTCAACGTTCGTTCGGCAAGCGCGTCGTGCAGCCCAAGAGCTTGAATCAGCGCCGCTATATCGAGGCCATCGAGAAGAACGACATGGTCTTCGGCATCGGCCCAGCCGGCACCGGCAAAACGTATCTTGCCGTCGCCATGGCCGTTGCTGCCTTGGTCAACAAGCAGGTGAACCGCATCATCCTGGCGCGCCCAGCGGTGGAAGCCGGCGAGCGCCTCGGATTCCTGCCCGGCACTTTGCAGGAAAAAGTTGATCCCTATCTGCGACCGTTGTATGACGCGCTCTACGACTTGCTCGACCAGGAAAAGGTCGATCGCTTTCTCGAGCGCAACATCATCGAGATTGCGCCCATCGCCTTCATGCGCGGACGCACGCTCAACGACAGCTTCATCATTCTCGACGAGGCACAAAACACGACCTCCGAGCAGATGAAGATGTTCGTCACGCGTTTAGGCTTCAATGCCAAAGCGGTAATTACTGGCGACATCACGCAGATCGATTTGCCCAATGCACGCCGTAGCGGACTGATCGAGGCGGCCGAGGTTCTCAAGAACGTAAACGGCATCTCGTTCAACTTCTTCGACGAAGGCGACGTAGTGCGCCACGTGCTCGTGCAGCGCATCATCCGCGCCTACGACGATCACAAGCAGCGGCTCGAGCAGCAGCTATCATTGTTGCCGTCCGGGGCTCCAGCGGAGCCGATGGTGGAGAGATCGAGTCCGTCGCCCGTGCTGGAACAGTAGTCAGTACCGGCGGCGGTAGCTGCTGGGTGAGTGCGTATACCTGATAACACTGACCTGGCGGCTACTGCCGCCGGTACTGATTATTCCCTATGAAAGACCCAGACCATCCCGCCAGTAGTTCCCAAATAAAAACAGCAGGATTGCAGCGTTTTCTGCGCGCGGCCCAGCGAATGGCTGGGATCTCTGGAGAGGTGAACGTCCTCGTCACCTCCAGCGCGCAGATGCGTCGCCTGAATCGCAATTTTCGTGGCAAAGACAAGGCCACGGATGTTCTGTCGTTTCCAGCCACCCATAATGGGAAGGTCAAGCTGGCGGGGGACATCGCGATTTCGAAAGAGATCGCGCGAAGGAATGCGAAGTCTTTGGGACATTCGCTGGAAACCGAACTGAAAGTTCTCTTGTTGCATGGCCTTCTTCATCTGGCAGGCCACGATCATGAAAAAGATCAAGGCGAAATGGCCGCCGTGGAGCAGAGGCTGCGCGCAAAGCTGAAGCTGCCGACCGGATTAATCGAGAGATCGACGCTGAGCGGAGCTACAGTCAGAAAAAGGAATCCCTCCTTTTCCTCTGTGTCCTCCGTGTCCTCCGTGGTGAAAAATGGCGCCAGGAGCACCCCATGCTCATAGCCATCGTCATCGCGCTCGTGATCCTGTCGGCTGTGCTGGCGCTAGTTTCTTACGTGGAACGCCTTTATGCCGAAAAGGGAAAGCTCCTGTCGCGCGATTTTGAAGAGAACATCGAGGCTTATGAGCAGCGGGTTGAGCCCAGACTTGGAGTAAGTTCGGCGCGGGCCGCGCTCTCAATGCAGTTGCTCTCGCAGCTCCTGACCGCCTCGATTGCTCTCATCATCGGGTACGCTACGTTCATGGAGGGCCGCTGGACGTGGGGCGAGGTAGTCCAGGCGGCGGTTTCGATCATCCTCATCATCGTCGTCTTCAATCGGCTGATCCCGTATCTGCTTTTTATCCGTACGAAGGGAGACTGGCTGACGAAATCTATTCCCGTTCTGAAGCTCTTGATCTGGTTCGCTCTGCCGCTCACGATTCTTCTCGGCTTCAGCATGTCCGTTGCGTCGCTTGCCGAGCCACAAGAAGCCGAGCAGGAAGAACACCACTCAGAAGCAGTCGATGCGCTCCTCGAGGCAGGCACGGAAGAAGGAATCCTCGAAGAGAGCGATCGCGAGCTGATCCAGTCGGTGGTCCAGTTTGGCGACAAGATCGTCCGCGAGGTAATGAAGGCGCGGCCTGACATGCTTGCTGTGCCTGCGAATACCACCATCGAACAATTGACCGAACTGCTGCGGAAGCAGCCGCACTCGCGAATTCCGGTGTACGATCCCGATCTCGACCACATTCAGGGCGTCGTCTTCGCCCAGGATGTGCTTCAAGTACGCGATGAAGACGCCCGCACCGAGACCGTGGCGAAGCTCATGCGCCCAGTCCACTTCGTTCCCGAAATGAAAAAGGTGAGCGAGTTGCTGCGCGAGATGCAGCGCGAAAAGATCCAGATGTCCATCGCCATCGACGAATACGGCGGCGTGGCCGGCCTGGTCACGCTCTCGGACCTGCTCGAAGAGATCGTCGGCGATATCGGCAGCGAACACGAGCGGCGCCCCCAGATCGTGCGCGAAAGCGAGAGTTCGTATGTATTGCCCGGCGCCACCGATTTGGACATGCTGGAAGAACTGTTCGACTACCGGCCCACCGACGTAGAGGCCACAACGGTAGCCGGACTCATAAGCGAGCTCGCCGGCCGCATCCCACAACCCGGCGAACAGGTCGAACACGACCACCTGCGCTTCGACGTCCTCGAATCTACAGATCGCCGCATAGAACGCGTCCGCGTAAGCAAGCTGGTAGCCGAGCCAGAACCGCAGAAGTCAGGAGCGGCCTAGGAATCGGGTGAGCGAGCAGTACCGGCGGCGGTAGCCGCTGGGTCAGTGGGAGCGCAGCGACTACTGCTCGTCGTGCCCGCCACTACTGCCGCCGGTCTGCTGTGCCTCGCCCGACGCCGCGGGAACGTCGTCTTGGTTCGTCCAGCTCCGGGATTGGGCCGTCTTGGTCATTGATCACGTACTCCTTGGCGCGTCCGATTCCCAATTCGGTCCATATATAGCGCTTACCGCCGCGCTCTGACCAGGGGCTGTTCAGGCTACGCCATAAGCTGGCATCCCGCAGCCGCTGCGTTGAATGTGCCTTCAGGGCATTTAGCACACGGCTCGGCTGAGTGGTTGCGCTAGCAATCAGGGAATGAGCGTGATTCGTTCTCACATTAATTGCCAGAACAGTCCAATCGTGGAAGTCACAAGTCTCGCGGATCGCCGCTTCTACGCACTTACGTTGTGCATCACTCAGGCTAACTGGCGCTTGCTTTAGGCGGCGGACGTTGTACCCGTGCCAGCGGTCATTGCTGGGAATGAATGCTGCGCCGTATTGATTGTGGTGGCGATCGGTCGCTCCTCGCTCATCGCCATGTAGCCACGTGCCATAACAGCGAAACGTGATGAGGTAAGCGAGAGGAAGGTCTGCACTCATGTTCCTGCGAGCGGCGGCCGCCGCGCGCGAGGCAGTGTAGCACCACGCAACTACTTGGCACGAGAGTCGTCGGGCAGTACCGACCGCAGTGGCAACCGAATCTGCGGGGGCATACCGAGCATCAGTCGCTGCGCTCCGATTGACCCAGCGGCTGCCGCCGCCGGTACTGCCGCTGCAGCCGCCGACCGACTGACTCCAGCGTCCCGACTGGATAGACCTATTGCTTTCCCATAGGACTCGTGTCATGCTCTATGGGATTCCAATAGGAGATCGCAATGAGGGAGCAGTACCGGCGGCAGTAGCCGCCGGGTTCGCGAGGCATACCGAGCGGTAGTCGCTGCGCTCCGATTGACCCAGCGGCTGCCGCCGCCGGTACTGCCTAGAGCATCCTCTATGGGATCCCAATAGGAGACTGCCATGGGCGAGAAGGAAGTGCGTCAGGGGACGTTGGCGCTGATGGTTCTCAAGACGCTGGAGAGCATGGGAACCCTGCACGGTTACGGCATCGCGCGGCGCATTGAGCAGATTAGCGGCGATTTGCTGTCGGTCAACTATGGGACGCTCTATCCCGCGCTTCTGAAGCTCGAGCAGGAAGGGTACATCGCGTCGGAGTGGGGAGTCTCTGAGAACAACCGTCGCGCCAAGTACTACCGGCTTACTCGGGCTGGCAAAAAGCAGGTTGAGCGCGAGATGCGTGATTGGCAGGAGACCACCGCGATCCTGGCGCGGTTCCTGGCTCCGGAGGAATCGCAATGAAAAATCTTCGTGCCCTGCTTGCCCGAGTTGCCGGTTTCTTCGACCGGGATCGTCGCGATTCTGAGTTACACGCAGAGCTTGAGAGTCATCTGCAGATGCATATCGACGACTCCGTCCGCTCGGGCATGTCGCCCGAGGAGGCGCGGCGACGGGCGCTACTTAAGCTCGGCGGCGTGGAGAAAGTGACAGAAGCTTATCGCGAACAACGAGGACTGCCGTTTCTCGAGACGCTCGCACAGGACGTCCAATTCGCGTTTCGCGGGATGCGCAAGAACGTCGGATTCACCTGTGTTGCGGTTGTCACACTTGCATTGGGTATTGGCGCAAATACGGCCCTGTTCTCTGTGGTGAATGGAGTACTGCTGAATCCGCTGCCGTATCCCGAATCGGAACGGCTGGTCATTGTGTACAGCTCCTCAAAAACATTCGACCATTCTTCAGTCTCATATCCGAACTTTCTCGATTGGGAGAGACAGAACAAGAGCTTCTCCTCAATGGCTGCCTTCCGTAGCGATGACTGGAATCTGACCGGACAAAGTGAGGCGGAACGTCTGCGCGGCTACATGGTTTCGTCCGGCTTCTTTGCGACGCTGGGGGTGGCTCCAGTAATTGGTCGCACCATCTCCGTAGACGAGGACAGAATCGGCGGAGCTCCCGTGGTGATGATTGGACACGGATTGTGGCAGCGAAAATTCGGAGCTTCCGCTGACGTCCTGGGAAAGACGATGATCCTGAACGGTGTGGGATATACCGTTGTAGGAGTCGTCCCCGCCAGCTTTCGCTTATATAGCGGCGACAACACTGAGATTTATGTTCCGCTGGGACAATGGGATGATGCGACATTCCGCAACCGGCGTGTCGGAATGGGAATGCGGGTACTCGGACGCCTTAAACCTGCAGTTACAGTGGAGCAGACGCGGGCCGACATGGAGAGCGTCGCGCGCAGCCTGGCAGCCGCATACCCCGAGTCAAATGCCGGTTCAAGCGTGAGCCTGACTCGCTTGAAGGACGACATGGTAGAAGGCACGGGACCGATGCTCCTGGTATTGTTTGCTGCCGTCGGCTTCGTGCTTCTTATCGCGTGCACCAACGTCGCCAACCTGCTGCTGGCCCGCTCGACGGGACGCAGTCGCGAGTTTGCCGTGCGCAGTGCGATGGGAGCGAGTCAATCCCGCCTGGTGCGTCAGCTGCTGACGGAAAGCGCGCTGCTCGGCCTGATAGGCGGAGCGCTTGGGTTGTTGTTCGCAGTAGAAGGCATGAAACCCTTGCTTGCCGCCGTTCCACATGCTCTGCCTCGGTCGCGCGAGATCGCGGTGGATGGCCGGGTGTTGTTATTCACTTTGGGAATGTCTATTGCAGCCGGCATTCTTTTCGGCCTCATTCCGGCGTTGAAAGTCTGGCGGACGAATCTGCAGGAGACTCTGAAGGAGGGCGGTCGCGGTTCGTCGGGCACGCGGCATCGCGCGCAAAATGTTTTTGTAGTAATCGAGATGGCGGTCGCACTGGTGTTGCTGGTTGGCTCCGGGTTGATGATCCGAAGCCTGGTCGTCCTATTGGGAGTGAATCCCGGTTTCGATCCGCACAACGTGCTGACCCTCAATGTCACGATGCCTCCGGGTCTCACGTCCGATGCGCCCCACATCCGCGCTGCATTGCGTCAGTTGCATGATGTCGTCCGAAACACGCCGGGAATCGAGTTTGCCTCTCTGGACGGCGGCACGCTGCCGATGGATGGAGACTCGGAACTTCCGTTCTGGCTCGAAGGTCAACCCAAACCCGCCACCGACTCGGAGATGAATTGGGCGCTCTTCTACCTTTCGGAGCCGGATTATCGGCAGGCGATGGGAACTCCGCTACTCCGAGGACGGTTCCTAACAGAGGCGGACACGGAACGCTCAGCGCCGGTTGTAGTGATTGACGAGTTCCTCGCGAACAAGTTCTTCCCGAATGGGGACGCAATCGGAAAACATCTTAATCTTGGCATTCTTGAAACACAGCCAGAAATCGTTGGCATCGTGAGCCACGTGAAGCAATGGGGCCTGGACACGGATTCGCAATCCAAAATCCAGGCGCAGATCTATGTGCCTCTGACGCAGGTGCCCGACATATTCATGCCACTCATAAAACGCGGAATTGGTTTGGTGGTGCGCTCGGAAGCAGCGCCGTTGTCGTTAATTCCGGCAATTCGGCTCTCGATTTCGCAGGTCAACAACGAGCACGTGGTCTACGGCGCCCAAACGTTGGAACAGATTGTCTCGGATTCTCTCGCGGACCGTCGTTTTGCCATGGTGCTGCTTGGCGCGTTTGCTGGTCTGGCTTTGCTACTTTCGAGCATCGGAATCTACGGTGTGATTTCGTATCTGGTTGGTCAGCGAGTCCAGGAGATCGGCACGCGCATGGCGTTGGGAGCGCAGCGCAAGGACGTTCTGCAACTCATACTCGGGCGCGGCGTGATGCTCGCAGCGATTGGCGTGGTCGTAGGAGCCGCACTCGCCTTGGCACTTACCCGGCAAATGCGAAGCATGATCTACGGCGTTAGCGCCGCCGATCCCATGACGTTCCTGGCTGTGTCACTGCTGTTGATGCTCGTTGCCGTTGCAGCCTGCTATGTGCCGGCACGACGCGCGATGCGCGTCGATCCCATGATGGCGTTGCGGTATGAGTGAGGGAGGAAGGCAGTACCGGCGGCGGTAGCCGCTGGGTACGTACGCCCGGGCTACTCACTCACGCAATACGGTGTCGGAGTCTGATGGACCCAGCGGCTACCGCCGCCGGTACTGCCTTGTCAGGCCGTACAATCAGACAAGTTCTTACTTCACCCGATGACCCGATCACCCGATCACCCGATTTCTGCCATCCACCATGTCCTTTAGATCCGGCTTTGTTTCCATCATCGGTCGTCCCAATGCGGGAAAGTCTACGTTGCTCAACGCACTGGTAGGCGAGAAGGTGGCGATTGTTACGCATAAGCCGCAGACTACGCGGCATCGCATTCAGGGCTACGTCAACGTGAAGGGTGGGAAGGGAAGACCACCCGGACAGATTGTGCTGATCGACACCCCGGGAGTGCACAAGCCCGACTCGCCACTCGGCAGCCGCATGATGCGGGAGGTGAATGCCGCGCTCGAAGAACGCGATGTGGTTCTGCTGATCGTCGACGCCACGCAGCCGTTCGGCAAAGGCGATCAGTTTGTTATCGAGTTGCTCGATAAGGTCAGCTCGCCCGTGATCTTGCTGTTGAACAAGATTGATGTGATCGAGAAGCCAAAGCTACTGGAGATTATCGATCGCTACTCCAAGCTGCGTGACTTTGCAGAGATCATCCCCATCTCGGCCACGAAGCGCAAAGGATTAGACGAGTTGATTGATGCAGTCATCAAGAGATTGCCTGAAGGTCCGCGCTACTTCGACAAAGATCAGATCACAGACCAACCAGAACGAGCGCTCGTGGCGGAGATGATTCGCGAGCGCGTGCTGATTGAGACGGGCCAGGAAGTGCCATACGCCACTGCGGTGAAGATCGAGCGGTTCGAAGAAGGAGACAAGCTAACCCGCATCGCCGCGGCTATCTATTGCGAACGCGAAGGGCAGAAGGCGATCCTTATCGGGAAGGGTGGGGCGATGCTCAAGCGCATCGGAACATCGGCGCGCAAACAGATCGAACGCTTGGTGGGAACGAAGGTATTTCTCGAGTTGTTCGTGAAGGTCCGCGAGAACTGGCGAAGCTCTGAGGCAGCGCTGGATGATCTGGACTGGCGGAATGAAGTGGGGAGTTTGGGGAAGACCAAAAGCTAGAACAAGGAGTCGGAGGCTTAAAAGCAAAAGCAACACCAAAACCAAAAGCTAGAACGCGGATCGAACGGATTTAACGGATCGGACGGATAAAGCGAGGGGGGATGAAACACGAGGCTCTGACTGAAAAGCTGATTGGCGCGTTTTATGCGCTTTACAACGAACTTGGTCATGGATTTCTGGAGAGCATTTATCAGAGGGGATACGCGTTTATGCTGAAGGACGAAGGGCTTCCATTCGTTGAGCAGGCTCCCGTCCGGGTGACGCATCGCGGTCGCGATCTGGGCGAGTTCAAGATGGATCTCGTTGTGGAAAATCTCGTACTTGTAGAACTGAAGGCCGTGAAAGTTCTAGATGCTTCGCACGAGAAACAAGTCTTCAACTATCTGAAGGCCACAAGTATCGAGGTAGGCCTCCTATTCAATTTTGGTCCCCGGGCTCAGGTCAGGCGAATCATACTTGAGAACGAATACAAGCTTCAGCACAAGGCGGCTGCTGCAATCTCCTGAGGGTTATCCGTCCGATCCGTTAAATCCGTGTTCTGGTTTCTTGCTGTTCAGCCGCACACTTTCCGAATGATCTCTGCAGCCTGTTCGCAATCGGCGCGGGTTACATCCATGTGCGTCAATAGCCGAACGATCGAATCGCTTACTGCGCTGCCGATCACGTTCTGATCGCGCAGGCGGCGGAGAATCTCGTCGGAGGTCATTCCGGTTGCGCTTACGTCGAAGATGACGATATTGGTCTTCACCTTTTCGGGGTTAATTCCTAATGTGGGAATCTTAGCGAGAGCGTCTGCGAGGAGTCTTGCGTTGGCATGGTCTTCGTGGAGGCGCTTCGGCATTTCTTCGAGCGCGATCAGGCCGGCTGCGGCGAGAACTCCTGCCTGACGCATGCCGCCGCCCAGTGCTTTGCGGACTGAGCGTGCCTGGTCGATGAAGCTGCGGCTGCCTACCAGCATGGAACCAACCGGCGCTCCCAGGCCCTTTGAGAGACAGAACATTACTGAATCAAACTTGTGCGTCACGTCGGCTACAGGCATCTTCAGCGCGACTGCAGCGTTGAAGACGCGGGCGCCGTCGAGGTGCACGGGGATTCCGCGATCGTGGGCGGCGTTGCAGACTTCTTCCATTACCTCGACTGGACTGACCGTGCCTCCGGCCATGTTGTGGGTATTTTCGATTTCGATAAGACCGGTCTGCGCGCGGGCGTAGCTGTAGGACGGAATTTTCTTCTTGATCTCCGCCCAGGTGAGGATGCCGTCGTCGCCACGGAGCGTACGCAGGACGCATCCGGAGAAGAGAGCGGGCATGCCCATCTCCCAGTCGAGGATGTGAGCGCGCTCTTCGCAGATGATCTCCTGCCCGGGGCGAGTGTGCACCTTAATCGCGATCTGATTACCCATGGTGCCGGTCGGGACGAAGAGCGCGGCTTCGCGCTGGAAGATGCGGGCGGCGCTAGCTTCCAGGCGATTCACGGTGGGATCTTCGCCATAGACGTCGTCGCCGACTTCGGCTTCGGCCATGGCTTTGCGCATAGCCGCCGTAGGACGCGTCACGGTGTCGCTGCGTAGGTCGATTACGGATTTGGTTGTGCGCTCTTGAGGTTCGAGCAGTTGAGTGGCGGTCTTAGTCATGAGTACCTCATGGAGGTCAGTACCGGCGGCGGTAGCCGCTGGGTCAGTCCTATGGTGATCAACAGTGTTGTAGCTAACGCTCACTCACCCAGCGGCTACCGCCGCCGGTACTGCTATGAAACGCTCAAACACTTCGTTCGACAACAATCTGCCTCGGGAAGTGAGTCGCAGCGAAGTTCCCGATTGCTCGAGCAGCCCCAGATCGCGGAGCTCATCAATCTCCCGTTTGAAACATTGCGCTACCGCGGGCTCTGCGTTGAGATCGATTCCTCTATTCAGGCGCAGGCCGAGAAACATCGTTTCTTCGCCGGCGCCTTGATGATCAACGAAAGTTGTCTCCGGTTTGGACGAATCTGCGAAATACGCAGGCAGATCCTCTGTATTAGCGAAGCGGACCGCTTCGAACTTCGGAGAGGTCTTGCTCGCGAAGAGCATCGAGTGCGCATCGAGGCCGAGGCCGAGATATGGCTGGCGCGTCCAGTACTTCAAGTTGTGACGGGACTCGCAGCCTAGCCGTGCAAAATTCGAGATCTCGTACTGCGGGAGCCCCGCACCGTTCAGAAAATCGATCGCTTCAAGATAAAGATCGGCAGCTAGATCCGAATCGGGAACATGATGAGCATGATAGCGCTCGCCGCCTGCAATCAGTTCGCGTCCTAAACGTGAATCTTCATCGATTTCGAGGATGTACACGCTGGCATGCGGCACACCTGACTCAACGAGTTGTTCGAGAGAGGTACGCCACGTCTGCGTAGTCTGGTGCGGCAGTCCAGCTATTAGATCCACATTGATACTGTTAATGCCGGCTGCGCGCAATGCGGTGATCTCGGCTAAGGTCTGTTGCGCAGTGTGGAGGCGGCCGACCGACTTGATTTCCTCATCGACGAACGACTGCGTTCCCAGACTGACCCGGTTCGTGCCTCCGTTGAGCATGGCTTCGAGGATCTCGGGACTTAGGGTTCCAGGCGCGCATTCCACAGTGATCTCCGCGTCCGCTTGTACGTCGAATTCATTTCGAATCGCTTGAAAGATACTGGCGAGTTGATCTGGAGCCAGCGTGGTGGGAGTGCCGCCGCCGAGGTAGATCGAATCGACTGTGCGCTCGAATTTGGCATCGAGGCTCTCAGCCAGTGCCTCTGCACCCGCGATTTCCTGCTGTAATCGCCCGATGTATCCGCTCATCTTGTCGCGGGAAAACACACCGGAAGCAAAGTTGCAGAAACTGCACTTGGAGCGGCAAAACGGAACGGAGACGTAGAGGCCGAGAGGCATGAGGAGCTAAGCTTCATTATAGGGAAGCAGGAATCGGGCGATCGGGCCATCGGGTGATCGGGCGAAGTAGAGGCTCCTTGCCGCGTCATCCCGTGGTTCCAGACCAACTTCGCGATAAGCGCATAGAATCGAGGGCTGAGGGCCACACATGGTGAAGCGGGCGGTGATCACGGGCATTGGGGTTGTGAGTCCGAACGGGACTGGGAAAGAGGAGTTCTGCAGGGCGATCCTGGCGGGAAAAAGCGGAGTGAAGAGGATCACGCGTTTTGATGTGAGCGATCTTCCTGTGCAGATCGCGGGCGAGATTACGGACTTCAACGAACTGGCCTGGATTGATCCGCGCGAGCGCAAACACGTGTCGCGAGCCGTGCCTCTGGCCGTTGCTGCCTCGACAGAGGCTTTGCGTGACGCGGGAATCGATTGGGATTCGATGTCGCTGGAGAAAAAGCGTGACATTGGCGTGATGCTAGGCAGCGGGGGTGGAGCGCAGGAGTTCAGCGAGCAGCAATACCGCCATTACTTTCAGGGTACGGTGAAGCAGGCGAGCTTGTTCAGCATCCCCAGCGGCACAATGGGGACGCTCTCCAGCGAAGTGAGCATGCGTTTCGGCTTCCGCGGATACAGTCATGTCTTTACCACTGGTTGCACTTCGTCCACGGACGCATTGGGCTACGCGCTGCGTCAGATCCAATTTGGATCGCTGCCGGCGATGCTAGTCGGCGGGGTGGATACCCCACTTGCTCCGGGAATCATGAAGGGCTTTTGCCTGATGAAGATTATGACGCCGTCGTGGAACCAGAATCCTGAGCGCGGATCGCGTCCGTTCTCTCAAGATCGCGACGGATTTGTTGTGGCTGAGGGCTCGTGGATGTTTGTGCTCGAGGAGTACGAGCATGCGCGCGCACGAGGGGCCCGCATCTACGCCGAAATCGCCGGATACGGTTCCACCTGCGAAGCCTTTCATCGCGTGCGCCTGGCGGAGTGCGGCGAGGAGCCGGCGCGGGCCATGCAATTGGCCATGCAGGAAGCCGGTGTTTCAGCCGACAATGTGGATTACGTGAATCTGCACGGAACGTCTACGCAGCTTAACGATCGCATCGAGACGCGGGCGCTGAAGCTCGCGTTGGGAGATCGTGCGAGGTCTACTCCGATGTCGGCGCTCAAGTCCCAAATTGGGCATCCACAAGGAGCCTGTGGAGCGGCGGGGGTAGCGGCGACGGTGATCGCAATGCATCATGGCGAAATTCCGCCGACCATCAACCTCGATAATCCTGATCCCGAATGTGACTTGGACTATGTGCCGCAGCCTGGACGCAAGGCTCAGATCGAGCATGCTGTTTGTAATTGCATTGCGTTTGGCTCGAAGAACTCGGCATTGGTGCTGCGACGGCTTTGAGGTGTCATTCCGAACGAAGTGAGGAATCCTTAGGTGCTCCCATGCGGCGTGGGTACAGTAGGGATTCCTCACTTCGTTCGGAATGACAAAACGTAAGTAAAATGCTGACATGAATCTCGACGCCATTCAGTCTGCGCTCAAGGAGCGGAAGTTCAGCGCCTGGCTTTTCTACGACCATCACCATCGTGATCCTATTGCGTACCGCGTGCTCGGATTACGTCCAAACATGATGGTTACGCGGCGCTGGTTTTATTTGATTCCCACCGAAGGCGAGCCGCAAAAGCTCGTTCATCGCATTGAGGCTGGCCACCTCGATGATTTGCCCGGAAACAAGCGGAGCTATTCGTCGTGGCAGGAACTGCAGCGATACTTGCAAGAAATCGTTACGCCCTATCGCAATCTCGCGATGCAGTATTCACCGCAGAACGCGATTCCGTACGTCGGCCTTGTGGACGCAGGCACAGTGGAACTCGTGCGCAGCTTTGGAGTGAACGTTGTCAGCTCCGGCGACTTGGTAAGCCAGTTCGAAGCTGTACTTAACGACGAGCAGATCGCCAGTCACTTTCTCGCGCGTGATGCAGTCGACCGCATTACTGCAGAAGCGTTCAAGACGATTGGCGAGCGCGTCCGCAATGGCGGCACGCACGAGTACGAGATGGCCCAGTGGATCCTCGAGGCTTTTCGCCGCGAAAATCTTATTTCGGAAAACTCGCCGATCGTCGCTGCGAACTCGCATAGCGGCGATCCGCATTTTGAACCGCGCCCTGATCGTTCGCAGCCCCTGAAGGAGGGTGACTTCGTGCTGCTCGATATCTGGGCTAAGACTAAAGCGCCGGGCGCTTGCTACTACGACATCACGTGGACTGGCTTCATCGGGCAGAATCCGGGAGAGCGTCAGCGTGAGGTATTCGAAATCGTGCGCGACGCGCGCAAGTTAGGCTGCGAAACGGTGAGAAAGGCCTTCGCCGACAGCCGCAAGATCGCGGGTTGGGAGGTCGACAAGGCCGTGCGCGAGTTCATCCAAAACAAAGGCTTCGGCGATCAATTCGTGCACCGCACCGGACACAACATCAGCAATGCGATCCACGGCAACGGCGCCAACATCGATAACTTCGAAACCAAAGACGAGCGTGAGATCCTTCCCAACACCTGCTTCTCCATCGAGCCAGGAATTTACTTGCCCGAGTTTGGCGTTCGCAGCGAGGTGAATGTGCTCACGCGTCCAGGCAAGGCGGAGGTGACGGGGAGAGAGCAGGAGGAGATCGTATTGATCTAGCTGCTGAGCTTCTAAGCTTCTGAGCCTTGTTTCGGAGGACTCGAGGTTGACTGACTTCAAACAGCTCAAGGTTTGGCAAAAAGCTCACGATCTGACGCTCGCGATTTATCGAACGACTTCCACGTTTCCCAAAGAAGAGCTTTATGGACTGACCTCGCAGATGCGGCGTTGCGCTGTATCAATCGGTTCCAACATCGCTGAGGGTCGGGGCCGAGACGGCGATCCAGATTTTCAGCGCTTCATTGGAATTGCGATAGGTTCAACGGCGGAGCTTGAGTATCAGATGTTGGTGTCACGAGACTTGGGATATCTCAACCCCGACCAGTATCAAACGCTGCTAGCTTCACTCTCCGAAGTAGGAAGAATGCTTGTAGCTCTACGATCACGAATCAGAGCGACAGCCTCGTAACTAACAGGGTCCTCCCTAAAAGAACCAGTAAATCAAGGTTAATAGATTCAATGGCTTAGAGGCTAAGCAGCTTAGAAGCTGAGCAGCTTGGTTACATTTTGCCGCTTCTAACGTGGCATAATGTTATGCAGAATCTATGACCGCTCTTCATCAGCAGCTTGGGCAGTGGTTGGGCGTTCGCCCTCCCGAATCGGAACAGGATGTGCTCGATCTGATTGAGCGCCAACTTCCGGCTTCCTCCATCAACCGTCTGGTGACGCTTGGTGTTACTCGCTCCGAGGTAGGCGCGCTGGTAATTCCGTTGCGCACGTTGCAGCACCGGCGCTCGCGTAGGGAGAAGCTTACGATAGAGGAGTCGGATCGCTTGCTTCGGCTCATGCGCGTTCTTTCCCAAACTGAAACTCTCTATGGATCGCGCGAACGGGCGCTGAAGTGGCTGCGCCGGCCGAATCCGCGATTGGGCAACCGCTCGCCCTTTGAGTTGTTGAAGACCGACGCCGGCAGCCGCATTGTCGAGGAACTGCTCGTTCAAATCGACGAAGGTATGTTTGTCTGATCCAGCTCTGGCGCATCAGCAAGCACAAAGAGTTGAGTGGGACCGGCGGTCTGCGTGCTCCGGGCCGCTGGCATAATGCCGGCTCACCGATCGTCTACTTGGCCGAGACTCCGGCCGGCGCACTGCTCGAAGCTTGCGTTCACACCAGCGCCAATGATTTCCCGCCGAAGTACACGTTGCTGTCGGTCCGCGTCGACGATCAGATCCGCACCGAGATCTTTGACGGCAAGATGCTGCGTAAAGACTGGATTGGTCACTTGGACGAGACGCGAGAGATTGGGTCAGCGTGGCTAAAGTCGCAACGCTCGGCCCTGCTGCTCGTGCCTAGTGCGCTGGTGCCGGCAACATCCAATGTGCTGCTCAATCCGCTGCATCCAGACGCAGCGCGAATCCGCATTGATTCCGCGTATGAGTATCCATTTGATATGAGGATTAAGAAGTAGCTGATGAGCTATCTTCCCGGGCCGACATTTTCATCGGAGTCCGGATCCCAGGTGAGTTCCACTCCGGAACCTTCCTTTACTTTGCCAGTGAAGCCGGTGGCTTCTTCTGGTGGGAGTCCTGCCAGTTCGCGCTTGCGTTTCTGAATTTCGCGCAGTTCGCGCAGAATTTCGGTTTCCTGCTTGACGTATTCGTCTTCGGTAATCGTGCCTTCCTCGAGCTCCACCTGAAGGTGTAGCAGACGTTCCTTGATCGAAGCGTCGTCGGTGTACTGTTCCTCAGCGACTTTGGCTAATGTCCGGAGAATGGCCTTGAAGCCGGTGATCGGGAGCGCGAGGAGGTCGTCGAGGATAAGCATAATGTGATTAGGGAATCGGGTGATCTGCTAATCTGGTGATCGGGTGAAGTAACAGCCAAACACTGTCAGATCGAAAGCCTCCGGTTTTCACTTCGCCCGATCACCCGATCATCCGATTCTTCTTAGTTTGCGCTTCCCCTCTCCAATTTCAAGCGTATGTTCACGAAGTTATATGGCGGCCATGGGCCGGTGTATTTGAAGTTCAAGCGATCGCCAAACTTTTGCGCAACCGCGTTCACTGCAGCGTCAAACTCCGTCTCTTTATCTTTCTGGATGAGGAAGGCGGCGTTCATGATCATTTTGTCGCCGATAACCTTATTGTCGCGTGAGGCCACACATACGGTTCTTAGTCCGTCGTAAATTTCGCGGACAACCTCTGCTGCGCGCTCGGAGAGGGCTTTATCAATCATGCGTCCGAGCTGCATGCGTGCAAAGTAAGTGGACTGCAGGTGTTTGCGCGTGAGTTCGTGTTGGAAGCGGTGAATCTCTTCGTTCTCGCGCTTCAGTTCTTCGACGATGCGATCGCGGTCCCAAGTGACCTTAAGGCCGAACTCCAGCTTGTTGGCCATCTGCTTGAGCACGTCTTTGAGTGACGGATAAATGCTCTTGAGCACCTCCCGGATATCGTCGTCGGTGCGGAAGACTGTACCGAAACTCATGGGGATGATCGTGTTCGACTTCATCACCGTCTCGATCACGTGCTCGTGGGCGAGTGCGTTTTCGCGCGTGGGATCGAAGATGAAGACCGGAGTCTTGCTCACGACCGCCGCCACGTCGCCGTGCTGGACGCAATAGACGCTCTCGCCCATACCGCCAATGCCGATCTTGCCGAAGCCGACGTTGTCGCGGGCTTCGATCACGCCATAGACGTAGCGGCCTTCCTGCTGCTGCGACTGGGGCTGACCGTTAGATTGCCCGAGTGCGGGAGCGTCGACCGGTTCCAGGCTGTGTACTTCCTTCCGCGCTGCTTCCTTCTTCGGCCGTGCGGGGATTGAGCCCGCTTTCTTCTTCGTTGTTTTCGAGGGGGTCATACTCTTCTCTCAAAAGTTTATCGATCGTCGTAAAGAACTCTTCAATGTCGATTGGCTTGTACAGAATGGCAATGCCATCTTTTCGCGCTTGCTCGGCGGTCTCTCTGCTTGCGTATCCGGTGAGAATGGCGGCCTTGGTGCTTGCCTGCTTCTTCCGCCCGTAGTCGATGACCTCAAAGCCGGTGTGCTCCTGTTCCAGGGAATAGTCGCAGAGCAGCAGGTCGAAATCGCGGCGATTCAGCGCCTGGATTGCCTCCACAGACGAGATCGCAGTTTCGACGTCGTATCCCTTGCGCGACAGGATCAGACCGTAGGTGGTGAGCACCGCGCGCTCATCGTCCACTACGAGAATCGAGAATTTCTTGTCGGTCGGCACTAAAGTCAAAACCCTTTCACCACGGAGACACGGAGGCACGGAGAAAGGCGTTGGGAGTTCTGTCTGGCCTCTTCCTCGAACTTGGTATGCACAATAGAGCGGACGGTTCGACACCCAGGCGCTCCCAAGGATTTTCTCCGTGTCTCCGTGTCTCCGTGGTGAATAACCCTCATCTCGTTGCAGGCAATTCGATCTTGAAGATCGTGCCTTTACCTACCTTACTCTTGACTGAAATCTTGCCGCCGTGGTTGCCGATGATTCCGCGGACAATCCACAAGCCCAGCCCAGTGCCTTTCTCGCCCTTTGTCGTCACGAAGGGTTCGAAGATCGTCTTCCGCAATTCCCTGGGAATTCCGCTTCCAGTATCTGCAACCAGAAGCCGGATACTTCCAAGCGGATACTCTTTACCGTGCCGCACATGACGAGTACGCAGTTGCAGCCGGCCACCCTCGGGCATGCTGTCCTTGGCATTGATTACCAGGTTCGAAAGCACCTGGCGCAACTGGTCGGCAGCAACAACCGCGTCAGGCAAGTCGCGCAGCTTGGTCTTCACTTCGATATTGCTCCGCTGTAGCTGGCGATTCAGCAGCAGGACCGTGTCTTCTACCAGCGTGTTGATATTAACGGGCTTGACCTGCTCGTTGTTTCGATACAGGCCAAGCATTTGCCGCACGATGCGAGCAACGCGCTCGGTCTCTGACTTCAGGATGTCGTAGACCGGCTGCGCATCGGCTTTCACCGAATCTGCCAGCAGATAGATCGCGTTCTTGATCGCCTCCATGGGATTGTTGACCTCATGGGCGATAGTGGCGGCGAGGCGTCCCGCGGCAGCAAACTTCTCGATTTCCAGCATGCGACGCTCGACTTTCAACTGCTCTACGCGGCGGAGCGCCGTCAGATCTCGTAGGACTGTGACGGTAAAGGCCACTTGTCCGCGCTCGTCGTAGATCTTGCCGGATCGCGTGTCGTATTCGATCTCCTGCTTCGTATTGGGATCGCTTAGTTTCAGGATGCCACTTTCCTTATCCGCAAAGCCAAAGGTGAACGCAGTGACGTACGCGTCAAGTTGCGCCTGATTTTTGACGCGAACCGTATCGGATAAGGTTTCTTTCTCGTTAATGCCGAACAAGTTCTGTGCCAGAGGATCCAGCAGCGCGACTTTTGCCGATCCATCACACACAACAATTGGATCGCCGACGCTCTCGATGATCACGTTCAGGCGGTCGCGATCCTGACGAACCAGCTCTTCGGCAGCGCGCAGTTTCTCGTAGTTGGTACGCAGCTCCTGGTCGGCGCGGCGCAGATCGGTGACGTCGCGCATCACGGTTACCATGCCTATCGGCATACCGTCGCGTGTGAACGTTGGCGTACAGACGGCCTCGAAGAGCATCTCTTCGCCTTCGATGGCATCGATGAGAGTCAGATCGCGCGAGGCCTCCACGCCCGAGACGGCCACGGAAGACAGCGCTGCGGAGAAGAGCAGGTTATTCATCTCCACCGCGCGCGCCAGGCCTTCGGTAAGCCCTTCTGCGACTGTGCTGTCTGGAACCTTAAAGAAACGCTCCGCAGCCCGGTTCTGAACGATTACCCGGTAGTGGTTATCGGTAAGGATTACCGGATCGCTCATCGATTGCATGACGGTCTGCAACTGGGCGATGGTTACGTCCATGTCCGTCATGCGGTTGTAGTAGTGCTCAACCTTAAACAGCCGGGAGAGATAGCGGTTGGCCATCTCGATCAGGTTGCTGAGCGGGATAAGTTCCGGAGTGGCCTTGGAGGGCAGTTCCACTGCCACCAGCGCGGCATAGGCGCGCATGTTGCAGGTGCCGCAAACCTGGCTCTCCAGACTCATCTTGCGGCGCCTGAGGTTGTTGTCGACCGCCAGACACTCGGCGCGTCGCTCGCGCTCGGCCTCCCAGCAAACGCTGGTGTTGCCGTACATGATGGGATGGCAATAGAGGGAGCGATGGTGTAGGGAAGAGTCTCTTACCACGCTCGGGCGCTGTGAATTCAGCACGTCTACTACTGCATTTTCCGCGGCGAAGAGCGAACTGCGAAACCGGTCGAGGTAATTCTTAGAGCAGTTCAGCGAGGCTGAAGGGAGGACCTCGCCGGTTTCAAAATCGACGGCAACGATGAATGTACGCTGAAAGCCTAGGCCAACGATCTCTTCCAGCAAGATCGGGTAGACCTCTTCGGAGCGCTCCGCCTGTAGGAGGCGTAACGCTGCTGGAGCGCCGCGTGAAGCGACGCGCAACCGTCGTTTGACCGGCTCTGGCTTGTGCAGACGAAGTTCAGGCGTTGCCATGAGGACCCTTGTGGGCGTGCAGGCTTACCGCCGACCTCCGCCCTTCTTGGGCCTGCGAGCTCGCGGAGCTGGTACGAGGTCCTCACCCTCTTCTTCCTCGCCTAATCCGCCTTGCTCACCACCTGAGAGTTTCGGACGGCTAATGGTGGGCATCAGTCCGACTGCGTCGGCGTACCGCAGGTAGGTCTCGATGGACGCAACCACAACGCGAGCCTCCACCGTAATGAGATCAATACCGACCAGGGAGATACGCACCCACGCGTCTATGACCATGCCTTTGTCGAGAATGCGATCAAGAACATCGATCAGGCTTGATCCGCCGGATACTCTCTCAACAGCCATCTGGGCCCCTCCTCAATCTCTCCACTTTTGCTTGTTTCATAGTTATTGTTATTTCTTTCGTAATCCCGGTTTTGGCCGTGTCATAGGCGGAGTCGCGGACCGCCGCGGTCTCCCCCCTAAGACAGAAGCAACGCTGCGGTTTTGCGTCGACGCAGGCAGACTGCGCGTCCTTGTTTCTGTCACCTGGCGTGTAAGGTTCGGATCGAACTTCCACCAGTTCATTCCGATCTGCTCCGCCTTGTCGACAGAGCAAATCAACAGCCGAATGCGGATGGTCAGCAACTCGACATTGGCCAGGGAAACGCGGATGTCACCCGCAATCACCAGACCCTTGTCGAGGATTCGATCCAGGATGTCTATAAGGTTTGTGGTGCCGGAAACCGTAGGTGCTCGTTCCATCCGTCGAGTCTCTCTATAACATCAACGCTAAAAAACACGAACTGCTCACTGTACAGAAAACAGCACCAAACAGCCAAGGCTGTAGACCTTGTTAGACAGAAAAAAATGGAAATGCGCCAAGACGGGTGCGGGGAAAGCATCCGCGGGGAGTGCCTGACAATTCCAATAAACCGAATGGTTCGATGCGGGTCAGCAGGGCAGAGTTGCCTCTGGAAGAAAAATCCTCTCTGCAGGATTCGAGGATTAGAGCTCGAGGATTAAGTCTCTCCAGTGATTGACCTGAGTGGTCCATCGTCCTCGTAGAGACGCAGCATGCTGCGTCTTTACTATGCAGACGGTAAATCCGTCGCGTGGGTTGCGTGCTATTGCCCGCGCGGGGAACTTACCGCAACATCTGTTCCAATCGCTTCGCCGGAGAGCACCAATTCCACGCGCCGGTTCCGCTGTCGGCCTTCTGGCGTGTCGTTGCTGGCGATAGGCTGCATCTTTCCCAAGCCTCGCGCTGTCACGGCGGCTGAAGCGACACCCTGGTTTACGAAGTAATCACGCACAGCTTGTGCGCGTTGTTCGGAGAGCCGCTGGTTATATTCATCGGTTCCGACAGCGTCGGTGTGTCCTTCGATCGCAACCTTCAGGCTCGAATAGGCCAGCAGGATACCCGAAACTTTAGCGAGGCGCTCGCGAGCCTCCGGCTTCAGTTCGTACTTGCCAGTCTGGAACAGCACGTCGCCCATGTTGGCGATCAGGCCGCGTGCGGTGTCGTGCGTCTCAAGCACAGCATTGAGCTGCTGCAACAGGCGCGCGCGAAGATCCGCTTTGTCCTTTTCAGCCTGTTGACGGAGACGGTCGGCTTCCTGCGCGGCAGCCCGGGCTTTATCGGCTTCCTGTGCTAGCTGCTGCTGTTGCGCCAGTGCAGCCTGACGGGCAGAATCTGCTTCTGCTTTCGCTTGTTCAGCCTGAGCCTTGGCTTGTTCAGCCTGCTGCGTCGCTAATTCGGCTTCCTTGCGCATGCGCTCAGCTTCGCTTCGCGCTGCTTCTGCTCTAGCGCGATCTTCTTCCGCCTGAGCGCGGCGCTGTGCTTCTGCCGCTGCCTGAGCGCGGGCTTGCGCTTCGCGCTCGCTCGAATCACGGGCCAGGCGCTCCTCTTCCTGCTTCTTGAGTGACATCACACGGGCGTCTTCAGCAGTCTGGGCAGCGTCGCGGGCATAAGTTGCAACCGACGATTTCTGCTTATTGCGATATGCCGTTTCGGCGTTGGATAGCGATTTTTCAGCATTGGCCAGAGCACTGGCAGCGTACTTGTCAGCACCAGCATTGCGCGCGATGCGTACCGCATTGCGTGCTTCAAATAGGCTCAGCGGAGTACGCGGATCGATTCCGAAAATGGCATTTTCAATGCGCGCGTTCGATGACCTATAAGCGTCACGTCCCAAGAGCTGGTAACTGAACTGGATCTGTTGCTCCATTCCCGCGGTGTCGGAGCGCAGCATGTTCTCAGAGATCACGAGACTTCCCGGCTGCGTCACGGCAAAGTACGGCTCAGCCGTAACCACCAACCCGAAAGTCTGCAATTCCGTAGTGGCCTTTACCTCTGTCTGGCCATGACTGAGAACCAGTTCCCCTAAATTTACGGCGCGACCCTGCGGGCTGATGGCCCACAAAACATAGGTCAGGTACTCCATGCCGAACTTGTTGGCGGGCTCCAGGCCAGCCATCATGAGTTCCACTTCCACACGTCCCTTGCGGCTCTTGACCTGCGCCTCACCGCCGGCGGAGGGCATTAGCTCCGTGCCCTGCATGTTGACCTTCGACGACGAAGAATTGCGATAGTTGATCGCCTTCATCTGGTGAGCGACAGAAGGTTTGCCGATAGATGCGGCCTGTGAAGACGCGGTCTGAGCGGCAGCCGTAAAGCTGAGAGAAGCTGCCAGTGCAAGATGGACAAGTGGTTTCATTGACCTCTCCGAAATGGCGCATTCTGGGGGAGGACAGAGAATCGCCTGAAGGATGTTATGCATTGCGGGTGTGACAGAGAACGTCACAGGGGTGCTAGAACGGTTGGGTGTTGCCACTGAAGGTGATTGTGATGGCGGGATTTAGGGGATGGCGGGAGACGTGCCTCAAATGGGATCTTGAGAGGATCGTGCGCAAAATAGAGCCCGAACTTCGGTCATTCTTCGAGCGAGGCTAAATCGGCTCACGTCACTCGCTCCGTGCTCTGCAAGAATTGAAAGCGTGAGTTTCCATCATAACGACGGAAATCACGCGGCGTCCTCGCGAAAAGCCGAAAGAGGCATCTTTCTGCCGTAACTCTTTTCTCCAAAACCGCCATTAACTATCTGGGGCATTGTGTGTGCGCACAGCCAGAACACGGTGCAAGACTCTAATCTGAACGCGTTCATAGCACATAATGCTGGCTTCTTTATCACTTTGAGGAGTCACACCCATGATCGAGCGGCTTCGTTGTTTTGTGGTGTTCTTGCCTTGTATTTCTCTTTGCGCCCAACAACCTGCCAATTCGTCTCCGGTAATGCGTGCGAGCGCGCCGGCTTCCATCACAATCTATAACCAGGATTTTGCGGTCGTGCGGCAGACGCTGCCACTGCAGACCAAATCGGGAGTGAACGATATTAGCTTCGATGATGCCACCGAGCAGGTGGAACCCGACTCCGTAATCCTGCGCGATCCCACCGGCAAGCATACCGTCCAGGTGCTCGAGCAGAACTACCGCGCAGAGACTGCCAGCCAGCAACTGCTGCTTTCCCTCTTCGAAGGCCAGACCATCGATTTTGAAGTTCGCCAGCAGGACCGCACCGAGATCGTCAAAGGCAAGATCATTCGCAGCGGCTATGTCGATCGGGCCGGCTTGGCCCGTCGTTATGGTCCTGGCTACAACCAATATCTGCTTAATCAGGCGTACAACAACACGCAAATCCCTCCCGGAATGGAACAGCCTCTGATCGAGGTGAACGGCGCTTTGCGATTCTCCCTTCCTGGGACGCCGCTCTTCCCCTCACTGCCGGACAGCACCATCTTGAAACCGATGATGAACTGGAAGCTGCAGTCGAGCGGCGGGAACTTCAACGCCGAACTGGGATACATCACCGGCGGAATGAGCTGGGAGGCGGACTACAACATCACAGCGTCGCCGAACGGGGACACGCTGGAACTAATCGGCTGGGTGACGATCGACAATCACAGCGGCAAGGGATTTCGCGATGCCAATGTGGAGTTGATGGCGGGCGAGGTAAACAAGGTGCAGCCGAATCAAGCTAGGTATGGAGGAGGTTTTGGCGGCGGCATAGCTTCGATGGCCGGCCCAGTCCCCGCACCCCAAGTCACACAGAAGACTTTCGACGAGTATCACCTCTATACGCTTCATCGTCCCTTGAGCATCACCAATCGCGAGACGAAGCAAGTGGAGTTCTTGCGTGCCGGCGGCATTCAGGCGAAGCGGATTTACGTGTACGACGGATTCAGCCCCGATCCTCAGTATCAATACCAGAACTGGCAATATCTACGTCAGAGCCGCGAGTTTGGCGCGACGTCTGAGAACAAAAGCGTCTGGGTAATGCAGGAATTCAAGAACTCCGACGCGAATCATCTGGGCGTGCCATTACCCAAGGGAAGAATGCGCTTCTACCGCCGTGGCGACGCAGAGCAACTGGAGTTCATCGGGGAAAACACGATTCCGCACACGGCCAAAGATGAGACCATCCGCGTGTACACCGGCAACGCCTTTGATTTAGTAGGAGAGCGCCGCCGTACTAACTTCAAGATCGACAATAACAGCAACTATGCCGAGGAGTCATTCGAAGTCCGAGTGAGGAACCATAAGAAAGAGGCAGCGAAAATCGTCGTCGTGGAACATCTGTATCGCGGAGCAACCTGGGACATCACGCAAAACTCCAACGACTTCGCAAAAAAAGACAGCCAAACCATCGAATTCCCCATAGACGTGCCTTCCGACGGCGAGCAGAAAGTGATCTACACGGTCAGGTACAACTGGTAAGTAAATTCTTCATAGGAGAGCAGACTACTTCTTTTCGTCAGTCCACAACTGGCCGAGAGGTCCCAAATCGAGATTTAGATCTTCCGGTTTGAGCCCGAAGTGTTGGGCCAACTCGCGGATCTTCTGCTCCAGTTTCATGAGCGCGAGTCCCATCTCCTCGATCTGCGCGTCGGCGAGAGCGCCGCCCTCCATGCGGCGAATCGCTTGACGTTCGAGAAGCTTGCGTAGGAGTTCGATGAGACTGAGCACAAGGCGGGCCAGTCCTTGCTCGATGTTCTCAGAGTTGCAATCGAGGCGCTGCGTTGTTCCGCTGGCGATAGACGCGAGTTCCCGATTGAGACCCTGGATGGCTTGCTCCATCTCGTCAGGCGCAATCTTCTTGGGTTCGTCGCTCAGGGTTCAGATCTCCGCGGAGACTCCAGGAATTCGGTTGCGGGCCAAGGGCCACTCCAACGCACATTGATCTGGTGCTCGCACTTGCTCAGTCTCTCACGGAAGGCCGCGATATTCGCTCGGTCAACGAGTGCGTACAGGCGAAATCCTTGTGGAGTGTCGCGCTCACGCCACTCGATCGCCTCGGATGAGAGCAGCTTCTTCACAGTCTCTGCTGTATTGCGAAGGTGCCGCGACTCAGCAGCTCGGGCCCGCAAATGCTCTGTTCCTGTTTTCGCATCTGCTACAGAGCCAGTGGGCGGAGGTGTCACCCGCACCTCCATTTGCGCATGCTGGGCATGCCTACTAAGAAACGTCGAGTAGCGCAGCGATTCTTGTTGCAAGTGCTTGCTAAGTTCCGGCGATGTAAGCCATGTAGGAAAGCGAAACGGCACCACTGCGGCATGGCTAAACACTGCATGTACCGCCTCATGGAAGTCCAGGGCTGCCGATTGAAATGTTTTTGGCGAGATGTCGCTCTTCGACAGCTCGGAATAGAGGACTAACAGATCACGCTCGATGAGCTGATGAATACGGGAATTCAGTACTCCCGTTTCGGGAAACGCCGCAACGGAATCGCCAAGCAGAATGCAGTAGGGAAGCACCGTCATTCAAGAGCTCAGGAGGAAGGAGACCGTTCAATGTGTTTCATCGCCGTCTCGACAGAGGTGAGAACGGCATTCAATCCGAGATAAACGAGATCGACTCCAGCTACCGAGATCACCAGGCTTCCGTGCAGCACGACGCCCGCGTTCAACACGTGATCGAGGATGTCGAGCAGGGAAGCTTCGTCCTCCCCGGACTTTGCGGGAGTGAGAATTGCGTCGGCTGTGGTTTGGGTAGGCATTGGCAATCCAGATTACATAGTAACTGCGGCTGAGTTCGTTCAGCAGCAGTTGCAGGATTTGCTCGCTCAGCGTCGTCAACATTCCTATGGCAGTCAGGCCGCTGGTAGTATATTGGTAGTATGAAAGAGAAGACGTCTATCACACTCTCGACCGAGGTTCTCGCGGACCTCGACCGATTGGGAGGAAAGCGGCGATCTCGTTCAGCCCTGATTGAATCGATACTGCGCTATTACCTAAAGCAAAAAGAACGCAGCCGGCTTCATGCTCGCGAGCTTGAACGGCTGAATGAAGCGGCTGAACGCCTCAATGAAGAGGCCGCCGACGTACTTGAATATCAATTCGGCGAAGAGTGATCGGGAGCTGATTGGTGAGGCGTGGCGACCTATATCGCGTTCAGAGACCCGGTGGAGATCCCAAGCAGTATCGCAGTTTCGTGGTTGTTAGCCGGCAAGTGCTGATCTCTTCAAAGTTTTCTACTGTAATTTGTGCTCCTGTATTTACGTCTGGGCAGGGTCTGGCGACGCAGGTGAGTGTTGGTCCAGACGAAGGGCTGAAGCATCAGAGCTGGATCATGTGCGACAACCTGGTGAGCCTTCGCAAAGCAGACCTGACACAATACTTGGGATCGCTCTCAGCGACGAAGTCTTCCGAGCTCAATCGAGCCCTTAAGGTGGCACTGGATTTGGACTGAGGATTTCAGGCTTGTCTGAACGAACGGATACCAATGCATCTCCAATCGGTGCGGCTAAAGCGGGCAGCGTTCACGAAATCGGCAAGCGCGTCAAAAATTCTCGGGCCACTTCCGTGCGCCGTGAAGGACCGCCAGAATCTGAACCTTGTTGTGCTGAAGCCGGTAGGCAATCAGGAAAGGAGTGCGAAGGATGACTATCTCTCGGGTTCCAGGAATACGGCCGTGACGTCCTGCGTCAGGATATCTTTCCAATACTTCAACAGCTGAGAAAATGCGTTCCAGCATCCTGTTGCCGGCTTGAGGAGAGTGTTCTGTCGACCAATAGTCGTATGCAGCGTGCAGTTGCTGGGCAGCTCTGGACGTCCAGACTACTTTCACTTCCGGCGGCGCCACTTGGCAGCCATGGCTCGAACCTTCGCGTGTTCTACCAGCTTGCCGGCATCGGCTTCCGCAATGCCTGTTTTGATTTGTTCGAGCTGCCACCGCTGGACTTCGAGGTAGGCAGTCACTGCCTCATTGAGAAGGTAGGTGCGATCCCTGTCAGTGGCATCCGCCAGAGCATCGAGCTCCCCCAGTTTTTCGGAATCCAGGCGAAAGCTTATAGTTCCTTTGCCCATAAGCCCAAATCATACGGCGCGCTAGGATGTATTGCAATGCATGACAACTTACACAAACGAATACGGCGGCCAAGGTCCGGTACATTGAATTTCGCGGCGGTCGGCCCAGCGAGTGGCATAACGCTTCAGCATGTTGTCCCACTTTGGGCGATCCTTCTTTCGGACGAGGAAGGATGCTTGCCACTCCAGGTTGCTTTGCCCTGAGCTGACCTTGCCGGCAGGGGCTGAATCGGCGGCGATGGCCTGAAGCTCACGGGCAAACTCAACGACATCAGGATCGAGTTCCGTGCGCTTTTTTACCTGGACCATGGCCTTGGCTCGCAGGTAGTCGCGCCCTGAAGCGGTTTCGATCGGCGAAGCTGGAGGTGAGGGATTCAGGAAAAGCTTCACGCCCCACTCCTCAGTGCCTTCAATGCGGGTGAGTGTGGCCGAGAGTTTGTCTTTCTCAGCGCGCATATGTTGCAGCAAGGATTCTTCACTCTTGAATACTGTTCCAAAACGGGCTGGCAGTAGCGTAACCGTTTCGGAGATCTGGGAGACTGCGCGTTGATGACGCACGCTTGCGCCTGTGAGCCATTCCAGATTCTCCATGTTGGAGGCTAGCTTTTCGCCGAACTCGGTTTCGGGAACACGGCTGAACCAGGCTGTCAGCCCCGCATCTTCCAGACATTCGACGGCCGTGGTTCCGTGGATGGAGCTGCTGATTTTCACCCCCGGATTCTTTGCGCTGATGCCGTAGAGGTAAAGCAGGCCATTGGCGTTCGCTCGCGGCTTGGATTTCACTGTATTTGCCACAATTGTTTCGTTAGGCGTCTCAATCCGGCGGCGCCAGAGATTTGTCCGGCGAAATCGGGAACTGCATAGTGCGTCAGTTTGTCTGCGCACAAACGTGACAAAGTCGCAAGCTGCCAACTCCGCGCCAGGCCGCAGCGCGCGCAATTTCGCGATTCTTTCTCAGTAAGAATCCGGTTCACAAATACTGCTTGTGGCGCAAGCTTTAGGTGGCGCAAACTCTCGAGCAGGCGTCCAGTCTGCCGGTCCGGCAGCGGCTCGGGCAGCATCACCACAAATAGACTAGCGCTCTTGTTGTCCTTCAGCAGCGCAGCAAGTTCTCTCGCGCGCTGCGAAATGGACGCGACTTCGACCGCCAAGTCCTGCGCCAGCGGCAGTGTACGGTGCTCAGCGAGGCTTTTCAACAGCAGGCGCGTCCAAACCACCAGACGGTCAGGTGTGCGCAGCAATTCGAGCGCGTGGCCGGTGGGTGCCATGTCGATTACCAGCGCCAGCCTGCGTGACTCGATAAAGTCGAGCAGCTTGAAGACCGCGAAAATTTCGTCGACACCCGGAGGCACAATGTCGAGCAGTGCGGAGATCATTTCGTACTCGAACGACAACTCCACGTGCAGGCCACCTCGTTCCATGGCGAGAGACTGCGACATGATCCGCTTCACCTTGCGGCTCCATGCCAGGAATTCCGCCGTAGAATCGACTTCCACCGCAGCGAAGTGCTTGTCATTGAGGACCGGTTTTGGCGTCGGACCAACTTTCTGCCCAAACAAATCGTCCAGCGAAGGTGCAGGATCGGTGGAACAGATCAGCAGATTTTCGCGCGAATGTCGCTCACGGCGCGCATAGGCCAAGCCTCCGGAGATGGTGGTCTTTCCCACGCCTCCCTTTCCCACCGTGAGGGTGAGCTGCGTGTTCGTAACCGGCCATTCCGCTGCCTCAAACTCCACGGGTGCTGTGCGCTTTGGTCGAGGCAGTTTAAGACGGAGCGGCTTGTTATCGAAGACATGCTCGCCAAACCGCTGCAAATTTTCAGCGCCAATGATCGGTGCACCCGGGTCTTCTCCCGTCAGAATGTCCGCCTTTGGGAATCTGCGCTCCACAAACTTCAAGGCTTCCGCGTATTCGCGTGCCCGTTTCTGACAGCGTTTGCAACTTCCTCCGCGAATTACGACACGGTTCAGAACTACTTCTGCGATCTGCCCATCCGCTTCTTCCTTCAGCATGCGCGCGGTTCGTGACGCCTCTGCCAGCGAAAACTTCTCGGAGCTGGTGACCATCACGAGTTTCGACTGCCTTGACGACAGCGCAGCGCGAAGCGACGCCAGCACGGCATCCCATTGATCGAGGACGCGAGGACGCTTAACTGCCCTTCCACCAAAATGTTGAGCGAGGACCTCATCGCGTCTGCCTGAAAGCTCCAGGAATTCCAGGAAGCGCGCGAGCTGTGTTGGGATGCGAAAGAGCTGAAGCGTGTGTCCAATGGGTGCAGTATCGACCACGATCTCATGGAACTGGCCACTCTCCAAGAGGTCAGAGATCGTGAGAAGCGCGCTCACTTCTGCAAGTCCCGGCAGAGTGGTCTCGAGAAACGAATCGATTTCAGATTTCGAGAGAAACGTTCCTTGCTCCACGAGGTTGGTAATGGCGTCGCGATATTCGTCGAGGAACTCCCGAAATCTCGCTCCGGCATCTACTTGCCAGACCGAAAGCTTAGCTCGGCTTACACCATGCAGCATTTGCATTCCCGATTTGAGCTTCACATCGAGTACATCGGCGAGAGAATGTGCCGGATCAGTAGAGATTAAGACGACTTTGCTGCCGCGTTTTGCGCTCGCATGCAGCGCGTAGGCGGTGCTGACGGTTGTCTTGCCGACGCCTCCTTTGCCTAGGAAAAAGGTCAGCTTGGGCGAGTTTGAGGTTTTCTTTGGCACTCAGACGAGGGACGAGGCGAACACGAAGGTCACGAAGGCAAACGAAAAGATCACGGAGCTGCTAAAACCAGTGATTTTAGTGCCTCAACGCGTGCTTCGTGACCTCCTCAGTTCCCTTCATGACCTTCGTGTTCGCCTCTCCGGTGTTGCAAACCGCGCCCGAAAGTGCGAAACTCATTGTGCCTCAGCTACTTAGCTAGTCACATTTCTTGTGACTATTGAGCGGCTGAGACATCTTATAAATGTCGGCTTCAACAACCCCGTAGGTGGGGCGTGAAACTGCGCAGCGCACCTACTGGAGCCGGCGGATTGCTTTCAACATCCCCGTTTCGAGCAACGCCAAGGCAATTAGCCATGCAGTTGTGTCGAGACTGAAGGCGGAAAATTGAATGAGCGTAGCTGCCGAACGAGCCTTGTGCTCGCTGGATAATTATCTCGTCCTCCCCGATGACACGATGGATGACCGCATCGCCGAAGCTCGTCGCGAACTCGGACGCGATTGCGTGATCCTCGGACACCACTATCAGCGCGACGAAGTAATTCGTTTCGCCGATTACACCGGAGACTCCTACAAGCTTTCGAAGATATCTGCCGAGGCAGATGGACGTTACATCGTCTTTTGCGGCGTGCATTTCATGGCAGAAAGCGCCGACATTCTCGCGCGACGCGAGCAGCAGGTAATCCTGCCGGACCTGAATGCCGGATGTTCGATGGCCGACATGGCCGAGATCGGCCAGGTGGAAGACTGTTGGGAGCAGCTTGAGCGACTCGGAATTGTTGGGGAAGACGGCAGTGGCATCACTCCGCTCACCTATATGAACTCCACTGCGGCGATTAAAGCCTTTGTCGGCGAGCGCGGTGGTCTGGTTTGCACCTCCTCAAACGCAGGTGCAGCGTTTCGTTGGGCGTATGCAAAGTCTCCCAAAGTCTTGTTCCTTCCCGACCAGCATCTCGGACGAAATACAGCTTACAAGCTGGGAATTCCGCTTTCGGAGATGGTGGTGTGGGATCCGTACATGCTGAATGGTGGACTCACGCCAGATCGTCTGCGAGCTGCCAAAGTCATTTTGTGGAAAGGACACTGCTCAGTGCATCAGCGCTTTCTACCGGAGCACGTGGACAACGTGCGCGCGAAATATCCCGGGATTCAGGTGATCGTGCATCCTGAGTGCCGCTGGGAGGTTTGCCAGAAGGCTGATCAACTCGGCTCAACCGAGCGTTTGATAAAGATTATCGAGGATGCACCTGCGGGCACCATGTTCGCAGTTGGCACAGAAATTCATCTCGTGAACCGCATGGGCAAGCGCTTCGCCGAGCAGGGAAAGAAGGTTATTACCCTCGACGATTCTGGATGTCTGTGCACAACGATGTTCCGCATTTCGCCGCAACATCTTGCATGGGCGCTCGAAAATCTTGTGGACGGCAACGTGGTGAACCGCATTCGCGTCGCTGAGGACGTTAAGTATTGGTCCAGAGTGGCCCTGGATCGGATGTTGGAGATTGGGGCGTAAAGCGAGCACTCAGCATTCAGCACTCGGCATTCAGCCACGAAACATCTTGGGCGGAAAGAACTGAGCTCGGCGAACCATTAGGCAGTACGGCTGACTGCTGGTTACCGAATGCTGAGTGCTCAATCCCGCCATCGACTAAAATAGAACTATCCCATATGGCACAACGCACTTTTACTCTGCAGGAAGCGCAAGTCCTGCTGCCTGTCCTGAAGTCTCTGCTAAAGCAGGCGATCGACGGGAAGAAACTGATTGAGACTATCGACGCGGAGTTCCAGGCGCTCGGACAACGGATATTCCTGTCCGGAGGACTGCTGGTGGAAATCGGGAAGGCCGCTACGCGTCGAGCAGAGCGCGACAAGACCGTTCAGCGCATCAAAGACGTCGTGGCTGAGATCGACGCAACTGGCGTTCAGGTGAAAGACATCGACATGGGCCTGCTCGATTTTCCCTGCGTGGTCGGCGGCAACACGATTCTGCTTTGCTGGAAGATGGGCGAAGACAAGATTACCCATTGGCACGGAGTCGAGGAAGGCTATGCGGGACGCAAGCCAATTGACGAAACCATCACGAAGCTCAAGAAGAAACCAAACTAACCACGGAGACACGGAGGCACGGAGAAGTGCATAACGAGGTCTGGGTTGTTTCCGACTCCGGACCGTTCGAGTTCCGCATTACATCTCTCCCACGTTGCGTGTGAAATCCCCAGCTTCTCGACAATTCTCTCTTTCGATTCTCTCCTCGCTTTCAAGTCTGCGTGCCTCATTGTGTTCTCGCAGTTGTACTGCGTCTGGATTCTTCAAGCAGAGCGTGTCCGTTGGCATTTTTGGTCTCCTAATCGGGCTTTCCGCATGCGGAGTGGGCGGTGCGGGGAAGCAGGAAGATGTCCTATACGTGACCGCGACGCAGGCCTTCCTACGCGACCGGGTAGCTCCCGTGTATTCAAAGACCGGGACCGTACATAACGGCGATCGTGTTGTTGTCCTCGAGCGCGGCAAGCGTTGGGAGCGCGTGCGCAACGCAGCCGGCGAGGAAGGCTGGCTGCAGGATCGTTATCTCGTGGGCGAGAACGTATTCGCCGAGTTTCAGAAGATGTATCGCGAGTATCAGGACGACCCAGCCCAGGCTCACGGTGTGCTGCGCAGCGACTTCCGCTTGCACCTCTCGGCTGGGCGCAATACGGAGCGCCTCTTTCTGCTCAAAGAAGGCGACAAAGTCGCTCTGTTGCAGAGGATAACCGTAGCCAAGGCCGCCAGTTCCGCTCCACCGCCGCCTCAGCTCCAATCTGGATCGTCTCAAGAAAAACAGGATGCAAGCGATGCTGTTAAGGACGATGCGGCCAAGGAAGAGGAGAAGGAATACAAGGGTACGGAGAAGCCTGCAACGCCTCCGGTTTCGGCAAGGAAGGCGGCGCGTCAAGAGAAGCTCACCGTGAAAGAGAGGGCCAAGCACGACCAGATGGTCCCCGGTGCTTCTGCTGCGCTGATGGAAGACTGGTGGCTCGTGCGCAGCGCGCAGGGTCATTCGGGATGGATTCTCGCGCGCATGATCGACGTCGATGTGCCCCTGGAGATTGCGCAGTACGCCGAGGGTCAACGCATTGTTGCCTTCTTCCCCCTGACCACAGTTCACGACTCGGCACTCAAGAAGGACGTTCCTTACTACCTGGTGCTGATGACTGAATCGAAAGATGGTATGCCTTTCGACTACAACCAAATCCGGGTTTTCAGTTGGAACGATCGCAAGCACCGGTACGAAACGGCTTATCGGCAGCGCAATGTCTTCGGGCTCCTACCGGTATCAGTAGGCAAGGAAGCTTTTGAGAATCTGGGTGAGCAGCCTACGTTCACTATTCGCGTCAAGGACGAGAACGGTAGTCCCGCCGAGCAGAAATACCGGCTCGAAGGTGTGATCGTGAAACGTGTTCTCGCTCCCGGTGAGACTCCGGTAAAGACTGCGAAAGCTGCAAGTGGCAACAAGAAATCGGCTGCCCGCTGATTCCAGCTAGTCTGCAATTAGCGTCAAGGTGCGCGCGAATCGACAGGGGCATTCTTGCTCATCGGTAGGCATCAGGCCGTGACGTTCCCGAATCCAAGCAACCCTATGGCAGAAAAGGTGAAGAAGCTTGGGCTGAAGCGCGACTATACGAAATACCTGTATTTCCTGGACAAAGACGGCAACGCTTGCCACAAGCCCAAATCAGGCGAAGGCAAGACGGAAATCCTTGTAGACAAGGCTGTCGAGCGCGACAATCAGTACCTGTATTTCATCGACAAAGAGGGCGACGTGTCCCGGTCTCCCCGAGTATCGCGCGGTAGCAAGAAAGAAGCTGCTTAGCGGTGATTTCATGAAGTTCAACGCTTGTTTGGGGAAGGGCATCGGCTTTAGCCGTGCCGCTTAACGAGCATCAAGACTCTTCCGGCTTTAGCCACTGAGGTTTTCATCACGCCCCGGTCACCTCGGCAGCTAAAGCCGGATTGATTTGCGGCCCATTAACCGGCACGGCTGAAGCCGATGCCCCTCCCTACCGCTTGGAACCTTTTAGTCTTCCGTGATGGTCGACGTGTGCTTGATGGGCGCGATCTTCTGCGAACGCTCCAGCGAAAACTCGACGGCCTCTTGCAGATCTCCGATTTCCGTCTGCAATCGTCCCGCGAAGAGTTGATAGAAGCCCTCCTTCGCTCAGGAGAGCTGGAGTGCGCTTTAGCGGATTGCGATGCATGCGATGCGAGCACCGAAGCTTTGGTGCGGCTAACCGATCAGCTCGCATTCGCGCTGGCCGGGCAATCGGGTCCCAAGCTCTTCCCAGGGATGCTTGAGAGTATCGCTGCTGCCGAAGTTCCTGAACGGATCACAGCCTCAACCCCGGAAGGTTTTTGCTACTACGCGCTGCATCCGCTCGACTACGCAGATCTGCTAGACGAAAACGCAATCCATGCTCCTGCCGTGGCAGTCGTTGGAATTCGTTCGATCGGTACGACGCTCAGCGCAGTGGTACGAGCCTGGTTCGAGCTGCACGGCATTCCGGCAGAGCGGATCACGGTACGGCCGACCGGGCATCCGTTCGATCGTGTGCTTTCCCTAGGCCAAAAACATCGACAGTGGATTGCGAGGGGAATGCAGCGCGAAGCGTCATTTCTGGTCGTCGACGAAGGCCCAGGGCTGAGTGGATCGTCATTCCTTGCAGTGGCTGAAGCCCTGGCCAAGGCGGGTGTTTCCCAGAATCGAATCATTCTTCTGCCCAGTTCAAGCCCGAACCCTTCGTCACTATTTGCTCCCGATGCCGTCAATCGGTGGAGCTGCTTCCGGACAATTTCGCTCAAACCGACTCGCCGGATTCCTGCACAGGCAGCAGAGGATATCGGCTGGGGCGAGTGGCGGAAAGCCGTCTTCGCGAGTGAGCACGATTGGCCTGGTGTTTGGGCCTGGACCGAAAGGCGAAAATTTCTTTCCGCGGATAAGCGCAGCATGTTTCGCTTTGATGGACATGGACACTATGGCAGGGCGGTGCGTAGTCGGTCGCAACTGCTCGCCGAACATGGCTGGGGACCGGAGATCTCAGCTGCCGGAGAGGGATTCAGTGAGTGCCCATGGATCGAAGGAGTCAGGCCGAAGTGCGCTGATGGCGATACCGTACTGCGGTTAGCCCGATATTGCGCTTTTCGCGCAGCCCATTTTGAACATCCTTTCCCCTTGAGCGATGCGCTAGAGCAGATGACACAGGTGAACCTCGAACGCGCGCTTGGAGTTTCTCAGTCCGTTGTTCTGCCCATCGAGCGGCCCGTACTGGCGGACGCGCGCATGATGCCGCACGAGTGGATTGCGACGTCTGGCGGCCGTCTAATCAAAGTCGACGCGGCATCGCATGGCGACGATCACTTCTATCCTGGTCCCACCGATATAGCGTGGGATCTAGCTGGTGCAATTGCGGAATGGAAGCTCGATCACGAAGCCAGCGATCGGCTCGTTCGCGAATACCAGCGCATTTCCGGCGACGCAATTGAAGCCCGCTTGCCCGGCTATCTGATCGCCTATTGCGCCTTTCGCCTGGGATTTACCCTGAGCGCCGCCGGATCGGTTAGCGAAGCCAGCGAGAGTGGCCGACTGAAGCGCGAGGGGGGAACATACCGGCAAAGATTGGCGACCCTGTTGCCACGCGCTACCGCGGCGTGAAGTCAGTCAAACTTAGAGCCTAACGCTTCCACGTTGGGACGAATAACAGTGCTATCAACAGCGAAAATGCAGAGATTAACAGGGTTTTAGCACTGCTAAAGTGGCGGGTTTCGGTGAGTAGTGATTCCAAAAAATGTAAACAATCGCTGCACCTTCTATAAAAGCATATGAATGCTCCCGGGATGAATCGGACGGGTTCCCGGTAAGTACCTGATTTACATAACTTCACACAACTTCACAGCTTGGCCGCTGACCTGCTTAGGAATAGGTAGTCGTCTTCAGCCGGGGCTAAGCACGTATCCTCCTTTTCGTTTCCCCCAAGTCTGTTTAGAAGTTCCCAACGCGAGCGCCCAGCGAAGACCAACTCTTTCCGAGGAGAGAACGATGCGTCAACACTTCCTTCACAAGGCAATAGCAGGGCTGGGATTTGTATTGATGGCCCTGGCTGGAGTTATGGCCCAGGTTACGAGTAGGGGCACAGTAAGCGGCACAGTTACTGATCCAAGTGGCGCTCTGGTCGCCAACGCTGCCGTGGTTCTTACTGAACCTGCAACTGATGTGAGCCGGCGTTCGACGACTAACAGTGCCGGCATTTATCGTTTCGACGCGGTTGACCTCGGGACGTATGTCGTGGAAGTGCAAGCGCCCGGGTTCAGGACCGTTCGCAAAAGTGGTCTCGAGGTGCAGGCGGCGCGTCAACTCGAAGTCGATTTCACCTTGAACGTCGGCGGAGGCAGCGAGATTATCAACGTAGAGGCTTCCGCGGCGGAGGTTTCCCTCCAGACCTCCGAACAGGTGCGCAGCGAACACATCTCCTCACGCGCTGTCACCAATTTGCCGCTCATTGGTCTTGACTCTCTAACGCTTGCTATGACAGCGCCTGGTGTCGTAGTGTCGCCCAACGGCAACATCAACCAGAACGGGACGCTCGTCTTTACAGTGAACGGCCAGAGGCCGCGCGGCAACAACTTTTTGATAGATGGCGTCGAGAATAACGACATCTCTGTGACCGGCCCGGCGTACACGATCACGAATCCGGATGCTGTCGAAGAAGTCAACGTGCAAACCTCGAACTTCACCGCCGAGTTTGGACGCGCCGGAGGCGGGATCATCAATCAAATTACCAAATCGGGAACTAATTCCCTGCATGGAACTGCGGCGTACGCTTATACCGGCAACGTCTTCAAAGCACTGAATTACAACCAGAAAATTGGTGGTATCACGCGGCCCCCGCGAGACGTCCACAATATTCCGTGGTTCAGTATTGGTGGCCCGGTTGTGTTTCCCCATTTGTACAACGGAAAGAGCAAGACGTTTTTCTTCGCCGCCGCTCAATGGGACCGCGAGTTCGGCAAGGCCACAACCAACATCCGCATCCCCACCGATAACGGCGTTGCTGCGCTTACTCCTCTTGCCGCCACGTGCCCGAATGTAGCGCTTTATCTAAAAGCCCTGGGTTCGGTGCGCGGCGCTACATCGCTTTCCAACATCCTCATTCAGTCTCCCAGCGCCACCGGTTCCTGCAATGGCTCGGCTCGCACGGGCCAGTCAGTCGAAACTGGCCTGTTCGTTCGCGTGGCTTCCGCTGCCATTCCGGACAACAACCATCAGATTCGAGTCGACCACATAGCCTCAGACAGACAGTCGCTGAGCTTCCGCTGGCTCTACGACAGCAACACGAATGATCCTGGATTCAACACGAACGGTGTAGTCGGCGTGCTGCCAGGCTTTGACAACAGCTTCACCGGCAAGACGCTCGGCGGAACCTTCAGCGACACTTACACGTTTAGTCCGACCGTGACGAACGAATTTCGTTTCAACTACGGTCGCATAGGGTTCAATTTTCCTCCGGCCTCGACAGACGCTTTTCACAACACTCTGCAAAGCTATGCCATTAGCGGCATTGCCGGCTTCGGCCTCGCCACTAATATCCCGCAGTTCCGTTTCGCCAATAACTGGCAGTATGCCGACGCGGTAACCATGGTTCGCGGGAAGCACAGCTTCAAGGTTGGTGGCGACTTCCTCCGACAGCTCGCCCGCCAGCATCCACCGTTCAACGAACGCGGCTCGCTCACTTTCGGATCCAGCACCGGAGCCACGGCCTTCGCCAATTACATCGACGATTTCGGAGGCAGCAGCGGCAGCCTGAATCGGCTCTTTGGCAATTCCGTCTATTATCCCAACCTGTTTCGGCAGTCGTATTTCTTCCAGGACTCGTGGAAAGTAACCCAAGACCTGACTCTAAACCTGGGGCTGCGCTACGAGAACTACGGAACTCCGGCGAACATCTTCACGATCGCGGCGTTTACGAATTATGATCCGGTGAATTTTGCGACTCCTCACAAGGTGGATCCGGACAACAACAACTTTGCTCCGACCGTCGGTTTCGCCTGGAGCCCGAGTAACCGGTTGTTTGGAGAGCACAAAACCGTAATTCGTGGCGGCTTCCAGACGACTTACGATTCGCAGTTCAACAACCTGCTGTCAAACATCGCGGGATCAACGCCGAATGCGATTGGAGGAACGATCACTTCATCGACCACCGGTCGAGGAACTCCTAACTTCAGCGGTCTGTTCTCTGGCATTCAGCCAACACCGCTGACGAAAGCTACGGCTCAGTCCAATCTGTTCCCCCAAAAACTGGTGAACCCATATACCGATCGCTGGTCACTGGGCGTGCAGCGCGAGCTGCCGGCGGGCCTGATCCTGGACGTTTCCTACGTAGGATCGATCTCCAAAAAGCAGTACCGGACGATCGATGTGAACCCTGTAGTGAATACGGCCACGGGCGACCGCTTGCATCCGGAGTTGCAGATTACAGCTCCCACATCCGCAGCCAATATTGCTATCCGCCGAGGCGAAGGCATACGTACCATACGAGCCTCGTCGGCGAACGGCAATTACAACGGACTGCAGACCCAGGTGCGTCGTAACTTTTCTTCGACTCCGCTTGGCAACTTCCTGCTGAGTGCAAACTACACTTACGGTCATTCGCTCGACGAGATCAGCGACGTCTTCAATCAGCTGTCGAACGCGAGCTCGTTCCAGTCGGTCTCTGAAGTTCTGGGCGTGAGCCCGCGGATCGACTATGCCGACTCCGACTTCGACTTCCGCCACAGCTCAGTGATCAGTTGGGTATGGGATCTTCGCGGTCCGAAGACGGGCGTGCTCGGACAGATTCTCGGTGGCTGGACTCTCGCAGGTATTGAACGCTTCGAAAGCGGATTTCCCTACACGGTGCACAACGGTACTGATCGCAATAATGATGGTCAGGCTGGTCCCGACCGGCCAGACATCGGCAATTTGTCCGCTCCGCTCAACACGCGAGCGGTCATCAACGCCGCCTGCGCTACGGGCTATGCCAATCCTGATGCGGGCAACGCTTGCGTAGCAGCAAGCGCGGTGCACTTCATTGAGGGCCTCGGCCTACCCACGGGGAATACAGTTCGTCGCAATTCGGTGCACGGCAAGGGTCTTGACAGGCTCGACTTGAACATCCGTAAGGCATTCCCGATTACGGAGCGATTCAAGCTGCAGTATGCCGTCGAAATGCTCAATGCGATGAACACCGTGAACTTAACGAGCGTGCCAAACCGGACGGTGAACGGCTCCAGCGCAGGCACTTTCCTAGACGTTACGCAATTGAACTCCACTGGACGTTCCATGCGTATGTCGTTGAGGCTCGCCTGGTAGTCGCTTTATGTTTGAGGCCAGCCGGAAGCCGGCTGGCCTTCTTTTTGCTCATTCCACTTCCGTTGCAAAACAAGCGCCGCCAGGTAAGGAACGGAGCGCCGGGCGCCCTTGCCCGGCGAACTGCTTAGGACGCGAGTTCTCCAAGGTTTCGTTCCTTGCGGCACCACGCCGGGCGTGGGCGCCCGGCGCTCCGTTCTGTTGATCGCACTTCAGGAATAGAACTCGGCCACGGCGTTCACTACAGTCCGCAGTTCGTCATCTCTAAGCTCAGCGAACATCGGCAATGCGAGGACTTCGCGGGCGGCAGCCTCGGCAACCGGGAGTGAGCCTTCTCCATATCCGAGATAGTCAAAGCACTTCTGTCGGTGGAGAGGCACGGGATAGAAGACCTCCGAACCGATTCCGCGATCTATCAGAAACTTGCGAAGCTCGTCCCGGCGCTGCGCGCGGATTACGTACTGGTGATAAATGTGCGAGGAATTTGGATCGGTGCTGGGCAAGCGAACTGGTGAGTCAGTGCCAGCTAATCCTGCCTTTGAGAAGAATTTCGTGTAGGTTTCCGCATGCTGCTGCCGCTGCCTGTTCCATTTCTCCAAATGCTTCAGCTTCACTGAGAGAACCGCCGCCTGTAATGAATCCAGCCGACTGTTCCAGCCGATTTCTTCGTGGTAATAGCGTTGGCGACTTCCGTGCGCCCGCAACAAGCGAACCCTCGCGGCGAGATCTTCGTCGTTCGTCGTCACTGCCCCCGCATCGCCAAAGGCGCTCAGGTTCTTCGTTGGATAGAAACTGAAGCAAGCGAGTTCAGCGAGTGTTCCAGCGCGGCGACCACGCCATGTAGCGCCGAATGCTTGCGCAGCATCCTCGACGACGACCAGACCAAACTGTTTTGCAAGGTTGCCAAGCGCATCCATGTCGGCGCACTGTCCATAGAGATGCACCGGGAGGATCGCCTTCACACGAACGCGATGCTCGATCTGAGTCTGTACCGAATTGGGATCGAGGTTGTAGGTGTTGGGATCGATGTCGGCGAATACCGGACGCGCACCGATCCGCGTAATCGAGCTCGCCGTCGCGAAGAAGCTGAAGGGAGTAGTGACGACTTCGTCTCCCGGGCCGATACCCGCAGCGGCCAGGGCGAGAAAGATAGCATCGGTTCCTGAGGCGCACCCAATGCAAGAGTTCACTCCCAGAAACTGGGCCGCCCGAGCCTCAAAGTCGCTAACGGCCGGCCCAAGAATGTACTGCTGCGAATCACAAACGCCCTCGATGGCTGCCAGCACCTCGGTTCGAATGGCGGCGTATTGGCGCGACAGGTCGAGCAACGGAACGCCTTTGCGGCGTACCGAATCCGAAGCCCTCTCAACGGGAATTGCCTTTGTCTTCACAGCAACGCGCGATTCTACATCCTGCGATTTTCTCGCTGCCACCACTGTATGAATTCCACTCAAAAATTCCAAAAACCATTGTAAAGACAACTGTTGCTATGGAACTTGGAACTAGCTAATCCCAAGTATTCGACGTCTCGTCCCCACATCGCCGCGCGTGCCTTGGCGCGATTTTGCTCAGCTTGTCACAACTCCAACGCCCGTAAGGAGATAGATGCGATTGTTACGAATCTAGAACAGCGTGTTACGAGTAGCCATTTTTCGGCAAGGAGATTGCATTGTTTGGGTTCGTAGGTTTTCCCAAGGGATATACGGGAATATCTCTCTTCGTCCCATTATGGACATTCAGAACAGGAGAAGGCGAATGGCAACACGTAGATTCTGGAGGGCCCTTGTTGTCGGCTTCTTTTGCACTAGCTTGGCGTTACAGGTCTGGTCTGCTGAATTGACCGCTCGTATCCGAGGCACGGTTACAGACCCAACCGGCGCGGTGGTAGCGAATGCTACGGTCACCGCCACGAACATTGATACGGGAGTCGCTTACAACGCAAAAGCCCAAACTAGCGGAATCTACGAACTCCTGAACCTTCCGGTGGGTACCTATAATCTGGCTGCCACCGCTCCAGGCTTTCAGGCCTTCGCTGTCTCCGGTATCAAATTGAATATCGACCAGCAGTACGTGCAGGACATGAAGTTGAGTATTGGCAGCACGACGGAAAAGGTCGAAGTTCAGGCCAATGCCGTTCAGGTCGACACGACCAACATCCAACTCAGCAACGTGGTCGAAGCGAAGCAGATTGTGGATTTGCCGCTCATCGGGAGAAACTGGACCCAACTCGAACTCATTCAGCCAGGGGTACAAGCTGCCAGCGATCGATTCGGAACCTTCTCCGCGAATGGAAACCAAGCGCAGCAATCGAGCTACCTGATTAATGGCACAGACACGAACGATCTGCCGCTTAACACGGCGCTTTACATCCCCAGTCCGGATGCCCTTTCCCAGTTCAACTTAATCAGTAGCTCGCTGAATCCTGAATATGACCGGAACTCAGGAGCGATTGTCAGCGCTTCCATCAAGAATGGAACTAACCAATATCACGGCGGTGTCTTCGAGTTCTATCGCGACACCTTCCTGAATACGCATAACTTCTTTCAACTGACCGCTCCCAAGTTTCACCAGAATCTTTTCGGCGGAACTTTTGGAGGACCAATCTTCAAGGACAAGGCCTTTTTCTTCTTGTCGTATCAGGGGAATCGGGCAGTGCAGCCGCAGGCAGTCAACAACAACACCGTGTTTACACCAGCCCAACTCCTGGGACAATTTGGAGCGACCTTGAAAGCAAACAAGGTTCCCGGCACGCTTCTAGCGGCCACTGGTTGTGCAGCGGGTTCAACTTGGGCTTCATGTTTCCCTTCGGGCAATATACCCGCTTCGGCATTTAATCCGATATCCGTGGCTCTGACGAAGAAGTACGTGCCCCTTCCGAACGCGGCGAACAACCAATTTCTGTTTAACCCAACCCAACAGACGATTCAGGATCAGGGAATTGCTCGAGTTGACGGCAACGTCAATTCGAACAACCAGCTTTGGGGAGTACTCGTCTTTCAACACGCTCCGTCGAGTCGAGACCTTCCGTTTACCGGTGCCACACTGCCCGGTTTCGGCGATCAGAATAAGTCTGAGGTTCACCAGTACACAGGATCGTGGACCCACCTATTTAGTTCCGCGATGCTGAATGAGTTTCGCCTGGGCTATTCTCGCTTGAACTTCGATGCTGTTGAGCCGCAGCAGCCGGTTCTACCTTCCAGTGTCGGATTCCAGATCACCCCGCAAAACACCCAGTCCGCGGGCTTGCCTCTGATGTCAGTAACTGGGCTTTTCAGTCTTGGATTCAGCAGCAACGGTCCTCAGCCACGTATCGATCAGACTTATCAAGTCACCGACAATTTCTCAAAGATCGTCGGCAATCACTCATTGAAGTTTGGATACGAAGGTCGGCGCTTCAACGTAGACAATCCCTTCTTCGGCCGCAACAACGGTTCGTTTGCGTTCGGCGGAACGGGTCAATACTCGACCGGCAACGCCGGACTGGATTTCCTGCTTGGCAATCCTGACACTTATGGTCAAGGCGCGGGCGGCATTATTAACGCCAATGCCTATGAGCATTACATGTATGGTCAGGATCAATGGAAGGTCCGTGACAACCTTACCCTGACCTACGGTGCCGGATGGCAGATCGATACCCCCTTCCACAACCGTCAGTTCAAGGGGCTTGGTACTAACTGTTTCATTCCGGGACAAACATCAAAGGTATTCCCGACGGCACCGACAGGCCTAAATTATCCAGGGGATCCTGGATGCAACGACGCCAGCGGCGCCAATACAGCTTGGAAGGATGTTGGCCCACGTGTTGGATTTGCTTACGCTCCGAACCTGGGCTTCCTGTCAGGTGGGGAGTCACGCAAGCTCTCGATTCGGGGCGGCTACGGTCTCTACTTCAATCGCACCGAAGAAGAAACCTCGCTGCAGAACCTCGGCGCCCCGCCGTTTGGATTGAGTTCGGCTGGAGCCAATGACACAGGTCCCGCCACAACCGCTCCCGCCTTCGCGAATCCATATCAGGACATCAACAGCGGGACTGCCTTTCCCAACAAGTTTCCTTTCACTTTCCCGACCGCTGGGTCTGCGGTGGACTTCACTAAATTCGAACCAATTGGAATCAGCCTCTACAGCCCACATTTCCGCATTCCCTACTCGGAAAACTTCAACTTAACGATTGAGCGGCAGATGCCCACCAACATCGTGGCACGGATGAGCTATGTTGGCGCGCTTGGACGTCATGAGCAGATCACCTACGAAGGAAATCCGATCACTCAAGCTGGGCATGATGCCTGCCTGATTACTCCTGCGTGCGTTTCTGGTCGCAACAACCAGGTGGTCAATTTCCCCACGCATACTGCCTTTGCGCCAGGAAACCTGATTGCGAGCGCCGGCACTATCGATACCATCGGTGCCTCCAATTACCATTCGCTCCAATTAAGTGCAACCAAGGGCTATACGCATGGACTGCTGTTTCAAGCCAGCTACACCTGGTCTCACGCCATTGATAACGGGTCGAGCTTCGAGAATTCCGGCTTTGGTGGATCAAACCGTGGTTACAACCAATTCGTTCCCGGCTTGAATGTCGGCGACTCGCAGTTCGACGTGCGTCATCGGTTCGTCTTCAGTCCGGTGTATGACGTGCCAAACTGGAGGGCTCTGCCGGGAATGCACTGGCTGCCTGATGTAATCGGCAAGGGATGGGAAATCAGCGGAATTCTGACGTTCGCAACTGGCTTCCCGATCGATATCCGCACCAGCTCCGGCTCACTCTCGCTTTTCTGTTCCAGCAACTTCCAGTTTTATGCGTGCCCGGATGTTCCCAATCAGATCGCTCCAATCAAGGAACTCGATCCGCGCGTGGGTAAGAACTTCTGGTTCGATCCTACGAGCTTTGCGACTGAAGCCGTCGGTACATTTGGCAATACGCACCGCAATCCGCTGCATGGGCCTGGAATCAACAACACAGATGTTGCGATTTTCAAGAACATCTATTTCTGGCCGGGTAGCGAAAGCAAATACGTCCAGCTTCGATTGGAGAGCTACAACGCGTTCAATCACACGCAGTTCTACAACTCAGCTTCTCCGGCGAATATCACCACAACAATAACGAGCGCGAACTTTGGCCGCATCAGCTCAGCGGCTCCTGGTCGTGCGACGCAACTGGCTGCCAAGATCTACTTCTAGGCCGATGTAGAGGCTCCTAGGGCACCGCGATTGCGGTGCCCTTTTTCTTTGGATCCGCCATGGCGAATTCAGTGGCTCATGCGCGTCTGCGTATGCGCATCGCCTCACAGGCAACGATGTGGGACAAGTCGAGGCTGTGTGTACACAAAATGGAAGCTTTCAGGGATTGTTCCGCAAAAACATATCCACAGGTGGGACGAACTGGTGTTGATAAGGGATGTAAGTGGTTGATTTTCATAGCTTAACAAAATTTTACGACTTGGTAACCCGACTGCTCTACCGAAGGAGTCGTTTTCCCTTTTGGGAAGCAGGAGGCGCGAGTTCCCCTTGCTCGCACGGCCAACTCCCTCAGCCTTAAGCTTCGACGCCTTTCCAAACGGGTATTCCAACAAACTTCTCCAGGAGGCAGCATGCAAAGAGTTCGCTTCGTTAGCGGAAGCACTGTCCGGCGATTGGTGGCGCTTCTTAGTCTGGCGTTTTTGATCACAGCACCACTGTTCGCGCAGTCAGCGGCTCGTATTGAAGGTACTGTGCAGGATCCCAATGGCGCGGTGATTGCAAACGCCAAGATTTCTGCCGTAAACATAAAGACTCAGGCCCACTTTGAGGCCGCCACAAGCGATCACGGGCAATTTGTTCTTCCGTCCGTGCCACCTGGGATTTATTCGCTCACGATCGAATCCCCGGGCTTTCAGAAGCAGATTGTTGAAAACGTGGAAGTGAACGTCGGAGCAGTCGTCCCTGCGCTTATCCATCTCAAGGTTGGGCAGGCTCTTGACACAATTACGGTCGAAGCCAACGCGCTTACAGTCCAAACCACTTCTTCTGAAATCTCGCGTCAGATCACGATTCGTGACATCGACACCCTTCCGCAGCTCGGCAGAACTCCAATTACGCTTGCCGCCTTCCAACCCGGTGTTCAGCTCAATCCCGGCGATGTCACCTTTTCGCACGTGAACGGACAGAGGGGAGGGAGCAACAACTCCTCGCTCGATGGAATCGACGTGAACGATTCGCTGGTGCCGCGTCTTGGCCTCTCGCTCACCGCCAATAACACCGACTCTGTGGGTGAGTTCCGGATCGTTACTGAAGGCGGCAAGGCAGAATACGGCCGCAGTGCCGGAGCGCAAGTCGACTTGGTAACGCGCAGTGGAACCAACAACTATCACGGCGACGCTTTCGATTACCTGCGCAATACCGATCTGAACGCCAACGATTACTTCAGCAACCTGTCTGGTACACCTCGTCCAAAATTCATCCAGAACATCTTCGGCGGATCGTTTGGTGGCCCCATCCAGCACGACAAGACTTTTATCTTCGGCAACTATCAGGGACGCCGAACCAAGCAAGAAATTGTCCGCAACCGCCAGGTTCTGAGCACACTGGCACGGCAGGGAATTTTCCAGTGGAGAGACTCGAGTGGTCTCCACAGCTTCAATATTGCCGCTAACGATCCGCGCAAGATCGGAGTGGATCCCGCAATGGCGAAGCTGTTTGCCCTTGTACCTGCTCCGAACAACCTGGATACCGGCGATGGACTCAACACCGTGGGATTCCGCTTCAACAATCCCAACGACAGTATCGAGGATCAGTTCACCATCAGGGGCGACCACAACATCACCAACAACATCAAGGCATTTCTGCGGTGGAGCTGGCAGCGGAATTCCGCGATCGACAGCCTCAACAATGCCGATGCAACTTATCCTGGACAACCGCAAGGTACGCAGGGCGGACATCGCTGGGGCTTCGCTACTGGTGCGGATTGGACGATCAGCAATACCTTGATCAACGAATTCCGGGCGGGACACCAGAGCGCTTCAGTGACATTCGCGCGGCCAGCGCGACTCAAGGGTCCCACAGTTATTACCAATCTCTTTAACCCCGATCCCATCAACTCGGCCTACGCTCAAGGGCGAAACTCTCCCGTGAACGAGTTCACCGACAATATGACGAAGGTTCACGGCAATCACGCATTTCGTTGGGGCGGTAACATTCGCCGCACGCTGCAGACCGGCTTCAATGACAACGGTATCTATCAGAACGTGACTACGGCAGTGGCTAACGGCAATACACCGCCGGCATCTGCGGCACCTGCCGGACTCAGCAGCGCACAACTCTCGACCTTCCAGCAGCTCTATAACGATGCCCTGGGCCGCATGGACGCAGTAGCGGAAACGTTTTATAGCCGCGACCTATCTTCGTTCCAAGCCCCGGGTACCACTCGCCAACGTGACTACCTGCTCACAGAGATGGGCTATTACTTCCAGGATGATTGGAAGTTCTCGCCCAGACTGACCGTCAATGCTGGACTGCGCTGGGAATATTTCGGCATGCCGCATGAGAAGAACGGAATCCAGGCAACTGTCATCGGGGCGGATCAGGTTACACCCTTCAACACGAGCACGAATCTGACCGTTCAGCCCAGCGATGCTTTTTACAATAAAGACTGGAACAATTTCGCTCCCCGTGTTGGGTTCGCATGGGACGTAAAAGGTGACGGAAAAACAGCCGTCCGAGGCAACTACGGTATTTTTTATGACCGTAACATCGGAGCCGTTGTCAACACTGTGGATGGCAGTACCCCAGGCTTTTCGCAGGGTGTGACGGTATTTCCCAACACCTCAACAACAGATGTGCGCGTCAACGATGGTGTCCCGCTGCCCCCGCAACCGGCAGCACCGGTCTTAACGCTACCGGTTACCAATCGCACCAGCAGCATCGCACTTTTCAATCCGAACCTGCGAAGTGGCTATGTCCACCACTTTGCGCTAAGTATTCAGCGGGAAGTGCTTCACAACACCGTTCTCGAGGTTGGCTACGTGGGTACACGCGGAGTCAAACTGTTTATGGATCGCGATCTCAACCAGATGAAGGACGGCGGACAGTTTCTGTCGGACTTCAAGGAGATTCAGGCGTTCCAAGCAAACGGCACCGCACCCTCGGCCGGGAATCTGTTGGTGAAGATGTTCGGAACGCCGGCATCTGTGATCAGTTCGCTCGGCGCTTCCAACTTCACCTTGGGCAATATCGCTACGGCAGCCAATACCCTGGATCGTTCTTTCAACAGCAAGTACGCTGCCGCCGGTCTGCCACAAACCTTTATGCGCAACTACCCACAGTTCAACCAGGTAGTTTGGGGTTCGAACGATGGCAGGTCCTACTACGACGCATTGCAGGCCAGCCTGCGACGCACTACCGGACTGCTGAAGACTTCGGCGAACTACACCTACAGCAAGGCGATCGACAACATCTCGATCGAAGGCAACGGATTTGGCGCGGCTAACAATCCCGTTGACAACTTCAATCTCGCGTTGAATCGTGCCCGCGGCGATTTCGACCACAGGCACAGCTTCAACTCATCGGTCATCCTCACCCTCCCGTTCGGGAAAGGACAGCGTTTCGGAAGCAACATGCCGAAATGGCTCGACACGATCGCTGGCGGATGGGAAATTGGTACTCTCTTCGTTCTACAGGATGGAGCGCCGTTTACGGTGTATTCGAATCGCACCACTGGTGGTTTGACCGCTGCCAGTACTACGAGTGGAACGTGGGCAAACTTCGCAGGCACCGACAAGAACATCGGAACCCCGCATTACAATCCGGATGGCAGCATTACCTTCTTTACGCCGGATCAGGTGGCTTTGTTCAGCTTCCCGACCGCTGGTTCGGTCGGCAATTCTGGCCGAAACGCCTTCCGTGGTCCGCGCTTCTTCAACGTCGATTCATCATTGGTGAAGCGCTTCAAGGTCACGGAGAGTCAGGCTGTGACGTTCCGGGCGGAAGCTTACAACATGCTGAACAATCCCAACTTCGGCATTACAACCGGCAACCTCAACCTGAACAACCCCACGACACTGGGAAAGATTCAGTCAACTCTCGGCGGAGCTCAAGGTACCTCGTCACGCGTTATGCAGCTTGCTCTGCGTTACGACTTCTGAGACCTGGGGTTCATAACAGGATTCTCGATAGGCCAGCCGCAAGGCTGGCCTTATTTTTTTGTCTGCGAGTCTAAACGCCGAAGAGAGGGAAGTGGCTGGCCGCGGCCATGAAGAAGATGATCACTAACGTTAGGTCGAAGCTGAACCGCGAAGTGAGAGCGGCTTGCCGGGCGAGCGTGGCAGCTTCGGGCGGCATCGGCGATCCGTTCTTGCCGGCGGCCTCCATCCAGCGCAGGATCTTCTTGTTGGCGCGCCACACAATTCCCCAGACATTGAGCAGAAGGAAGAATCCCATTCCGCCGCCAATTCCGATGGCGAGGGAACGATTGCTCTCCCAGCCGTGCGAGTTGATGCGAAGGAAGAGCCAGCTTGCGGCTATCATCACTACTGCCGATCCGATGAAGAGCAGGGCAGCATTTCCGACACGCAGCAACGCGTAAAAGATGATCCAGACAACGATCCAGATCAGGATCCAACTGCCGAAGAATGCCCCGGCATTTCCGTGCCCGTTCTTGGCTTCGGCTCCTGCGATCTGGCCGAAATAGGCGAAGCCGCTTAGGACGGCCACAAGAGAAGCCCAGCGGAACCAATTCAGCGTCGGCCACATCAGCGGGGGCAGCACGCGCGTGCGCGTCGCAGGATCGAGTCCGGCAGAAAACTGAGTGCTGACGAGGTTGAAGAAATAAAGGAAGCCGATCCAGATAATAGAGCTCACGATGTGAAGCCAGCGCCAGAACAGCTCGACGTTGACGGTCATGCCCTGCGGCCAGTGAACGAGAGGTGCGGCGGGGGCCATTCGCGTGGTCTACCGCCAAACCAGGAAAGCGATGCCTGCTATCAGTACCGCAAGCGTAGCGGAGACGGCGGTGCAAAGCAGCAGCGTAATGCCAAACTCAAATGGATTTCCCGGAGTCTGGTTGTGCGGTTGGTAATCGCTCATGCGGACTAATGTATGACCTGCACGCCTGAGTATGCAACTCGGGCGAGATGGCTTACACTTTCGGTTTCAAAATATGCGGCCAACACTCCTGCTTGGGTTTCTGTTAGCTCTTCCGATTGCCGCGCAGCAACTGCCGCAAGCTGGCTCGGCAAAATCCGCGCCTACCGTGCAGGAGAAGCTTGGATATCCGGCAACCGCGCGGCTGCTCATTATTCATGCCGACGATTTTGGGATGTCGCATTCCGTGAATCGTGCAATCTCGCAGGCGTTAGAGAACGGTTGGGTGACGTCGGCTAGCATTCTCGTGCCATGTCCCTGGCTTCCGGAAGTCGCGCGGTGGGCGCAGTCGCACCAGCAAGCCGATTTGGGAATTCATCAGGCGCTCAACAGCGAGTGGCGGGATTTTCGGTGGGGGCCGGTAAGTTCGAAGGACAAAGTTCCGAGTCTGCTCGATGAGCAAGGATATCTTCCACTCCTCGAAAGTCAGGTTGTACCGCGAGCCAAGCCTGCTGAAGTAGAAACCGAGCTGCACGCGCAAATCGACCGAGCGCGCGGCATGGGCATTCCTCTAACCCACCTCGACACGCACATGGGTGCGCTTCTGGGATCGCCTGGGCTGATCCAGGTCTACCGCAAGGTCGCGCAAGACTATCACCTGCCGATTCCGCTGAAGCGAGCTAAGAACAGCGACCAGCTCACGTTGGCGCCATCGGAAGGGCTGGTTGATGAAGTTCTGCAGATCACTCCCGGCGTGCCGCCCGAGCAGTGGTGGAAGACCTACGAGAACATGCTCCAACCGCTCGGGCCGGGTGTGTATGAATTAATCGTTCACCTTGCGTATGACGATGATGAAATGCGCGGCGCGACTTGGAATCATCCTGACTGGGGCGCGGCATGGCGTCAGCATGACTTTGACATGGTGAAGAGTTCGGAGTTCCGGCAGTTTTTGAAGGACCAAGGATTCGTGCTCGTCGGCTGGAAGGATTTGGCACGTGCTTGGGCAAAGTAAGTTTGTATTTCCCGCAGCACGAAAAGAAACGGAAACCATGAATACCGTCGTCCCTCGCGCGGTTGTTTCGCGCGGGGGATCTGCTTCTCTCTTGGTCCATTCAACAAGAACGGGACAGCAGATCCCCCGCTCCGCAGCTAAGTTTCTCGCCCTGGAAGCTACATCGCTGCGGAGCGAGGGATGACAGTTCTAAATGAGAACTGCAGTGTGAGTCGTACGAAGAGCCATCACTTAGGAGGAAGCATTGTCATCATTCAGATCGTTGCTTGCCTGGATTCTCATCCTTACTTTTGTTCCATTCAGTTCAGCACAGCAGACGCCTTCCGCAAATAATTCACCGAAAACTTTGATCGGATACACAACCGACTCCTCGCGCGCAGAGCGGGAGTGGGAGCAGAAGTTCCGCGAGATTCCCGCGCCCGATCAGCTGCGCGAGAACATGCGTCGGCTGAGTGCATTCCCGCATCACGTCGGCTCGGCGTACGACAAGGACAATGCTGAGTGGATGCTAGCGAAGTTCAAATCATGGGGCTTCGATGCCCAGATTGAGAGTTTCGACGTTCTCTTTCCCACTCCGAAAGAGCGGGTGGTTGAACTGATCGCGCCGACAAAGTATCGCGCCAAACTGGAGGAGCCCCCGGTTGCGGGCGATCCAACGTCGAGCCAGACACAACAGCAACTGCCAACGTACAACGCTTACTCGGCTGACGGCGATGTGACCGGTCCTCTGGTCTACGTGAACTATGGAATGCGCGACGACTATGACCAGCTCGATCGCATGGGCATTTCGGTAAAAGGCGCGATTGTGATCGCGCGTTACGGCGGCGGATGGCGGGGTATCAAGCCGAAGGTTGCGTATGAGCATGGCGCAAAGGGCTGCATCATCTACTCCGATCCCGCTGACGATGGCTATGCTCCGGGCGATGTTTATCCCAAGGGCGCATACCGTCCGAAAGAAGGCGTGCAGCGCGGAAGCGTGGAAGACACGGATTATCCCGGCGATCCGCTCACTCCCGGTGTTGGCGCTACCAAAGACGCGAAGCGACTGGCGATCAGTGAGAGCAAGGTCATTCAGAAAATTCCCGTGCTGCCCATCTCGTACGAAGACGCGCAGCCGCTGCTGGCTGCGATGGGCGGCGAAGTGGTGCCGGAGAAGTGGGCGGGCGGACTGCCGATTACCTATCACATGGGGCCCGGACCGGCGCAAGTGCACCTCGTCGTGAAGTCGAATTGGGACATCAAGCCTCTTTACGACGTTATAGCGCGAGTCCCTGGATCGACTTATCCGGATGAATGGGTGATCCGCGGCAATCATCACGATGCCTGGGTGAACGGCGCGGATGATCCCATTTCGGGAGCGTCGGCCGTCCTTGAGGAAGGGCGTGCGCTGGGAGAACTTCTCAAGCAGGGCTGGAAGCCCAAACGCACCATCATTTACTGCCTGTGGGACGGGGAAGAGCCCGGTTTGCTCGGGTCCACCGAGTGGGTCGAGACTCACTTACCGGAGCTGCGCCAACACGCAGTAATGTATGTGAACTCTGACAGCAATGGTCGTGGCTTCTGGCGCGCATCGGGCGATCATCGTCTCGAACGCTTCATCAACGACGTTGGACGCGACATTCAAGATCCGGAAAAGCCGCAGCTTACGGTTTGGCAGCGCGCGCGGTTACAACGCATCGCACGTGCGAGCGGAGCCGAGGACCGTGGTGATTTGCGCCGAGCGCCACAGCTCCGAATCGGGGCGTTAGGCGACGGCTCCGATTACGCTCCGTTTCTCGATCACGCAGGCGTGGCTGCGTTGAACCTTGGATTCGGTGGCGAAGGAGGAGGCGGGGTCTATCACTCGATCTACGACGACTTCTATTGGTACACGCATTTTGCCGACACCAAGTTTGTCTACGGTCGTGCGCTTGCCCAGCTCGCCGGCACGGCCGTCATGCGAATGGCCGATGCGGAGATGCTTCCGCTGAGCTTCGGCGATTCCGCAGACACAATTGCCCGCTATGTGAAAGAACTTGAAACCCTGCTCAAGACCGAACAGGACAAGCAGAAGGAAGTCAATCAGCAACTGGATGAGGGCGTGTACGAGGCGACCTCTGATCCTGAGCATCCAACTGTTGCTCCAAAACGGGAAGAGTTGCCGCCGTTCATCAATTTCGCTCCACTGGAAAACGGTAGCGCAGCAATGAAGCGCAGCGCCGACCATTTTGAGAAAGCACTGGCAAAGGCGCAGGAGCATGGCGGGTCGGCTTACTCGAGCAATGCGCTTCAGAAGCTCAATCATAAGCTCATTGAAGCACAGCGCGCGTTTCTCGATGAGAACGGTCTACCAGAGCGGCCGTGGTTCAAGAACCAGATCTACGCCCCTGGCGCCTACACGGGGTATGGAGTGAAGACCATTCCTGCCGTTCGCGAAGCTATCGAACAGAAGAAGTGGTCGCAGGCGGAGCAGGGGACGCAGACGGTCGGCAGGGTGCTGCAGGCCGAGGCAGACTTGATCGAAGACGCTGCCAAACAGTTGGAGGCTTTGGATCAGGCAAAGTAGCTCCCTCGTTGCTAACGACTGTCATCCTGAGGCCAATATCGGGGCCTCAGGATGACAGACGTGAGAGGTATCATCAGACCCGCTCCGGCTCCGCCGCTTCGAGAGCGATGCGAACTTCCTTGGTTCCCAGAACGGTATGCCTTGCCTTCAATACAACGTTGCCGGGTTCGTGCTTAGCACGAACCCACACAGCGCCACAGCCACCGAAGAGGCTGAACGGGTTCTCACCGATAAGCTCCGCTGGGCCCTCCAGGCTCAGTGCAATTGCTCCTGTGGAGTAGCGCCGCAGATTACCGTGTTCGTCGGTAACGCGCATGACGACGCGCGTACTGTCGGCGCCATCAGCGACCAGTTTTGCATCATCAGCTGACAGCAAGAATTGCCGGTCGATTCCGGCGTGTGCGTAATGTTTTTCTACGACCTTCTTCCCAGCCACGTATCCTTCGATCCTGAGAGGCGCGTTCCTCGGTCCCTTATGTAGGTTCACCGTATAAGGTGGATGGGGCAGGTTGCCGAAGGCCGCGCGATCGGGATCGGCCTCTGCCGCCAGCCGGTCACCGACGTAGAACTTCAGATGGTCGCAATTGGAGCAGACCACTGCAGTCTCCATCACCTGGCTCCAATCGTCCGCCGCGGACCACTGAAAAGCTGGTTCCAACACAATCTCTTCGGAGGGATCGCATTGTGACTGGTAGAAAAATGCCGCGGGCTTGGGCAACCGAAATATGTCGCTCACCCCGTGGTAACAGATGCGATCACCGGATCCGAATTCCTCGTGCGTGTCGTAGTCGAAGGCGCACCAACCTAAGCCTCCAGCGTATTGCGGGCTGCTTGCGATTGTGTTGTGCACTCGCGCGTGCCGCCGGATATGCTCGGCGAGCCGTTCGCCGCTGTCGTTCATTTTCGTCGGATAAGTGTGACCACAGAATTCAGTGTTCAGATAGGCCGGATGGTTGGGCGGCTTCAGCGGGAAGCCGAAGTCGTTCATGGTGAAAACATTTTCCAGGAACTCCGATTCCTGGAAATAGCGAACGCCGCCAGTTTGTCGTGTGGAGTCGAGCTCGTGCGCCACGGCGTTGGTTTTGACGTAGAAGTCATGGTGGTCGCGTGACTCGTTGATGCGCACACCCCAGAGAATGATCGACGGATGATTCCAGTCGCGACGCACCATGCGGCGAACGTTATCGATCGAGATCTCCTGCCACTTCTCATCGCCAACGTGCTGCCAGCCGGGGATCTCCTCGAAAACCAGGAGGCCGAGTTCGTCACAGGCATCGAGAAAATCCGGGGATTGCGGGTAGTGCGATGTCCTCACGATATTGCACTTGAGTTCCCTTTTCAGGATGTAAGCGTCGCGTCGCTGACCACGCGCGGCCATCGCCTGACCAACGAACGGAAATGTTTGATGGCGGTCGAGTCCGCGCAGCTTAACCTCCTGCCCGTTGACTTCGAAACCATGATCGGTGAAGCGGGCGTTGCGAAAGCCGAAGCGACGGCGGTCTTCGTCGATCGTGGTCTCGTTTTGCTTGAGTCGAACCACCATGGTGTACAAGTTGGGATTCTCCAGGTCCCACTTGCGAACCGAGCCAAACCCGCTGAGCGTGACGTCATAGGCCACCGGATCGACTGCCGCCGCCGCTGGAACCGTTTGGTGAGCTGTAGCCACGACGCGATCCTTATCACGAAGTTCCACTTCCAAAGTGAGCGGGCTTGGTTGGGCGTCGAGCCGCCCGATGAAACAGGAAGCAGCCACGGTCGGCCGGTCCGAGAGAACATTGCCGGGCCTAACAAAGATGTTTTCGATGTACGTGGACTGCACAAGACGTAGACGCACGTCGCGATAGATTCCACCGAACGTCAGGTAATCGATCTCGCCGCCAAACGGAGGAACATCGGGGCGTTCCGTGGAATCGAGCTCCACGGCAAGAAGGTTGTCGGCGTTCCAATTGATGTGTGGCGTCAGGTCAAAGGAGAAAGGCGTGTATCCACCCTTGTATTCGCCGAGACGCTGACCGTTAATCCACACAGTCGAGGCAGTCATGGCTCCCTCGAAGTCCGCGAAGATATGCCGACCGCGGGCTTCGGGCGGGAGCCGGAATTTGCGGCGATAGATGGAGACGAACTGATAAGACTTTTCGTCGAAGCTATGCCACGGAAGCATCTTGTTGGTGTGCGGAATTGTCACCTGGTCGAATTTGGAATCGTCGAAATCGGTAGCAGTATCGTTCTGAGCCCGCTGCGCGCTGAATCGCCAATTCCGGTTGAGAGGAAAAACGAGTCGCCCAGAAGGCGAGCTGTTCGGTGTTGGAAGCGTGAGCGCGTCTGATTGAAACGCCAGAGTGGCAAGCGTTGCCGACCCAGTCTTCACAAAGTCTCTTCGATTCATTTTGTAGGTTGATCCAGTGAGATTGCGAGCGGGACAGTGTTTCAGAAACAGGTTCTCTCTGCAATGGCATTGTCGTCGATGGCTCGCTCTCTCCCGACAGCCAGCGCCGTGCACTCGTATAAAATCGGCAGCATGCGCCGTTTCAACGTGCTTTCTTTTCTTTTCCTTGTCTTGTCCATCGTATCTGTCCATGCGCAGCTCGCTCCCGGAGCTCCTGGCCAGATGGCACATTGGACCAGCGGTAATAAGCAGGGTGTAGGTACTTCGAATTCGTTAGGTTCTCACGTTTGGTTTACGCTCGGCCCGGATGGCGTTCTCAACGAGGTCTACTATCCCACCGTCGATAAAGCGAATACGCGCACGTTGGAGTTCGTCGTCACCGATGGCAAAAGTTGGGTAGAGCGGGAGTCCGAAGATACTACGCATCAAATCGAGGTTCCGGATACCGAGGTGCTCAGCTTCCGCGAGGTGAACACCTCCAAAGCAGGCCGCTACCGCATCACGAAGACATACATTACCGACCCAGAACGGGACACTTTGCTGATTCAGATACGTTTTCAGCGTCTGAAATCCGGTCAAGTGCAGCTCTATGTACTGTACGATCCCTCCATCAACAACAGCGGAATGCACGACACCGGTTATAGCGTCGATGAGACGCTGGTTGCCTCTGACAACGGGGTTGCCTCCGCACTTGCCAGCAGTCTTCCGTTTACTAAGACCACTAGCGGGTATTTAGGAACAAGCGACGGTCTCGTGGAGCTCAGAAAGTCATTCGCGCTCAAGAATACTTATGCGCGAGCGCAGGATGGCAACGTTGTGCAAACGGCTGAGCTTCCCTCGGCGGCGACTCGCGATGTGAACTTCACCATCGCTCTCGCGTTCGGACCCGAAGGCGAAGTGGCGATAGAGACTGCCAGAAAATCTCTGCAAAAAGGCTACGAGCACGCATATACGGAGTACGCGAAAGGATGGAGGGATTGGATCGCTACGCTGAAGCAAGTCGATCCAAAGTATCGCGATCAATATCAGATTGCCGCGATGGTGATGAAGGCGCACGAGGACAAAACATATCGCGGTGCCGGTGCCGCCTCGCTCACAATCCCATGGGGAGAGGAGACCGACGCCGATCAGCCTTCAGTCGGCGGCTATCACTTAGTGTGGTCGCGGGATTTGTACGAGGTGGCGACCGCTTTTTATGCCATGGGAGATAAGGAAGCTGCGGATCGGGCGCTGAACTATCTCTTTAGTGTGCAGCAGAAGCCAGATGGCTCCTTCCCGCAGAATTCATGGCTTGATGGGCGCCCATTTTGGGGTTCGCTTCAGATGGACGAAGTCTCGTATCCGCTGATTCTCGCCTGGCAGTTCGGACGAACGGATTCGCAGACCTACGAGAAGCACGTGAAGCCTGCGGCGAACTTTATTGTAAAGAATGGCCCCGCTTCGCCTCAGGAGCGATGGGAGGAGCAGTCGGGATATTCTCCTTCCACGATCGCTGCCGAGATCGCGGGATTGGTCTGTGCCGCGCGAATCGCGCAGATGAATCATGATGATGATGCGGGTGTACAGTGGTTGAACACTGCCAATGACTGGGCTAATAAGCTCGAGACTTGGACTGTAACCCAAAATGGGAAGTATGCAGACCATTATTTTCTTCGTTTAAGCCAACATGGACAACCGAACTCGGGGGAGATCATCAACATCGCCAACAAAGGTGGTACGTGGGACGAGCGTGAAATTGTCGATGCGGGATTTCTCGAGCTAGTGCGTCTCGGAATTCGACCTGCCGGTGATCCACTCATCGAGAAATCCCTTGGAGTGATTGATTCCGTCATCAAGGTCGACAGTCCAAATGGTCCGGTTTGGTATCGCTATAACCACGACGGCTATGGCGAACAGGCGGATGGCCATGGTTACAACGAAGTAGGCATTGGCCGGTTGTGGGTTTTGCTCGCGGGAGAACGCGGCGAATATGCGGTCGCGTCGGGAAAGGATCCCGCACCTTATCTAGATGCCATGCAGAAGATGGCCAATGCCGGCCATATGCTTGGCGAACAGGTCTGGGACAGAAAGGAGTCTCCAGATCCGAACCGCTTCCAATTTGGAGAAGCGACGGGTTCTGCGACACCGCTTAATTGGACCTGCGCGCAATTTGTTCGACTGGCTGTCGCTGCTGAAGATAAAAAGCTGCCAGAGACGCCGGCAATCGTAACCGAGCATTTTGCTCAGCGAAAGCCTCAAACAGGCTCTCTTCGCTAAATGCAACAGCATCTTCAACTTTCCATACCACCTGTACGACAAGTAGTGCCAAAGTGGGAGCGCGTACCGTAAACCCTCCTTGCTTGGCCATATAATCTTCGCAGCGGAAAACTTCTGCTGTGAGGTTATTTTGAAGAAGACGCTTGTAACGATCGCTTGCGCGGTGTTCATGTCTGGGTTTGGGTTTGCGCAAAAGGCAGATTTCGCCGTTCTGGTCGGCGGCATATTCACAACGGACAAGACTCCTAGTTCCGGCACTGGAACGTGCCCGACCGGCAATCCATTCTGCGGACAGACGATTCACACGCCAGCGAAGATCTCGTTTGAAGGAGCGTTGGGCGTGAGAATGCTCAACGCGCATATTGTGTCGCTCCACTTAGACCTCCCGGTGGTTGGAACGCCTACGCGGACAGTGATTCAAGGTGGATTTCGACAAGACTATTCGACCGTCTTTTTCACTCCGGGGGCCCGCTTGAAGCTTGCGGTCCCATTCTTTTCGCCATTTGGCGTTGTGGGTGGAGGTTTCGCTCACGTCTCGCCTGACTCCACCGGAACTTCGAATCCTGGCAGCAGCACGGTTGGAGCATTTCAAATAGGTGGTGGATTCGATCTCACGCCATTACCTCTGATAGGGCTTCGATTCGAGGCACGTGTATTCCATACTGGGACTCCAAATTTTAATATTGGAGAAAACCAGGTCTTCGCCGGAGCGGGACTCGTTCTGCGGTTCTGATTTTGGCAATCGCTATTGCACCTAAGTTCTGAACTGGCCCTCAACGGGGCATGTGATTTTCAAGTCCCATTGGTCGCATGTCCCTCTGTCAGTGACGTTACTGAAGAATCCCTTTTAAGCAGCAATTGCCTTGGAGTGAGCTGCGAATCGAGTTAAAACGCACCCATTATGGGTGCAAGTTACCTGACCGAACTGTCACTCCGCGCGGGACTTCAGTGTTTCCCGAAACTATCCACGTTCAAAACCGATACTCAATCCAGCAAAGCCACTGGATTAGGCATGCGCGGAGGATTCGCTATTGCCGTTGGGCTGGTTACCGTCCACAACACCAGCAGTGTCGCGGCAATGGTTTGCTTCCGAAAGCAGGGTGATGTTCGCCAGCTCGAAGCTGCACTGAAGGACCTGCCGGAGTTCAAAGGTTTTGCGGTCAGGAAGACGATTAAAGTTCAGAACGATCAGGCCGTCTTCTCCTGGCCTTACACCCTGAAGAAGCCAAGTTCCGAAACGGTTGTCGCGCTCCTCGACAGTGTTATTGGCGTGATCAAACAGTTTGTTCCTGCTCACGATGGAAAGTGCGATGACTGCCAGATTGCAACTGTGAGCAACGTGACGTTAGTTAACAACATTCCGGGATTCCATTGCACGGGCTGCCAGACACGCCTTTCTGAAGCGAAGGAAAGAGAAGCTGCAGAGTACGCGAGTAGAAGCGCGCGATTTCCTCAGGGAATTCTGTTCGGCGCCGCAGCCGCAGCAGCTTTTGCTCTGGCATGGACCGTGTTGCTTGGCTGGATTGAGCTCGGATCCAACACCTGGTATCCGAAGCTGCATATTGCAGTAAGTCTCTTGGCTAGCATGTTCGTGGCATGGGCATTCTTCAAAGGGGCTGGAAAGGTAAACCGAACTGGTCAGCTGCTTGCCGTTGTTCTGACTCTGCTCGGAAAATTTGGGGGAGATGCGATTTTTTATGCACGAGTTTTGGCGGATCAGTGGCATATCCCCTTGAGTTCGCATGTCATCGCCTTTGCGATTACTCATTTTTGGGCACTGAAGCTCACCTTTTACGGAGGTTGGAGCATCGTCCTGCTGCTCTCTGATCTAGGCTTTGCGGCAGCGATTCCCTGGATGCCTTGGGGCAAGATCCCGAAGTTCCAGCCTACGTTTGTAGCCGTGCAGGGAGATAAGCTGGTTCCACTTCAAGTGGGAACGATGAAGGCTGCAAGCGCGGCAGGACTGAGCTAACCAGTAGGCTCGAGCTACGCTGCTGTGGACCTAATGCGCACGCGGTTCCAGAAACACACTCCGTAAGCTCCAGCTCCGGCAAACATTACCAGCAAGCTGAACCACAGCGCGTTCATGCCCGCGATGGTATCACCGCGACTGTGAAGTCCCGCGATGACGATGAGCGTTGTTGGAACCACTCCCAACAGAGCGCAAGCCAAAACTCCACCAGGAACACGGAATGGACGGGTCAGTTCAGGCTCGCGGATCCTGAGTAATACCAGCGCGACGAACTCCAGCACCATGCTTGCGCCCCACAGGATGATGTCGAGCGTCACGAGTCGCTCGAAGCCTAAGCCAAGGCAAGCTCCCCAGAGAATCGCGCACGTGACAATTGCGAGCCACGGCGCATGCGTGTTCTTCGTCGTGAGAGCGAAGGCTCCTGGCAGCAGTCCGTCCTCCGCCATTGCCATAGGAAGCCGCGAATAGCTCATCAGCAGTGAGTTGAATGTCGCCAAAGATGCGACCATGCCGCCTACGATGATCGCGATTTCAAGCCAACGTCCTGCGATGAGGCCAGCTACGGTCGCCCAGGCACCGGTCGTCCACACCTGTGTAGCAATGCCAGTTCGGGACATAGCGGCTATAGGAATGATGTAGCCCACGGCTATGAGGACGGTGGTCAAGATCATTGCCAGTGGGTACACGCGCTGTGGGTTCTCAACTTCGCCTCCCACATTCGAGGCGTTGTCGAACCCCATGTAGTTCCACATGCAGACCATGAGCCCTGCGACAAATCCGAACGGCTGCGCCGCGACTGTCGAAGTTGTTCCGGTACCTTTCGAGTGCACGAGAGCAACGATCGTGAGCAGAACAAACGGTCCAAGCATTACGAACAGCATTGCCAGCGCGCTGTCACCCACCGCTTTACCGCCAGCAAGGTTCCAGATCACGCATACACCGATGACAGCAGCTCCGATTGCGATACCATGCCAGCCCGTGTCAGATCCGGGGAACAGGCGGGAGACGTAAGCCACGAACAGAGTCGGATAGATGGCCATATCAAAGATGCTCGCGGCCAATGAGAGCCATGCCTCCTGGAACCCCCAGAAAGGCCCGGCAGCACGACGTACCCAGACGTAATAACCGCCCTCAGCTGGGATCGCGCTCGATAACTCCCCGATCATCAGCGCGGTAGGTAGACTCCAAATCAAAGGAGTGACTAGGAGCAGCAGGATTGCTCCTCCATACCCGGCTCCCCTGACCACGTCTTCGAAGCCATATGGGCCACCTGACACCATGAAGTAGGTGGCCGCAATGAGAGGCCAGAGCGTAATGCCTTTCTTCGGGTTAGCGTTCAAGAGCAGCTGTTTATCCTCCGAGACGCAAAGATTCGGATTCTAGCACCCAGCAGTTATCCTGTTGAAACTAAAAGTGAGAAACAGGAATCCTGAGGGCAGTCCCAGGCATCTACATCCGAGTTGACAATAAGTCACTCAACTCTCATACTACGTCTGTTATAAAACTGGGTTCTTACTATTTTTCAGCAAGATAGGCGCTAAGCGAGAAGTTAGGAGAAGGCAATATGGCGAAGATTATCGGCATTGACTTGGGTACGACCAACTCGGTCGTAGCCGTCATGGAAGGCGGCGAGCCCAAGGTGATTGCAAACGAGGAAGGCGGCCGGACTACGCCTTCGGTGGTCGCATTTACCAAATCGGGTGAGCGACTGGTTGGCCAAGTCGCTAAGCGGCAGGCCATCACCAATCCGGAAAACACAATTTATTCGATTAAGCGCTTTATGGGCCGTCGTTTTGACGAAGTGAACGACGAAATGAAGATGGTGCCCTACAAGGTGGTCCGCCAGGGAGACCATGTAGCAGTGGTCGCTCAGGGGAAGGAATACACGCCTCCCCAGATATCGGCCATGATTCTTCAGAAATTGAAGAAGGCTGCTGAGGATTACCTCGGTGCAACCGTCACAGAAGCGGTCATCACGGTTCCCGCGTATTTCAACGACGCCCAACGTCAGGCAACGAAGGATGCAGGTAAGATCGCCGGTCTCGATGTAAAGCGCATCGTGAACGAGCCCACGGCAGCGGCGCTCGCCTATGGTCTCGACAAGAAGAAGGATGAAACCATCGCCGTGTACGACTTCGGTGGCGGGACCTTTGATATTTCCATTCTTGAAGTCGGGGAAGGCGTCATTGAGGTGAAGTCCACCAACGGTGACACGCACCTTGGCGGTGACAACATCGACCAGCGCATCGTGGATTGGCTTGTGGAGGAGTTCAAGAAAGAAGAAGGACTCGATCTCCGCGCTAAGGGAAACGAGATGGCCTTGCAGCGCCTGCGTGATGCGGCGGAGAAGGCGAAGATCGAACTCTCTACTGCCATGGAGAGCGAGATCAACCTACCGTTCATTACAGCAGATTCTTCTGGCCCGAAGCACCTGGTCAAGAAGCTTACGCGTTCCAAACTGGAACAGCTGGTGGAAGACATCATCCAGCGCTCAGTTGGACCTTGCAAGCAGGCGATGAAGGACGCGGGCGTGGACGCCAGCAAGATCGATGAGGTCGTGCTGGTTGGCGGCCAGACGCGCATGCCGCGTATCCAAGCGCTGGTGAAGGATCTCTTTGGCAAGGAGCCTCACAAGGGCGTAAATCCTGACGAAGTGGTTGCGATCGGTGCGGCGGTACAAGCCGGCGTCCTTGGCGGCGAGGTGAAGGACCTGCTGCTGCTCGACGTGACTCCGCTCACGCTCTCGATCGAGACGCTCGGTGGCGTGTCTACGACGATGATTCCGCGCAACACGACGATCCCGACCAAGAAGACGGAGACGTTTTCGACGGCTGCGGATAGTCAGACTTCAGTTGAAGTCCACGTGTTGCAGGGTGAGAGGCCAATGTCGGCGCAGAATCGTACGCTGGGCAAATTTCATCTAACCGGCATTCCGCCAGCTCCGCGTGGTGTGCCGCAGATCGAAGTCACGTTTGACATCGATGCGAACGGCATCCTTAATGTCACGGCGAAAGACGTTGCGACAGGCAAGGATCAGAAGATCACGATTACGTCCTCTTCTGGCCTGAGCAAAGAGGAAGTCGAGCGCATGGCGAAAGACGCCGAGGCGCACGCTTCGGAAGACAAGGCCAAGCGCGATGAGGTGGAAGCTCGCAATCAGCTCGACTCGATGGTGTACCAGATCGAGAAGATGCTGAAGGAGCATGGAGACAAGATCTCCGGCAGCGAGCGCAGCGATGTGGAATCGGCGTTGGTCGATGCCAAGAAGGCACTGGAAGGCACCGACGCAGCGGCGATGAACTCGGCGCGCGAGCGGCTCACGCAGGCTTCGCACAAGTTGGCTGAGGCGATGTACAAATCGGCCCCGCCTAGTGGCGGCGCACAAGCCGGCGGAGCAGCTCCGGGCGGCGATGCTGCTCAGGCTGAACAGAAGAAAGACGAAGGCGTGATTGACGCTGAGTACGTCGACGTGGAGCCGAAGAAGGCTGGATAACAATGGCTCATGGTAGAGACGTCCGCCGCGGCGGACGTTTCTACTGGGACGAACAAAACATGGGCTTTATAGCCGCAAAACATTCGCGGAGTTTGGTGTTAATAGCAGTAGAAGGGAACCAGGAGCACAACACGCTCCGTATCAGGGGACATGAAACAATATTTGGTGGTGAAAATCGCGCAGCAGTTGGGATCGTTGATTGAGATGATCCCGGTCGCTGGACTTTTTCCGCTCGATGCCGCCGAACAGTTCGTACGCAACGCAGTGGCCAACGAGCCGGAATCATTATTTCTCATTCAGCAGGTTGGGAACGCATAAATCGAACGGAGCTCGGGTGAGCCTGGCAGACAAGGTTGTACGAAGAACGATCCCGCTGTGCGGGATCGTTCTCATTTTGGGAAGTATTGGTTGTGGAAGAATGTCGTTCTATACCTACACGACGAGCCCGGTTGCACACGCGCAAAGCGATGCAGCCCCCTCAAAAGAGGAGCTGATCTCACTAGTCAAGGCGTTTCTCAAGGACGTTCCAAACAACGACCAGGCTACGTTCGATCGCTTCTTTGCCGATGATGTTGTTTATACCCGAGGATCGGGACTTCTGATCACCAAAAAGGACATTCTTGCAGATACGGGCAAGACCACAGTACCGCGAGCGAACGCGACGTTCAGCGGGACGGAATTTACAGTCCATCAATATGGCGACACTGCGGTGGTCAACTTCCGTCTAGTTATGCACGCCACGGAGAATGACAAGCCAGTAACGCGCGAATTTCGCAATACTGGAACATTCATGAAACGCAACGGAAGATGGCAGGCAGTTGCCTGGCAAGCGACGCCGATTGCGCAAAAGTGAAAACGCGCTGCGGAGACTCGCAGCCTCGAAGCTAAATGGCTACTCAGACTAAAGACTATTACGCGACGCTAGGCGTCAAGAAGACCGCCTCAGCGGATGATATCCGTAAGGCTTTCCGTAAACTTGCGCGCAAATATCATCCCGACGTCAATCCTGGCGACAAGAAAGCGGAAGAGCGGTTCAAGGAGATGTCTGAGGCGAACGACGTTCTCAGCGATCCGAAGAAGCGCAAGATCTACGATCAGGTCGGCTTCTATTCCGACAACATCGATCCTGCAACGGCGGAGGCCTATGCTCGGGCTGGTGGCGCCGCCGGCGCTGGCGGATTCCCGGGAGGAACAGGGGCATACACGCGCAGCTCCGGAACCGCTGGGCAAGGTGTCCCATTCGATTTTGGTGGTTTTGACTTTTCCGATTTCGCAAGCGACAGCACCGGAAGTCAGCAATCGAGCGGCGGATTCCGCGATATCTTTTCCAACATCTTCTCGCGTGGTGGAAGGCCTGAACCACAGGGTCCCGAACCGGGAACTGATCTTGAGTATCAGGTAAACGTTGGATTTTGGCAGGCGATTCGTGGCACCGTTCTGCGTTTGAACATTACGCGCCAGGACGTCTGTCCAGTTTGCAAGGGAACCGCCACGGTTGGGTCTGGGCAAACCTGTCCTGAATGTAAAGGAACCGGGCAGGTTACGCAGACGAGCGGTCGCATGAAGTTCAACATGCCCTGCCCAAGGTGTCATGGAACCGGGCAGATCCAGAATGAATGTCCTAACTGCCATGGTCAGGGACTGGTAGCGGTTACCGAGCCGCTTGAAGTCCGTATCAAACCGGGAACGCGAGATGGTCAAAGGATTCGCATTCCTGGAAAAGGGAATGCCGGCCATGGCGGCGGTCCGCCAGGCGATCTGTACATCATCGTTCGCGTAGATCAGCATCCAGTGTTTCGCCGCGAAGGCGACGACATACACGTGACTGTGCCCGTCTCGATCAGCGAAGCGGCTCTTGGAGCAAAGATCGAGGTGCCGACCATTGATGGACGCGCTCAACTCAAGATTCCACCGGGCACACAGAGCGGGCAGAAACTACGGATGCGTGAGAAGGGTGTACCCTCCGCGACGAAAGAGGGAGTCCGAGGAGATGAGATCGTCGAAGTGAAAACTGTAGTTCCGCAGTTGCGCGATGAACGATCGAAAGAGCTTATGCGTGAGTTGGCGAAGTTGAATGTAGAGGATCCCCGTGCGGAGTTGTGGGCAAATGCAAGCTAACAGGCAGCTTCCTGGCTCCTAAGCGGCTGACCTTAGCAGCTCAGAAACTTAGCAGCTTCTTTTATGAAACGACGCAAACAAGGCGCCTACATGATCTCGGCAGTTGCCGAGATGTACGGCATTCATCCGCAGACGCTTCGTCTATACGAGCGTGAGGGATTGCTTAAGCCTTCGCGGACTGAGGGCAACACTCGCCTTTATACCGATCAAGATATTGAGCGGCTCGAATTCATTCTCAGCCTCGCTCGAGATTTAGGCGTCAATATCTCCGGTATTGCCATCATTCTGAACATGCGCGAACGCATGGAAGAGATGCAGCGGCAGATGCAGGACTTCGTCAAGTTTGTTCAAAGCGAGGTCTTCACCCGTGCTGCCGCGGCCCACTCCGATGCTACCAAGGGTGCCCTCGTGCCCACGCGTCGCACTATACCGATGGGTGGTAGCAGTCGAGAGCGCAAGTCATAAGCGCAAGCCATAGCATGACAGTCCGAAATTCCTAGCGCATAACCAGAGAATTCATTGGGATTTGTGAAGGCTGTTGCGATGAAGGCTGTTGCGAGGCAACCGACGTCAACTCGCTGATTCTCTGCGCAGCCCGTTCTCGCATCGGCTGCTGGTTGCACTCCTGAATGAATTGTCTGTACTCAGATACCGCAAAGTCCGGCTGGTGCAATGCCTCGTAGGAGGCCGCGGCGATGACGTGTACGCTCGCCCAGTTAGGATGCGGTAGTACATGAGCCGCCTTTGCCTCTCGGATGGCCTCGTTGTACCTGCCAAGTTTTAGAAGAGTTTCAGCTTCCATTGCATGAACGTCGGCGATGTCTGGAGTCCCAATTCGGTATCGCTCAAGAATCCCGAGCGCATCGTCGAATCGTCGTTCCACGATCGAGAGCTTCGCAAGATTCATTAGAGCAGGTCTGCTGCGAGGATTCAGCTCCAATGCTCTTTCAAAGTATTGCCGACCGCTGACCGTATCTCCCTGCTGATTGGAAATTACACCCAGGATGTTGTATGCACGCGAGAGCTTAGGAGCGACATTTGTTACCTGGATGAAGGACTCCTTCGCCTTTTGCAGTTCACCGTGCTCGAATTGGGTGAAGGCGTTCTGAAATAACGAGCGCACGGCAGCAGAGATTCGGAGGTCCTCAACCTCCACGTCGTCTTCCGTCAGATTGTTGTGCGCGTCAGTTCGACCAACGATCGTGAAGCCGAGTTCACAGGGTCCTGAAGCTGGGACGTGTAGAGGTCCAGCCGTGAGGAAGTTCGCATCCGTGCCACCGCTTTGGATTCGATAGTCCCCAGGCGCAAGATCCGGAATGGTGATGGAGCCCGTTTCAGGAACTCGAGCCTCATGAATTCGCTTCCCACCGTTGAAAACCTGCAGTTTTAGCTTTGCGGGAATCGCGCCGCTAGACATGACCACCTGGACATGGCAAGTGCGCTGTGAGTCGGAAGCAAGGGAGAAGATCGATGGGCATACGAGTAACAGAGCCGAAACCAAACTGCGTTGCATAACGGGCCTCGTGCAAATGACGGGGACCGCGTTGCTCGGATAGTTAGGTTGTGATTAGTAGTATGAGAAGAGTGATGTTCAATGCCCATCAAGGTTTGGTAGTCGCCGGCATTTACATGATGGTGGCTGAATGTGCCGGCGTTCTGGGAACAACAGGATCTACCATCTCGATGGTGGTTGAAGTTTTTACGAGCGGAACGCGAACCACGAGCCGGACGCCATCGCGAAAATTCCCGAGTTCCAACATCGAGCTTTCTTTGTAGAGGAGTGAGAGGCGCTCTATCGTATTCCTCAGCCCAATGCCACTGTGCGTTTTCCAATCGGGACGAACCGGTGGCCCGTCGTTATAGATCGAGATAACAAGATTTCCGCTTTCTGCCTTTGCGCGAACTTCCAGCCGACAGTCGCCCCGAGTGCGAGCAACCCCGTGCACGCATGCATTCTCAACCAGCGGTTGCAACAGCATATTAGGAACGCGAGCATCTAAAACATCGTCGTCGATATCGATCTCCAGCTTCATTCTGGACCCAAACCGGATCTTCTGGATTTCCAGGTATTCCTCGGCGAGCTCCACTTCTTCCAGTAAGCCCACCTCCCGGCTGTCGTCACGAGCCAGTGTGAGCCGAAGCAGGTTCGCGACGCGCGAAAGCATCTGATCGGCGGCAGCAGCGTCGCGATGAAGCAGGCAGGATACAGAGTTCATCGCATTAAAAAGGAAGTGGGGATTCAATTGTGCCCGCAAGGTTTGCAGCTTCGATTCTGTTAGGGCGTGTTGTAGTTGAGTCGTTTCTCGCTGCCCGTCGCGATAGCGCCGGTAATATTCGACTGAGGCAAGAATCGCGAGGATCGTCAGATACTCGATCATGTTAGGAATGAATTCGGCGCGGAGATTCCACCGCAGGCGCGATTCGAGAGACATGTCTTCTTTGCCGAGCCTACTGAGAGCCAATCCACCTATATAAAGAAAAGTAGCTACCGGCGCCGTCACCATTGCGATTCCCAGGTGGGCTGCTAGGTCCCGCTTCCATTTTGGGCCTTGGAGCGAAAAGAAACGCATCCACTGCCAGATGGCGAGCGCTACAAAGCACCACACATAGCAATCGATAAGCTGATTGGCAGCCTCTAAAGTGAAGTAATTCCGCGGCTTATGCCATTGCTTCAGAACCTGATACGCTTGCCACCCCATCACCAGGCCAAGCGTTGTCATGATGGCGAAGAGGTAGGTGACGGGAATTACGAAGGCACGGCGCCCGTGCTCGCGTCGATGGCTCGGCTGGTGGCTTTCCCGGTTCTGACGCAATTTAATCATCGTGCATTTCGCAGCGGCTCCAAACCACCTTAGACTCTGCCAATCCTTCCATGTGAGTTGCAGAATTGTAATCTTAGTCTCCGCCTCTGTCCGAAGAACGAAGCTTTCCCGGCTCTAGTCCCCAGAATCCCGGTATTCGTCCCTATTGCATTCCGCCCGCTTCCCGAACTGAGGGAACTCCGGTCGCTAAATCTCGGGCTCTCCGAGCCGAGGAAGCCATCGGCGCGGACATAATCCCTCTTTCTGGATGCACGGTGACTCAAGTATTCCAGATTCTGTATTTGGCCCGCCCGGTCAAGTCGTTGGTTACTCAGCTCGAACCAACTTCCTCCATCCAACCCGGAACAACTCGTTATCTCCGGATGCAACTTCGTACCAAAACACCATACGAATGCGTTGGCTGGCGTGCGGCATGCACAACAGACAACGAACGCACTTGCGTTCTGGAGGAGAGATGCACCGCAAAATTACAGGCCTACTTGCAATACTGCTCTTGGGGTGCGCATGGCTCGCTGCACAAGTTCAAACTGGGAATGTCACAGGCACTGTGCGCGACAGCTCGGGAGCTGTAGTCCCGAATGCAACAGTCACTGTAGTGAGTTTAGGGACGCAGGCACGTAGAACCGTTCAAAGCGGGTCCGCTGGCACATATACAGTTACCGGTTTACAGCCGGGACAGTATGAAGTGACCATCATCAGCGGGAACTTCGCGCCTTTTAAACAAGACATCACTGTTGCTGTCGGTGGCAATTCAACATTGGATGCAACTCTGGGAGTATCTGCGTCCACAACGGTTGAAGTCGTAGCTCAAAATCCATCAATTGAGGTAAACACGCAAACCCAGGAACTTTCGCAGGTAATCAGTTCGCAGCAACTGTCACAATTGCCAAGTCTCACGCGAAATCCATATGACTTCGTGATGCTCTCTGGAAACGTAAGCGCCGGCGATCGCACCGGTGTAGGAACCGTTCAAGCGGGGCAGAACTCCGGGCAGAGCATGACTGACCGTGGTGTTGGATACGCGATCAATGGACAGCGTTCCTCGGGCACGGAAATATTGCTCGACGGCGTCGAGAACGGCGACCTGTTTGCAACCGGCGCAGCTCAGATCGTCCCGCAGGATGCAGTTCAGGAATACCGAATTGTGACCAGTAACTTCGATGCGCAATATGGTCGCGCCTCTGGCGGCGTGGTCAACTTGACCACAAAGGCTGGTACTAACTCGTTTCATGGTTCAGCGTGGGAGTTCAATCGAGTATCGGCGCTCACGGCCCGCACGTATGACAACGCTGCGAACAACCTGGCGTCCATCGCGAGCGGAAACGGTTCAATTCCAAAAGGAAGCTACACGCGCAACCAGTTTGGCTACGTTGTGACTGGTCCAGTAATCAAGAACAAGTTGTTCTTCTCTCAAATCACGGAATGGGTTCGCGTTCGCAGCGCTGCCAGCCTGAACGCATTGGTCCCAACTCCGCAGCTCATTTCTTTCACCGCGCCTAACGTGCAGCAGTATTTCCAGGGAGCGGGGAAGAGTGTTCGTCCATTTGGAGCCACGCTGAGTGCAGCGCAAGTCGTGGCTGCAACCGGTGATACCGGCGCCTTCGCGCAACAGGTACCAGCGAACACTCCCGCATTCGGATCAGTGAACTACAGCGCACCCGCAGATGCTGGAGGTGGTGCTCCACAAAATACGAAGGACATCATTGGCAGGCTGGACTTCAACGCAACAGAAGCCACGCAAATGTTCTTCCGTTTTGCGCTATACGACGAGAACGATTTTCGCGGCTTCATCTTCAACAGTCCGTACACGGACTACAATGTTGGACAAGCAACATTCGCAAATTCGGCTCTTTATTCCATCAACCACACCTTTTCTCCTTCGGTGCTCTCGAGCAGCAAGATCAGTTACGCTCGCGAACGCTTGAACCAAAGCTTCGACAACGCATTTGCGAATATTCCGACGCTATACCTGAACGGAGCTCCGACAATCGCAAATCAGCCGGTCAACATGCCGGGATTCTTCAGCCTGACGCCCGGCGCCGGAGGCTTGCCTTTCGGCGGTCCACAAAATGTGATTCAGGCGAATGAAGACCTCTCGTGGGTAAAGGGAAATCACACTCTACGCTTCGGCGGACAGTTCAGTTATCAGCAAGTGAACCGCGCGTTCGGTGCATTTGCCCAAGCCACTGAAGTACTCGGAGCGAACGCTCCACAAGGACTCGACAACTTGATCACCGGCAACCTAGTGCAATACACCAAGGCAGTATTTCCGCAGGGCAAGTTCCCGTGCGTGCGCGATCGCAATACGAACGCATTGGTTGTGACTCCCGCCTGCACTCTAGTTCCGCCACTCACCCAACCTAACTTTGCTCGCAGTTTCCGCTATAAGGACTTCGCGGTGTACGCTCAGGACAGCTTTAAGTGGAGTCCGCGACTCACACTGAACTACGGCTTGCGCTACGAGTACTTTGGAGTACAGCACAACAATCATCCAGAGCTCGACTCCAATTTCTACCGGGGAAGCGGATCCAGCTTCTTTGAGAAGGTAGCCAACGGCGCTGTCTTTACGGTTCCGAACAGTCCAATTGGTGCTTTGTGGAATCCAAGTTACGGAACAGTCGCGCCTCGTGTTGGATTTGCGTGGGACGTTTTCGGAACCGGCACAACCAGCCTGCGCGGCGGCTACGGTATCACCTATGAACGGAATTTCGGGAACGTAACGTTCAACGTGATCCAAAATCCGCCGAACAATTCGACGATCAATCTGCAGGCAGGGGGAGGCATTCCGCTGTTTGTGAGTCTAGATCCTCTCGGTCCTGTGTCCGGCGGCGGAGGAGCCACTATTGCACTGCCGCCGGCCAGCCTGAGAAATGTGGATGAAGACATTCACACTGCTCAGACGCAGTTCTACAGCATGGCGGTAGAGCGTAGAGTGGGAGCGAGTTCCATAGTGGCACTGGAGTATAGCGGTGCACGCGGAATCCACTTATATGACATAAAGAACATCAACATGCTTGGCTCGGGACAGGCGTACCTTGGGCAGCCGTTCAATGGCACGTTCTACACTCGCGTGAACCAGCAATACACGGGGATCAACAACCGTGGCAGTAATGGAGACTCTTATTACCACGGGCTCAACCTGCGATTCCAGACTCAAGACATCTGGAAGTCGGGGCTGAGCATGATCGCCAACTATACCTTTGCGCACTCAATCGATGATCTGAGCTCCACCTTTTCCGATAACCTCCAAGGCGCCTCGGGTGGAATCGGCAATTTGGGATATCTAGATCCACGGAATCCTGGGTTGGATCGCGGAAATTCCGATTTCGACATCCGTCATCGCCTGGTTGTTTCGCCGATTTTTGAAACACCATGGTTCAAGCAATCGAATGGATTGACTCATTACCTGCTCGGTGGCTATACCTTCACGAGCATCTTTACCGCTCGTACTGGCACACCGTTCGGCGTGTTCGACAGCACGAATTCTGTGAATGCCGGCGGTGGCTTCGGATGGCCTCGTTACGTTCCCGGCTCCGCAATCAGCGATTACTCAACCGGAACTCCAGTGAATGTTGGGGTCAATAGCTTCAATGTGCTCAACCTGCCAGTCGCAAATACAACAGTGTTCAACCCAGCACTCGCACTGTCTGACTTCGGTCCGTTTCCTGCGACCATGACTCACCGAAACGCATTTCTTGGTCCCGGTGCTTGGTCACTGGATCTCTCAGCGGCCAAGAGCTTCCGGATTCGCGAAGGCATGAATCTGGAGTTTCGAGCCGAGGGATTCAACATTCTCAACCATCACAATTTCTTCGTGAACGGCGCCAATCTCGATGTACCCAATTTTGGAGCCGGAGCACCAATCCAAGTGCTCGCGAAGAAGGGTGGATTGGGGACGTTAGCCACCGGCGGCAATCACGACGAACGCCGCTTTGGGCAGTTCGCTCTGAGGTTGCACTTCTAGGGAGATAGTCACTGTTGTTTCGGACAGGGAGCCGTCTGGCTCCCTGTTCTTTTTTGCCCTGCTGATTGCCTTCAGGCAGGTTCTCCGCGAATTGGTAGCGCCTTGGTCTTAGTCCTCCTGAAATTCATATTGCTCCCGGTTATTTGATACCAAGTCTGTTTGCTGCGGTTTCTGCGTTCGTGACTTCGTTATCAGAATCGGTGCGCTCGTCACTCTGACCACGCTTTCCGTCATCTTGTACCCGACTAGTACCGTTTTAGGAAGCCCACGTGCACCAACCCTACTCGGATTAAATCGCAAAGTATCAGGAGACGCGATCAACATGAGTTCCCGATTGCTCAGAGTGCTTCCACTTCGCATAGCTACATTCTCGCTGCTCACAGTTTCTCTGCTGCTTGTCCCGCAACTTCTGGGGCAAGGCATTACGACAGGCTCGATTACGGGTACCGTGGAGGACCCGCAGCAGAGCGTAATTAGCGGAGCGACAGTCAGCGCAGTAAACACCGGAACCAACGTCGCTTACAGCGCCACAACTAATTCGGTCGGCTATTTTGAGATGCGGGGTTTGCCGGTCGGAAGTTACACGGTGACGATTGATGCTGCTGGCTTCAGCAAGACGCGGTTGAGCAATGTTGCCGTGAGTACGGGCGTACCAACCAGTGTGGGCTTGCGGCAACTCGCAGTGCAAAGCGCCGCAACGGAAGTGACGGTTGAGGCGACCGCGCCTATCATCCAGACTGACTCCGTTCAAACCGGCGAAAGCTTTGAATCAAAGAAGTTAATGGACCTGCCCATTGGAAACGGTCCGGATCTCGTCGCGTTGTTTACTCCTGGTGTTGTGCCGACGGGCGATGCCAACTTTGCAAATACCAACGGAGCTTCATTTTCCAGCAACGGTCAGCGCGGTCGCGACAACAATTTCCAGATCGACGGCCAGGCAAACAACGATTCTCTAATTGGTGGGCCATCGCTCTTTATCGGTAATCAGGATGCGATCGAAGAAGTCCAGGTGCTCACGAACTACAGCGCTGAATATGGCCGGAACAGCGGCACGATTGTGAATTACATCACCAAGGGTGGCACGAACACCTTTCACGGTACGGCCTTCGAAATCTACAACGGGAACTGGGGCGATTCTCTAGCTAGTCAAGAACGGACGCCGCTCAATGGTTTCTGTCCCCCGGGCGTGGCGGTCGGCACGGCAGTACAGCCATTTACCGATTCTTGCACGCATCCGGTAGTGCCAAGATATGTCGACAACCGATATGGCGGGACTGTGGGCGGACCTATCGTCAAGGACAAGCTATGGTTCTTCGCAGGTACAAACATCGAGGCGCAAAGGGTTGGCTCGGCTCCGGCATCTTCAGGATCGCTGGTTACTCCGACAGCAAACGGGCTAAAGCAATTGCAGGCAGCATTTCCTGGAAACGCCTCGGTTGCGGCTTTGGGCGCGATCGGACCGCTGGCAGTCACCCAAGGCACACCAACTTTTTCCAACGTTCGGAACATTCCCGTTGTGGGTGTTCCAATCGAGTTCGGCTCGATTACGCGCAGTCTCCCGAGCATCTTCAATGATCATGAGGCAAGCGGCCGCATCGATTACCAGGTTTCCCAGAATGATCGACTCTTTGGCCGGTACTTGTTCCAGCAGCAGATAAACACCAACGTTTCCTTTGCCGGTGCTTCAGCAGTAGCTTTCGGCGACTTTGTCGATGTGCCAGCGCGCGTTCAGGAAGCAGCCATTGACTACTCGCATACTTTTTCGCAGAACGTGCTTGACCAAACTCGCTTCAGTTATTCACGCCTCAATGTCGGATTCGAAGGAGGAGCGTTCCCAAAATGCTTGCGGTCCAGCTTCAGCTCGTGCCCGACGAGCATTAACTTTACAGACGGCACATCGCTGAACATGGGCCCGGATGCGGGCTTTCCTCAGGGACGATTCGTAATCGACTACCAGGTGCAAAACAACGCGTCTTGGCGCGTTGGCAACCACTCCTTCAAGTTTGGCGGCGAGTTTGATCGCCAGAGTCAGCCGAATTCTGGCTTGGCGAACGTGAACGGTTCTTTCTTCTTCAGCAGCTTTGACAACTTCATTCAGAACCAGGCCACTCGCCTGAGCTTGACTGACGGTCCGCCGAACATTGACTTCAAGGAGAATCAGGGTGCTCTTTACTTCCAGGATGACTGGAGAGTGAAGGACAACCTGACCCTGACGCTTGGAACCCGATACGAACTCAACGGTCAAGCAATCAACATACTTCACGATCTAACCGTGAAGCGCGAAACCAATGCTGCAACGGCATTTTGGGATACAACTCTGCCTTTGAGCTTGCGAACAGTACCCAAGCTCGCTCTAGACAAGAACAACTTCGGCCCAGTAGTAGGTTTCTCATGGTCGCCGCGGTTAGCAGAGTCAATATTTGGCAGAAGTCAAACGGTGATTCGCGGCGGATTCCGCATCGCGTATAACCCCGAGTTCTACAACTTGTTCACAAACGTTGCGGCTTCAACACCGATGGTAAATGCTGGACGCGTTACGCCTTGCACGAACTGTTTGCCGGCCTCGGGAATTGCCGGAGATGTGCAATCTGCAAATCTTCCCAAAGTTGCGCGCGGCGTAAACCCGGGAATCAGAACCCAGTCAATCGTCGATCCGAATTTGCATAATCCCTATTCGGAACAGTGGAACCTCGGAATCCAAAGACAGTTTGGCAGCAAGATGGTCGCTGAAGTGCGCTACGTGGGCGATCACGGAGTTGGACAGTATCAAACCATCAACGCGAATCCCGCCCTGCGGCCACTCATCACTGCCGGTTTTGCAAACGTGATCCCGGCGGGCCTGACTCCATGCGCCACCACCGGGGCTCCGGGATTTGCACAGGGTTACGTTGACTGCAATCGCACGAATGTGTTGTCGCGCGGAAACTATGCCTTCTCGATCTATCACGGTTTACAAAATCGTTTCCAAATCCAGAACTGGCACGGCATCACTGCTGGGGCGACGTATACCTGGAGCAAAACAATCGACAATACCAGCGAGGTCTTCAGCACAACTGGTGGCGGCAACACGCAGTCGTATGCGCAGAATCCGTTCAACACAAACACAGCGGAGCGCGGTACTAGCGGTTTAGACTATCCCAACGTTGCCACCGTTTACATGCTCTACGATGTGCCCTTCTTCCGCGATGAGCGCGGACTGAAGGGAATGCTGCTGGGCGGATATCAGATCAATCCAACTTGGCGTTACACCAGCGGCCAGCCCTATACAGTGATCGAACTCCAGAACCCCACTACCAACCTTTGCGATCCCACCTCAGCGCTTAGTACCTCCGTCGCTGCGTGCCATCCCATCCTGGCGAATCCACGGGCGCCGCTAGATACGGTCGGACAGTACACGGCCGCGGGTACGCTCGTGAACTTCTACACAGGCGATCCTGTGACCAAGAATGACATTCACTGGATTGCGAATGACCGCACCGCAGCAGGCATATTGGGGACACCATTTGCCGGCGCCGGTCGTAACCTGCAGCGCGGAGACACGATCAACGCTGTGAATCTCGCACTTCTGAAGAATGTGAAGCTCACGGAGCGGTTCACCGTGCAACTTCGCGGAATCGCTTATAACGTCATCAACCGCGATTATCGTGGAGTGACTGCGACTCCATTCATCGACGCAGGCAACTTCAGAGATGCCCAGGGTGGTTTCGCGAATACGTTCTTCAATTCCACCGGAAACTTCCAGAGCAATTCCGTTTTTTCGGGAATTGATCGTCGCAGGATTGAAGTTGGAGCGAAGATAATCTTCTGAAGATCGAACGGTCGATTGTTGGCGGTGAGGAAAGTCCTCACCGCCTCTTTTTTGTGGCGCGTATGTCTGAACCGGAGTATTCATTGTCCGGTTCTAGCTAAGTTTCTCAATCGAGGTGCCTGGCATGGCCGAGATTGTCAGACCAATTCCACAACTTACGGTCAAGCCGATCTTCGCTCCGGAAGCATCCCCATCATCACGCATCTGGTCAGTAGATGTGCTGCGTGGACTGGTGATGGTCGTCATGGCGCTCGACCATACGCGTGATTACCTAACTTATTTGCGGTTTCAGCCCGAAGACCTTACGCGAAGTTATCCAGCGCTGTTCTTCACACGCTGGATTACACACTTTTGTGCGCCGCTTTTCTTCTTCCTTGCGGGAACAGGCGCTTATCTCCTGCGTTCTAAGTCAGGAACTACGGGAAAAGTTGCGAAGTTTCTTTGGACTCGCGGACTGTGGCTGATTGTTCTCGAGTTCACCGTAATCGAGTATGCGTGGACATTCGTGCCGTGGTACTTCGGTGGCGTGATCTGGTCTCTGGGATGCGCGATGATCACTCTGGGCGTGCTCGTCTGGCTGCCGGAGTGGGCAATTTTAGTGCTCGGGCTGCTGGTTGTCGGAGCGCATGATTTGACCGACGGAATCAAACTGCAGACGCTCGGTGCTTTCGCTCCGATCTGGTCACTGCTGCATCGGACCGGAACGGTGCCACTTACTCAATTCTTCGTGCTGTTCCCAATTCTGCCCTGGGCTGCAGTCATGGCCCTCGGCTACGTGTTCGGAAGGGTTTTGCTGCGATCGCGCGAGGAGCGCCAGCGCTTCACTTTGCGTTTGGGGCTTCTGGCAACGTTGTTATTCGTCTGTTTGCGTGCCTTCAATGCATACGGCAATCCAAGCGCGGATATTGCGTTTAACAGCGCAGGAGCGTGGCATCCACAAGGCTCCTGGGCAATGACCGTTGTCGCATTCCTGGATGTCGAGAAGTATCCAGCGTCACTCCAATTCCTGCTCATGACCCTCGGTCCGTCATTGATTCTCTTGTCCTATCTTGACCGGGTGCAATCGGGCTCGATCATCGAGAAGATTCTTCATCCTCTGCTGATCTTTGGCCGAGTGCCTTTGTTCTTCTACGTGTTACACCTCTATCTCATCCACGTACTTGCAGTGATCCTGGCACTTGCGTTCCATCAGCCTGTGCAGTGGTTGCTGCACGGTGCCTTCTGGATGAACCGACTGCCGGCAGGATACGGCCATGGACTGCCGATGATCTACGCGATGTGGGTCCTTGCGGCTGTCATCCTCTACTTCCCGTGCGCGTGGTTCGCAGGTCTCAAGCAGCGCAGACGAAGTTCGTGGCTAAGCTATCTGTAAAGCTGAAGCCCATTGATCGAGTTCAAAGCGTGGCTCGCATGAAGAGGTGTCGCTGTTCACTTCTGAACATTTGGAATCCGGGGACGAACGCGGCCCATCCACGAACCGCTAAATCTCCGGGAGCACATATCCCGTCATATCAATGAGCTGAGGATACCTTGGACACTTTTCGTCCAGACATACTGCCAGTTGTCACTCAGCTGTGATTGTTGTACCTAATTCACGACAACTTGTCCCAGCCTAGGGACGAAACCTGTCCTGCTCCGTCCAAGGCTTAGCTCCAGCTACGTAAGAGGCGTGACAGTTGCACTGAAGCAATAACAGTGATGATTGCCGGTGTGCCACCGGCCCGAGGGAGGCTTTCGTGGGGATGCCAAGTACAGCGGAGGGCCAGATCAATATGATTCTAGCCCCCAAAATGCGAGCCGTCATTGCAGACGATGAACCCTTATCGCGCGAGAAGCTGCGCTTTCTGCTAGACCGAGAGTCGGACGTGCAAATTGTCGCCGAGTGCGCCGGCGTGGAAGATACGCTGAACGCGGTGCGAAGCCATCATCCGGATCTGCTGTTGCTCGATATTGAGCTGGAAGGCGGCAACGGCTTCGATATTGTTCGCAGCATCCCGGGCGAGATGCCGATCGTCATCTTCACTACGGCATACGATAGCTACGCCCTCCAGGCTTTCGAGGCACAAGCGCTCGACTATCTCCTTAAGCCATTCGATCAGGAGCGCCTCCACCGCGCGCTGGAACGCGCCAAGACGGAGATGACGAAGTCGGCGAAAGGCGCGCTGAATGACAATCTCGCCAATCTACTATCGGCAGCGCGGAAGCCGCGTGCTGAGAATCGGCTGATCATTAAGTCCGGCGGTCGCGTGGTCTTCATTCAGATGGATGAAATCGACTGGATCGAAGCAGCCGCGAACTACGTTCGTCTGCATGTCGCAGGAAAGAACGCGTATCTGTTCCGCGAATCCATCGGCCGGATGGCCGATAAGCTCGATGCCTCGCAGTTCATCCGCATCCACCGGTCTTTTATTGTGAATGTCAGCAAGATAAAAGAGCTGCAGCCCTGCAACAACGGCGAGTTCATGGTCTCCCTGCGCAACGGCAAAGAGCTTCCATGCAGCCGTTTTTACCGGCATGCGCTGGAATCGCTCTGGAAGGGAACGCAGTAGTTCCGATCCCAAGCGAAAAGAACAGGGACAATAGCAGGGCGTTTTTTGAATTCGGTCTCGAAATCGTGGATTTCTGCCCAAAATCCGCAAAATTTTCTTCGAGGCAGGGAAATTAACAGGGATTTCTGTGGATTTCCTCGTAAGCGATTTCCCATCATGCACTTAGCTTGGTTTTCTGCCGGATGCAAAAAATTAACAGCGATTGCGCAGGGAATTTTTGTCCCATTTCGGGACCTGGTCCAGCAGTCGTCAGACATTTCATAATGGATTAGATCCGCGCTATAGTCGTACCGTGGATTCTGCAAATCCCCCAACCGACGCTCCTCCTGCGAAGCAAGAGGATTTCAACGCTGCCGCTTACTGTCCGAACTGTTCGTCTCGCCTGAAGGACTCACGCTGCAAGATGGTGTGCCAGAATTGCGGCTTCTTCCTAAGCTGTTCAGACTTCTACTGATTTTTCCGCCAACACATGCCAGCTCTGGAGTGCGGGTAATCGCGCCTCAAGATAGAGCGCCCCACCCATCGGGACTGAATTCTCCTCCACTCTTCTGCACAACTTGCCTTCTTCAGCACGCCCCGCGGTATTGCTCGGGGCCATTTTTCTTAGTGAAACGCCGGCCGTGCGCTTCTCGCCCATCCTGCTATCGTTAACGGGGATGAAGCTATGAAAAAGCCGAAACTCCTGACGATCTTTGCCTCCTTCGCCGTCGTGTTCACGATCACGCACCTCTTCCGCGCGCAAACGCAGAAGCCGACCACGTACAGCGACTACCGCACCCAGGCCCCCGGCGTCGCGCACAAGATCACCGTCGCCGATCTGCCGGAGCCCTATGCAAGCAAGGCAGTGGACAACGGCCCGCGCCTCGTTCCCCGCCCGAAGGACGCATGGCCGAAAGCTCCCGCGGGATTCAAAGTCGATCTCTATGCCAGCGGCCTCGAGAATCCGCGCGAGATCCGCACCGCACCGAACGGCGACCTCTTTCTGGCCGAGAGCGATCCGGGAATCATCAAGGTCTTTCGCGGCGTGACAAAGGACGGCAAAGCCGAGCGCAGCGAGAACTTCGCTACCGGCCTCAACAAGCCTTTCGGAATCGCCTTTTATCCCGTCGGACCGAATCCGCAGTGGATCTACATCGGCAACACCGGTTCGGTCGTTCGCTTTCCCTACAGCAACGGCGACCTGAAGGCTCGCGGCCAAAGCGAGAAGATTGCCGATCTTCCAGGTGGCGGCCGCTTGCGTGGCGGCGGACACTGGACCCGCGACATCGCGTTCTCCAACGACGGCAAGAAGATGTACGTCTCCGTCGGCTCACATTCCAATGTCGACGACACCGACAACAATCCCGTGGAGTTCGAGCGCGCCGACGTGCTCGAGTTCAATCCTGACGGCTCCGGACGCCGCGTCTTCGCCTCCGGCATTCGCAATTGCGTCGGAATTGCCGTCAATCCCAAAACGGGCGAGCCGTGGTGTTCAGTCAACGAGCGCGACAACATCGGCGACGACCTACCGCCGGAGTACATCACTCATGTCCAAGATGGAGGCTTCTACGGATGGCCCTGGTATTACATCGGCGGGCACCAGGATCCGCGCCATAAAGGGAAGCATCCCGAGCTGAAGGACAAGGTGATCGTCCCCGACGTCCTCGTGCAACCGCACAACGCCTCGCTCGAGATGCTCTTCTACGATGGAAAACAATTTCCAGCGAAATACGAGGGTGACATCTTTGCCTCCGAGCACGGCTCCTGGAACCGCAAGCTACGCACCGGTTACGAAGTGATCCGCGTGCCCTTGCACCAGACCGGCCACGCCAGCGGCGAATACGAAGACTTCCTAACCGGCTTTGTAACTCCCGACGGCGACGTCTGGGGACGCCCAGTCGGAGTCGCAGTCGCCCCAGACGGATCATTGCTGGTAAGCGACGACGGATCAGAGTCAATCTGGCGCGTCAGCTACACCGGCAACTAGAACCAAGTCGGCGACCGCCGGCGTTACCCAGTGCGACATCATAGGCGCGTCTGGTGGGCGCGAGCACGCTTGCGCACCTAAGCCCAGTTGTGGTCAGATGCTGCCCCCGGATTCTTCGATCCAAGGAGTATTTATGCGTGCATTGAACCGGCAGACAGTCCTGGCTTGCTTTCTCTTGTTTGCCCTCGCGGCCATGGGCCAAACCAATACGCCCGATAATCCGACCTGGTGGAACAAATACCAGTATCTCTCGACGCATTCCCCGAACGGGAACGCTGGACAAAGCAATTCCGCTCCGGTCGGCCCTAACGTAGACGTTTCCAACGAGTGCGGACCCCAAAGCGAGACCTTCATTACCGTGAACACCAGCAAGCCGACGAACCTCGCCGGCGGATCGAACGAGATTTTCCGTCTTCCCATGCGCGCGTACGCCACCTTCGACGGCGGCTCAACCTGGACCGGCGCCGATGCGCCTCTCCCGCCCGCCAAAGGCGCCAATGGCTTCGACTTCGGCTCCGATCCCAGCTTGGTATTCGACACCCAGGGAAATCTCTTCTACAGCTACATCGTTGTTTTTTTCGGAAACGGCAACGGCATCAACGGCACAGAGATGGCGGTGGCGAAATCGACCGACGGAGGCAAGAGCTTCCCTGCCGCAACCTTCTTTAGTTTTTCCGGCGGCAGCGATCATTTCAACGACAAGCCGATGATCACCGCCGACCGCAATCCCCGCAGCCCATTTCGGGATAATGTTTATGTCGCCTGGGATGCAGCCAGCGGCGGATCCGGTGGGGGTGGAATTCGAGTCGCAACCTCTTCCGATCGCGGCGCCAGCTTCAGCATTGCGCGTGCGGACGATCCCCACGGGCCGGGCCGCTCCATCGGCGCAGTGCCATTTGTCGGTCCCGGCGGCGAGCTCTACGTAGCCTGGAACGATTACCTCGCACACTCCATCGTCTTCAACCGCTCCTTCGACGCAGGCGCGAGCTGGGGCACGCCGGTCACCATCTCCACGAACAACCTTGCCTTCGACATCGCCATTCCGTCGATCTCGTTCCGCGGCGCCCTGCTGTATCCCGCCTGCGACAGCGATCGCAGCGGCGGCAGTCACAACGGCCGCAGTCACAACGGCCGCCTCTATTGCGCATGGATGGACCTCACGTCGCTAGGCGTAACCGATATCTTCGTCTCTTTCTCAGACGACAACGGAGCGACGTGGTCTCAGCGCGCAGCAGTGACCGATCCGCTGGGATTCGGCGTCGATCGTTTCTACCCGTGGATCTCTGTCGATCCAACCAACGGCGCCGTGAATATCTCGTTTTACGACACCCGCAACGACATCACCGGCGCCCGCTTCATGACCGACGTTTACTTCACCCAATCCAGCGATGGAGGAGCCACGTGGCGGCTGCCGAATACCCGCGTTTCGTCAGCCAGTTCGAACGAGCATGACTGCAACGGCGTCTTCCCATGTTCGGCGATCGATTACGGAAACCAGTACGGCGATTACACCGGCCTGGTCTCCTACAACGGCGTATCTCATCCGATCTGGACCGACAGCCGCAACAATCAGCAGCGCTCGACAGGTTGCCGGACGAACCTGGTGATGGAGGAGGTCTTCACCGCCGCAGTGAAGTAACAGAACCGCCGGCGGTAGCCGGTGGGTGACGGTAGCCGGGGCTGAGTGCAGGGCGGGCGCGTGTACGTCAGCCAATCGTGCCGCGAAGTATTACCTGGCAGCTTCGGCTGCCCACACACCCATCGGCTACCGCCGACGGTTCCGACTATGGTTGCTTATTTTTCTCATCCCAAGTTTTCGGTTCCCAAAGTTCAACCTTGTTACCGTCGGGATCAAGAATCCAGGCAAATTTTCCGTTTTCGTGGGATTCCGGACCTTGTTGAATGGCAATGCCACCGGCACGGATCTGCTTGAGCATTTCATCCATGTTGTCCACTCGGTAGTTGATCATGAAGTTTGATTCACTTGGGCTGAACCACTTGGTTTTTGGTCCAGCGACGTGCCAGGCCGTGACGCCGTGATCCTCGCCTCCATCCTCCGGCCATCTCAGAACGGCGCCGCCAAAATCTTTAAGCTCAAGCCCAAGATGCTTCTTGTACCACTCCGCTAATACTCGATCGTTCTCTTTGGCTTTGAAAAATACGCCGCCGATACCCGTGATTCTCGCCATGTGTTCCGCCCCCAGTGGACGGGCATTATAGAACGTCACGCTGTTGCCGGGGACTTCCAGGAAGTGGGTACCGTCCTTCCCATCCCAGCAAAAAAATCTTGCTGGTGACCCGGTCTTCGCGCCGTTCGAAGCGCGGGTTACGAAGAGGATAGGCGATGCGCTTTTCCCAAGTGTAGATAATGGAAGCGTGTGTAAACGGAAGTGTCAGAAGACCGAAAATGACACTGCTGCGAGCCTTATGATGAACCGTAACTTTGCCCTTGCAGTCCTGTGCCTTGCCCTGGGTATCTCGCTCCATGCCCAAACGCAAACGCCCGGCCAGATCCGTCCTCGTCCTGCCGAAGGACGCCAGCCGGAATTCCCGCTGCCGAATATCCGCGAGTACAAGCCGCGTTCGACGCTGGTCGTGCCGCAGCATCCTGTACCGCGCGCTAAGTTTCCCGTGATTGACATCCATAGCCACCATCCAACGCCGATCTCGCCAGAGCAATATGCGGAAGTGGTAAAGGCGATGGACCAGCTCAACATCCGGCTCATCGTGAATCTGAGCGGGAGCTGGGGCGACAATCTCCGACGCGGACTCGCGGTCATCAAAAACAGCCCTTACCCCGATCGCATGGTGCTATTCGCCAATGTTGACTTCAGCGACGTTGGTCCCGGGTTTGGCCAACGCGCAGCCAGGCAGCTGGAAGAGGACATCAAAGCCGGCGCCGTAGGTCTGAAGATATTCAAGGATCTCGGGCTGCATGTCCATAAGAATGATGGCTCGCGCCTCAAGGTTGACGATCCGGAACTCGATCCGATCTGGGAAAAATGTGCAGAACTCAATGTGCCGGTGCTCATTCATATTGCGGACCCACAGGAGTTCTTTGAGCCCATCGACTACCACAACGAACGCTGGCTGGAACTGGCGCTTTATCCGGGCCGACGGTATCAGGACCGCAGTAAGTTTCCGTCTTTCGAAGAGTTGATCACTGAGCGCAACAGTATGTTCGCGCGCCATCCGCGCACCAAGTTCATCGCAGCGCACTTTGGCTGGCACGCCAACGACCTCGCACGGCTCTCGCAGTTGCTTGACCGTCTTCCCAATGTCTATCTTGACGTTGCCGCCGTGCTCTATGACTTCGGTCGCCAGCCGCGGGCAGCACGCGCATTCTTCGTCAAGTACCAGGACCGAATCCTTTTTGGGAAAGACAGCTTCCAACCCGACGAGTACCCGTATTACTGGCGAACGTTCGAAACCGCAGATGAGTACTTCGATTACTACAGGGACTACCACGCCTTTTGGAAGCTGTACGGTCTCGATCTGCCCGACGAGGTTCTCAAAAAGCTCTATTACGAGAACGCATTGAAAATAACGCCTGGCCTGTCACGTCCATTCGCCAATCAGCAGAACCGCCGGCGGTAGCCGGTGGGTGGGCGGATCGGAACCGGCAGCGGTAGGGTCCCCGGCAAGCGCTTTGTCGTCCTGAGCGAAGCCGAAGGATCTTGGGTTTGGTTTTGGCTGCTTGCGGTTGCTGGGGTGAGGGTAGCCGCTGGGTCAGCCGGTATTTCGATAACAGCCGTCGAGTCATCGGATTCGGGTGGGAGCCCCCTGCTTCAGCAGGGGGAAGTTGCCCTTGAGGGCAGCGGAAGCGAGCTCTCGCTATTTTCCTCTTTTGGGGCTTCAGCCCCGGACTCCAGCGCTAAAGCGCCAGAAAATAATAATGAAGACGCGACTTTCAGCAGCGCTGAAGCGCTGCTTCTCCCCTGCTAAAGCAGGGGGCTTCCACCAAGCTGCAACGCCTCCCACCCGGCATGTAGGGGCTCCCGCCCAGGGAATATTGGGGACAGCCTGACTGCGTCATTTAAGATTATTGTCGCAGTTCAGGCTCGGCCCCAGCCGCGAAGAGCTAAACCACATGCTCAACCTGCCTCAATAAAATCCGCAATTTAGACCATCCTGCGTCTCCCCGAAAAAATAATTCATTAAATTCCGTTCGCATGTCGATTCGGGCCACACCCCGTTCGACGTATCAGCAGAGAGCCAGTACGATAGCGAGCAACAGCGATCCAACTGCGCTCTCAATCTGAGTTCGAGCCACTCAACCATCGCTCAAACCAAAGGAGATTTCGCAATGCGAGTCATGGCCATCATCAAAGCAACCCCAGAGTCAGAAAAAGCAGCCGCCCGCCCCGATCCACAATTCCTGGCCGAGATGGGCAAATACAACGAAGAGCTCATGAAGGCTGGCGTCCTGCTCGCCATGGACGGCCTCCATCCCAGCTCCAAAGGCGCACGCGTCAAATTCTCGGGCAAGTCTCGTACCGTCGTCGACGGCCCCTTCACCGAGTCCAAGGAGCTCATCGCCGGTTTCTGGATCTTGCAGGTCAAGTCCATCGAAGAGGCCATCGAGTGGGTCAAGCGTTGCCCCAACAGCAGCGCCGGCGACTACGAAGTCGAAATCCGCCAGATCGGTGAGATGGAAGACTTCGCACCCATCCTGTCCGAAGAGGAGATCCAGTACAAGATAAAGCGCCGAGCAGAGCTGCCAAATCAGACCGCCAACAGATAGCAACCAAAGACTGTCATTCTGAGGCGCTCACTCTAACGACTGTCATCCTGAGCCTCTATATAAGCTTGTCATTCTGAGGCCCGATGTTGGCCGAAGAATCTCCCGGAATGTCTAAGACTGAATTGCTGCTTACTGGCACTTTGGCCAATACTTTCTAGTGTTGAATTTCAGCAGTCAGACACATATAAGGTTCCTCGTGAAAGTGCCCTACTGGCAGCATTCACGTCTGAGGCATTTCGGTCCTTCGCCCAAGAGCACTCAGGATGACAGTCTTCAGAAAGAGGGCCTCAGGATGACAGTGTTTGGGAAAAAGGGTCTCAGAATCGCAGTTCGGCTGTCCCCTTTGGTCCCTTCGTTCGGGAGGACAACGAATCCATGAAACCACCATCGAACGTCAAGACGCCGGCGCAATACATCGCCTCACTCCCCGCCGATCGTGCGAAGACGATCGCGACGGTGCGCGCACTCGTGAACAAGCACATTCCGCGCGGCTACGATGAGTGCCTCGTCTGGGGCACGATCGGCTGGACGATCCCCCTGTCTCGATATCCAG